>Ga0068852_100001317_pt1 | contig 16616 bp, 10 predicted proteins | sample KBSCornC22_FD_66594 | JGI IMG/M metagenome (GOLD analysis project Ga0068852, IMG submission 66594) | Corn rhizosphere microbial communities from Kellogg Biological Station, Michigan, USA - KBS Corn C2-2 | ecosystem: Host-associated > Plants > Roots > Rhizosphere > Soil ... | reverse complement strand
ATGCGTGCCATTACAAACATCAAGGAGATTTGCGAAGTGCACTTAAAAGGCAATTATAGTTTGGAGATTATAGATGTTTACCAGCAGGCCGACATCGCAAAAAGAGAACAACTTGTGGCATTGCCTATGCTGTTAAGAAAACAACCCTTACCCGAAAAAAGGTTGATTGGTGATTTATCCGATACAACTAAAGTTTTAAATGCGCTTGGTTTAATAAAGTAAAGTGAACACGCAAACGTCAAATAAAACGAAGGAAGAGCTTATGAAGGAACTGGAAGAACTACGCTTCCAGTTGCATGAAGCCAATGAAACTATTGAAGCCATTCGCACCGGGCAGGTTGATGCCCTTGTGGTGCAAGGACAGGATGGGCACCAGGTGTATACGTTAAAAAGTGCTGATCAAACCTATCGTGTTTTTATTGAAAAAATGACGGAAGGTGCGGTGACTTTAAATCAGCAGGGATTGATCCTTTATTGCAATTCTCAATTTGCTTTCATGGCTGGCCTTCCACTATCGCAGGTGATAGGGATATCATTTGAAAAATTCATTATTGCTGATGACCTTTCCCTATATGAAGAGTCTTTTAGAAAATGCTGGGAGCAGGACTGCAAAGTGGAACTGATGCTAAAGACCCGCGAAGGAAAGGCACCTGTACAACTATCACTCACCACGCTGGAGCTGCAGGAAGGAAGAGCCTTAAGTATTATTGTTACCGACCTTACTGCACAAAAGAAAACGCAACAACAACTGAGAGAAAATAACATTCAGCTCGAAGAGATTAATCATGCCCTGGAACTAAGTAATCATGACTTGCAGCAATTTGCTTCTATTGCCTCACACGATCTGCAGGAACCTTTAAGAAAGATTCACATGTTCTCAAATCTGCTGAAAGCAAATAGCAAAGTTTTATCCCAGGACCTTCAAACCTATCTTCAGAAAATTATTGATTCCTCCGTGAGGATGCGAACCCTGATCGTAGATATTTTGAATTATTCAAAGCTTTCTGCAAACGATCATGTAATGGATTGTATTGATCTTAAAGAAATAGTGAATGAACTAATTGAAGATTTTGAATTGATGATTGAAGAAAAAAAGGCCAGGGTTATTGTAGGAGATTTACCCAGCATTGATGCCAACAAGGGCCAGATCAGGCAGGTATTTCAAAACATTATCAGCAATGCTTTAAAGTTTGCCAGAGCAGATGTTGCACCTGTTATCGAAATAAAATCGCGCAGAGTCAATAAAAAAACATTTAACAGCGCCGATGATGCCGATGGACCTTATTGGTTCATCAGCATAAAGGACAATGGAATTGGGTTCGATGAAAAACATGTACAAAATATTTTTTCGCTGTTTGAAAGACTGAATTCGAAAGATAAATATGAGGGCACGGGTATTGGGCTGGCAATAGCAAAAAAAATAATCGAGAAGCATAACGGCATTATAACCGCGGTTAGCAAGCCAGGTAAAGGAGCCGAGTTTCAAATGATTCTACCGGTGACACAAAATATGTAGTAAGGCCATGTTTAAAAGAAAGATTTTATTGGCAGAAGATGACGGTGATGACCAGCGGTTCTTCAACGAGTTTTTAAAAGATCGTAACGATATTATTTTAATGCCCAGTGCCGATGACGGCGAGGAGTTGTTTACAATATTGGGCAAGATTGATAAAACAGGAGAGCTGCCTAATCTTATTATCCTGGACCAGAACATGCCAAAAACAAATGGTCTGCAGGCATTACGGTTATTAAAGGCCGATAGCCGGTATGCTCATATCCCGGTTAGTATTTATTCTACCTATATAGATGAGGAATTAATGAAAAAAGGCCTGGAATGGGGAGCCTGCCACGTTGTTCAAAAGCCCCTGTCAAACGAAGGATATAACCAGATGATTGATAGCCTTTTTAAAGTCTGCGCATCCATTGAGTAATTTTTTTATTGAGTGAATGATAGAATGTTCGGCAAAAAATTATACCCTGTTCATGTAAAAGAGAGAGGTTAGAACAACGTATGCCGGAGCGCATGCCATTTCTAATTGTGAAATGGGGCGGTGTCTCAGTTTGAAATCCAGCATCGTGGCATTATTAACCTCACCATTTATCATGCGGAGATCCGGCTGAGAAGGAAAGTGATGCTTTGAGTGGTAAACTCGCCGTGGTCTCTGTTGCACACAGGGCTCGGAGAAGACCGAGGGTGGACAGTGATAAAACCTAAATTATCCGTTGAGCGTTTTAAGATTAATCTTTAACTTTTAGAACTATCACCCGGGTTATAAATGATAACAATGAGAAATCTTTTTCTTACCATTCTTTTCCTTATTGCATTTTGTGTTTCATCTTTCGCCACCTGGTCAATTATTGTAGTTGATCCTAAAACAAAAGAGATTGGAATAGCAGGAGCTTCCTGCACTGTAAGCGTATATGGTGTAGGGCGGATTATGCCCGGCAAGGGAGCGATCGTGGTCCAGGCAATGTCCAATGCGTTCGCAAGATTGCAGGGATTCAAAATGATCATGAATGGCGATACACCTGGCGCCATACTTGAAAAGCTTCGCGAACCGCAGTACAACCCCGAAGAACAGCAGTATGCAATAGTGTGCATGAACGATATTGAGCACCCTGCAACTTATACCGGAACAAAAACTACATCGCACGCAGGCACAATAACAGGAAACGGGATTTCTGTGCAAGGCAACACGCTAACCAATGATGACGAATTGCAGGCAATTTTCGATGCTGCTGTGAAGGCGAAAAAAGATTCTTTGCCAATACAGGATATATTAATGATTGCATTGGAAGCAGGTGCAAAAACAGGTGGTGATAAACGATGCGGAGAACGAAAAGCATCAAGCGCTTTCCTAACCGTTTCCAAACCTGAGGATGTAGAAAAACACTGGCTCAACCTGGTTATTTATGGCAACGACGATCATACCCATGCAGTGGAAGCTTTACGCCGGAAGTTTGACGATTGGAAGGTTCAACAGAAATCAAAGTAAATGGTAAATGAATTTGCTTCGTTGCTGTATAGTGCTAAAATAGGACCCATGGGATATAAAACTCCGAACGAGGCAACCAATCGGAACTAAAAGGCTAAACCCTGCAGCCAAGGCTTGTGTCCTCACAAGCCGTCATTATTAATGAACGCTTTATCAACTTGTGTCTTCTTTCGCTATTTACTATCTTAAATCAATGCTTCAGAGAGAGCTTTATTTTTATACAGCTACTATCTACAAATGGAAACCATTAATTAAACAGTTCAATCTTGAGCCTGTCATTACACAATCATTAAATTATTTGTGCCGAAAAGAATGCATCAAAGTTTACGGGTTCGTTATCATGCCTAATCATGTTCATTTCATTTGGGAGTTATTGCAGAACAATGGAAAGGAAAATCCTGTAGCAAGTTTTATGAAATTTACTGCGCATCAATTTCAAAACACACTGGAAGAAAATGCTCCGCATATTTTAAATGACTACAAAGTTGACTGGCATAGTCGTAATTACAATTTCTGGCGACCTAAAGCAGATTGGTTCTTACTAAACCAGGCTTCAACCATTGAACAGAAACTAAATTACATTCATTTAAATCCTATGAGAGGAAAGTGGAGTTTGGTGAATGATCCAACCGAATATTATTATTCCTCGTGCCGGTTTTATGAAAAAGCAATTAACGATTTTGAGTTTTTGAATGATTATAGAGATTGGACTGAATAATGGCTTGTGGGGACACAAGCCTTGGCTACAAGAGTGTAACTTTAAACACTTAATGACTGCAATGTGTTGAATACAATTACCGAACGTACAAGAGTGCGACGCAACAAACGATCAATAGTAGCCCCGATAGCTATCGGGGCAGATCGGCCAATAATAATGCTCTACCTCCTCATTCTATCTCTGCTCCTCCGCCCATCTGTCCATTTTCTTTTCTGCAACTTCCAAAGGCATGCAGCCGTCTTTTAAAAATTCATCGTGGAAAGCTGCGAGAGAAAATTTATTACCCAACTGCTGCTGGTATTTATTTCTTAACTCACGAATTTTTAATGCCCCTATTTTATAACTGAGGGCCTGTGCAGGTATGGCCATGTAGCGTTCAATTTCGGCAGTGGTTCCGGCTTCGTCAAGGGCCTCGTTTTCCATCATGTATTTAATGGCTTCTTCCCTTGTCATTTTGCCGGTGTGCATGGCCACATCCACCACCAGCCTAATCGCACGGTGTATTTCATCGCCTAATGCACCCATGTATTGATAAGGATCGGTATACACACCCAGTTCTTTTCCCAGGCTTTCGCAATACAGTGCCCAGCCCTCGCCATAGGCGCCATACCATGCAAAGCGGCGGAACTTAGGCAGCAAGGTATCTTCCTGCTGCAATGAAATCTGGTAATGATGTCCAGGTATGGCTTCATGCAAAAATGTACTTTCCATTCCGCCGGTGGTATTGAATTTAGAGGCATCAACAATGGGCACATAATAAATGCCCGGCCTCTTTCCATCGGGTGTGCCGGGAATGTATTCGGCACTGGCGCTGGCAGCGCGGAAGGCTTCTGTTTGCCGTATTTCAAAAGGGCTTTTTGGCGTATGCGTAAACATTTTTTTGAGGTTGGGCTGAATGCGCTGCAATATGGAACGGGTGGCTGCCAACACTTCTTCAGGTGTTTTAAATGGCGTGAAGCGTTTGTCGGTGCGCATGTAATTGAAGAAGGCATTGAGATCGCCTTTGAAACCAACAGCATTTTTTACACTGTCCATAATGGTGCGGATGCGTTTCACTTCCGACAATCCTGTTTGATAAATTTCATCGGGTGTTTTATTAGTGGTGGTCCAGTAGCGAATGAGATAGTTGTAATACTTGTCGCCATTGGGAACAGCATTGATGCCGGTGGTGGTTCTTGCCGTGGGCAGGTATTCCGTTTTTAAAAAATCGCCGAGGCGTTTGTAAGCAGGCACTAATTGTTGATTGATCAATTGAACATAAGCATTGGTCAGTCGTATGCGGTTGCTGTCGCCAAAGCTTTGTGGCATTTTATTGACTGGCCCATAGAACAAAGATTTGGAAGCATTGCTTACTACCATAGCATCCATTTGCGGGATCATTTTTTTTACGAGTGCTTGCGGCAGTGTGGTGTTGCTTGCCATGCCTTTGCGGAAATACACAATGGCGCTGTCCGCCCATGCAGGAAACTGTGATGCCCGTTTGAGCCAGTTATCGTAATCCTTTATGGTTTTAAATGGCTGGCTGCCGTCGCCGCTTCCTTGTTGTCCCATCCAGATGGGTATGCCGCCAAATTGTGTGAAAGGCATGTAGTGATGATCGGGATAGGTGACGGTATTGGCGAAGTAACCGAGTGAAAGTCCATCGAGCGTCATTTCCATTTCACGTTTGAAAATATCGAAGCTGGTTTGATCATTGTTACTGAGATCATTTCGGTTGTACTTTTTTATTTCATCGAGATAGTGCGAGAAGAACTGCCTGTATTTTTCACGGTAGCTGTCGGTGAAGTCGGCATAAAGTTTATCGTTGTTGCCAGAATCGCCATTTTGAGTAGATTCGATAGGAACGAGCTGCATGCGTTCCTTGTAATAATTTTCGAAGAGGGATGCAATGTCTTTATTGTCTTGCTTACTGGTGGTTTGTTTGTTGTTGCAGGAAGCGAAGAACAAAGTGGTGATAGAAAGGAATGTGCAAACAAGTTTGATGTTCAAAAACAGCTTGTGCAGACACAAGCTTTGGCGAACAAAAAATGGATCTTGGAACCGGCTTGTGCGGACATAAGCCATGGCACCAGTGGTGATGGAAAGAAGGGTGATGAAATTTTTCATTGAGGGAAATTAGGAAATGAGGCAGAAATAAAATGATAATTGCGGGCGGGATTGATGAGTGGTGGGAGATGAGTTTTTATTTCATATTTACGCTTGTGCGATGAGGATTCATGAACAAGGCGGCCTTCAATATGAAATTGTTTGTTTTCTTTATTTACTTTTGTCATTGCCACAAAAAGTAACAAAAAAGTCTAGGCAAGCATTAATCGCTCCGCGAATCTTGCCGGCCAGCGCACAACGGTCAGTCATTACAGGTACATACCATTCATTGCGGTGATCAGTTTTCCTTTTATTGTTTTTGCTTCACTACCGGTTATTAGACACTTTTTATTACGGTCGTAGCTTTAGGTTGAGCAGTTCTTACTGCGCTGTATTGCGTTTAACAGTCTTGACAATTTCAGGAGTCATTAAGCTAACACGCAATAAGGCGCCGGTGATGTTCTTCGAGTTGAAGAAGCTACGTAGCATGACAAGCAGCAAAGCTTTACAGGATGCAGGCGATCTTATACTTTAATCATTTTATTGTTACAACTATAAAAATTCATCAACAATCTTCACCTTCTTATCAAAGCTTTTAACCTCTCATCATCTTCTCTACTCCATCATTCCACATCCCATTCAATTCCCCTACCTTTAAAACAACCTTCATTTAAAACTGCTTTCAATGAAACGACTATTCCTATTGGCTTTCACGGGTACGTTTTTGTATTCGGTGAATGCACAAATTGATGCACGACTGTTTCGCTATCCCGATGTTTCCTCTTCGCAAATTGCTTTTGTTTATGGTGGCGATGTGTGGATCGTATCTAAAACGGGTGGTACTGCCAACCGCCTCACTTCTTCCACCGGCGAAGAAGCCTTTCCGCGTTTTTCTCCAGATGGCAAAACGCTGGCCTTCTCCGCAACCTACGACGGCAACACCGATGTGTATACCATGCCCGTTACCGGCGGCGTTCCTGTTCGCCTCACATGGAACTCCTTTCCCGACCGTGTGATCGACTGGCACCCGGATGGGCAACATATTTTATTTGCGTCCGGACGTGAAAGTGGTACACCTGCTTTTCGTCAACTGTATTTGGTATCTACGAAAGGAGGACTACCTGAAAAACTTTCCATTCCTTACGGTGAGCTGGCTTCGTTCTCACCTGATGGAAACAGTGTTGCCTATGTTACCAAAATCACCGAGAACTATCCTTTCAAACGTATTCGCAGCGGCCTGGCTTCTGATGTGTACATTTTCAATTTGAAAAATCAAACAGCAGACAACATTACCAAGAGCGATGCTACCGAAGGCAAACCGGTTTGGGTGAAGAACAAAGTGTATTATGTAAGTGATGCTGGTGTGAACAAACGCCGTAACATTTGGATGTACGACACCGATAAAAAATCGAAACAACAGATCACCGAATTCAAGGACATTGACATCAACCATATGAGTGCCGGGCCCGATGAAATTGTATTTGAAGCCGGTGGAAGCCTGTACCTGCTCAATTTATCCAGCAACAAATATTCGGAAGTAAAGATCAATGTAGTGGCCGACATGAGCACCCTGATGCCACGCACTGTGAACGTAGGTAACAACATCAACAATTTTGATTTGTCGCCCGATGCCAAACGTAGTGTGTTTGAAGCTCGTGGTGACCTGTTCAGCATTCCTGCCGAAAATGGTGTGATCATTAACTTAACCAACACCAGTGGTGCATGGGAACGTTACCCTGCATGGTCGCCCAACGGAAGATCGCTTGCTTACTGGAGCGACGAAACTGGTGAGTGGGAAATTTGGTTGAGAGATAATGCAACAACATCAACAAAGAAGATTACCGATTTCAAAAGTGGAATGGGATGGAACCTGTATTGGTCGCCGGACAGCAAGAAGATCGCATTCATTAATGATTTGCAGGAAATCAAACTGCTCACCGTTGCCGGTGGGGCCCTTGAAACGGTTGACAAAACAGAAGATCAATCCTATGGTTCTTTGCAGGGATTTCGTGTAGCATGGTCAGCCGACAGTAAGTGGATCACCTACGCAAAGAATGGAGACAATAATTTTTCTTCCATCTATTTATATGATGTGGCAAATAAAAAACTGCACAAGGCTACATCCGGTTATTACAACGATTACAGCCCGGTGTTTGACCCAACCGGCAAGTATTTGTTTTTTGCTACGCAGAGAAGTTTTGTTCCTGCGTACAGCAGTTTAGATAACACATGGGTGTATCCCAACAGCACACAGTTGGCTGTTGCTACATTAAGTCCTTCTACCCAATCACTGTTGTATCCAAAGAATGATGATATTAAAATTGATACAGGAAGCGCAAAAAAACCGGAAGCAGATAGTTCTAAAAAAGCGCCTACCGATACTACCAAAAAAGCAAAACCAGAAACAGCAACAGCAAAATCGAACATAGATGCTGAGGGCATTGAAATGAGAGTTGAAATTTTGCCTGTACCTGCAGGTAATATTGGCGGATTGGTTGCGGTTGACGGTAAACTGATTTACCAGCGTGGACCAAACACAGGTTCGCCCCAGGGTGCACAGCCTTCTTTAAACTTTTATGATATTGATGCAAGACAGGAAAAAACATTATTGGCCGGAGCTGTTGGATATGCAGTTTCGCCTGATGGTAAAAATATTTTAGCAAGAACCAATAGTGGATTCGGCATCATCAAACCAGCGCCGGAACAAAAACTGGACAAGGTATTGCGTACTTCCGAAATGGAAATGGTATTGAATCCAAGAGAAGAGTGGAAACAAATTTTTAATGATGTATGGAGACGTTACCGTGATTTCTTCTATGATCCCGGCATGCAGCAGGTTGACTGGAATACCATGAAGAAAGAATACAGCGCCTTGTTGGAAAATGCAATTACAAGATGGGATGTGAACAATATTTTGCAGGAGATGGCTTCAGAACTCAGTGCCGGCCATACCTACGTGCAAGGTGGTGATGTGGAACAAGGAAGAAACCGTCCTAATGGATTTCTGGGAATTGATTGGGCGGTTGACAACGGCGCATTTAAAGTGAAAAGAATTGTGAACGGAGCAGCCTGGGATAATGAAGTACGTTCGCCATTGCAGGCAACAGGAGTGAATGTGAAAGAAGGTGAATTCATTCTTTCGGTTAATGGAAGAAAACTGGATGCCGCTCTGGATCCTTATGCAATGTTTGAAGGCCTTGCCGGTAAAGCCGTTGCACTGCGTGTAAACAGTAAACCGACATTGGAAGGATCAAGAGAAGTGATTGTAAAAACATTGACGCAACAACAGGAACAACGTTTGCGTCACCTGGAGTGGATTGAAGGCAACCGTAAAAAAGTTGAAGAACTTTCCGGTGGTCAACTTGGCTATATGTACATGCCAAACACGGGCACAGATGGACAAACTGAATTGATGCGACAGTTTTATGCACAAACCGATAAACAAGGCTTTGTAATTGATGAACGCTTCAATGCAGGCGGACAATTGGGTGATCGCTTTATCGAAATGCTGAATCGTCCAACTATTTACAATATTGCATGGCGCAATGCCGGCATCACACGATGGCCACAAAAAGGAAACAATGCACCCAAGGTGATGCTGATTAATGGTTGGGCAGGATCGGGTGGTGATGCATTTCCATGGGCATTCCAGCAATTGGGTATGGGACCAATCGTGGGCGAACGGACATTAGGAATTTTAGTTGGCCCCGCAACAGGACATGGATTGATTGATGGCGGTGGAATAACTGTTCCTGACGGACGTTTGTTTGGAATGGATGGAAAATGGTTTGCGGAAGGCTATGGAATTAAGCCGGAGGTTGAAGTGTGGGATGATCCTGCGCAATTAGCGAAAGGAATCGATCCGCAACTGGTACGTGCAGTAAATGAAGCAATGAAGTTAGTGAAAGAGAAACCAAGAGTAGTTTACCCGAGGCCGAAGTTTGAGGATAGGAGTGCGAAGGGGTTGAAAGAGTATTGATTTTAAATTTTATTTTTTAAACAGGGATGAAGTAGTTCATTCCTGTTTTTGTTTTTAGGGAGAGGTTTTTCTTTATTTACTTTTTGGCATTGCCCCAAAAAGTAACAAAAAGGGCTAGGCAAACGCGAATGCTCCGCCGCTTTGCCGGCCATCGCCACTGGAACCTCCGATAGCAGTCACTGTACATAGGTCACAATAGTTTCTATACTTTTTATCAGTGCCCTGGTCGTGTAGACAGTCGTCACTACACGTAGAACCAGGAAAGCGCTGAACATTCTTTGTACTGTTGGGAACATCGTGCCGCCGGAGCGGTACATGCTGGCAAAAACTTGGCTAGTGATTGTTCTTTTGTTTGAATTAAGTACCGACTGAATGGTGTGACGAAAGGTTGATATACAAGCAGCACAATGTTGAACCTATAAGAGCTTTAATAAAGACAAATGTCAGCTCTTCGATTTAAAAGAATGGTCAAGCGCCTCATTTTTCACTTGCAAAATCATTAGGCAATATAAAAACCTACAGTGAAAAATTCAGCGCCTTCAAGAAACATCACATAGCACGAAGCGGAGTTTTAGTGCTAAAGACCTGCGATCAAAGTGAATGTTCTAACGGCGATTCGGCTTAGGAAAACTTGAACCTAAAGAATGTTCCGCATCGAATCGCCTTGACTTTTTGTTACTTTTTTTGTCAAGAAAAAAAGTAAAAGAATACTCTTATCTATAATTCTATTCGGGCATAAATAAAAAACCGCAGGGTTCTCCTGCGGTTCAAACAACATATGTCAGTTGACGTTAGTAACCTTCGTTTTGTACCAGGTTAGAGTTCGCAATAATCTCCCGATCCGGAATTGGCAATATTAATTTCGGAGAGTTCCACGGGAGCGTTCCTACTGTTCCCTGCAATCTTTTAATATCATTCAGTGAATGACCTTCAAATGCAAATTCCAGTTTGCGGTCTTTTAGAATTCTGTCCAGTGTTAATTCGGTCGACGTTAAAGCAGGAAGCGCTGAGCGGGTGCGCACCTTGTTCAAATCGTTTAATGGCGTATCGCCAACAGATGTGCTCAACCTAAAGTTTGCTTCTGCTCTTATGAGGTACATTTCGGCCAGGCGAATGATTCGAACATTTGCATACCGGCTGTTATGCCTCGCAGTATATGTGGATCCACCTGATGTAACAAAGAATGCCTTCCTCGCATCGCCGGTTTCATACAATGCTAAGTGAGCAGGTCGTATGTCGATATCGCCTCTACTATTAGGAGAATAGAAGGTATAATAATCGTTGGAGCCCGAAGTTGTGGTTAATTGCATGGCGAAGATATCTTCAGAAGTGTTTGGCACTGCTGACGAAGATGAAGCTGGAAAGACCCCGGCGAACGTACTGGCCAATGTGTATTTACCTGAAGTAATTACACGGTTGGCTGCCGCAGCAGCATTTGTATAATCAGCTTTCTGCAAATACACACGGGCCAACATTGCAGCTGCCGAATATTTCGTAGCATAAAATCCATTAGTAACCGGAAGCTTTGCTTCTGCTTCGGTAAGGTCTTTAATTACCTGGTCATAAACCTCAGATACTTTATTGCGGGCTACCTTGCTATCTTCTCCAATGCTTCTTGTAGGAGTGAGCACAATGGGAACTCCCAGGTTAGTTGAAGGGCTGCCATCATTCCATGCTTTTGCAAAGGAGCGCACCAAATCGAAGTAAACACTTCCCCGAATAAACTTAGCTTCGCCTTCTACCCTGTCTTTTAAACTGGCATCTACCACAGTTAAAGCACTCAGTACATTGTTTACATCATTAATAACCTTATAGCCCTGTAGCCATGTATCTCTTACGAAAGCGTTGTTCTTGGGAATCGCTTTATTGTAGATCTGTGTAAGACCGGCATAGGTGCCATTCCAACGTATTTCGCCTGCGTCCGATAGCAGATCATTATAAAGAAAAATATCGCCGCCATACAATGCAGCATTTCCAAGGTCGGCATACGAACCATTTAATGCGGTAAGAACACCTGAATTTGTTTTCAGGGCATCTTTTTCATCAATGCTTTGTGCAGGTTGTACATCTAATTTTTTCTGGCAGCTAACACCTGTCAGCACCAGTATTCCTGCAGCTATTATCAATTTTTTCATTCTGTAATTTTTTAGTGTTATAAACCAATATTTACTCCGAACACAATAGTTCTCGCTTGTGGCACACTGTAAAAATCGCGGCCCTGAACAATATTGGTAGCGCTATAGTCAGCATTCACTTCAGGATCCCACAAAGGATAATTGGTAATGGTAAACAGGTTTTGACCGCGTACATAAAATTTCGCACGGTCAATTTTCAATTTCGATGTTATGCTCGATGGAAGCGTGTAAGAAATGGTAAGCGCCTTCACCCGCAAATAAGACCCGTCATAAATATAACGGGATGAATTGTTTACTCCGTTAGGATAAAATAAACGGGCTTCAGGAACATTTGTAATATCGCCTGGATTTTTCCATGCATTCAATTGGTCTCTAGTTTGGTTGTCGAAACCGTTGCTGCCACTGGCAGTCATATACTGTCCGCCGGCCGCAAAAATTTCGTTACCCTGCACACCCTGCAGCAACACATCTAACTCGAAATTGGAATAGATAAAGTCGTTTCTGAAACCATAGATAAAATCTGGATTGGGATTACCAATGACCACATCTACTGCCTGGTTGTAATCATTCGTTGTGCTGCGATCAAGTTTTCCATTAGCCAACAGCGTGTTTTTGTAATACAACGCATCTCCCGTGGCTGGGTCTGCACCTGCAAATTCGCGGGCCCAAAATACTCCGAGTGCCTCACCTTCTTTAGCTACGTTCAAAGTTCCAACTGTCTGTCCGCCCAAATTGGTAACCTTATTCTTATTGACTGAAAAGTTAACATTCGACGTCCACTTGAATTTTCGGCCACTTATATTAGTGGTGTTTAGTGTGAGTTCATATCCCGTGTTTTCAAGGTTACCGATATTTCGCAATTGTGTGCTAAAGCCACTAGTGCCTGGCACCGGTACATTTAGTAACAAATCGGAGGTTTTCCGGATGTAATAATCGGCTTCAACACTTACACGATTCTTAAATAGGGAGAATTCTAATCCAATATCAGAGCTGGCGGTTGTTTCCCATTTCAAATCGGGGTTTGGAATTTGCGTTGGATGTGTACCTGGGTTGCCGCCATATGAAGCGTCGCCGCTAAACAATCCACGCGAAGCAAAGTTTCCGATTTCGGCATTGCCGGTTTCACCCCAACTTGCTTTTATTTTTAAAAAGCTGAGCCAATCAACTTCAGATAAAAAGTCTTCAGAAGACAAAATCCATCCGGCTGATACGGCAGGGAAAAATCCCCAGCGACTGTTCTTTCCAAACCGTGATGAAGCATCATATCGTCCACTCAATGCAAGTAAATATTTGTCGTGCAAGCTATAATTCGCCCTGACAAAATATCCCAAAAAAGTATATTCAGTTTCAGAAGAAGAGTAAGCTGTATTTGTTGCAGCGCTTGCCAGCTTTTTAAAGTCATCGCTTGGAAAATCGCGGGCTGATACACTACTGCTCTGGTTAGTATAATTCTGATAGCTCATACCGGCAGTAGCTTCTACTTTATGGACCGATTTAATGATAGTATTGTACTTAAAATAGTTGTTGGTGTTAATGCTAAGTACCTGGTTGGAAGCATTGAACCCCGTACCGAAGGTTGATCCACTGCTCCTTTTGGTTACGCGTCCATTGTATGATTCTTCGTTTTGATTGAGCTGGTCCATACCTAATTCCGTACGAAAACCAAGCCCTTTCATAATCGAAATGTTTCCAAATACATTGCCTAATGTTCGATTGATAAACGTATTGTACATTCCACCCTCGACACTTAACATAGGGTTGTAATAGACAGGATAGTTTGTATTGGGAAGATTGGTTGCGGGGTCAAGTGCGCCGCTCGTCAATCCTGTTCGTGGATCAATAGCAGGAGTGATTGGCGATAAGGCAACTATTTGCAAGGGCGTAGAAAATTGGTTGTCGTTTGAAACTCTTTTGTTCTCTGTTTTTACATAGCTCAAATTGATTCCAACCGAAAGCCAGTTGTTTACTTTGTTTTCCAGGTTTATACGACCGGAATATCTTTTTAATGAATTGCGGGCTATAATTCCTTTTTGATCGAGAAACTGGCCACCCATATAAAAAGTGGTTCGATCATTCCCCCCGGAAAGGTTCAAATCGTATTGTGAAATGGGAGCGTCCTGGAATGCAAGATCCTGCCAGTTCGTATTCACCTTGTAGGTTTGATAATCGGTATTACCTGCTGAATACCGCAGTAAGCGACTTTCAACAAATGTACTTTCTGCTGTCATAGCGGCCTGCAATGTTGGATAGAGACCCAGTTTGAAATCCTGTTTCGCTGCACCTTTTGCCCCCTGCCGGAAATAGTTGACATATTCTTCGGCATTTAAAAATTCAACTGTATTAGTCGGATCCTGTTGTCCTGTAAAAAACCCGAAGTCGATTTTAGTTTTACCTGCCTTACCTTTTTTTGTGGTAATTAAAACCACTCCGTTAGAAGCCCTTGAACCGTAGATGGCCGAGGCAGAAGCATCCTTCAATATTTCAACGGATTCAATGTCGTTAGGATTGATGTCGGCTAAAGGACTGGTAGTAGCACCATTGCTTGATAAATCTGATGTGATCAGCGGAATGCCATCGACTACATAAAATGGTTCATTGCCAGCGGAAACTGATGCAGAGCCGCGAACTCTTACTTTAATGCCCTGACCTAACTTTCCATTTTGCTGTTCAATAAAAACACCGGCGGCACGCCCCTGCAGTGCATTTTCGAAACTGGTAACAGGTGTATTGGCGAGTTCTTTGGCGCTAACCCTGGCCACAGAGCCTGTAAGTTCCCGTTTTAGCTTGGTGCCATAACCCACCACTATTACTTCGGAAAGTGAGTTATCGCCCTGTACCAAACCTACGGAAAGATTGTCTTTTGCTTTGACTTCCAAAGTTTGAAAACCTACAGAGCTGAATTGCAAAATGGCGTTTGGAGAAGCATTGATTGAAAATGATCCGTCCGGACCTGTGGTGGTGGCGAGACTTGTGTTTTTGATACTTACTGTTACTCCCTGTAAAGGAGAACCATCTTTTGAATCGGTAACCTTACCCTTAATTTGTGTTTGTGCCCAAAGGAATTGGCAGGTGCATAGCAACCCCAAAAGCAGCAGCTTTAATTTTCTCATGTGCGTCGATTTTTGATTTGGTGATGATAAAAGAAAATGATTCAGCCATAACTAAAAAATCATTTTCTAATATAAATTACGATGTCCAAGGGGCCGTTCCAAAAAAATTTTGTTTTCCCGATTGGCAGGTAATTGAATTTACGATTAAAGATGCCAGTTAGCTCTCAGCTCCTGCATGCCATCACAATAAGCAGGATACAAAACCAATTACAGAAAACTAAAAAGTTTTTGTATCCGATTTTCCCTCTTCATTCTTTTCTGCCAGATTGAGATCTCTTGTATTTTTTTGAACGGCAATAGCAGCAAACATGCTCAATAAAAAAGACATGGCATAAAATCCCTTTTCACTTCTGAGCAGATCGGCATTCCACAATCCTACCGTAAGTAATATAATAGATAGGATGGTTGCAAACCATGCAAGGCCATAATAGAGGTTGGTAACTGGTATGTTTTCCAACTGGTCACGAACGGCCTTTTGAACAGAAATAGCTGAGAATAATCCAAACATCAATACGGTGAAATAATATCCTTTTTCATTGAGTTCCATTTCGGCATTCCATAGCCCAATAATGAAAGCAGTTACACCTGTGATCAATGCCATCCATGACGCCCCGATAAAAGCAGCAGAAGGCTTTAAAATTTGTTTTGGTTCCATAACAATTTTGTTTTGCCAAAACTATTTGGCAGCCTTCGCATCTCTTTTGACTTTGATCAAAAATGAAAACAATGAATGTTAAATGCGACCACGTATGCGGCTAAGTGTTTCCTGGCTAATTCCTAAATAAGAAGCAATGTATCCCAGTGGAACTCTTTCAACTATGTGAGGTGCCTGTTCCAAAAGATTTTGATATCGTTCCGCAGCAGATTTGAATTGCGAATTAATAAAACGTTCTTCCAGGCGTATGTAATAGTTTTCATAAATGATCCGTACAAGTCTTTCTATTTCAGGAAAACGGTCAAGTAATACGTTGAGCTTTTCCCTGGACATGCTCCATAAAACGCTTCCCTGGAGCAATTGGATATTTTCAACTGCCGGTTGTCCGGTAATAAAACTATGGAAAGAAGTAACGAAATCATTTTCAAATGCAAACCAATGCGTGATTTCTTTTTCTTCGAGTGTATAATATCCACGTAAAGCGCCTTGCTGAAGAAAATACAAATGCCTGCATCGCTTTCCATGCGTTACAAGAAAATCATTTTTAGCCAGAACGATTTCACTAAAGCTGTCTTTCACTGCATCTAAAGCTGCTTCAGAAAGTGAATGATAGCTTGCAATATGATCAATGAGTGGATCGATAAGTAGGGATGAATGTAACTAAATTAGGAAACAATCACGTTGTTCGTGTTCTGGTATGTAAAAACCAAAACAGAGTCGATTCTTAATGGCCGTGGATTTATGTTTGTTCTACGTTTACTACTTCCCCTAACGTTTTAATGGATGCTGGTGTAAAAATGACGGTGTACTATGAAAATATTTTTCTGAACATTGCATCATGGATATGCCGGTTAAGACCTACTGCTCGTACGTTGCAGGTTTAGATAAAGACAATGTTCACAAAAAATACCACGATAATGAATATGGTTTCCCGCTTC
>Ga0068852_100001310_pt1 | contig 16644 bp, 16 predicted proteins | sample KBSCornC22_FD_66594 | JGI IMG/M metagenome (GOLD analysis project Ga0068852, IMG submission 66594) | Corn rhizosphere microbial communities from Kellogg Biological Station, Michigan, USA - KBS Corn C2-2 | ecosystem: Host-associated > Plants > Roots > Rhizosphere > Soil ... | reverse complement strand
TTGAGCGCCGAGGCGACCATGTCGTCGATCAGGCGATGCTGATATTCGATGCCAGCAGCTTCGAACTTCGCCTTGTATTCCTTGTCGTAAATCTCCTGGAAGATGTCCTTGAACCGGCCGTCATAGGCCTTGAGGATCGTGTTCTTGGTGGAGAGATACAGCGGCCACTTGCGGTCCAGCGAGTAGTTGAAGCAGGCGTGGGCGAAGTCGCGGATCGACGCGTCCAGGTTGTACATGCCCATGGCGACGCCCGAGCCGGGGAAGTCGAACACGTCGAAGTCGAGCTCCTGCCCGTCCTCGCCGACCCACTTCATCGTCAGCTTGCCGGGTCCGGGCACGACGAAGTCGGTCGCGCGATACTGGTCGCCGAAGGCGTGGCGTCCGACGACGATCGGGTCGGTCCAGCCCGGGATCAGCCGCGGGACGTTCGAAATCACGATCGGCTCGCGGAAGATGCAGCCGCCGAGGATGTTGCGGATCGTCCCGTTGGGCGACTTCCACATCTTTTTGAGGCCGAATTCCTTCACCCGCGCCTCGTCGGGGGTGATGGTCGCGCATTTGACGCCGACGCCATGCTCCTTGATCGCCTTGGCGGAATCGACCGTGACCTGGTCGTCGGTCGCGTCGCGGTTCTCGATCGACAGGTCGTAGTAGAGCAGGTCGATATCGAGGTAGGGCTGGATCAGCCGCTCGCGGATCCACTGCCAGATGATGCGCGTCATCTCGTCGCCGTCGAGCTCCACGACGGGGTTCTTCACCTTGATCTTCGCCATTACGCTTCCCTGCGATTTTCCGGATTTCCGCGGCGCTCTAGGATGCGTGCCGAGCGCGTGCAACCGCGCCGTTGTGCCGCTGCCAAGCGCACTCTAAGGGGACCGCGATGCCAGCGCTCGACAAGCACGACACGCCGCTCCCGACGACCACCGTCAAGTGGCGCTTTCCCTCGGTGCATCCGGACGGACGCAAATATGTCGTCGGGGCGGCGGCAATCACCTTCTTCGCCTTCCTCCTTCACGTCCACGTGCTCGACTGGGTGCTGGTCGGCCTGACGATCTGGGTCGCGGCCTTCTTCCGCGATCCGGTGCGCACGACCCCGTCCGACGATAAGCTGATCATCGCCCCCGCCGACGGGCTCATCACGATGATCGCACGGGTCGCGCCGCCGCCCGAGCTTCGCGCCGGCGACGGGCTCGGCGAGGCGGAATGCACCCGCGTGTCGATTTTCATGAGCGTGTTCGACGTGCACATCAATCGCGCGCCGATCAGCGGGCGAATCAAGCGCATCGCTTACGTGCCGGGCAAGTTCGTCAATGCCGACCTCGACAAGGCGAGCGAGGACAACGAGCGCCAGCATTTCCTCGTCGAGGGGCCTGGCGGCCTGAAGATCGGCTTTACCCAGATCGCCGGCCTTGTCGCCCGCAGGATCGTGTCGTTCGTGCGCGAAGGCGATGATGTCGAAGCGGGCGAGCGGATCGGCCTGATCCGCTTCGGAAGCCGGGTCGACGTCTATCTTCCGTCGGGGACGTCGCCGCGCGTGCTGCTCGGCCAACGGACGATCGCCGGCGAGACGGTCCTCGCGGAAGCTGGCATCGACGTGACTCTGACCGGAATCAGCCAATGAACGAGGACGCGGACCCGCGTCGAATCCCGTTCCGCGCGATGGTCCCCAATGCGGTCACGCTGCTCGCGCTGTGCAGCGGCCTCAGCGGCGTCTATTTCGGGATCAAGGGGGAGTGGGAGAAAGCGCTGGCGGCGATCGTCATCGCCGGCGTGCTCGACGGGATGGACGGCCGAATCGCGCGGCTGCTCCGCGCGCAGAGCAAGTTCGGCGCGGAACTCGATTCGCTCAGCGACAATATCGCGTTCGGTACGGCGCCGGCCTTGATCCTGTTCATGTGGTCGCTCCACAGCGCGCCCAAGTTCGGCTGGATCGCGGCGCTCGCGCTCGCGGTCTGCTGCGCGCTGCGCCTCGCGCGCTTCAATGCTCGGCTCGACGCTGCCGAACAGCCGCACAAGTCGGCCGGCTTCAACACCGGCGTGCCTGCGCCGGCGGGCGCAGGCCTGGCGTTCATCCCGATGTTCCTCTGGCTCGTCACCGGCAATGGCTGGTTCGATTCATGGTACGTCGTCATGCCCTGGACCTTGTTTGTGGCCCTGCTGATGATCTCGAGCGTCCCGACCTACAGCTGGTCGAGCGTCCGGATCCGCAGCAGCTGGCGGCTGTTCGCGCTGGCGGCGATTGCGCTGATCGGCGCCGCGCTGCTCACCGCGCCTTGGTACACCTTGCTGGCCGTGGCCGCGCTCTACCTGCTCATGATCCCGGTCGCGCTGGCGAGCTATGCGCGGGTCAAGCGGCGGCGCGCCAGCGCGGCTCGGCCGTCCTGAGCTGAGTTCGACGAGCGCGGCTGCGCAGCCGCATCGAGACGATCGCCGTTTCCTGCCGCGGAACGCCCTTGAGGGCAGCGGCGATTCTCGCGCCGCTTTCCTCAAGAAGCGAAGCACCCAGGACCATGAGCAGCCACAAAGTGGCGAGAAAGGGCAGGGTGCCCAAAGCTGCAGTCATCACGTTCGATCTCCTTCGAGACGGCGCAATGTTCCTGATTTGTTCTCGCTTGTCAACCGGGCGTCCGCCCCGCTGCCAAGCCCTTGAAAGCTGCGCCTTCTTCGACTAGGTGCCCGCGCATCCCACAGGTGGAGCTATCATACCGGTGCCGGCCGAAAGGTCGGTCATTCGGCTCCACCGAGGCAGAACCGGAAGGAGAAGACCTATGGCGACCACCGTCGTCACCATGCAGCAATTGCTCGAGGCCGGAGCGCATTTCGGCCACCAGACCCACCGCTGGAATCCCAAGATGAAGCCGTACATCTTCGGTGACCGTAACGGCGTTCACATCATCGACCTGTCGCAGTCCGTGCCGTTGTTCGCGCGGGCGCTCGATTTCGTCCAGCAAAGCGTCGCGCGCGGCGGCAAGGTGCTGTTCGTCGGCACCAAGCGCCAGGCGCAGGACGCGATCGCCGAGGCGGCCCAGGCATCCGGCCAGCATTTCGTCAACCACCGCTGGCTCGGCGGCATGCTGACCAACTGGAAGACGATCTCCAACTCGATCAAGCGGCTCAAGAGCCTCGAGGAGCAGCTGTCGGGCGACACCGCCGGGCTGACCAAGAAGGAAGTCCTCCAGCTGACCCGCGAGCGCGACAAGCTCGAGAAGAGCCTCGGCGGAATCCGCGACTTGGGCGGCCTTCCCGACGTGATGTTCGTGGTCGACACCAACAAGGAAGAGCTCGCGATCAAGGAAGCCAACACGCTCGGCATTCCCGTCGTCGCCATCCTCGATTCGAACAGCGACCCGAGCGGCATCGCCTTCCCGGTCCCGGGCAACGACGACGCAAGCCGTGCGATTCGCCTGTACACCGACGCGGTCGCCCAGGCGGCCAACGAGGGCCGCAGCGGCAACGCCGCGGCGCGTGGCGAGGACATCGGCGCGATGGCCGAACCGCCGGTCGAAGCCGCGCTGGAAGCTTAACTGGACTGTTCCCCGGCGAAGGCCGGGGCCCAGATTTTTATTCAATAGCTGGACTCCGGGCTCCGCCGGAGAACTGGAGGAATTCGAAATGGCTGAGATCACGGCCGCATCGGTCAAGGAACTGCGCGAGCGCACCGGCGCCGGCATGATGGACTGCAAGAAGGCGCTCGCCGAGAACAATGGCGAGATGGAAGCGTCGATCGACTGGCTGCGCGCCAAGGGACTCGCGGCTGCCGCGAAGAAGGCCGGCCGCACCGCCGCCGAGGGGCTGGTCGGAGTGGTCGTCGAGGGCACGCGCGGCGCCGTCGTCGAGGTCAATTCCGAGACCGACTTCGTCGCCAAGAACGAGATCTTCCAGGATTTCGTCCGCAACGTCGCCAAGCTCGCGCTCGAGCATGGTACCGACGTCGAGGCGCTCGGCGCTGCTGAGTATCCCGAAGGCGGCACCGTCCAGGAGAAGCTGACCGACAATATCGCCAAGATCGGCGAGAATCAGTCGCTTCGCCGCGCCGCGGTGGTCGAGGTGAACCAAGGCGCCGTCGTGCCCTACGTCCACAACCAGGTCGCGCCCGGCCTCGGCAAGATCGGGGTGCTCGTCGCGCTCGAGAGCGCCGCGCCCGCAGAGACTCTGCAGACGCTGGGCAAGCAGATCGCGATGCATGTCGCGGCTGCCCATCCGCTGGCGCTCAGCGCCGACGAGCTCGACTCTTCGCTGGTCGAGCGCGAGCGCTCGATCGCCATGGAAAAGGCGAAGGAGAGCGGCAAGCCCGACAATATCGTCGAAAAGATGGTCGAAGGCAGCCTGGCGAAGTTCCGCAAGGAAAGCGCGCTCCTGACCCAGCTGTTCGTCATGGACAACAAGACCCCGGTTGCCGAGGTCGTTGCGTCCGCCGCGAAGGAAGCGGGAACCGGAATCCAGCTGCTCGGCTTCGTTCGGTTCCAGCTCGGCGAAGGCATCGAGAAGCAGCAGAGCGACTTCGCGGCCGAAGTCGCGGCTGCTGCAGGCACGAACAAGGCCGAGCCAGTCGCCTGAATCTACTCCCTTGTTACGCTTCACGGAGGCGGTCAGGCCTTGAGCTTGGCCGCCTCTTTTTAGTCGCGGTCGAGCGGCACTTCGGTCAGCGCCGTTACGCGCCTGAATCCTGGAGTGGGTAGGGAGGGTCCCAAGCGATCCCGGTCACTTCGGCAACCCTCCTTGCCCAGCTGACGATCGCATCGATTTCCGCGCCATGGAGTTCGCGTGCGTGCTCCAGCGCCTGAGCACGACGCTCAGGCTCGAACGGCTCGCCCGACTTTGCGTGACGGTTGAACATGCCCGACACAGCCAAGGCATCGGTGTCGAGAGCTAGCCCGAAGTGCGCGGCGATCGATGCAACCGCCGCGCTGGCATCGCGCATCACGGCCTCGCTCGGAAGCGACACCAGCCGCGAAGGGCCCAACTCCTGCGCAGTTGCGATCATGATCTTCTGGATCGACAACCACGCGAATCCGGCGAGCTGCAAATCCGTATGGTCGAGCAATTGCTTGTCGGTCATCTCGACCGCCGCCATCCGGGAATTGCGAAGGCCGAGCAGGAGCTGCCGTCCGGCCATCCGTCCGCCAGCACCGCGGGAAGCGAGCGATGCAAGCATCTGGTCGAGCGGGTTGTAGAGGCAGATGAGCTGCGATTGGGGCTGGCCGGCTGCAATCGTCCGGGCAAGTCCGTTGCCGACCCCGCTCAGCTTGCAAACGACCGCTTCCCCGGGCGAGAAAGGGCGGGCAAGCAATCGCGCCACTTCCACCAGCAGGCGTGCCATCTCGGCCGCGGGCCGCGTGGCGCCGTAAACGATCACGTCCGTCAGGATCGGCGGCTCCTGCAGCGCGACCGCGGTTCCGGGTTGCGCCAAGGCACGCGCGACAAAGGTCGATCCGCCGAGGCCCGAGTGGAGGATCAGGTGCAGCGGGGCCGTTTCGGCCGGCACGCTCGCGACCGCCGAACGGGGAAGCACCCGGGTTTCCGACGGCACCGCCTTGAAGTCGTTCAGGAACGCGATGGCGCGGTGCGTCTCCGGTTCGATCAATGCGAAGTGAAATTCTTCGGTTTCGACGTTGAACCGGAGCGGAAACCAGCGCGGATCGGCAACGGTCTGCTGTGCAAGGTCGTCAATCTGGTCTGGTCCGCAGCCCGCAGAAGCCATTTTCTTCCCGCTCGGTTGATTCGCTCACGAGCATTGCAGGAATTTGTCGTCGGCGTAATGCAGTTGGCAACGGGGCGGCCGCACCATAAAGGCGTGGGCGCCCTTGTACGATCCTGAGGACCGATCCTCCGCATGACACGCCCCCGCTTCAACCGAATCCTGCTGAAGCTGTCGGGCGAGGCGTTGATGGGGCAGGAACCGTTCGGGATCGATCCCGAAGCGGTCGCGGGCCTCGCCGGCGAGATTGCCGCGGCCAAGGGGCAGGGACACGAGCTTTGCCTGGTGGTCGGCGGGGGGAACATCTTCCGCGGCATGGCGGCGGCCGCGAAAGGGTTCGACCGCGCCAGCGCCGATTACATGGGCATGCTGGCGACGGTGATGAACGCGCTCGCGCTCCAGAACGCGCTCGAGAGGCTCGGGGTCGACACGCGGGTACAGTCGGCGATCCCGATGGCGAGCGTGTCGGAGCCCTACATCCGCCGGCGCGCACTGAGGCACATGGAGAAGGGCCGCATCGTCCTGTTCGCCGCCGGCACCGGCAATCCGTTCTTCACCACCGACACCGCTGCCGCGTTGCGCGCTGCGGAGATGGGCTGCGACGCGCTGTTCAAGGGCACCAGCGTCGACGGCGTCTACACTGCCGACCCGAAGAAGGTGTCCGATGCCACGCGGTACGAGACTCTCACCTTCGGCAAGGTCCTGAGCGACGATCTCAGGGTGATGGACGCCGCCGCGGTGGCCCTGTGCCGCGACAACAATATTCCGATCGTCGTGTTCAACATCCGTCAGCCGGGCAACCTTGCCCGCGTGCTGGCGGGAAGCGGGACGGCGACGATCGTGCAGAACGGAGAGTAGAGATGACCACCACGATGAGCACCGACGATCTCAGCCGCCGGATGCATGGCGCCGTGGAGGCGCTGAAGCACGATCTTGGCGGCCTTCGCACCGGCCGCGCGTCGACCGCGCTGCTCGATCCGATCCAGGTCGAAGTCTACGGCTCCAACATGCCGCTCAACCAGGTCGCGACGGTCTCGGTCCCCGAGCCGCGGATGCTGACCGTGCAGGTGTGGGACCGATCGAACGTCGGTCCGGTCGAGAAGGCGATCCGCTCGGCCGGCATCGGCCTCAACCCGATCACCGACGGACAGCTGATCCGGCTGCCGATTCCGGAGCTCACCGAGGAGCGGCGCAAGGAGCTTGCAAAGCTCGTCGGCCAATATGCCGAAAAGGCGCGGATCGCGGTGCGCAACGTCCGGCGCGACGGGATGGACCACCTCAAGCAGGACGAGAAGAAGCACGAGATCAGCGAGGATGAGCGCAAGCGGCTCGAGCACGAAGTCCAGAAGATGACCGACGACACGATCAAGGACATCGACGAGGCGGCTGCGGCGAAGGAAAAGGAAATCCTCGGCAAGTGAGCGCCGCACCCGCTCCCAAGGGCGCGGCTGGCCTTGAGGGGGGCGCCAGGGTCCCGCGCCACGTCGCCATCATCATGGACGGGAACGGCCGCTGGGCGCAGAGCCGCGGGCTTCCCCGCGTCGCCGGCCACAAGGCGGGGGCCGAAGCGATCCGGCCGGCGATCGAAACGGCGGTGCGCTACGGCGTCGAGGCGCTGACGCTTTACGCCTTTTCATCCGAGAACTGGCGGCGGAGCGAAGAGGAAGTCAGCGACCTCAAGTCGCTGATGGCTTTCTTTCTCGATCGCGAGCTCGCGCGGCTCGCTGCCGAGGGCGCGCGGATCAGGATCATCGGCGATTATTCGGCGTTCGGCCCCAAGCTGGTCGACAAGATCGACCATGCGATCGAGCGCACCGCCGCCAACGACCGGATCACGGTCGTGGCCGCGCTGAACTACGGCTCCCGCATCGAGATCGTCTCCGCGGCGAGGCAGCTTGCGCAAAAAGTCGCGGCCGGCGAGCTTGACCCCGGCCAGATCGACGAGCCGACCTTCGCTGCCCAGCTTCAGACGCATGACCTGCCCGAGCTCGACCTGCTCATCCGCACTTCGGGCGAAGTCCGGCTGTCGAACTTCCTCCTGTGGCAGGCGGCTTACGCCGAGCTGATGTTCCTCGATACGCTCTGGCCCGATTTTGACGCGCAGGCGTTCGCCGGCGCGCTCGATCGCTACGCCGCGCGCGACCGCCGGTTTGGTGGTCGGTGAACGAACTTTTCGTCCGTACAGCCACCGGCCTGCTCCTCATTGCCGTGGCGCTGTTGACCGCGGTCGCCGGCGGGACCCTGTTCGCCGTATTCGTCGCCGCGATCGCCACCGCAATGTTCTACGAGTGGACGCGGATTGCGCGCGGGTGGGGCGCTGCATGGTACATGGCAGGCTTCGTCTACGCCCTCGTTCCCGCGCTTGCCCTCCTGTGGATACGGGAGCGCGATGCGCAGGGCCTGGACCTGCTCGTCTGGGTCTTCATCGTCACCTGGTCGACGGACATCGGCGCCTATTTTGCGGGTCGGCGGTTCGGGCGGCGCAAGCTGGCGCCAGCGATCAGTCCCGGGAAGACGGTTGAAGGGCTGTACGGCGGCGTCGCGGCCGCGACCCTGCTCGGCGGCGCCTGGGCCTATGCGACCGGCCTCGGGCTCGCTTTGCTTGTGCTGGCGCCCGTTCTTGCTGTCGCTGCACAGGGGGGCGACCTGTTCGAAAGCAGCATGAAACGCCGGGCCGGCGTGAAGGATTCGGGCACATGGCTGCCGGGCCATGGCGGAGTGCTCGACCGTCTCGACGGCCTGGTGCCGGTGGCTGTGCTTACCGCCGCCGCGCAGCTAGTGGGACTGACGTGACGCGCAAGATTGCCATCCTCGGTGCAACCGGCTCGGTCGGCAAATCGGCGCTCGACCTGATCGAACGCAATCCCGAGCGGTTCGAGGTCGTTGCCGTGACCGCCGGGACCAATGCCGAAGCGCTCGCGGAGATCGTCCGCCGCACCGGAGCAAAGCTCGCCGTCATCGCCGACGAATCGCGGCGACGAGACCTCGAGGGGCTGCTCGCCGGCAGCGATTGCCGGGTCGAAGCAGGGAAGGGCGCCCTGACCGACGCCGCCCGCGCCGACGCCGACCTCGTCATTGCCGCAATCGTCGGCTGCGCCGGGCTTCCTCCGGTGATGGCGGCGGTCGAGGCGGGGAAGACGGTGGCGCTTGCGAACAAGGAGGCGCTGGTCACCGCCGGCGAGCTGATGACCCGGGCAGCGCAGGCGAGCGGTTCGACCCTGCTGCCGGTCGACAGCGAGCACAACGCCATCTTTCAATGTCTTGCCGGCAGCAGCGCCGATCATGTCTCAAGGATTATCCTGACCGCGAGCGGCGGTCCGTTCCGCACCGCGTCCGCCGAGCGGATCGCGGGCGCGACGCCGGCCCAGGCCGTGGCGCATCCCAACTGGTCGATGGGAGCCAAGATCTCGGTCGATTCGGCGACGATGATGAACAAGGGGCTCGAGCTGATCGAGGCGCGCTACCTGTTCGGCCTCCCCTCGGAGCGCATCGACGTGCTGATCCACCCGCAATCGGTCGTCCATTCGCTCGTCGAGTTCGTCGACGGCTCCGTCCTCGGCCAGCTTGGATCGCCCGACATGCGCATCCCGATCGCCTATGCGCTCGCCTGGCCGGAACGAATCGACACACCCGCCAAGCGCCTCGACCTCGCAAGCGTCGGCCGGCTCGATTTCGAAACACCCGACCTGGCGCGCTTTCCCGCGCTTCGTCTCGCCCGCGAGGCGCTCGAAGCGGGCGGCGCGGCGCCGATCGTCCTCAATGCCGCGAACGAGATCGCCGTGGCGCGCTTCCTTGCCGGCGAGCTTTCCTTTCCCGGAATCGCGCAGCTGGTCGAGCGGACCCTCGGCCGGTGCGAATTCGCTCCGCCCGAGTCGATCGGCGACGTGCTCGAGATCGACCGCGAAACGCGCCTGCGGGTTGGCGAGTTGACCGCGGACCCGTGCCAATGATCGCCCAGCAGCCCCCTCTATGGCTCGTCCTCGTCGCCTTCGTCTGCGCGCTCGGGCCGCTCGTCTTCTTCCATGAGTTCGGCCATTATCTCGTGGCACGGCTGTTCGGCATTCCGGCGGAGACCTTCTCGATCGGTTTCGGTCACGAGCTGTTCGGATGGACCGACCGGCAGGGGACCCGCTGGAAGGTGGCCTGGCTGCCGCTCGGCGGTTACGTGAAGTTCGTCGGCGACATGACTCCGGCAAGCAATCCGGGAGATCTCGAGGACATTCCTCCCGAGCTGCGCGAGCGCGCCTTCCAACTGCGCCCGGTGTGGCAGCGGTTCCTGGTCGTGCTCGCCGGCCCGCTCGCCAATTTCATCCTCGCCGTCGCAATCTTCGCGGCCTTCTTCAGCTTCATCGGGACGCCCCAGACCAACGTCGTCGGGGGCGTCATCCCGCACACTGCGGCCGCCAAGGCGGGGCTTCAGCCCGGCGACAGGATCCTCGAGGTCGCAGGGCAGGGCACCCCGACGTTCATGGACATTTCGAACGTCGTCGCGATCCGGCCGGATGAAACCGTCCCGCTCAAGATCGAGCGCTCCGGCACTGTCCAGTCGATCCGGGTGACACTCGGTTCCGACATGATCGAGCAGTCGCCGGGCGAAAAGGTCCGGCGCGGCCTGCTCGGCGTCTTCCCGACCATGCAGGTGATGGCGCCCGTACCGGTCTACCGCGCCGTGCCCATGGCCGTGGGCTATACCGCCAGCTTCACCCGTTCGATGGTCGACGGAATCGGGCAGATCTTCCGCGGAAAGGTCTCGCCGAAGGAACTCGGCGGCCCGGTCAAGATCGCCAAGATTGCGGGGGCCGCCGCAGAGCTGGGGCCGCTCGCCTTCGTTCAGCTGCTGGCGCTGCTGTCAATTAATCTCGGATTCATCAACTTGTTGCCAGTCCCGATGCTCGATGGAGGGCACTTGTTCTTCTACGTCGTGGAAGCCGTCCGGCGCAAAGCACCGAGCGCCAATGCGCTGGAATGGGCGTTCCGCGGCGGCCTCGCACTCATTCTCGCATTGGTATTGTTCGTCACCTTCAACGATTTAGGTGGCCACGGATTGTTCAAAGGGCTTCAGCGCTTGATTGGCTAGGTAGGTTGGGGCAGGGGCAACCGGGGCTTGGCGGCGAAGCGCGCCGTACGCACCATTTACACAAAAAAGGCGGGGACGTGATTTCAGGCAAGACGAGTTTTAGCCGGCGGGCGGGTGCGCTGCTTCTGGTCGGGACGGTGCTCGGCGGATCCGCGACTCCACTGCTCGCGGCGCAAGCCGCCCCCGCGCAACCCGCGGCCACGCAGCAGCCCGATACGGCGCAGCCGGAAGCCCCCGCGGCTGTCGCGCCGCAGCCGGTGCGGACGATCCGCTCGATCACCGTGCGCGGCAATCAGCGGCTCGAGCCGGAGACGGTCCGCGCCTATGCCAACCTGACGCCGGGCGAAACCTACACGCGCGAGACGCTCGATAAGGCGCTCAAGGATCTCTACGCGACCGATCTGTTCGCCGACGCGAACATCAGCGGCACCGAAACCGGCGACCTCGTGATCAACGTTCGCGAAAACCCGGTGATCAACCGCATCATCCTCGAGGGCAACAAGCGCCTCAAGGAAGACAAGATCATGCCGGAGATCAAGGAAGCTCCGCGACAGATCTTCACCCGGTCGGCGGCGCGCGCGGACGTCGCGCGCATTCTCGAGCTCTACCGCCGGCAAGGGCGGTTCGCCGCTCGGGTCGATCCCAAGATCGTTCAGCTGGACCAGAACCGCGTCGACGTGGTGTTCGAAATCCACGAAGGCGATCTCGCCAAGGTCCGCGCGATCAACATTCTCGGCAACAAGGCCTTCCCCGACGACCGGCTGCGCAAGGAAATGTACACGCGCCAGGCCGGCGGCGTGCTCGGCTTCCTCAAGTCTAACGACACCTATGATCCCGACCGGCTCGCGGCCGACCAGCAGAAGCTTCGCGCCTTCTACCTGACGCAGGGCTATGCCGACTTCCGGGTCGTCCAGGCGCTGGCGGAGCTGACTCCGGACCGGCGCGACTTCGTCATCACCTATGTCGTCGACGAAGGCCCGCGCTACCATTTCGGCACCGTCGAAGCGGACAGCGCGCTGCGCGACTTCCCGAATTCCGAAGTGCTGAAAGTCGCCAAGATCCAGCCCGGCAGCTGGTTCAACGCGAAACAGGTCGAGGACGCGATCACCAACCTCAACGAGGCTGCCGGCAACATCGGTTACGCCTTCGCCGACATCAATCCGGCCTACAACCGCGATCCCGACAAGAAGGTGATGAACCTGACCATCAAGGTCGGGGAGACGCCGCGCGTCTATGTCGAGCGGATCGACATCACCGGCAACACCAGCACGCGCGACAAGGTCATCCGGCGCGAGTTCCGGCTCAACGAAGGCGACGCGTTCAACGCCCAGAAGGTCAAGCGCAGCCAGGACCGAATCCAGAGCCTCGGCTTCTTCGACGACAAGTTCGAGATCAAGCAGTCGGAGGGCTCCGCCCCGGACCGCATCGTGCTCGGCGCGAACGTCGAGGAAAAGCCGACCGGGCAGCTGCAGCTGTCAGGCGGCTATTCGAGCCTCGAGCGCTGGATCATCCAGCTCGGCATTTCGCAGAACAACTTCCTCGGCAAGGGCCAGCAGGTTGACGCCCAGGTCAACTGGTCGCTCTATTCGAAGTCGATCGAGGCCGGGTTCACCGACCCCTATTTCCTCGACAAGCCGATCCTGTTCGGTGCGCAATTGTTCCGCCGCGACTACAGCAGCTTCAACTATCTCGCCGATAATTCGCGGCAGACGACCTACAAGCAGGTCAGCACCGGCGGCGGCCTCAGGTTCGGCTTCCCGTTGAGCGAATATTGGAGCCTCGGCACGCGCTACACGCTGAGCCAGGACGACATCAGCCTCGACAAGGGCACGTTCTACACCGACGGGGTGTGCGATCCGTTCAAGGCGGGGTCGTATCTGTGCGACCAGATCGGCAAGCGCCTGACGTCTGCGATCGGTTATTCGACCATCTACGACGACACCGACGGCATTCACCCGACGCGCGGTCAGCAGATCACGTTCAGCCAGGATTTCGCGGGCGTCGGCGGCGATGTTCGCTATTTGCGCACGCAGGGCTTTGCGACCAAGTACCGCAGCTTCGGCAGCTGGATTCTGTCGGTCCACGCCGAGGGCGGTTACATCAAGGCGTTGCAGAGCGCGCCGGGTCCGTTCCGCGATCCGATCAGGATTACCGACCGGTTCTTCAACTCGGACATCCGCGGCTTCGACATCCGGGGCATCGGTCCGCGCGTGGTTCGTATTCCGTACAACAGCGACGGCACGCTCCAGGACCTCGACGTCAACAAGGACGTCAACGACGCGATCGGCGGCAAGGCCTTCTATCTCGCCCGCATCGAGCTGCAGCTGCCGGTCAGCTCGACGCTGAAGAGCTATGGTCTACGCCCGTCCGTTTACGTCGACGCGGGGTCGCTTTGGGACATCACGGCGCCGCAGCTCAACAACGTCGTCGCTTTCTGCAGCCCAACTGACCTGAGCTCGAGCCTGGCCGCCTTCCAGAGTTCGGCGCCGGACTGCAGCAAGGACCTCAACGGCAACGCGGTCTCGAACCCGACTGCTTACTCGGCTACCCCGGGTTTCAAGGAAGTCTTCCTCGGCAATTCGGCGCGGCCGCGCGTTTCAGTCGGCATCGGAGTCAACTGGGTTTCGCCCTTTGGCCCGCTGCGCCTCGACATCGCCAAGGCCCTCGTCGTCCAGAGGGGCGACGATCCGAAACTGTTCACTTTCAACGTAGGGACTCAATTCTGATGAAAACTCTGCTCATTTCGGCGGCCGTTGCAGCCGCCGCCATTGCTCCTTCCGCAGCGACCGCGCAGGCCCTTCCCAACGCCGTCGTGGCAGTGGTCGACCTCGATCGCGTGACCGCCGAGTGCAATGCGTGCAAAACCGCGCAGGCGGCGCTCAAGAGCCAGGTGCAGTCCTATCAGGGCCGCGAACAGGCGCTGGCGGCTCCGCTCGAGACCGAGCAGAAGTCGATCCAGGCGGCGGTCGATGCGCTGAAGGGCAAGGAACCCGACGCGGCGCTCAAGACCCGCATCGAGGCGTTCCAGCGCAAGCAGCAGCAGGCGGCGCAGGAACTGTCGACGCAGCAACGCCAGATCCAGGCCAACCAGCAGTACATCCAGAAGCAGATCCAGGATAAGCTCAGCCCGATCTACCAGCAGGTCATGCAGCGCCGCGGCGCGAACCTCCTGGTCGAAGTCGGCACCACGCTTGCCACGGCTCAGAACGTCGACGTCACCAACGACGTGCTCGCCGCGCTGAACGCGTCGCTGCCGACGCTGGTCACGACCGCGCCGGCCGCGCCGGCTCCGCAGGGCCGCTAGGGCTAGCAATGACGGAAGCGAGCGGCAGCACGGCGGCCCCGCTGGATATTCGGCGGGTGATGGCCGCGCTGCCGCATCGCTATCCGATGCTGCTCGTCGACCGCGTCGAGAGCCTCGATCCCGACAAGGGGATCGTCGCGATCAAGGCGGTCACGATCAACGAGCCCTTCTTCCAGGGCCATTTCCCCGGCCGCCCGATCATGCCGGGCGTGCTGATCGTCGAGGCGCTCGCGCAGGCGGCCGGAGTGCTCGCCGTCGAAGCGCTCGGCCTCGCCGGTTCGGGCAAGCTGGTCTATTTCATGGCCATCGAAGGCGCCAAGTTCCGCACGCCCGTCGAACCGGGCGTGCTTCTTCGGCTCGAAGTCGAGTTCGTCCAGAAGCGCGCGAGCGTGTGCAAGTTCGCCGGCCGCGCGACCATCGACGGGAAGCTCGCTGCCGAGGCGAATTTCACGGCGATGATCGCCGACCCGCCCGCCGCCTGATCTACCGGCGCTCGAGCCGAATCCCCGCAAACAGCCCGCGCCCTTCGGTGCGGTAGCCGACCGAATCCTCGTAGCGCGCGCCGAACAGGTTCGAGGCGCGGGCATAAAGCTCGATTCCCGGCCTCACGGCGTAGGCCACCCGCGCGCCCGCCAGCCAATATCCGTGCAGGCGTTGGACGTCGAACGGGAAGTTGTCGGCGAGGTCGAGGTGCGCACCGACGTAAGCAATCGATGCGCCGTAGCTCCAGCGGCCGATCGCGCCATCGGCGGCAACGGAGCCGCTGTGCTTCGGCCGGCGAAGCTCGGGAACCTGTCCGCCGGTCACCGGGTCGGGCTCGCTCGCATGGAGGAAGGCGTAGTTGCCGCTGAGCCTCAGCGCGCCGGAAACCCGAATGCCCGCGGCCGCTTCGATGCCCGAACGATAGCTCGTCTCCGGCCGGTTGACGGTCGTGAGGAGGAAGGTCGCAGGGTCGGTCACGTCGACGATCTCGTCGTGCAGCCGCTGCCGATAGCCGGTGAGCGATGCGTCGAACCGGCCGTGCCGATAGCGGACGCCCGCTTCGTACCCGCGTGAGCTTTCCGGCTTGAGCGCGGGATTGCCGCCGAAGCTTCCGGGGAAGAAACCGTACAGATCGAAGAAGGTTGGCTGCGCGATTCCTTCGGAATAGGATCCTGTCAGCGCGAAACCGGCGCCGACGTTCACCAGCCCGGATGCGCGCAAGCTGGTCGCGTCCCTGAACCGGTTAAATAAGTCGCGGCGCACCGCGACGTCGCCGGCGAACGCGCCCGATGACGCGCGCCATTCGGCAGTGAGCGCCTGATGGTCCCGGCTTCGGTCCTGGTCGGTGAACCCGCCGTAGATCGTGTCACGGGCGCCGAAGGTTTCACGCTCGTCTTCGGCAGCGACGATCAGGCGGTGCGTCAACGGCCCCGTCGCGAATGTGCGCTCGACCTGGGCGTCGACGGTGCGTCGCGTGCCGCTGGTGCGGTTGAGCGGATCGTTCGCAAGATAGTTGCGGTTCGATGAGCCGAGCAGCGACGCGCTCACGTGACCGCTCCAGGCGGACTGCCCAGACCCGAACTCGGCCCACAGGCGGCCCGCGGCAAGCGCGTTGCGGCTGCTGTCGCGGGTATCGGTATGGACGAAGGTGACCGGGTCAAAGCCGTCGAACTCGCTCTCGCCGGTCAACGCCAGCGCGCTCGCGCCGACCCGGAGCGAATCGCTCAAGGCAAAGGTCGCGCGAAGCCGCCCGGAAAAATTGCGGTAACCATCCTTGTCCCCGCCGGGAGCACCGAAGCTGTCTATTCCAGTCGCTCGCTGCCATCCGGCGGCCCCCGAAAGGTCAAGACGGCCATCGGTCACCGCGCCGAACGCGCTTGCACGCGCAAAGCCGAACGAGCCGGCCTCCGCGGACGCACCGAAGCCCGGCTGGTCATCGAGGCCGTTGATGGCGATCACGCCCCCGATCGCGTCCGAACCCCACAATGCCGACTGGGGCCCGCGCACCACCTCGATGCGCGAGGCGAGGTCGGCATTGAGCAGCTCGAAGCGGGGCGCGTCGCCCGACGCGGGATCGTTGATCTTGATTCCATCGACGAAGAGCAGGGTGTGGTTGGCCTCGGCGCCGCGGATTCGGACCTCCGTCAACGACCCGGCGGGGCCGATGCTGGTGACCGCCGCGGATGGCGTGAGGCGCAGAAGGCTCGCGACGAGCGGCTCGTCGAGACGCTCGATCTCCTCGCTGTCGATGATGGTGACGCTCGCCGGTGCGCGGGCTTCGCTTTCAGGCGCGCGCGAAGCGGTGATGACGATCTGGCTGGTGTCGACTGGCAATGCTAGCATGGGACCCTCTCCGTTGACGAATTGCCGTCACAGAGGGGTTGCGCGGCCCAGTGCCGTGCCTTGCCCACGCCCCCGCGGCTGGTCCCGGCCGGGGAAACGGACGACGAACCATGGCAGGTTCCTGACTTTGCCGCTTCCGGATGGGATCATGCGGCGCTTACAGTTGCGGGCACAGCGCCGGAGTTTCGCCGGCTTCCCTTTGAACCGCCCCCGGTCCGACTTGCGTCGGTGGACGGCACC
>Ga0068852_100001304_pt1 | contig 16686 bp, 16 predicted proteins | sample KBSCornC22_FD_66594 | JGI IMG/M metagenome (GOLD analysis project Ga0068852, IMG submission 66594) | Corn rhizosphere microbial communities from Kellogg Biological Station, Michigan, USA - KBS Corn C2-2 | ecosystem: Host-associated > Plants > Roots > Rhizosphere > Soil ... | reverse complement strand
ACTGTCACCACCGCCACCACCGGTATAAGATGAAGACGAAGGACCAGCACCACCACCACCGGCACCAACAGCAATAATTACCAATTTGCAAGGTGTTACTTGTGGTGTAAAAGTACCTGAACCACTCGTTAATCGAGTGACTTTGATAGGTTTCGATTTGTTGAAATAGTCGCTAATATCTGGCATGTCAATTCCTAATCAAGTAATCCAACCTAAAGTAGCACCGGACCATTTAAGGTCGATAGTTTGATTCAGCAAACCAAACGTATGCGTTCCAGAAACACCGTTAATTTTGTTACCGTTAGGATTTATGGTACAACCTGTATAAGAACCTGAATTATTGGTGCATTGAATCACATCATTCACCGCAGGCGCTGGCGGCAAAGTTAGAGCATATAATCCACCGGAAGGCCATTGGTAATGTACGTTTGAACTACCGGTAAGGTTGCCAGCAAGTGTAGAAATAGGTAGAGCCGCACCAGAACCCTGCGGGCCAGTTAAACCAACTGTCCATGCAGCTTGAGTACCAGAACCACCGATAGAGGTTGCATTGAAAACTAATGCGCCAGTACCAGAATTATACGACGTTATTTGTCCGAACATATAATTAGTCGGAGTTGTCGTATATGCAACGGTAATGAATTGACCAGCTACAAAGTTCTTACCGGTTTGAATCGTAATAGATTTTGAACCTGTACCGATAGCAATTGATGTTGTACTAGTCGCATTTGTACCAGGGGCATTTACAGCCGAAGCCGCATAACCTTGTGCAGCGCTAGCAAAACCGTTTGCAGCCGTTGCTTGAGATTCCGCATACGTTGCGCGATCTAGTGCATATGCAGCGTTTGCATATGCCGAATTGGCAACAGCTTGCATTTCGGTTGAAAAAGTTGGAATCTGAAGATTCCAAGCGTCAGCACGTGTATCGAAATTGGCGATATCCGTTGTGCTAGGTGGAGTCGGAAATGGAGTTACTGGCGGAACTGCGGTTAAAGGCATTGTTTAAACCTCTTCTAAAGGTAAATCGAGTGTAGCGTAACTGATATCGTCCGGGGTAATTTTCCAACCCTTGTAAAAACCTAAGATTAAGAATAGTTCAAAGTATCCGTTTTCGACTTGATCATCCAAACCAGAATAAACAGCAGGAACCGCGTTCAATGTATCGCGCAATCTGCGTACCTGCGGAATCTTGGCAATCGGAACGGCAATCTTATTGTTAGTTGTGGGCACCGTTCTTTTAGGATTTAGAACCGCTGTTCCATCTGTCTTTCGATCCATTGTCGAAAAGTTACGACTATCACTATTTGAACTATATTCTAAAATTCCGATATTCTCATTCATGCCTAACACTAGAGCTTGAATGCTAGATGGATTTGAGCCACGTGTTATCGTAACTTCAATTGTCACCGTCAACAAAGGCGGTAAGTTATGCAGAATTACATTTGGCGTATTTAAAAATTTTCCATAATAATAACTGTACCATCCTGTAGTATTTCGTTTAGTTAAATCTTCGTAATACGAAAAGACAACCGTTCCTAATGAATTTTTTACTTCAATTAAAACAGAAGTCGAATCGACACCTAGCAATGCAATTGAATCACAACGTTGATTTGGTGCAATGACAACTTTTAGATTGCCGCTAGACTTTGTCGTTTTTGTATTGCGATCTAACGCAAACATCGTATAACGATTAGTCGGCCTTTGCTGTTTCCAGAAAGTGACTTGATTCGTTAACGGAGGCTTGTTTGTATTTCCTGTAATATTGATGTTGGAATAGATGAACCCTTGATAAGTTACTTCAGTTCCGAGTGTTGAATATGTAGTTCCACTATTCCAAGCGACTTCGCCAACCGTTGAATCAGGTTCAGAAACTGTAGAGCTAACCAGCGCTGCATTAGCTGGCGTAATCGGCATTGGTGGGATGATATCCATTACACACTCTCTTTTGTATTTACCGTTAAATCACCGTGAATAACTGCGCCGACATCATCAGAAATCAACTTGTTAGTGTCTCGCGTATCTTTATTGTATTCTTCAATCTTTTCTAAGCGTTGATTCATGATTTGCATTTCTTTTAACAAATCTTCATTAGTTCCGGTGTTATATGCGGCAGGTACGATTTCTTCACCTTCGTGAATTTGAGCAACCATATCGTATGGAACATGAGACGTGCCCACAGCAAAGCTAGGTAATCCGACACCGCCCGTTCCGTATGGATCGTATCCAGCGGCACGATTACGGATGGTTTCCAATTGGTTAGCCAGAATCAAACGTTGTGTATCGCGTTCCTGTTCCGTTGCATAGTCAGCCGTATCAATAAACGACTTCAAAGCTTCTGCGGCAGCATTCAACGCATTCGCATCAGGAATACCATTAGCTGTAACAGCATTAGCGATAAATTGACGTGCGCCTGTAGGGTCAGAAGCTTCTACTCCAGCAAGCCCGCGCAATTGATTGATTTGCTTTGTTAAGCTATCAACCATAGCCGTCATAGCTTGACGGAAACTCGCCATTTCAGACGCGGCTTGCTGTGCGGCTTGTGCAATCGCTTGCTGTTGTGCAGCGGCAGCAGCCTGCGCGGCTTGCTGCGCTTTCTGAGCATCAATCGTATCGTAAATCTGTTGTTGTAAACCTCGATTAGATTCATCAAGTTTACTTAATTGATCTTGACGGATTGCACCCTCATTGCCTTGTGCTTGCCAAAGTTGCATTTGCAACGATGCACGTTCGTTTGCAATAGCAGCTTGTGCGGCAGCAATGCCTGATGCAGCTTGCGCAGCAGCACCAGCCAAACCCGACAAGCTACCTTGAACATTCAACAAACCAATGTAGGTTTTTCGTCCCGCATCAGTTGTCAAATCTTGCGATTCGACAAGCGCACGAAATGCGGCTTTCATTCCTTCACTACCCAATGAAACATCAGGCATCGTTAATCCAAGCGCTGCAAATTGAGCCGATACGGCTTCAGTCTGCATTGCTAATTGTTCAGCTTGAGTGAAATAATTAGCATGATAAGAATCCTGCATGTTCTTTAAATTGTCATAGCCGCCAGCTAATTCTGCAAGCTTGGCGTTAACATCTAAAATTTGATTTGTTAATCCGTTAGTGGCAACGCCTGCCTCTTGTGCAGCCGGAATTAATTGTGCAAAAGCACCAGACAAATTAAGTAATGCAAGATAAGTTTTTTGACCAGCATCTGTATTCAAATCTTGCGCTTCAACCATTGCGCGGAATTGTTCTTTAACCTTATCGCTACTTTGCGATAGATCAGGCATCGTCAAGCCAAGATCCTTAAACGATGCAGCCATTGCACCTGTTTGCATCTTCATCAACTCAGCTTCAGTAAAGAAGTTCTGATAATAAGTAGCTTGAGCCGCAGATAGTTTGTCTAATCCGCCAGCCGTTTCAATCAGCTTAAGCGAACCGCTTACGCTAGATTTCAACAGACGTACAAAACTATTGTCTAAATCACCATAAGACTTAGACAACTCTTGCACAATTCCAATATTCTTTAACTTAGCTGCAAACTCTTCTTGGAACGTATCAGATTTGATATCTAAGCCTTTCAAATAGTCCTTAAATTGTTGCTGAATATCAGAACCTTGTAATGCGCTATAAACGGCTTGATCGATTGTTTTCGATACTGCGGCTTGAATGTCCCCTTGTGAACGTCCGACGTTTTCAATTCCACCGTATACGTCACCACGAGAGTAACCTGCGCCGGGTAATCCGCCAGCCAGATTAAGCATTGTATTTGCCGAACCTTCAGGATCGGTGCTTAAGAATGCTTGCCAAACAGAACCTTTACCGGTTCCGCCAAGTAATTTGGCAGTCGATTCAAGACCGTCCGTTGCCATTTTAATGATGTTGAGTGCGGCACTATCTATACCTTTATCGCCGCCATACTTAGCACCAGTAGCACTATCTGTATTCGTAAGAAACGCTTTATCGAGAGGGTTCCACCAATCGGTATTTCCGTCATTACTTGCAACGCTTGTTTGCTTTGGACCGCCACCAATCAATCCAAGCATAGACATTGCAGCAATCGTTAACGGTGCTCCGCTGATAATGTTTGCAAATTTACTATCTAATCCAATTCCAGTAAGAATATCGTTAGCCATTAACGTTGGCTCTAAACCTCCAGGCTTCAAAGGATCATCGTATTTTTCGCCTTTGTATCCTTGATCGTATAAGGCGTTAGCCGCTAACATACCTGCGGCAATCCATCCGACAACAGGAATTGATGCAAAGCCTAATGAACTACCTGCGGCAGCACCCCCACCGGCAGCACCACTCGCCGTTGCGCCTGTACCGATAGTCCCGGCAACCGTCCCAGCGCCCGTACCGAGCACGCTAGACGTACCAATGGCTCCACCGGCCAGCGAGCCGCCGATAGTGCCTGCGCTAGTGCCAATTGCGCCCGCTGTGCCGATTGCAGCCCCGCCAGTGGCCCCGCCGATACCTGCACCTAAGCCAGCCCCCAACGTAGCCCCACCAACCCCTACACCAGCCCAACCGCCATTCGCGGCAATCAGCGTACCTAGCGAATCACCACCGCCTAGACCGACCAGATTGGCCGCGCCCATACCTACGGTTGATGATCCGGCAGCAGAACCGGATAAATACTGCGAAATACCACCGTATGCATTTGCAGCAGTATTTACATTGCTTGCATTGCCAAATAGATTATTTGCACCAGTTGCAGAACCGGCTAATTGACCCAATCCGGGAATCCCAAAGAAATCGCCGATGCTTCCAAGAATTGACGAACTGATGTTGATAACCCATTTCTTAATGGTCAACTGATAAAGCATGTCCAATAGCGAAGCCTTAAGAATCTGTCCAAGTTTCTTAAAGATATTCGAACCGCCATCGAAAATATTTGTCCAAACAGTGTGGGCAGTTTGTTCAATTGAATTAAGAATCGAATTCGTTTGCTCCATGTTGGCGCGCAGGATTAAGCCTTGCTTTTCAAGCGTAGCGTTATATTCCAACGATGCAATTGCAGCATCGCGCCAACCTTGATCGCGGCCAAGCGTTCTGTTTACTTCATCGATATCGCGACGAAGCTTTAATTCAATTTGCATTGTTCCAATGAGAATCTTTCTATCTCTATCGGATGCAGCATACAAACCAGATTCAGCAACTAGTAATTTGTTTTGATCTTCTATACCTTCTTTGGTTTTCGTCAATGCAGCTAATGAATCGTTTTGTGCCTTCTCTTGATCTGCAATCGCTTTATTTAACTCTTGCATTGCCGCTTCTTGCTCATCTACGGCTTTTAATAATTGATCGTAAAGCTTTCTCTTTTTATTAAGAGCATCGATTTCTTTTAAGTCTGCCTCAATTTTCTTTATTTGAGTTTTCGTCAACTTACCGATATGCTGTTCTAATTCTTGATTTATTTTATCGAACGCCTTTTCGCCATCAGTTAACTTTTGAGCATGTTCAAATTGATCTTGCATCTTTGCAATTTGATCATCTGCCAAATTAGACAAAGTCTTATAGATAGATGCATTTTCTGCAAGAGCTTTGTTATGTTCTTTGGTTGCACCGGTGCTTTTCAGCATTTCCGTCTGCATGATTTTTAGCATTTCGTTATATTGCGCATCGGTCAATTTTCCAGCTTGCTTAAGCTGAATCATTTCAATGATACGTTTGTTATAATCGTCAGCTAAACCCATTCCCTTACGAACTGCATCGTCGTAAACTTTTTGCCCTTGTGCTAATCCGTTCGTAGCGACAGCATCCGCATTTGCAGCCTCTTTATGTTCCATTAACCGCAAATTAGAGTTTGCGTAATGGCCAGAATTCTTTTGAATTTCAACATTGTTTTTGCTTAAAGCAATATTGATTTCATTCAACGTAGCCATATTGGCCTTACGTTGATCATCATCCATTACGCGAGTTCGTAAATTCTCTTCAATTACTTTCTTTTGAGTCATCAATTTTTCATTGACGACATCCAATCGACTCGTATACGCGGAAACCGCCGCAGCGGCAGCACCAGCCGCAACGGTAAGACCTAGCAGAATGCCCACAGGACCGCTCAGAAGCAGCCCCAGCGGCGCGAGCGCGACCGTGATAGCCTTGATACCTGCTGCGACCGCAATTAGGCTCAGCCCCATCGCAGCGGCACCGGCAGCACCACCGATGATCTGCGTTAGAACCGGGTAGGAGGCAGCGGCAGTCCCGAGCATATCGATTGCTTTGGAAATGCCAATAATGGCTTCAGCAATTGTTTTGCTAGCGCCAGTAGCTTTATCCATTTCGCCAACGGTGTTTGTTAACGAATTGTTTAACACCGTAAACGCAGATGAAATAGTAGGCACCATCTGCCCAAATTCTTTTTCAATCTGCGGCGCAACTTTTGTCAATGCATTTAAAACTGCTTCGCTTGTGAGTTGGCCCTCTTTACCCAATTCGCGAAGCTTGCCAATCGATACGCCCATACCCTGCGCGATAGCTTGCGCTAGTCTTGGCGTCTGTTCCATCACAGAATTCAATTCTTCGCCGCGCAACGTTCCAGACGCTAAACCCTGCGTCAATTGAATTAAAGCGGCATTCATTGAAGACGCGGAACCACCGCTAATCGTCATTGCTTGCGAAATCGTTTTAGTAACTTGCAGCAATTGGTTTTGACTGATACCTGCATCTTTTGCAGCCGTCGCCATCTTGCCGTAAAGGTTCCCCATTTCGGTAAAACTTACGCGAGCATCCTGAGCAGTTTTGAATAATGCTTTCGTCGTGAAATCTAATTCAGATTGACTACTCGTGACGAGTCTTAATCTAGATTGAAGTGTCGAATACGCATCCGCCATCTGCACAAGTTCGCGCACAACCGCACCGAATGCGATAGCGGTAACGATCTTGCCAAGCGTTGACATCCCTGTAGCGTGGGCATCAGCAGCGGCCCCGGCTTTCCTCTGAGCTTCCGCCAAACGCAATTGCGCAAGTTCCGCTTTAGTAGCGGCTTCTGTCATTTTCGATTGCGAAGCGATAGCGCGATTGGTTGCCGCTTCAGCATCCATCATCGCCTTACCGGCTTTGTTTTGTGCTTCTACTAAACGATTCTGCGCCGTTGCGAGTTTCGTTGTAGAAATTTCTGCATTGCTCTGCGCTTGAGACAATTTAGAAATCTGCGATGACTGTTGACTCATCTGAGAAGTCAACGCATTCATTTGCTGTTGTAACTTAGAAATGCCTGAGCCGCCCAAAGCGTTTAACGCTTTTTGCAGCTTATCTACATTCTTGTAAGAGGATTCAGCACTGTCACCAATGGCGTCAATGTTTTTGACAACCGTTTTAGCTACTTTGTCTGTTACGACAATGTCAATATTTTCATTCATACGTAATCTAACTTCATTTTGAAGTTGCGTAATTTGGTTTGCCCAATAGCCAACGCTTGCGCGACGAAATCTCGATTTTGCTTTGAATGACCTTCGTTCAAAGCAACAATGTATTCAGCGTTATTCGTCAAATGAACGCTAATACCAGTCTTTAAATATGTGGCACGTAATGACTGCATTCCAATGTCATAAGCTACGCGCGCCGATGCTTGCGCCGTCCAACCGCTTATGCCAGGAATTAATGCTTCTAGAATGCCCACAGCAGGGCCATTGAAACCGATTTGCCAATTAGATAAAGCTTTGGATGTATCTACTGGCGTACCGTTGAAAGTCAGATACTGAAGCATAGCGCCAGCAACTTCTACCTTTGCGCGGTTCGTTTCGCGCGGTATAGAAGCTGCTAGCTTTTTCATCCGTTTCGATAAATCGAGCAGATTAGCCATTACTTTTTCTTGTTGGCTTGCGCCATCCTACGCTCATTAGCTTTCGTTATGAAATGCGAATCTAGATACCGAACTATGTAACTCAACGTGTCAAGTTGATCCATATCTAAACCGTAAAAAACCGCATACTCTCTAACTTTGCTACCCGGTATTCTTCCAAACGACATATCCGATTTGAGACGTTCTGTATCTAAATCGTTGTACGCATTCAAATACAGTTCATTTCCAGGAAACAATTCAGGCGCATTTAAAATTGCATCCGGTATCGGTAAGTTGTTTTCTTTGCAACGTTTAACTGTTGTTTCAGCATTCTTGCCAGGGCCTTCAAGATACGCTAAAACTTCTATCAGTTTTTTGCTTTTTCTTCCGTTTCGGCATCTTTGAAGGCTGAAGCGTCGCCTGCAAATTCAAACAAACGGTCGTACAGTTCAGGCAATCGAGTGAACAACTTAGTTGCGTTTTCGGGAGTGAATGGTGCAATTTCATCAATTTGCGACTTGTCGCCAGTGACATCGGAAAGTGGAACATTTTTCCAATCCTTTAATACCGACTGAATGAAAACTTGCATCATCAGTTCATCGCCCTTTTTCTTAGGCAATTGACCCATACGCATCAATACCGCAAACGGCTTAGTGATTCGTTCGAAACACTTCGTATATTCGGTATTCGATTTGCTCATTCGAGCAACGCAGAATTCGATGAATTCCTTGTTCTTATCGTTAACTCCCATTTGCGCCCATGCGCCCTGAAGTTCTTTATCGGTATTGGTCTGGTATTGCTTAGAAAGAGACATAAACTAATCCTTTAAATGAAAAAAAGCCGGGATAATTCCCGGCTTGATTCTAGCTGTAAGCCGAAGCTTACGGGCGATTAAGCAGGCATCGCAGCATTGGGCAAGTATTCAAACCACACTTGCATCATCGTATAGCCGTTGACGTTTTCTGCGCCAGCAGGTTCCAAGCCTAAAGTGATTGGCGTATCCTTTTCCACATTGGCACGGCCACCACCTAAACCCAATAAAGGAACGTCATACACTTGACCTGCGTTCTTTGCTGCAATGATCACATTGAATGCGCAATCAGCGTTGTTACGAACTGCCTTAATTGCCGCAGTCGTTGCAAAGTAAACAGTCAATGAACCACCAACAGTGAAGTTACCAGCCGTAGTATCGAAGTTGCCCATAACGCCAAGCGCTTTCAAACCGCTTACGTTGTTGCTAATCGAAACGTTAGCTTCTTGGACAAAGCCGAACATCGGCGTAGGCTTGGACGTTGTCGGATCAAGAATATTCAACTTGACTCGGTACATATTGACCGAAGTATTCAACGCATCTTGACCCAATGCACTAATGTGCGTGCCAACCTTACGCAAGTCGCCAACATCACCGGAGCGTTGGACATTATCGCAAGCAACAAACGTCAAATCTGCATTCAGCTTGTCAGCCTGCGGCATATTCAAAGTGAATTCGTTGGCAACAGCACCAATCAAATATTCAGCTTGAATGTCGTTTGCACCCATACCTAACGTGCGTTCGAAATTGTACGAACGGCGTTTGATAAGAGAAGGCGTCTTTTCGTTACGGATAACCGTACCGAAGAAAATACGCAACGTGATACCGGTTGCCGCTTCAGCTACAGGCGTCCAAGTCGTATCATCAAACGTTAGAAGCTTTGCTGCAATCGTCTTGATTCGTGCATAACCTGCGTTGTTCACGAACTTAGATCCAACCGCATCGCCGCCAACATAGACCCATTCACCCACAGTCAAGCCGTAGATTGTGAAATCGCCAGCAGTACAAGACAGCGACGGAATGCCCGAGTTGACAACGACAGCAACGTCAGCAGCCGCGAATTCTGCACCGACAGCCTCCAGCATTGATGCAGCAGGGGGAGAAGCTTCAGCAGTCAGACCCGGAGCCGTAACGGTCGTGCCTGATACAGCCGTTGGCTTTTTCAGACCATTGTTGCCACCGATACCGAAACCGCTTGCCAGAATCAAATGTGAAACCAGAAACGTAGGGCCTGCAGCAAAAGTATAAAGCGTACCGGATACGCTAGCCAATGCCGATTGCGTTCCGTTCAGCGGTTTAGTTTGCGGCTTTTCGCGTGCATCAGCAAAATAGAAACCTTGCAACAGGCGTTGCATGTTCGTTTGCGTAACGTCGATATTGAAACCACCGGTAGCATCTAAACCGGTTGTCGTACCCTTTTTGTTTTGACGGCCAGGGTCAATAGGATTACGCGCTACCGTTGTGATGTCACCGCCGAAATCGGAATAGCTATTAGGTTCCAAGTCATACCAGATAGCGTTAGCTTCAGATACACCAGGGAGAACTTTTAAGCAGTCTTCTTCCGCAAAGGATAAACCCGTTACGTTAGAATCGATTTTGTTAATTGCGCACGTGGTCATAGTAGTTCCCGTTCCTTCTTCGGTTGTTCCAAATGAATCAAATCCATATAGCAAACTTGAATACATAACATTTAACCTATCCTGTCATACTCAAATTCACCAGTAACATTCAAACGCCTAAATTTGGTGTCAGAATTTAACGAAACGATTTTCGTATTCCTAAACCAAACATTGTGCTCTGTGCATTTGCCCGCATAGGCGTTCTGTGCTAGCACTGCCAAGAGTCTAGCTTTTTCCATTGCTCCATTGGAATTTTTAGGGGCAAACAGTTGCACGAAAAACAACCCGTAAGCGCTATATCCACGTAAGCCCGGTGCGAATACTGACGTAGATAAAGATCGTTGTTCTTCTCTAGTAATTGCGAATGAAACATGTACGTAATGTTTATCACCATCAGGCGGATTCGGATAATCTTCGTCCCCGTATCTAATTTCGGGAACATAACCGACAATGGATGCGCTATTCGCGTTCCATGCAACGGTTAATTGGTTATAGATTTCTTTCAGCGCTTGCGGGTAATTCGTAATCATTTTAAAGAACTAGAATCATAGTATGTAAAATTGTCTCGCCATTAACGTTAATCGTATCGATTGATTCGATCCGATATAGTCGATTGTCGGAACCCCTTAATACAGTGTCCTTTTTATGCACTTCAAACGGCACTGCACCCATCAAACATTTGAAATAACCTTTGACGGTTTCGCCATCATCAGTTACTGATTGTGATTCTTTTCCAATATTGCCAACCGGTAACCAGCAAATAGGCGTTCCGGGATACTCTGCATTTACGTCCGGTACGTTCCACGGTTCAGTAGGATCTACGGCAACGCCTCTATCTGCCTTTTTCCAAACGCACAATTCGCCCTTTTCTTTAATCAGGCGTTTAGCTGTTGCGATTTGGCGTTCGTACATTAGAAACCACCAGTCAACCGATAACCGGTATTGAGTACAAATAACGGTTGCAACAGGGACATAACAGCTTGATATTCCGGCTTTCCGTTATAAGTTGCTAAATGCTCCGTATCGTATTCAGTTTCAATAACATCGATCTTTTCTTTCTTGATTCTCAAACCTTCAATCGTCGGAAAGAAATCGACTCCGCTAGCAGCCATTGCAGCCGCTTGCACTTGTGCTTGTTTCAAGATCGCCGGAATTGCATCCGATTCAACCCTGTAGTTATAGAGAAACAGATATTTACGCGGAAACTGGCAACCCTGTTCACTGTCGGTTTTATGGCCTTGATACATCGAATGGAACGATTCGATTAAAGCCATACCAGCTAAAATTTTGGCTTCGCATTCGGCATCATTAGCCGGCAACGTTAAGCCAACCAAACTCGCATATGTGCGCGCGTATGCTAAATCGACGTAGCTATTAGCTGTGGGCACGCTTGCGCCAGTTTCAACGATTAACGTCATTTAATGCGCCTTGCTTTTGAAATAAACAGTTCGGTCGCGCTGTTCGCCATTGGTAAATGTAATGCGCAAAGTAGCCGAATATTTAACGCCTTCAGCTAATGTTTGACCTGATGCCTGTTGAAAACGACAAACAATTTTTCGATCTAACGCCACATAGCTAGACGATGCGCATTGAAGTTCTGGACCACAGATAACCGTATGCGATTGATACGGATAGCCAATTGATTCAATCATCGGAATGATTGAAAACGGAACATCTGTAATATCGTTCGGGTCAACCTCTGCAACTGGCTTTGCTGGATTATCAATATTCCAAGCATCGCCAATTTCGGTTATTTCAGCCATGATTAATCCGCTAGAACAATGTCAAAATTTGTTGCAGGCATTATATAGCCCACACTAGGCGAGTTGAGAATTAAATCAAACTTGACGCCATCGAATATATAGCCGTACCTCGCGTTTTCTCCGTACAGGTCAACAGCAAATGCAACCGTACCGCTATTATGTCCGGTGCCAGAAGCAGTGAATTTAATTCCGGTTGTCAAACCGCAAACGCCGCGATTAGACGAAACGCCAACACCGTCTAATTGATCACCAGCAATATCCAGACCGCTAACACCGCTGTTAATGCCGGCCATAAAGGCAGCAAATCGAATTGCAGTGATTAAATCCGATTGACCGGAATTTCTACTGGTTCCGCTTGCGTCTAGATTAGCAGCCCCGGCAGCTAGCGAGCTAAAACCACTGTTGTGTCCAGTGCCAGCAGCCGCTAGAGGTATGGCAGTGCTCAGGCCAGCCGATCCGCTGTTGCGGCCCGTAGCAGCCCCGTCAAGCGCCGCAGCGCCGCCCGCGAAGTCTGCGCTACCCGAGTTCCGCCCGGTGCCTGCGGCAGCTAGCGGGATGGCCGTAGACAGACCCGCGATGCCGGCATTTCGCCCGGTGCCTGTTCCGTCCAAGGCTGACGCAATGCCTGCCAGTGACGACGTACCAGAATTCTTACTTAATCCAAATCCGACAAGCTGGATAGCTGTCGTTATCGCAGACAAACCAAAATTTGAACCGGAACCAGACGCAGCTAATGCAGCGGCAGAGCCGATTAAATTTGACGTTCCTGAATTGATGCCTTTACCAGAAGCCGCTAAAGGAATCGCTGTAGATAATCCAGCCGTACCAGAATTACGGCTTACTCCTACGCCATCTAAAGCAGCACTTGTACCACCAGAAGATGGAACAGGTGTTAAAAGTTTTCGAGGTTCAAGTAATGACCAGAATCCAAAATCGTTAGAATATCTACGAAATTCTTCATCAGATAAAATACGATTGAATGTAGCAACAGGCCCAATCTTTGAACCATCAGAAAAACCTTCACTGGTGCTAGGGCCTCCGCGATTACCAATTGAATAGTTAATCGACGTACTAAATGTATTTGACCCAGAACCAGTACCATCAGCTTTACCGCCAAGATAAAATCTAGATGTACTACCGTCGTAGCTTACCCCAACCCAATACCATGCACCACTAGTCAGCGACGTTGTGCTAGAACCTAAATCAGCAGTCCCGGAACAAAGTAAATTTAATTGGTTCGAAGTATTTACACGAAATTGAAAACCGCCAAAACCAGAACCATATATCGTTTGTTGCGCACCAATTGAAGCTAACCAAATCTTAGCAATAACTGAATGATTTTTTGTAGACGTTGCACCAGCAGCGCCCAAATTAACCATTATCGAATCTAATGAACCTGTCCCGGTTGTATCTAACTTTAAATGATAACCATTGTTATCATAGTCCCAATAAACACCCGTAGGAGTTGGCGAACCAGCACCGAAAGATCCATGCGCTTTACCGCATAGATCCAAAATCTTTAGATTGTCACCGGTTCTAATCCCGTATAAATGGACTAGACCAACATCGCCACGCGCACGAACGAATTGTTGAGGTTGCCGCGACCACGGCAAAGGTAGCCGTCTGCGTGTCACGGCTTATGCTCCGCGCCATTCGTTATAGATAGCAACGACGTTAACGGTACGCGAAGCACCTTGATTAGCCTTAAATGTAAGCTTGAACTGTTGTCCACCTTCAACATTTAAATCAAAAGCTTGTACCGCTGGATCTTCTAAGAACGTGTCAATACGTCCCAGCAATTGAGCATGCAAGTTAGACGGAAACAACGAAGCATTTGGACTATACTTAATCCAAACATCTATATAGTCACCACTTGCTGGAGTTCCTTGGTTATCACAACTTACGATAACCTTTCCTTGTCCAGCATCTGCATGAATAGCTTGCACATCGGAATCAACAACGCTATTAGAATTCAACGCTTTAGGCGTGACTGAGCTATCTACAGTAGCAAACTTAATTCCGCTTACGTTTGTGTTACTGTTAGCCATTGATTAAATCGCAAATGCGTCCCATAACGAATTGACGACAAATTCTAATGTATCGTCAATAATAGTCTTACCGTCAGCGTCATGTGCGCCTGCGGCAATAGTTGCGTTACTCATGACAGCAGTTGCCCACATGACTACAGGCTCCGTGCCGTCTAGGATACGCTGACCTAATAGCTTATCTTCGGCGGCAGGATTAGCGGCATTCAGTTGCGAAACTGCCGCTTTCACCATCAGATAACGAATGCGGGTTTGAAAATCGCCATTGTTGGCGATACCCGCGCATTGAAAAATATTCATGATGGTTTATGCGTCAATAGACGATTGATAAACACCAATTGCAACCGCTGGCGCAGCATCGCCATTATTGATTGTCTTAGGCGTTGTCATCGGTAACCATTCCTCCATATTGCCAGCAGTGCTAGCATCATAGATAGCCAACGCCCATGCGTATTTCCAATCGGCAGTAGGAGCCGGGAAAGTAATCGCAACGTTGTTCGAAATGGTTGACGCAACAGCAGTACCGGAGCTAGCCGCAGTCGAGCCAGCCGATTGCGTACCTGACACGTTAGCCATAGATGCGGTAAGCGCAACACGAGCATAGGAGCCGCCAGACGGTTCCACAGCCGCCGTACCTGCGCGCAGTGCGGATTCTTGTTCGGTAAAGACTGCCGAACCATCCGTAATGATTTCGTTCTTTGCACCAGGGTAAAGAGTCGATTGTGCAGCGGCTGAAGTTCCGGCAGTTGTTGCCTTATACAAATGCAACGCACCATCGTTAGCCAATACGCTAATCGTATCGTTTAATGCGTAAACCGTGCTGTTTGCGCGCGGCCCTTTGGTTGTAGTAAGAATGCCGAAATAAACGGTAGCAGGACGTGCAAATGTCTGCCCGCGCAAACGCCAATCTTGAAACTTGTTCCGAAAATAGTTAGTCCAAATACCCATGATTTTATCCTACTTGTGATTAAGGTTGTAATGCTGCGTAATAACGATTTACTGCGTCTTGCAATGCATTAATATTTCCGTGAATAGTTTCGCCACTAGGGAACCAGCCAGCAGCGTTAATTTTAGCGAATGAGCCTAACGCGCTGTAGGGATTGATAAATCGGCGATTACGCGCAAATGCACCGGCAGCCATCTGAGCAGTTACGCCAGTTTGGTTAGCTAATCCGTTAGCTGTTCCAATTGGATAGTTAGACGCATAAAGAATATCACATGGACCAGCAGCAACTAACTTAGCATCAAGACCGGTTAAGTCTGTTGCATAGTTAGAATCGACAACCGCATCATTGGAGTTATTGACTGTTTGATCAATAACCCATGCATCGCATGGAATTAAACCTAACGAATTGCCGATTGCGTAACCATTACCTGTTGCATTAAAGTTTGCAATGCGCGAGCTACCGACAGCAGTATTGTAGAAATGAATCTGCTTAATCGTGCTATTCCATGTGATGATACCAATTAACACAATCGATTTACCGTCGCCAGCAGTCGTTTTGAATACGTCAACACTATGACTAGCCGGTGCGCCGGGAATGACGATAGTGGCGCTTTTAACGCTGATTGGACCACCAGGGACGGACGTGTCTATCGTAGTGATAGCAGCACCGTTATCTACTCCGACTGACATATTTCCATATGCAGCAGAGCTAATATATAGAACTTGGCAACGATCAAATAACGCAGGCGATCCGTCAACCTTACGCGGAGTGAATTTAAAACGATTAGCATTAGAGTTATTGCTACACCAATTGCCGCCTAAACTCCAAGCCGTTGCGCCAGAACCTGAATAACTCCATCCCGAATTAAGAACGACTTCGGGGTTATATAAATTGGTTGTTTGTGCGCCTGAAAAATTTTGATCACCGAAAACGTTTCCAACATTGACGTTATATCCAGCGTCCGAAAACATTTTCGCTAATAAATTAGCGTAAGCGTATTGACGATTGTTTGTGTTTGAAACTACACCACCGCCGAAAGCACCAGCTTTGATAGAGTCGCCAGCAAATCCGATGGCAATATCTCGCGTGCCTGCTAAGACATCCGACAATGCTTTTTGCCAATAGATTAAAGGGTTAATGCCAACAATAGCATTAATTAATCCGTTAAATTGCGAGCTACTGAACGCAACTCTAACCTTAGCCGAAGCACTAAACGACACTCTAGAACCGGTGCTACTGTCTTCCAAAACACCACGGCTTAAAGTTCTGGTTGCATCAGTGTATAAACAATTGTTTGAAACTTCCCAATTGTTCCCTTCGGTAATCGTTACGGTATAGCGTTGACCGTCATGTAATGCACCAAACGTTTTTAAATCCGCAGTAATTGCAGATGCGGCGCAAACAATATCGCCCAATCCACCATTGCCCACAGAGCTAACGAGTGTACCTAATCGATTCGCCGCTTTGTCAGCCATTTAACACCCCAATCCATAACGTGTAATAATTGCTGGCGTATGAACAACACCAACACCAAACAATTGACCGTAAAGCATTCCATAAGACGATTGACCTAGCCAAGTGTCCGATTTATCAATCGGGCGATACTTGCGTGAATCATCGCCTTTTTTTTCTTCAATGACGTTTCCGCGTGAACCGCCACCGTTGCCAGGGTATTTGTTAAGCCAGCACAAATGCGCGCCCATCAGCGCTAAAGCTAAAGCAGCCTTTGC
>Ga0068852_100001303_pt1 | contig 16687 bp, 12 predicted proteins | sample KBSCornC22_FD_66594 | JGI IMG/M metagenome (GOLD analysis project Ga0068852, IMG submission 66594) | Corn rhizosphere microbial communities from Kellogg Biological Station, Michigan, USA - KBS Corn C2-2 | ecosystem: Host-associated > Plants > Roots > Rhizosphere > Soil ... | reverse complement strand
CGTATGTCGAAACTAGTGCGTCGCGCGCGGCAGCCGCTTTTCGCTTACTCCAGACCTGCCACCCTCACTTGCCGGAAGCCATTCTTATGGGAACGACCCGCCATCTTTTCGACCTCGACGGCCGCACGGCGCTGATCACTGGCGGCTCGCGCGGGCTGGGCCTGCAGATCGCGCATGCGCTAGGTGCCTATGGCGCGCGCGTGTTCCTGTCGGCGCGCAAGCCGGCCGAACTCGCCGCGGCGCAGGCGCAGCTCGCCGCGAGCGGCATCGAGGCGCACGTGCTCGCGGCCGACAATTCCGATCCCGCCGACACGACGCGGCTCGTCGACGCGGCGCTCGACACGCTCGGCCGCATCGACATCCTCGTCAACAACGCCGGCGCGAGCTGGGGCGCACCGGCGGAAGACTATCCGCTCGAAGCCTGGGACAAGGTCTTCGGGCTCAACGTGCGCGGGCTGTTCCTGCTCACGCAGCAGGTCGGCAAGCGCGCGATGATCCCGCAGCAGTATGGCCGCATCCTCAATATCGCCTCGATCGCGGGCCTGCGCGGCAATCCGCCGGGTCCGATGCGCACGCTGGCGTATAACAGTGCAAAAGGCGCCGTTGTCAATTTCACGCGCACGCTGGCCGGCGAATGGGGCCGTTTCGGCATCACGGTCAACGCGCTCGCCCCGGGCTTCTTTCCGTCGAAGATGTCGCAGGGAATGATTGCGCAGCTCGGCGAGGAAGCACTGATCGGCAACGCGCCGCTCGGGCGCCTCGGCGACGACGAGGACCTCAAGGGCGCCGCGCTGCTGTTCGCGTCCGACGCGGGCAAGCACATCACCGGACAGATCCTCGCCGTGGACGGAGGCTATACCGCCGTATGAACAACGACTCCTTCCACGGCCGCGTCGGCGTCATCACCGGCGCGGGTTCGGGCTTCGGCCGCGAATTCGCGCTGCTCGGCGCACGCCGCGGCATGCGTCTCGTGCTCGCCGACATTCAGGCCGACGCGCTCGCCGCGACGCTCGCCGACGTGCAGGGGCTCGGCGCCGAGGCGATCGTGCGAACGGTCGATGTCGCCGATGCGGCCCAGGTCGATGCGCTCGCCCACGCGACGATGCAGCAGTTCGGCCGCGTGCACGCGGTGTTCAACAACGCCGGTGTCGGCAGCGCCGGTCTGATCTGGGAAAACAGCCTGCGCGACTGGCAATGGACGCTGGGCGTCAACCTTTGGGGCGTGATCCACGGCGTACGCGCGTTCGTACCGCTGATGCTCGAGGCGGCGAAGGCCGATCCGGCGTACCGCGGTCACGTCGTCAACACGGCGTCGATGGCGGGCCTGCTCAATCCGCCGCTCAGCGGCGTCTACAACGTTTCCAAGCACGCCGTGGTTTCGCTGACCGAGACGCTGCATCACGATCTCGCGCTCGTCGGCGAGCAGGTGCATTGCTCGGTGCTGTGCCCGTATTACGTGCCGACCGGCATCCACGCCTCGCACCGCAACCGGCCGGCCGAACTCGCGAGCGAGAACCCGGCGACGCGCTCGCAGCGTGTTGCACAGTCGCTCGTGGAGAAGGCCGTGACCTCGGGCAAGGTCAGCGCCGCCGACGTCGCGCAGATGACCTTCGATGCGATCGAGCAGCGCCGCTTCTACATCGCCTCGCACCCGCAGGCGCTGGGCGGTGTATTGCAGCGCGCCGAAGACATCGTCGCGCTGCGCGATCCCGTCGATCCGTTCGGACAGCGCGAAGGCGTGCGCGAGTCGCTGATCGAGGCATTGCGGAAATAGAACACGGCGCGCGATGCGCCGCTGGCAGGCCGGCGGCGCCCCGCGCTATGGTCGCGGAATCCTCACTGCCGCGATGCCGCCTTCGATGACTACGCCAACGACGCCGTACCCGCCGATCGAACCGTATGCGAGCGGCTTTCTCGATGTCGGCGACGGGCATCGCCTGTACTGGGAACGCGTCGGCACGCCCGGCGCGCAGCCGGCGGTATTCCTTCACGGCGGTCCCGGCGCAGGCTTCTCGCCGGCGCATCGGCGGCTGTTCGATCCGCAGGGCTACGACGTGCTGTTCTTCGACCAGCGCGGGGCAGGGCGCTCGACGCCGGCGGCGTCGCTCAAGGCGAACACCACGGCGCATCTGGTCGCCGATATCGAGACACTGCGTCGCAACGTCATGGGCGTGGAACGCTGGCTCGTGTTCGGCGGCTCCTGGGGCTCGACGCTTGCGCTGGCCTACGCGCAGGCGCATGTCGAGCGTGTCGAGGCGCTGATCCTGCGCGGCATCTTCACCGCGACGCAGGCTGGGCTGGACTGGTTCTACCGCTCCGGCGTCGACCAGGTCTTTCCGGACAAGTGGGAACGCTTCATCGAGCCCATCGCGGCCGACGAACGCGACGATCTGCTGCAGGCGTACCGGCGGCGCCTGCAGCACGGCGATACCGCGACGCAGCTCGACGCGGCGCGCGCGTGGTGTCGCTTCGAGGATGAGGTCTCGACGCTCGTGTTCCAGCCGGAGCCCGGTACCGGCGACGATGCGGAAGCCGATCTGCGCAATCTCGCGATTGCGCGTATAGAAAACCACTATTTCAGTAATGGCTGTTTTCTCGAAGAGCAGCAGCTGCTGCGCAACGCCCACCGCCTGGCCGCCATCCCCGCGGTGATCGTGCACGGCCGCTACGACATGCCGTGTCCGGCGGGATATGCCTGGGCTTTGCATCGCGCCTGGCCCGAGGCCGAGTTTCATCTGGTCGAGGCCGCCGGTCATGCCTACCGCGAGGCGGGTGTGTTCGAACTTCTGCTGCGGGCGACGGCGCGGTTCGCGCGCAGGGCTGGGGCGGCCGAACACGTAGGCAAAGCCGGCGCGGATTGAGGGACTGGTCGCGTTGCAAAAACTGACCGGCGCAAGCGGCGCGCACGTGACGCGATGACGGTGCCCATCGCGGCTCTATCGGATGGCGTGTGTCAACCCGACGACATCGCGCGGTGCGGCCTGCAATTGTCTTGCGCGCTTTCCGCTAGAGTCGGCAGGCGCGAGCCGAGCAGAAGGCCAGAATCATGAAGCCGCACCCGTTCCTCGAGAGCAATGGCGCCAGCGGTGCCGCGTCCGCGACTGACGCGAGTGCGCAAACCGCAGGATCGTGGGCGCCCTACCGCACGGCGCATGCGATCGATGGCGCTGGCGGTATCGATCTGTTCTATCTCAAGCCGGATGATCCGAACTATGGCGATGAGCTGAAGGCGGCGCGCGAATGCGCTCTGACCGGCGTCATCATGACGATCATGCGCAACGGCCGCTTCCGCTATAGCGATGCGGCGAAGGACGGCATGAAGCAGCAGCTCGCCGACTATGCCGCGACGATTGATCGCTACAAGGACTTCCTGCTGCTCGTGCGCACGCGCGCCGATCTCGAGATCGCGCGGCGCGAGCGGCGCGTCGGCGTGATCTTCACGTTCCAGGGTTCCGAACCGATCGGCGAGGACCTGGATCGCGTGACGCTGTTCCGCGAGGCCGGGCTGCGTGTGCTGCAGCTGACGCACAACCTGCGCAACATCGTTGGCGACGGCAGTCTCGAGCCCGGCAACGCGGGCCTCAGCCGCTTCGGGCACGAGCTCGTCGGGCGCCTCAATGCGGAGCACATCGCCGTCGACCTCGCGCATGGCGCGCAGCGCACGACGCGCGAGGCGATCCTCGCGTCGAAGCAGCCGGTGCTGATCAGCCACAGCGGCTGCCGCGGACTCGTCGATTCGCCGCGGCTCACGGCGGATGCGGAACTGAAACTGCTCGCGAATCGCGGCGGCATGGTCGGCATCATCTTCTGGCCGTACCTCCGCGCGCAGGGCCAGCAGATGGCCAGCGACGTAATCCGGCATATCGAATATGCGATCGACGTCTGCGGCGAAGACCACGTGGGCATTGGCACCGACCTCGGCGTGATGCCGAACGCGATCACGCCGCAGTTCATCGAGAGCAACGCACAGATCATCCGCGACGCGATCGAGATGGGCGTTTTCGGTGCCGATCGCAACCCGGACCTGTTCCTGTTTCCGCCGGACCTCAATGTCGCCAACCGCGTGGAGCGCCTGGCCGGGCTGCTGTCCGCGCGTGGCCATTCCGACGCGCGCGTCGAGAAGATCATCGGCGGCAACTTCGCACGCACGCTCGGTGATATCTGGGGATGAACGGATGGCGATACTGATCGCCGTTCGCGCCGGCGTCCGCGCTTGGGTGTCCTGCGCTCGTCGGCCTTCTCGATGTGCGCAGTCACTGCAGGTCTGTGTAGCGGCTTTTCCAGTAAGCTGACGAATTCAATGCGCAGCGCGTTGCCAATCGGATCGGAAACAGGCCCAAACCATGGCGCGCAGGCGAAACTCTAAAGCCCGGAACAAGAAGCGAACAAGGTCACAGCGGGCCGGTATTGGTCTTCAGGTCTACCAACATCCGATCATGACGCTGCCATTAGAGGAGCGCCGCGAGATCATGAAGCGTTTCGGTGCCGAGCAAGCCGAACGATTCGCTGAACTGGAGCCACGCATTCGCGTACTTGCGGGGAGCCTGGACCCCTACATCACATTGTCAGCATTTGCGATTTCGATGCTCGATACGGTAGATCGTGCAGGAGAAGATGAACTCTTGCGCGGCCGTCAATCGCTCAGCCACGGGCAACTGGAATACTTGCAAGCGCTGATGCTTCATTCACCGAATGCAGGGACAAATCGAGATCCGATCGCATTGACGGAAGTATATCAAGCCTTGCCCACACTCTTCGCTGCGTTCGCGCAAATGCGCCTTGGCCAGAGCACTGATCTGAATGATCCCAACGTCAAGCCTGGGCTCACGCTCGTTCAGGAATTTCTGCGCAGCCACACGCTGAGCGTGCGCAACTGGGCCTACTACCAAGCCGCCTTTAAGTTGTCGCGTGCAGTCCTCGCTCCTTGTGACGCACTGGCCTTGGACTCATTCGGGTTCAAGTTGACGAATATACTTGATTTCGCCGACTTCTTGCGTTCGCACTTGGAAGGTGGCATCAACGATCTGCGCTTTCGCCTTCATCAAGTTGGTCAAGCCGACACCGTTCCCGAACTTGTGCGGCGTCTCATAGCGCTATTTCCAGTGTCCGAAACGCTTGATGAACTTCAAGCAATATTTCGGTTAGCGGAAGGGTCGCTGGATCGAGCCCGAGTGATGGCGCTCAACGGCGTTCAGGCGATATTTGCTACAGCTTTTACGTTCGATGTTTGTAGTGTTGCCGCTGCAATCGGCATGGAGTCCGAAGTTGCTTCCTTGCTGCTTCATCTTTTGAGTTTGGCTCCTGGCGATCTTTTCTCTGAAGACCCGCAACATTTCTTTCTCGGTAATCCTGTGTGGTTGCGCCCGCTCATTGCTATGGGATCAGGCCAATTCTTTTGCACTAACCCGCAAGCGATTTTAAATTTCATTTTTCCAATCGTTGATGAGTTAGCTGGAAACTTCCCGAAACTAAAAAAAGCCATTTCCGATAGTCGCGCAAGTGTTCTCGAAGACCGTGCTGCCGCAGCATTTGCGCAGGCATTCCCGGGCACACAAGTTGCTTGTAACTACAAATGGACTGAGGGCGAACAGCAGTTTGAGAGCGATCTCATGCTCCGCTTCGACAATTGTTTGTTTCTCATTGAATCGAAGTCTGGTTCGGTTAGCCAGCCCGCACTACGAGGTGCTCCTGAGCGACTCGCGAGGCACGTTCGAGATTTGATCGTAGAGCCTTCCAAACAATCACTGCGTCTCATGGCCCATGTTCGGACGCTCATAGACAAGGGCCACGGAGAGGCAGCGCAGTTTCCTCTTGATCTGACTGGCGTGAGTGAGATTCATCGCCTGTCCGTGACCCTGGAAGATTTTGCCACTTTACAAAGCAATCTCGAACTGTTGGAAAGTGCGGAGTTGCTACGCGTTTCGGAAATTGCCCCATGTATATCGCTGACCGATCTCGAAGTTGTTTTCGATATCCTTGAAGAGCCGTACGAGCGTATCGACTATTTGACTCGCCGAACTAAAATCCAGGATTTCTTACGTCACCGGGGTGATGAGCTCGACTTGCTTGGGCTCTACCTCGACACTGGCTTCAACATCGATCCCTCGGCGAAAAGCGCAATCTCTATCCTGCTCGGAATGTCTGAACGTTTCGACAAATACTATCTTCAAACGGACGCAGGGCTTGCACCGTCTAAGCCTCGGGGCAAACACTCTGCGTGGTTTAGTCGCCTTTGCTTACGCCTTCAGGAGCGCTCACCACCGGGATGGACACGCCTTGTACGCATGCTTTTGCGCGTTCCTGCTGATCAACAAGGGAAAATCGAGCAGCGTCTCCGCAGGAATGCTAAACGCATCCGTTCAGGCAGGTTTGTGGCAGGAGACGAAGATGCAGTGATATGCACGCCGCCTGATCCACAGACCGATGGACTGGTTTTTATAGTTCATCCGACCGGTACACGCGAGAAGCGTAATGCGCGCATGGAGTTGGCAAGCCAGCAAGCATTCGTCCAGCCGCATATTCGCAACTGCCTGGTAATGGCGTTCCCAGCGGAAGATCCTGACCTTAGCTACGATGCAGTCGCGCTATTTCAGATCCCCGCCACTGATTAGAGCCTGATGTCTTTGTACTCTCCAGAGATTCACCCGCTGCATTCTCGCCACATTGCACGCTTGCTGTCCGGCCACTGGGTACTCGACACCATTCGCAGTTCCATGAAAATCAGTTGTCTTATGTTGCATCTGGATTTCGCTTTCTCACTCAGGAGAAGTTCTCTGAATGCGACCGATTTCTTCCAGAATCAGACGCGGGCCTATACCGCATATCGAAAGTTATCCGCCTCGTATAGCACCATTTTCGGCCGATGATCAGATCAACCCGGTTTCCTTTGGGAATTGTTTATTAATGGGACAACGATGAAAAATGCGCGATAAGTGCATCACGAAGATTCTCGGGAAGATGGTAAGACTCGCGGACCAAATCTAATGCCTTGCGTAGCCAAGTCGGACCCTCTCCTTCTACGTCGCGCAAGTCGAACTGCTGTTCAGCCGTGAGAAATGCCCCAACCGCGTTGCGCATGGGCGTGACGGCAGCCGACGGCAGGTCAAGGAGTCGTATCAATGCGGGGATGTCTTCCGCGCCGCGTTTCGCCAAGATCGCGCGTCGAAACAGCTCGGCATACTGAAAGTCGCGCCAATCTTCCTTTTCGCGCGCCTGTGCGAACCATTCGTGAAATTCGTTCACTCTTCCTATGTAATCGGCGACGACCTCCAGCATGTCAATCTCGGACGGGCCGGCGACAAGCCATTCTCGAGCTACGGATGACCAGCGATCCCAGACCAAAGCCTCATCTCGCTTCATTACGACGCGACTGATGAAATTGTCGTTGTGGAACCGCTTTTGATGTACCAACCCGACGAGGCCAACATGCGCCATGAGATTGCGCATTTCCTGGATGAATCGGACGAGGCCATTACCGGCGAACCGGCGTTCAATCTGCGCTTGGTAGTCCGTGATCTTCTCACGCGGCTTGTAGTACCGGTTGTAGAAACCCCGGGTATGCTCAACCAGCGCCATCGCTGCCGCTACGAAGTTGAAGAGTAGGTGGATCGAGTCCATGAGAAACGTGTCGATCTCGAATCGCCGGTCCCATCGCATCAGTTCGTCACCGAGCACGCCGCAGGCTTTCTGAAGGTGCGTCGTCAACGCTGAACCGTTTCGTCGAAAGATTTCCACGGAAAACTCAAAGGCAACGATCCTGGAACGCAGCGCGTAGCAGGGTAGTCGTTCGAGTTCATCGTTCATCGCGGTCCATCGCAGGTCACGAAAAGGTGGCAAGTCAATGATCATCAGCGCGTCGATGGCAGAAACTAGCGCATGGTGAATGGCCGCAACCAAAGATGGCCTTAGCACAAAGATATGGCGCTCCGCATCGCTGGTGTCTAGACGCCAGACGATGCCGTCGGATCCCATATGGGCATGCCACCCCCGGATGCCAACTTTCGCCTTTTCGAAGTCCTCGGGAGCTAGGTGCTCGACCTGCTCAGTGGGTTCGAGGGCGGCCCGACGCGCCACAAAGTGCGCGATCACCTTTTCAAACTGGTCTCGAAGCTCGAAGACTTCCTCGCTGGCGACGATGAGCAATACGCTGCCGCCTTGGTCGAACTTCCAGCGAACAACCAGTCCTCCAGCATAGTTGTTGAAAATGCCGAGCATCGCGCCGGTCACGTTACGCGCGCCTTCGAGCGAAAGATAATTGGTGAGTGGAGGTGTGCCAAGGGTGGCGGTCATGCTAGATGGCAACCAGGATAGATACCCATACCGCCCGAAGTCGTCGTGACTCTCAGGCTCACTTATAAAGCTTCGGAGCTACGATGTATCCTCCTGTGTCCATGCGCCCATGCACAGTTTCCGTCTCATGTTCTGAACAAATAGTCGTCAAAGTCGAGCCCGGTTTCTTGATGCGCCGAGGGGTCCTTGGCGCGTCAGCCAACCGGCCTCCAGGTCTGCCGCCAGACGCTATCGGATTTTCGCCAAATCTGGCCACGACCCTACATCAAGCACGTGCTCCTGTGCCAACAGCACAACTTCGATGGTATGCGCGTCGACCGATCACGATGATCGGCAGGTCTCGACACGGGCAGTGGTGTCCGGCCGTGCGTCAGCGATGGGTCGGCCACGCGCAAGCGCGCCCCGCCGCAGAAGGGGGTGATCATCGCGCATCTCGCCGTCGCTAGACCGATGTGGCGTCTCAGCGATGGACGGCAGTCGGATTTGGCATGCCTCCCGCCCGCGCCATGTCGAGCTTGTGTGGCTGACGACAAAAGCTGCCGCTCGCTTCGTATCGATCCGCGACGAATTTTCGCTGCCTCGTCGGAAGCATCGGTGTCGCGTTGCATCTATTTCCGCATTAGCCGCGTATGCCCTCCTTGGTTGCGCAAGGACAATCGTTTTATTGACGCCGCGTTCACAGGCGCAGCCAGGATTTCCCTTGCGTTACGACGCAAGTACGGCATTTCACTGCCGCACTTGGTTGCTAAAAATGGCGTAATGGGAACATTGACGCGGTACGGAAAATTCGGCAACCCGATTCATAAAGGAGAAACACTATGCGCATTCATCCGCTTGCTGCGGCGCTGTTGCTGGTCGTCGGCGGTTCTGCCGCGGCGCAGGACTGGACCGGTGGTTATGTCGGCGGCTACGCCGGCGCTCTGATGGATCCCGACGACGGTGGCGACACCGTGCAGTTCGACACGAATCTCGACGGCGGTTTCGGCGACACGGTGAACACGGCGGCTGGCGCGAACGCGTTCTCCCCGGGTTTCTGCGATGGCGCGGCGGGTGATCGCACGCCTGCCGGCGGTTGCCGTGAAAACGGCAGCGGCGGCGATTACGGCATTCGCGGCGGCTACGACTGGCAGTCGGGCAATCTGGTGTTCGGCGTGCTCGTCGAATACGGCATGGCCGACTATCGCGACGCGGTCTCCGCGTTCAGCACGACGCCGGCGTTCTACACGATGCTGCGTAAGGTCGACGACACGCTCGCCGTGCGCGGACGCCTCGGTGTGACGTTCGGCGACGGCAACAACCTCGTCTACGGTACGGCCGGCTACGCGCGTGCCAGCGTCGAAAACTATTTCGCGACGAGCAATGCGGTCAATACCTTCGTCAACAACGGCGGCAGCGATGCGGACGGCTATCAGCTCGGCGTCGGCTACGAGCGGCGCCTGACCGAGAGCTTCTCGCTCGGCGTGGAATACCTGCATAGCCGTCTCGACGACGAGGACGCGCGCATTCGTGCACAGGGCCCGGCACCGACGACGAATCCGTTCATCCTGGTCAATGCAGCGGGCACGGATTTCCGTCGCAGCGACGACGAGATCAAGCTCGACAGCGTGCGTCTGACGGCGAATTTTCGGTTCTAGGCGCGTGGCGTTGTGTCGTGGCTAGCGAGGCGTAAGCCGAGCACTACCGGCTGCGTTTCTCATAAGGATGCGGGCTCAAATTGCTGCGCTGATAGGCAGCTCGAGTCGCCGATGCGGATACTGCGCGCGGCTTCACGGGCAAGGCACGCGGACACCATCCCCACCCAACCCTCCCCTTGAAGGGGAGGGCTTTTCATCGCTTTTGCTAGTGGCGCTGGCAATTTGAAAGGCTAGGGCTTTTCAGTGCTGTGCGAGTGGCGCTGGCAATTTGAAGGGCTGGCTTTTCCATCGCCACGTCGAGTCGCGCTGGCAATCTTTTCTTCAGCGCTTTACGCGCGTGACCACGCCGCTTCATGAGACCGCGTGATCAGCGCAGGGCCGCGGATAGCGGGAACCCTGCGGTGCAAGCGTCTCGCGATCAGGGTTTCGCGGCGTCGCGCAGATAAATCGCGCGAAACACGTCGGCTGCGGCGGGGGACCACACGCTCCACGCATGCCCGCCTTCGCGGTGCAGTACCTGGGCCGGTGGCAATGCCGCTTCGAGCAGCGGCATCGTGTCGCGCAAGCGGTCCTTGTCGCCGTAGGTCAGCCAGACGCGTTGCGCCTGCGCGGGTTGCGATGTCCACGTTTGCACATGTCGCCACAGTTCGCGCTGCCACGTATCCGCGTTGATGGGCTGCGGCGGCCCGGCTTGCCAGTGCGCGACGCCGCCGGCATCGCGGATTTCGCGCAGCAGCGCGTCGTCGCCGAGATACGGCGCGAACAGCACGAGCCCGGCCAGCTCGCCTGGATACGTCGAGTCATACAGCAGCGTGCCCATGCCGCCCATCGAGGCACCGGCGAGCCACACGGCACGATAACCCTGCGCGCGTGCCGGCTGCAGGATCTCGCGGTGCAATCGCTGCGGCGCGTCGCCGGCGCGGTAGTACGGCATGGTGAGTGCGGCGAGGATCACGTCGGCGTCAGGCCACGCCGACTGGATCGCCGCGGCGATGCCGCTGCGTTGCAGCGCAATCAGATCGTCGGCGCGTCCGGGCAGCACGACGACGAGACGCTGTGCCGCCTGCGGTGCCGCGATGCGCTGCGTCGGGATCGGCTGCCGGATATCTCCACCCGCGGCGCAGCCGGTCAGCGCGATCAGTGCGAGCGTCGCCGCGAGGATCTTCATGTACGTGCCGCCGGCCGGAAGCGATAGTGCGCGACGAGCCACTCATTGCCGCCGGCATAGCCGAACAGTTCGGCGCAGGCCATCCAGAACATGCGCCAGCGCTGGAACCACAGGTCGGCCGCGGCGCCGTAGGTCTGCCGGAACAGCGGCAGCAGCGCGTCGCGCTGGCTGTCCTGCGCTTCCAGCCAGTGATTCGCGGTGCGCTCGTAGTGCTGACCACTGAGCAGCCAGCGTTCGTCGAGGGTCAGCGACTCCTGGAACCAGGCCAGTGTATCTGCCGACGGCATGAGTCCGCCGGTGAAGAAGTGCCGGCCCATCCAGTTGTCCTCGCCCTCGGTCTCGAACGGATAGAGCAGCGTGCGGTGACAGAAGATGTGCACGAACAGGCACCCGTCGCGGCGCAGCCAGCGCCCGATGCGCGAGAGCAGGGTGCGGTAGTTACGCAGGTGCTCGAACATTTCGACGGAAACGCAGCGGTCGAACGCGGCGGTGTCCAGTTCGAGGCGGTTCACGTCCTGGGTCACTACGCGCACATTGTGCAAATTGCGTGCGGCGCAGCGTGCCTCGATGTATTCGCGCTGCGGACGCGAGTTCGATACGGCCGTGATGCGCGAGTTCGGATAGCGTTCGGCCATCCACAGCGTCAGCGAGCCCCAGCCGCAGCCCAGTTCCAGGATGTCCTGCCCGTCGGCGAGCAGCGCGCGCTCGCCATACAGCCCGAGCATCGCTTCCTCGGCTTCGCCCAGCGTTTCGCTGCCGCTCGGGTAGTAGCACGAGGAATACTTCAGCCGCGGCCCGAGGCAGCGTGCGAAGAACGCCGGCGGCAATTCGTAGTGCTGGCGGTTGGCCGCATCGGTGTGGATCGCTACGGGGCTTTCGCGCAGTTGCGCGAGCAGCGCCTGGAAGCGCTGTTCCTGCCGCGCCGGGCCGCCGGCGGATTCGTCGCGCAGGCGCTGCGCGCAGAGACGGCGTATGCCCAGGCGCAGCAGCGCGTCTGGCACGAGGCCGCGTTCGGCCAGGCCGAGCAGGCCGGGCGCAGCCTGTTCCGTGGGCAGTTCGAGCAAGGCGCTATCGGTGTTCATCGTCGCTCCGGGGAAACCAGGGGAACAGCATGGGCGTGCGGCGCTGGTAGTCGCGGTAGTCGTCACCGCGCGTGCGCAGGGACTGCGCCTCGGTGTACGGAATGCCGCTGACCCAGCGCAGGAACACGAACATCACGACTGGCCCACTCCAGGCCAGCCACGCGATCGGCGAGCCAATCGCAAGAAGTACATAAGCGAACCAGTGCAACCATTCAAAAAAGTAATTCGGGTGGCGCGAGTAGCGCCACAGTCCGTCGCGGCAGGTGCGTCCGCGGTTCGCCGGATCGGCACGGAAGCGGCGCAATTGCGCATCGGCGATGGCCTCGCCGGCGACGGCGCCGAGCCAGACCAGCAGCGCCGCCAGCCAGGCCACGCTCGGGCCATCGACCGGATTGCGCGCCACGGCGAGGAATGGCAGCGCGAAGGCGACGACCAGCAGCGCCTGGAACTGGAAGAACAGGAACCAGCGCAGCGATCCGTCGCCCCAGAGACTGCGCAGATGCGCGTAACGGCCGTCCTCGTCCTCGCCGCGCACGCGATGCCACAGGTGCGCGGCCAGACGCAGGCCCCAGATGCCGCCGAGCAGCGCGAGCGTGATCCGAGGCCAGGCCGCGCCGTCGCCGAGCAGCGCGAGTACGATCGCCGCACCGCCGACCCCGGCGGCCCAGATCACATCGACGATGCCGGCGTTGCGGCGGCGCTGCTGCCAGAGCCAGCCAGCGGTCTGCGCGGCCGCAGCCAGCAGCCAGACGATGCCCATTGCGGTGACAGCGCTCAGGGTCATGTCAGCCTTCCAGGCGGCCGAGGGCGGCGTGGTCGGGTTGTGGTTGGCGCGGGTGGGCGGAAGAACCTACGGGGTGGGTAGTAACTGGAGGGGAGTGGGTAGCAACTAGCGAGGCGTTGCATGCAGCCCCGATGGTTCTGGTGCGTGGCATCGCTTCACGCGTGTCTGTCGGACAGTATTCCGTCGTGCGGCAGTCGGGACGTGCGAGGAGCAGCTGGGCGACGCCGATGGAGCGTTCGAGGAAACCGCCTTCGCAGTAGGCGAGATAGAACTCCCACAGGCGCAGGAACGGTTCGTCGAAACCTTGCGCGAGCACCGCGTCGCGCTGTTGCAGGAAGCGTTCGCGCCAGAGGTGCAGGGTGCGCGCATACGACGCGCCGAAGTCCTCGAGATGCACCAGCGCGAGATCGCTGTTGCGCGCCTTGGCGTCGATCAGTGCCGCGATCGACGGAATGAACGAGCCCGGGAACACGTAGCGCTTGATGAAGTCCACGGCGCGCAGGGCCTGCGTATAGCGGTGGTCTTCGATCGTGATGGCCTGCAGCAGCGCGAGTCCGTCGGGTTTGAGCAGGCGGCCCAGCGCGGCGAAATAGCCGGGCAGGTTGGGCCCACCGATGGCCTCGACCATTTCGATCGAGACCAGCTTGTCGTACTGGCCCTGCAGGTCGCGGTAGTCCTGCTCCAGTACGGTGACGCGGTCCTGCAGGCCGGCCTCGGCCACGCGTGCGGTCGCCAGCGTGTACTGCTCGCGCGAGATCGTCGTTGTCGTGACGCGGCAGCCGTAGCGCGAGGCCGCATGCAGTGCGAAGCCGCCCCAGCCGGTGCCGATCTCGAGCACATGGTCGTCGGGCCCGAGGCGCAGTTTTTCCGCGATGCGCTCGAGCTTTCGGAACGACGCGTCTTCCAGCGTGTCGTGCGCGCTGGCGAAGATCGCCGAGGAATACATCAGGTCCGGCGACAGGAACAGGCGAAAGAATTCGTTGCCGAGGTCGTAGTGCGCCGCGATGTTGCGGCGCGCCCCATCGCGCGTGTTCGGCCGCAGTGCCTGCCACGCGCGCAGCGCCCAGCCGCCGAGGCGCGCGAGACCGGTTTCCATGCCGTCGAGCAGCGCGCGGTTGCGCACGAGCAGGCGCACGAGGCCGACGAGATCGTCGCAGTGCCAGTAGCCGCGGATGTAGGCCTCGCCGGCGCCGACGCTGCCGCTCGCGGCGACGGCGCGATAGAAGCCGGGCTGCGTCACGCGGATCGTGATCGGCAGCGCGGTGGATTCGGCACTGGCCGGATCGTTGCCGCCCAGCTCCTCGCTGCCCAGCTCGTCGTGGATCCGCACGCGCCCGCCCTGCAGTGCGCGCATCTGCGCGAACAGCCGCGTGCGCAGCCAGCGGTCGAGCGCGCTCCAGCTGGTGGAATCATCCAGTGTGGCTTCGGCCGGTTCGCTCATGGGTGGGATCCTCGGGGATGGGTAAAGACGGGGGTGCGCTTGAGCCACAGGCGCAGCGCCTGCCAGTGGATCGCGCCGATCACCTGCGCGGTCATTGCCGGATAGCGCCAGAGCACGCGTGCGAGCGCGGCGCCATCGAGTGGGCGTCGCTGCAATGAAAGCGTCGCATCGAAGCGGCGCTCGCCGCCGCGCAGCAGTTCCATGTGCACGCGCAGGTCCTCGCCGGGCGGCGTGAAGCGCCAGCGATAGTCCGCGTCCATGGCCTGGAACGGCGAGACGTGGAAACCCTTGGCGAACGACCAGTGCAGCGCGCGGCCATGGCGCTCGGCCTGGTCGACCGGCAGCACGTAGCTGTGCCGTTCGCCCCAGGGCGTGTTGGTGATCTCGGCGAGCACGAAGGCGAGTTCGCCGCTGGTTTCAAAGCCGTAGTAGAAGCTGACCGGATTGAACGCGTAGCCGGCGTAGCGCAGATGCGCGAGCAGGCGGATCGGGCCGGTGTGATAGCGGCCCGTGACCGCCGCGACGCGCGTGCGCACGGCTTCGGCGAGGGGCATGTCGTGCGGCGCGAGATAATCGCTGCGGCGGAATTCGGCGAGATTGCGCCGGCCCACGGACCACAGCCAGCGCGAGGCGAACACGCGATCGATCTCGTCGAGATCGAGATACAGCTGCGCCATCCGATAGCGGAACTCATGCGGATGCGCATCGTGGCGCCGATGGCGCACGGTGCCTTCGTAGACCGCGCTGGCCAGGCCGTTCGATGAGGCAGACGCGCTCACGCCGCCTGCTCCTGCGCGTCGGCCGGTTGCCGCTGCGTCACCGGCCATTCGACGCCGAGTGCGCGCGCGACGTCGACCGCGCTGCGCAGTCCGTCCTCGTGGAAGCCCCAGCCCCAGTACGCGCCGGCGAACCAGGTGTGACGACGGCCCTGGATTTCGGCGCGGCGCGCCTGCGCCGCGACGGACGCGTGGCTGTAGACCGGATGTGCGTAGTGCAGGCGGCGCAGCACGCGCGCCGGATCGATCGCGTCGCTGCGGTTCAAGGTGACGATGAAGGGTTCCGGCGACTCGATGCGCTGCAGGCAGTTCATCCAGTAGCTCACGCTGCAGGGCGCATCGGGTTCTGCCGGCACGCAGGTGTTCCAGGCGGCCCAGGCTTTGCGTTGCGGCGGCAGCAGGCTCGCGTCGGTGTGCAGCACCGCTTCGTTGGGCTGATACGTAATCGCGCCAAGGATGGCGTGCTCGCGCTCGTCCACATCGGCGAGCAGGGCCAGTGCCTGGTCGCTATGACACGCGAGCACGGCGTGGTCGAAGCGTTCGCGCCGGTCGGACCAGGTCAGCTCGACGCCCTGCGCGTCGCGGCGCAACGATTGCACGGGCGTGGACAGGCGGACCTGCACCGGCCAGCGCGCCCGCAGGGCATCGACGTAGACGCGCGAACCGCCGCGGATCACGCGCCACTCGGGCCGGCCGCTGATCTGCAGCATCTGGTGATTGGCCATGAACTGCACGAGATAGCGCGCCGGAAACGCGAGGATCTGCCCCGGCGGCGACGACCACAGCGCCGAGGCCATCGGCACGAGGTGCTCGTCGCGGAATGCGCTGCCGTAGCCGTTTTCTGCAAGGTATTCGCCGAGGCTGGGCCCCGGCCCGGTCTGCCGCAGCAGCGCCGGTGCGTGACGGTAGAAGCGGCGCAGATCGCGCAACATGCCCCAGAAGCGCGGCGACGCCAGGTTGCGCCGCTGGCAGAACAGCCCATCCAGCGACGTCGCGTTGTACTGCAGGCCGCTCGCGGCGTTGTGTACCGAGAAGCTCATGCTCGTGGGCTGGGTCGGCACGCCGAGTTCGGCCAGCAGCTGGGTCAGCAAAGGATAGTGTGCGCGGTTGTGCACAATGAAGCCGCTGTCGACCGCGTACTCGCGGCCGTGCTGTTCGATCGTGTGCGTATGCGTGTGGCCGCCGAGGTAGTCGTTGGCCTCGAACAGCACGACCTCATGACGGCGCGACAGCAGCCAGGCGCTGGCGAGTCCGGCGATGCCCGAACCGACGACGGCGATGCGCATGCTCAGCCCCGCGCCCGTGCCAGCACCCAGGCCGGGACCGGCTTGAGTCCGTGGACGAGCCTCAGCGCCGCGAGCACGCGCAGGCCATACCAGCTCAGGTCGATCTCCCACCAGCGGAAGCCCTGGCGTGCCGTGCCCGGAAAGAAATGGTGGTTGTTGTGCCAGCCTTCGCCGAAGGTCAGCAGCGCGAGCCACAGGTTGTTGCGGCTGTGATCGGGCGTGTCGAA
>Ga0068852_100001302_pt1 | contig 16691 bp, 12 predicted proteins | sample KBSCornC22_FD_66594 | JGI IMG/M metagenome (GOLD analysis project Ga0068852, IMG submission 66594) | Corn rhizosphere microbial communities from Kellogg Biological Station, Michigan, USA - KBS Corn C2-2 | ecosystem: Host-associated > Plants > Roots > Rhizosphere > Soil ... | reverse complement strand
CGGCAGCACGCCCATGCCGACCAGGTTCGAACGGTGGATGCGCTCGAAGCTTTCGGCGATCACCGCGCGCACGCCCAGCAAATTGGTGCCCTTGGCCGCCCAGTCACGCGACGAGCCGGTGCCATATTCCTTGCCCGCGACGACGACGAGCGGCGTGCCGTCCGCCTTGTACTTCTGCGCCGCGTCGTAGATCGCCAGCGTCTCGCCGGTCGGCACATATTTGGTCATGCCGCCTTCGACGCCCGGCACCATCTCGTTGCGGATGCGGATATTGGCGAAGGTGCCGCGCATCATGACCTCATGATTGCCGCGGCGCGCGCCATAGCTGTTGAAGTCGGCCTTCGAGACCTGATGCTCGTTCAGGTAACGGCCCGCCGGGCTGTCGGCCTTGATCGAACCCGCCGGCGAAATGTGGTCGGTCGTGATCGAGTCGCCCAAGATGGCGAGCGGCCGCGCCTCGACAATGTCCTCGACCGGCGCCGGGGTCATCGTCATGCCCTCGAAATAAGGCGGGTTCTGGACATAGGTCGAGCCCGCCGACCACGTATAGGTGTCGGAGCCCTCGACCCGGATACCGCGCCACTTGGCGTCGCCTTCGAACACGTTGGCATAACGCGTGCGATACATGTCACTGTCGATCACCGACGCGATGAGATCGCTGATCTCCTGATTGGTCGGCCAGATATCCTTGAGCATCACCGGCGTGCCGTCTTCCGACGTACCGATCGGGGTGGTGGTGATATCTTCGCGCACCGTGCCCTTGAGCGCATAGGCGACCACCAAAGGCGGCGAGGCGAGGAAGTTGGCGCGCACGTCGGGCGAGACGCGGCCTTCGAAATTGCGGTTGCCCGACAGCACGCTGGCGGCGACGAGGTCATTCTCGTTGATCGCCTTGCTGATCGGACCAGGCAGCGGGCCCGAATTACCGATGCAGGTGGTGCAGCCATAGCCGACCAGGTTGAAGCCGATCGCGTCGAGATCGTCCTGCAGCTTGGCCTTGGTGAGATAGTCGGTCACCACCTGGCTGCCCGGCGCGAGGCTGGTCTTGACCCAGGGCTTGGGCTTGAGGCCGAAGGCGCGCGCCTTGCGCGCGACCAGACCGGCGGCGACGAGCACCGAGGGGTTGGAGGTGTTGGTGCAGCTGGTGATGGCCGCGATCACGACGTCGCCATGGCCGACCTCGAAATCGCCGCCCTCGACCGCGACGCGCGCATCGGCCTCGCCGGTCTTCTTGTAGCCGGTCACCAGCTCATTGTTGAAATTGTCGTCGACGTTGGACAGCAACACCTTGTCCTGCGGGCGCTTGGGGCCGGCCAGGCTCGGCTGCACGGTCGACATGTCGAGCGCGAGCGTATCGGTGAAGACGGGATCCTCGGCGGTGGCGTCGCGCCACAGGCCCTGCGCCTTGGCATAGGCCTCGACCAGCTCGATCTGCCAATCGTCGCGGCCGGTCAGGCGCAGATAGTTGATCGTCGCGGTATCGACCGGGAAGAAGCCGCAGGTGGCGCCATATTCGGGCGCCATGTTGGCGATGGTCGCGCGGTCGGCGAGCGTGAGCGCATCGAGGCCGGGCCCATAGAATTCGACGAAGCGGCCGACCACGCCCTTCTGGCGCAACATCTGCGTGACGGTGAGTACCAGGTCGGTCGCGGTGATGCCCTCGGCCAGCGTGCCGGTGAGCTTGAAGCCGACCACTTCGGGGATCAGCATCGACACGGGCTGGCCGAGCATCGCCGCCTCGGCCTCGATCCCGCCCACGCCCCAGCCGAGCACGCCCAGGCCATTGACCATGGTGGTGTGGCTGTCGGTGCCGACGCAGGTGTCGGGATAAGCCACGTCCTCGCCGTCCGCATCCTGCGACACCCACACGGTCTGCGCGATATTCTCCAGGTTGACCTGGTGGCAGATGCCGGTGCCCGGGGGGACCACCTTGAAATTGTTGAGCGCCTTCGAGCCCCAGCGCAGGAATTCATAGCGCTCCATGTTGCGCTGATATTCGATGTCGACATTGTCCTGGAACGCGCGCGGCGTGCCGAACTCGTCGACCATCACCGAATGGTCGATCACCAGGTGCACCGGCACGAGCGGATTGATCTTCTGCGCGTCGCCGCCAAGCTTGCCCATCGCATCGCGCATCGCCGCCAGGTCGACCACGCAGGGCACGCCGGTGAAATCCTGCATCAGCACGCGCGCCGGACGATATTGGATCTCGCGTTCCGACGTACGGTCGCTCAGCCACTGGACCATCGCCTTCAGATCGTCGGTGGTGACGGTGGTGCCGTCCTCGAACCGCAGCAGATTCTCGAGCAGCACCTTCATGCTGAAGGGCAGGCGCGAAATGTCGCCGATCGTCTCGGCCGCCTTGGCGAGCGAATAATAGGAGACCTGGCGCCCCGCGACGTCGAGAGTCGAACGGGTGCCGAGCGTGTCCTGGCCAACGGCGGTCATGGCGGAATCCTTATGCTGCGATGCGGTGTACGGCGGTGCCCCTAGCAAGCTGCTTCCCGTGGGGGAAGGGCATGGCGCCAAGTAGCTGACCCGCCTGCCAAAGCGGGTGCAGCATGGGTTCGAATCACGGGCGTCAGGCCGCGACCAGCGACCGCCATTCCGCGAATTCGGCGAATTCGAGCGGTTCGGTCAGCATCACGCCCGCCTCACCATAGCGCCACCAGCGGATCGTCGCGGGACGCGGCTCAAGGCCCGGAATGCCGATCATGCAGGGCGATTCCGCCGTCAGCGGATCGGCCGACGCGATCTGCAATCCGGCCTGCGAGATGTTGCCGATCGGTACGACCCGCTGCGTTCCGCCCGCGACCAGGATGCCGCGCATGTTCACGTTCAATCGCGGCGGCCGGAGGTTGCCGAGCCGCTCGTCGAACGAGCAATGGGCGAGCACCGCCGACATCGGCATCGGCTCGTCGAACGCGACACCGATCGCCTTGTCGTCGATCCAGGCGATGCATCCGCCGATGATATGGCCGGTGCGCAGCTCGATTTCGATATGCGTGCCGACCTCGACCGACACATAGACTTCGGCGCGCGCGCCCTCGGGCGAGATGTCGCGCAACAGGCACAATTCCTCACGCCGAGCGTCGAGCCGCAGCTTGGCGACCTGCGTCACCGTCGCATGGCGGATACTGCGCCGCCGTTCCTGGGCCGGCGCGGGTTCGGCGGCTGTTTTCGATCTGGAAAAGAACACGCAGACTCCACCCGTTGCGGGATTGGGACGCCTCGATGTGGCGTACAAACCCGTAACCATTCCCGCCTCAACGTCGTTGACGGTAAATTAAGCATTATTGTTTCGGGCGCGGGACGGAACGGGCGGCCGATGCCACATACCGGCGTCATGCCGACGAAAGCCGGTATCCATTTGGCCCTTCGCGGCACCCGGCGTGCTGCCCCCATCGCGACGGAAGCGGCCGCGTTCCCACCGCGGGAGACACAAAAGCGGAGGTACTCGCGACCCTGTGGATCCCGGCCTTCGCCAGACTACCGAAACCGCAGGCGCGGTGTTGGCAGACTTCCGGTCAGCGCTTGCCGGCGCGCCAGCGGGCGAAGGTGGCATAGTCGAACGGCTCGACCAGCATCAGTCCGGCCTGCCCTTCGCGCCACCAGCAGACCGACGCCGCGCGCGCGGGCAGGCCGGGGAAGGCGATCGAGCAGGCGGTGCCGACCCGGAGCGGATCCGGGGCTTCGACCTGCATGCCGGCGAGCGAGATGTTGGCGATATTCGCCATCTGGGCAGCCTCGCCCATCCGCAGCAGCCCGCGCAAATTTACCCGCAACCTGGGTGGGCGGAGATTGGCGCCTTCCTCGAACGAGCAATGGGCAAGCATCGCCGCGGTGGGAATGGAGGCGTCGAACGCCACGCCGATCTCGCCATTGGCCGCCCATACGACGCGGCCCTTGGCGGTATGCGCTGTGCGCAGCTCGACGTCGATCTCGGCACCGGTGTCGAGCGCGACATAGACTTCCGCGCGCACACCCTCGGCCGAAATATCCTTGAGCAGGCACAATTCCTCGCGACCGGAGGCGAGCCGGATCTTCGCGACCTGGTTGACCGCGGCATGACGGACGCTGCGGCGACGCTCATCCCCTGACATCTGCGCGACCGGCTTGGGTTGGGTGATGAACACGAAAACGCCGCCTTTTACAAAACCTTGGGCAGATGTTGTGGCGCGGAATTGGTAACCAATGGCGCTAAAATTTGGCTTTCGCGAAATTAACGAAACATGTTCCGGAGCCGTATCGCTGCCGGGCGTGCCAGATCATTGCCGACGAGGGCCGATCCGGACATCGACCGTGAGCGACTCCACGCCGCCTCCGATCCGCGCGCCGGAGACCGGCGCGGCCTGGCCATGGTCGAGGCCGACCGCGAGCCTCACATAGGATTCGGTCGGGCAACGGCCTTCATGGGGGTCGAAGCCGATCCAGCCATAGCTCTCGACATGAAGCTCGGCCCAGCCATGGACGGCATGTGCCTCGGCCTCATAGGGACGGTAGAGGTAACCCGAGACATATCGCGCCGGATAGCCGGCCGCACGCGCCGCGGCGATCAGCAGATGCGCGGCCCCTTCGGCATCGCCTTTGCGCGCAGCAAAGACGGTGGCGGCACGGTGATCGCCCACTTCGTGCGGCTCGTCGAGCGCAAGATGCTCGTGCACCGCCTCCGCGATCAGGTGCGCACCGGCGAGCGGATCGGTCGGCAGCTTCAGGCCGCTTACGAAATCGCGAATCGCCGCATCGGCCTGGGTGAGCGGGGTCGGCTGAAGGAAATGGAGCGGGGGCAGCGGTTCAGCCGTGCCCTTGACCATGCCGGCATGATCCTCGGCCAGCACCTCGCCCGAGACGGTGAGGGTGATGCCCTCGACCGGCCCATCGACATAGAGCATCACCGTCTCATTGCCATAACCGTCGCGCGACGGCTTGAGCCGCGCGTCGCAATCCATGTCGATCGACCAGTCGATCACGTTCTGGCCGATATGATTGCCTGGCGTCAGCCGCAGCAATTGCACCAGCCGCGCCTGGGGTCGGCTGAAGCGATAATAAGCGCGGTGGGAGACGTGGAGGCGCATCGGCTATCCGAAGCGGAATTGCTTGGCGACGGCCTGATCGAGTTCGCCATTCTGGACCACGAACTCCTCCAGATATTCGTGCAGTCCCTGCGCGAAGATCGAATCGATCACCATCCGGCAAAGCACCTGCTGACGGCGGCGCGCGAGCCGGTCGGCCTCACCCTGCCGGCCGATCATCTTGCCGATCGCGGCGAGGTGCTGGACGATCTCGTCGGTCGCACCGGCCAGGCTGCGCGGCATCTCGCTGCGCAGGATCAGCATCTCGGCCACGAGCCAGGGCTTGAGCGCATCATGATAGAGCCAGCGGTAGGCGGTATTGGCCGACACGGTATGGAGGATGGTCGTCCACTGGTCGCGGTCGATCACGCCGCCCACCTCTTCGCCCGCGGGCAGCAGCAGGTGATATTTGACGTCGAGCAGACGGGCGGTGTTGTCCGCGCGCTCGATCGCGGCGCCGAGCCCCACGAAATGATGCGCTTCATTGCGCAGCATGCGGCTGAGCGCGCCTTCGAAGCCGCGCGTCTCGGCGCGGATCATCGCGGTCAGTGCCAGCGTCTCCTCATAACCGCCGGTGGTGGCGAGCCCGCGCAAGCCCAGCCAGGCGCGGTTGATCGCTTCCCATGCATCGCGCGTGAGCGCGGTCCTGACCGCCTTGGCATTGGACCGCGCCTGATCGAGGCAGGACCGGATCGAGCTTGGATTGGCGGTTGCGAGCGTCAGATAGGAGGACACCGCCTGTGGGCTCATGCGCTGCCCGGTCGCGGCAAAACCTTCGTCGCAGGCGGTGACGAGCAAGGCGCTTTCCCACGCCGCCTTGCCCGCGGGCCGCGCGGACAGCGCATCGAGCCGCAGCGTGGCCTCGACCAGCCGCGCGGTGAATTCGGCGCGCTCGACGTAGCGGCCGATCCAGTAAAGGTAAGCGGCGGTACGGCTCAGCATATCAAGCCCCCCTCACCCCTGCATCTGCCGCTGGCCGCCCGACCCCTGCGCCTGGATCTGATCCTCCGGCAGGTCGGACAGGATCAGGCTGTCCTTGGTGCCGCCGCCCTGACTGGAATTGACCACCAGCGAGCCTTCGCGCAGCGCGACGCGGGTCAGTCCCCCGGGGACGATATGCACCCCGTCCGCGCCGGTCAGCACGAACGGACGGAAGTCGACATGCCGCGGCGCGATGCCCTTGTCGGTGAGCGTGGGCACGGTGGACAGCGCCAGCGTCGGCTGGGCGATGTAACGCTGGGGCTCGGCGACCAGCGCGGAGCGGAACTCCTCGATCTGCTGCCGGCTCGCGGTCGGGCCGACCAGCATGCCATAGCCGCCCGATCCATCGACCAATTTCACCACCAACTCGTCCAGATGGTCGAGCACATATTTGAGCGCCTGCGGCTCGCGGCAGCGATACGTCTCGACATTGGGAAGCTTGGCCTCGCCGCCCGAATAATAACGCACGATCTCCGGCATGTAGGAATAGATCGCCTTGTCGTCGGCGATGCCGGTGCCGGGCGCATTGACCAAAGCGACATTGCCCGCGCGATAGGCGGCGATCAGGCCGGGCACGCCCAATAGCGAATCCGGCCTGAAGACGAGCGGGTCGATATAATCGTCGTCGATCCGTCGATAGATGACGTCGACGCGCACGCGCCCGTCGATCGTGCGCATCCAGACGATGTCGTCGTCCACCTCCAGGTCCGCCGCCTCGACCAGTTCGATCCCCATCGAATCCGCGAGGAAGCTGTGCTCGTAGAAGGCCGAGTTGAAATGGCCGGGCGTGAGCAGGACGCAGACGCAGTCATGCCGCGAGCGCCGCGGCGCCACCGAGCGCAACGTATCGCGCAACTGGTCGGGATAACGGTCGACCGGACAGACCGGGAAGAGATGGAAGATCTCCGGGCAGAGCCGCAGCATCGCCTCGCGATTTTCGAGCATGTAGGACACGCCCGACGGCGTGCGGGCGTTGTCCTCCAGCACGAAGAAATCGTCGGGGCCGGTCCGCACCAGGTCGATCCCGCAAATATGCGCGAACACGCCGTGCGGCGGCTTCTGCCCGTGCAGATGCCCACGAAATTGCGGGTTGGCGAGCACCAACTCGGGCGGGACCACGCCATCGGCGAGGATCTTCTGCGGCCCATAGACGTCGGTCAGGAAGGCGTTGATCGCCTCGACGCGCTGGACCAGGCCTTCGCTCAATTTCGCCCATTCGGCGGCGGTGAAGATGCGCGGGACGATGTCGAACGGGATGATGCGCTCGGCGCTCTCCTCCTCGCCATAGACGGCGAAGGTGATGCCCAATTGGCGGAAGGCCGCCTCGGCGGCGCGCTGGCGGCGTTCAAGCTCGGCGGACGGCGTGTTGGCGATCCAGTCGGCAAGCGGGGCGAAACCGGGGCGGCCGGTGCGATCGCCGTTCCTTCCCCAAACCTCGTCAAACGCGTCGCGCATTCCGCTCCTTGGATACAGTGCCCTTGAGCGGAGACTGCAGCGGATTGCTGCGCTGCACAAGAGGATTTGATGCCGGGTGCAGAACGAATGATTTTGCCAAAGCGTTGCAGCCAGATAGGCTAGGAAAAGAGCCAGACATGCCCGCGCCCGACCCGCCCTCCTTGCCCGAAGAGGCGCTGGAAGAACGCTTCCTCGCCGCGACCGGGCCCGGCGGGCAGAATGTCAACAAGGTCGCGACCGCCGTCCAGCTGCGGCTCGACGTCTATGCGCTGCGCCTGCCGCCCGACGTGTTCGCGCGGCTGAAGGTGCTCGCGGGCAGCCGCTGGACTATGGACGGCGGCATCCTGGTCACCGCGCGCACCCATCGCACGCGCGAGGCCAATCGCGAGGAAGCGCGCCGGCGGCTCGCAGAATTGGTCGCCGAGGCGCGCATCCGCCCCGAACGGCGGATCAAGACCAAACCCAGCCGCGCCGCCAAGATCAAGCGGGTGGAGGCGAAGGCGCGCACCGGGGCAGTCAAGCGCAACCGGGCGAAGCCGCGGCTGGATTGAGCCGCCTCCTCGCTCGTCATGCGAGGAGGGCACCCAGCAAAATGTCATTTTGCTGGGACCCGGGCCACGCTGGTGTGACGAGCAAGGACGGCAGATCGGCCAACTGCAAAACCGCCGCCCCGGAAGGCCGGGGCGGCGGCAGTTGTTGGGATGAGGAGAAGAAAAGCTTAGGCGACGTCGGCCATCTGGCCTTCGGTGGGTTCGCGCAGCACGTAGCCGCGGCCCCACACGGTCTCGATATAATTCTCGCCGCCGCAGGCGAGGCTGAGCTTCTTGCGCAGCTTGCAGATGAACACGTCGATGATCTTGAGTTCGGGCTCGTCCATGCCGCCATAAAGGTGGTTCAGGAACATTTCCTTGGTGAGCGTGGTGCCCTTGCGGAGCGAGAGCAGCTCCAGCATCGCATATTCCTTGCCGGTCAGGTGCACGCGGGCACCATCGACCTCGACCGTCTTCGCGTCGAGATTGACGGCGAGCTTGCCGGTCTTGATCACCGACTGGCTATGGCCCTTCGAGCGGCGGACGATCGCATGGATGCGCGCGATCAGTTCCTCGCGGTGGAACGGCTTGGTGACATAATCGTCGGCACCGAAGCCGAGCGCGCGGACCTTGGCGTCCATCTCGGCGATGCCCGAAAGGATGAGGACCGGGGTCTGGACCCGCGACGTGCGCAGCTTCTTGAGCACGTCATAGCCGGTCATGTCCGGCAGGTTGAGGTCGAGCGCAATCAGGTCGTAATCGTACAGCTTGCCCAGATCGAGGCCTTCCTCGCCCAGATCGGTCGTATAAACGTTGAACCCTTCGGAGCTCAGCATCAGCTCGATCGAGCGGGCAGTGGTGGGATCGTCTTCGATAAGCAGTACACGCATGGCCAAAACCCCTGTTCCTGTGCGAGCCGGATCGGAGGAACCGGTCCGCATCCGTCAACACGCTTGGTTACAGACGCGGTAATGAAGGTTAAAGGTTAACAAGCCGCTAAACGCGTTTACCTTTCTTACGTATCCCCACCATTGTGGTGGAAAAATGGCGAAATAGCTTCGACTTAAGAGCGGAAGCAGGTTGGTCCGAATCGGACAGGACCCGTCAGCGCAGGTGCGCGCGGCTCCGCATGCGGGGCTGGATGTGCCTCCCGAACGCCTCGACCCCCTCCAGGAAATCGTCGAAGGTCAGCAACACGCCACCGGTATTGGGCACGTCGGCCATCTCATCGAGCATGCGCGCGATCGTGTCGTAGGAACCGACGAGCGTGCCCATGTTGAGATTGACCGCGCTTTCGCGCTCGGCGAGCTGGCGGACATTGGTGGTGTCGCTGGTCTTGTCGGCGGCACCCTGCTCGCCGAGCCACGCCACCGCCGCCTGGTCGACCCCCGCACGGTAATGGAGCCATTTGGCCATCGCCGCCTCGTCCGTCTCGGCCGCGATGATCATCACCAGCACGAACACCGATACGTCGCGGCCGGTCTTCGCGGTGGCGAGTGCCAGCCGTTCATTGTTGAAGGCGAAGGCCGTGGGCGTGTTGACGCCCTTGCCCAGGCAGAAGGCATAATCGGCATAGCGCGCCGAAAAAGCGAGGCCCGCGTCGGACGAGCCCGCACAGATGATCTTCATGTCACCGGTCGGCGTCGGGCGGACGCGGCAATCGTCCATCTGATAATAGGTGCCCTTGAAGTGCGAGACGCCGGTTGCCCACAGCTGGCGGAGGATCTCCGCATATTCGCTGAGCATGTCGTAGCGGTTGCGGAAATGCTCGTCGCCCGGCCACAGCCCCATCTGGCTATATTCGGGCCGCTGCCAGCCGGTGATCAGGTTGAGCCCGAACCGGCCGTGACTGATCGAATCGATCGTGTCGCACATGCGCGCGGCGAAGGCAGGCGGGATGATGAGCGTCGGACAGGTAGCGTAGATCTTGATCCGGTCGGTCACCGCCGCCAAGCCGGCCATCAGGGTGAAGCTCTCCAGCCCATATTCCCAGAATTCGGTCTTGCCGCCAAAACCCCTGAGCTTGATCATCGACAGCAGGAAATCGAGGCCATAGCCTTCCGCCTTCAGCGCGATCTCGCGGTTGAGATCGAAGCTCGGCATATATTGCGGCGCGGTCTCGCTGATCAGCCAGCCATTATTGTTGATCGGGATGAAGACGCCGACCTGCATCTAACGCGCTCCCACATGCGCGATGCTGGCAATCTCGACCAGGCATTCGGGCTTCACCAGCCCGCATTGGATGCAATAGCGCGCGGGTTTGTCGCCCGGAAAATATTCGGCATAGACCGCGTTGATCGCCGAATAATTGGCCCAGTCGGTGAGGAAGATGTGGTTGAACACCACATCGGCCATGGTCCCGCCCGCGGCCTCGATCGTGATACGGATCACCTCCAGCACATGGCGCGCCTGCGCCCCTGCATTGCCGGGATGGAGGACCGTGCCGCCCTCGCCCAGCGCGAGCGTGCCCGACACATAGACCACATTGTCCGCCTTGGCCCCGGCCGAATAAGGCGCGATCGGCTTCGGGAATTGCGATGGATTGATTGCCTCGAACGGCATTTTGTCCCCCTTATTCGATCTGGCCGAAGCTCCCGCGGAAATCGGCCACGGTCGAAATCCAGCCGAAGAATGTCTCGACATTGTAGAGCGTGGCCGCGCGCGTGAAATCCGGCCCCAGATGATGGGTCGCATCCTCCAGCAGCACGCTGAAATATTCGAGATGGAAGCCGTCGCGCAGCGTGGATTCGACGCAGACGTTGGTGGCGATGCCGACGAACACCAGATTGCGGATGCCGCGTGCCCGCAACACCTGGTCGAGCTGCGAATTGAAGAAGGCCGAATAGCGCGGCTTGTGGAGCGTGATGTCACCGGGCTGCGGCGCGAGCGCGTCGACCAGCGCATAGTCCCAGCCGCCCCGCGCGAGCAGCTGGCCCCTGAGTTCGGGCCGGGTCCGCATCGTCTTGAGCGCGTTCGATTTGTGGAAATTGGGAGATCCGGGGCCGCCTGCCTCGACATAATCGGGGTCCCAGCCATTCTGGAGGTAGACGACCTGCACGCCCGCCGCACGCGCGGTCTCGATCACCTGCGCGATCCGGTCGATCGTCCCCGCGGCACCGGTGATGTCGAACCCGGCCAGATCGACATAACCGCCGGGCGAGGCATAGGCGTTCTGCATGTCGATCACGATCAGGGCCGTCTGGTCGGCCGCGAGGCGGATCGCTTCGGGCCGCGCCGGCAGCGTGACCATCCGCTCCGATGACGGACAGGCGGGTTCGACGATGCCGCCGCTCTGCTGCATATGCGAGATGGTGACCGTTTCGACGACGGCGCGCAAGGGGATGTGCCATGAGCCGTCATGCCGGCGAACGCCCGCGTCCATCTCCGCTCATTGCCACAGGCGGGACAGTCAGGAGATGGACCCCGGCGTTCGCCGGGGTGACCGGAGTAAGGATCGGTTACTCGTATCTGAGCGCGAGGATCGGATTGGCCCGCGCCACGCGGAAAGCGTGGCTCGCGATGGTCGCGATCGCGATGCCGAGCGCAAGCGCCCCCGCAAGCAGGAACGGCGTCGGCCCCAGCCCGATCCTTTGATCGAACTTGTTGAGCCAGTCACGCATCACCCACCAGGCGATCGGCCACGCGATCATGTTCGCGACCAGGACCGGGCGGCTGAACTGCCAGACGAGCAACCGGACGATGTCGCGGGTGCGTGCGCCCAGCACCTTGCGGATGCCGATCTCCTTGGTGCGCCGCTCGGCGGTGAAGCTCGCCAGCCCGAACAGGCCGAGGCACCCTACCACGATCGACAGAATAGCGAAGCCCGCGAACAGCTCGCCTCGCGCCGTGTCGGCCTTATATTCGTCGCGGATCAGATCGTCGGCAAAATCGGCCTTGAACGGCACCTGAGGCAACAGCTGCTGCCATACCGCCTGAACGCGATCGCGGATCACATTCGGCGCCACACCGGCGAAGCGCACCTCCAGCCCGTTATAGCCGTTCTTCTGCATGACGTAGAGGATCGGCTGGAGCGGATCATGGACTGAGCGGAAGCGCGCATCGGCGACCACGCCGATGATCGTCGCCGGCACCAGACCGCCGACCTCTTCCACCGTGACGCCTGCCTGCATGGTCTTGCCGACCGCTTCCTGCGGGGTGCGGAAGCCCAGTCGCTTCGCGGCGGACTCGGTCACGACGACATTGACCCCTCGCGCGACCAGCGCTCGCTCGGCATTGAGGTCGACCGGAATGGGCGTGGTCGCGTCATCGCGGGGACGCAGATCGGAGAAATCGCGCCCCGCGAGCAGCTTCATCCCCATCGTCTGGAAAAAGCCGCTCTGCACGCCGTAGACGCCGAGCTGGATCGAGGAAGGATTGCCCGGCAGGAAAACGCTGGTCATCGAATTGTTGCCCGGTGCGACGCCGATCCCGGTCAGTGCGGCCGATTGAACCCCCGGCACGCGGCGCACCAGCTCGGCCAGCCGCTGCTCGTTGCCATTGAGGCCCTTGTAACTCAGATTGCCGACCTGCAGCAGCCCTTCGCGGTTGAAGCCCTGATCGACGGTCCGCGCATAAAGCGTCTGGGCGTAGATCACGATCGTGCAGACGATCAGCGCGATCGACACGGCGAACTGCCCGATCACCAGCGCATTGCGCAGCCGGCCCGATCCTTGCGCATCCGCCCCGGATTTGTTGGCGCGCAGCACGCGCGCCGGTTCGAAGCGCGAAAGGTAAATCGCCGGATAGATGCCGCCGGCGGCACCGACCAGAAGGATCAGCACCAGCAACTGCGGCAGCACGCCACCCCATCCGAAATAATGGAGCGATATGTCGGCATCGAGGAATTGGTTGAACGCAGGCAGCAACAACTCGACCAAAGCGAGGGCGATCACCATCGCGATCGCGGCGACCAGGATCGATTCGCCCAGGAATTGGGCGATCAGTTGGCCGCGGCTTGCGCCCAGCACCTTGCGCAGCGCCACTTCCCGCGCCCGCTGCGAGGCGCGCGCCGTGGCGAGGTTGGTGAAATTCACACACGCCATGCCGAGCACCATGAAGGCGATGACGCCGAAGGTGGTGACGGTGCGCAAATCATTGCCCGGCTTCATCGAAGCCTGCTGCGCCCGGCCGAGATGCACGTCGCGCAGATTGACCAGCTTCCAATCCTCATTGGTGCCGGGATTGGTGCGCTCGCCATTGGTGACGTCGTCGGGAATGTTGCGCTTTTCCCATGCCGGCAGCTGCGCATTGATCTGCGCGGCGTCCGCGCCGGGGCGAAGCTTGACGTAGATCCAGCCATTCTGGGTGTTCCAGCTGGTCGTCTGCTGGCGGCGATCCGCAAACTGGGTGTTGGGATCGAAGCGGGCGACGACGTTCGCCGAGAAATGACTGTTCTTCGCAATGTCCTTGAACACGCCGGTGATGCGATAATCGACATTCCCCGTGTTGAGCACCATCGTAAGCGTCTTGCCGACAACGTCGATCGTGCCGAAGCGACGGATCGCCTCGCTCTCGCTCAACGCCATCGAACTGGCATCGTCAAGCGCATGATGCGGATCGCCGCGCACGAACGGCACCTGCAATATGTCGAACAGATTGCCGTCGACCATCCGCACATGGTCCGTCGCCTTGGCGACACCGTCCTGCAGGATGACCGGACCGAACGACCAGACGTAGACCAGCTTCTCGACCTGCGGGAAATCCTTCTGCAGCGCGCGGCCGGAGACGAACGCGGCCATCTGGAGGTGCATTTCCTCGGTGCCCTTGGCGTCCGCCTTGTAATCCGTCTGGAACTGGTAGGCGCGATCCGCCTCCTTCATCCAGCTGTCGTAATTGAGCTCGTAGCGCACGTAGAGCAGGATCATGACCGCCGCGGCGAGGCCGAGCGCCAGGCCGACGATGTTGATGAAGGCGTAGGTGCGGTTCTTGGCCAGCGCCCGAAAACCGACGGTGAGATAATTGCGGATCATGGCGCGGTCCTATTCGTAACGAAGGGCAAGAACGGGCCGGATGCGCGCGACGCGCAATGTGTGTCCGGCGACGGTGACGAGCGCGATGGCGAGCGCGAGCAGGCCGGCCAAAGCGAAGGGCGTGATGGTAAGCGGGATGCGCAGGTCGAACCGGTTGAGCCAGTCGCGCATCGCCCACCAGGCGACGGGCCAGGCGATCAGGTTGGCGATCACCACCGGCTTGGAAAATTGCCAGGCGAGCAGCCGCACGATGTCGAGCACGGTCGCGCCCAGCACCTTGCGGATGCCGATCTCCTTGGTGCGCCGTTCGGCGGCATGCGCGGCGAGCGCGTACAGGCCGAGACAGGCGATCAGCACCCCCATCACCGCGAAGGCACCAAACAGCGCCATCCGGCCGCGCTCGGCGGCGTAGGATTGATAGCTGATGTCGTCGACGAAGCGCGCCTCGAACGGGAGTTCCGGCTCGAACCGGTGCCAGACCCGGGTCAGTTCCGCCATGATGGCGCCCGGGCTCGCATTCTGGAAGCGCACCAGCACCTCGGTGCATTGGGTCGGATCGTAGAGATAGACGGTCGGCGAGATCGGGTCGCGCGCGGAGCGGAAGCGGATATCGTCGACCACGCCGACGATCGTGGCGGGCACCATCTCCATCCCGTCGAATGCGACCTGGATCGTCTGGCCGAGCGCTGCTCGAGGCGCACGGAAGCCGAACTTGATCGCCGCCGTGCGGCTGACCACGACATTCAATCCACGCTGCCTGAGTGCGGCCGGCGTGGCATTGTCAGCGCGATCCGTGGCGACGCGATCACCAAGCAACCGCCCGGCCAGCAACTCGACACCCGTGGTCGCGAGGAAATCCGCATCGACCGCGATGCGCGACATGGTGATATAGTCGCCTGCATTCGGCGCGCGCATCAGCCGTGGCGATATGTCGTCGGAGCCCAGGCCGATGCTGGTGCGGCCGACCATGGTCACACCCGGCGTGGCGAGCATCGCCGCCCGCGCGCCCGCATATTCGCTGCCTTGCGTGAAGCGCCAGCCATTGGCGATCTGGACCAGGCCGTCGCGGCGATAGCCTGGATCGGCCTGCTCGAGGAAACGGGTCTGCGACCAGATCACGATGGTGCTGATGATCAGCCCGATCGCGATGGCGAACTGGGCAATGACGAGCAGCGAACGCAACAGGCCGCTGCCGGTCGTCTCGGTCGATCCGCGATTGGTGTGGAGCACGGGCGCCGGATTGGCGCGGCTGATCGCGAACGCGGGATAGAGACCGCCCGCCGCTGCAGTCACCGCGAACAGCAGCGCAACGACGGGCAGGATGCCGCGACCGCCAAGATAAGTGATATGCATCTCGGCACCGACCGCATGCGCGATCCACGGCGTCACCAGCTCGGTCAGCGTCAGCGCGAGTAGCATCGCGACGCCCGACACGAGCAGGCTCTCGACCATGAACTGGATGGCGAGCTGGCCGCGGGATGCGCCGAACACCTTGCGCAACGCCACTTCGCGCGCCCGCTGGATGGCGCGCGCGGTGCTGAGATTGACGAAATTCACCACCGCCATGGCGAGCGTGAGGAGGGCGACGATCGCGAAGGTGGCGAGCGCGCGCGGGTCGCCGCCCGGCGTCTCGGCCCCGTCCTGGGCCTTGCCGAGATGCACATCGGCGATCGGGACGAGCTTGAACTGGAACACGCCTGCTTCGGCGAGCGAAATCCTGCGGCCGTTGATCTCCACCGGCGTCATCGCGCGCTTCGCCCAGGCGGAGAGGCCGGCATTCACTGCCGTTCCGTCACCGGGGCTCCGAAACTTCACATAATGGTGCTGGAGCAGCACGCCCCATCCGCGGTTGCCGTCCGGGATCTGGTTCAGATCACGGCGGAACAGCAGCCCCAGCCGCAGATTGCTGTTGTGCGGCAGGTCGCGCAGCACGCCGCCCACGCGATAGCCCCGCTTGCCCGGCCCGGCGCCCAGCGTCACCACCTTGCCCAGCGCATCGGTCGTGCCGAGCAGGCGGATCGCCTCGCTTTCGGTCAGCACGATCGAATTGGTGTCGGGCAAGGCGGTCGCCGCGGATCCATGTGCGAAGCGCAGATCGAAGACCTTGAAGAAATCCGGATCGACCGTGACCACGTCGATGAAGACCGGCAGACCGCCATGTTCGGTGACCGTCTTCCCCGACGCGACCGACGTGATTGCCTCGATCTGCGGGAAGGCCGCCGGCAATTGCTCGTAGATCGGAAAGGGGCTCAGCTGCGAGTTGACGTCGGGCTGGCCGGGCGGGTGCACGATCGTCTGGAACTGGGCGATGCGATCGCTGTTCGGAAGCCAGCTGTCATAGCTCCGCTCGTAGCGGACGTAGCTCAGGATCATCAGGCAGCCGGCGAGGCCGAGCGCGAGACCGACGATATTGATCGCCGCCTGGCCCGGATAGCGGGCCAGCGAGCGGATTGCGATCGTCAGATAGTTGCGCAGCATGGCTGCCGCCTCCGTCCTTTCCTGTCTTCATGAGGGCCTCCGCTGTGCCGCCCGGCGAACCGGAAGGGACCGCGGCCCGCAGAGGCCCTCACTTGTCTCCCTCCGCTGACCAGGGAGGGATGATCGTTTCACGCCGCGCGCTTGCGCTCCGTCAGCACCTGCCCGTCGAGCATGTTGACGACGCGGCCCGCATAATCGGCGTGGCT
>Ga0068852_100001301_pt1 | contig 16699 bp, 11 predicted proteins | sample KBSCornC22_FD_66594 | JGI IMG/M metagenome (GOLD analysis project Ga0068852, IMG submission 66594) | Corn rhizosphere microbial communities from Kellogg Biological Station, Michigan, USA - KBS Corn C2-2 | ecosystem: Host-associated > Plants > Roots > Rhizosphere > Soil ... | reverse complement strand
CTGGGCCGGCCGATCCGATCAGCGACCAATGTTCGCTCAGGCGGTACAATGCGCCGATATTCAGAGCCGTGAAGCGGCGCGCATCGTCGGCGTCTGCAGTCTGGCGATAGACTTCCGCCCCCAGGGAAAAGCGGTCGCTGATCGCGCGCTGCACCCCGATGCCGGTCAGCCAGAAATCGCGCTGCCCGGGGCCCGGGTTGATGTCATAGCCGCCGCCCCCGAACAGCGACCATTTGCCGAAATCCTTCTGCGCCCACAGCGGCAGCAGCACGCTCAGCCGCCGCGTGCCGAAGCGTCGTCCTGCGGTCGGCACGAAGGCGCGCGGGAAGAAGGCGACGTCGGGGATCAGCGTTCCCTTCGACTGATGCAGAAACTTATATTTGGCGGCGAGCTCGATATTGCCGAGCCCTACCGCACCATCCGTGCCGGTCTGGTAGTTGATCGGCAGCACGGCCGTCAGCTGCAGATCCTTGGCGCCGCCATAATTGATGTCGAACCCCGCCGCGCCGTCGGTCTCGCCCGGCACGTATGTCCCGCCGGTAAAGCCATAGATTTCCCAATGGCCTTGTTCGGTTGGCTCGGGGTCGTCGCTGACGAAGGGCGGCCCCGCCACGCCAGGCGCGGCCAGGCCGATGCCGGCGAGCGCCAACACCCACGTCCGCACCGACGGGCACATCCTTCGAACGATCGTCATTCCGGATGCGTGCGGCCGGGATGCTGCCCCGCCCGCTGCGGCAGGACCAGGATCAGGACGATGATCGCGACTGCCAGCATCAGCGACGCGACCGGCCGGCTGACCTCGAGCCCGCCGTCCGCGCGCGGCTTGTCGAAAAAGTCGCCCACCGTCGCGCCCAGCGGCCGCGTCAGGATGAAGGCCGCCCAGAACAACGCGACCCGGCTGATGGGCGTCAGGGCGTAAGCAAGTGCCAGCAACAGCAGGCAAGCCCCGAACAGCGCGGCGCCGCCTGCATAACCGAGCGCGCCGTCGGCTGCCCAATCGCCGAGTGCGGTGCCGAGCGTCTGTGAAAAGGTGATGGTGATCCAGTAAAAGGTCTCCGCACGGGCGCTGATCACCGTGTTCACAGAGATGCTGCCGAGTGTCCGGTGCCACACGAACAGGGACAGCAGCACGCAGGCGAGCAGCAGCAGCGATCCGCCAAGGTAGCCGATGCCGAGCGACCGATCGGCGAAATCCGCGAGCGTGGTTCCGCAGGTGGTCGATGCGATGATCGTCGCCCAATAGAGCCAGGGATTGAAGCCCCGCGCCCGGATCTGCGCCCATACTAGGCCGAGCAGCAGCACGCCGAACAAAGCGGTGCCCGCCAGATAGCCGTTGATCCAGGTCTGGCCGGCCTCGGGCGTGGTCTCGCCCAGCCAGCTCATCGACACGGCATCGCCGCCCGTCTCGCCCAAGGTCGTGGCGAGGATCTTGATGATCCAGAAGCCCAGCGTCACCGCCGGCACCTTGGTCAACAGGTCCTTGGTCCGATCGTCCATTCGTTCGGTTCTTCCATCTGCAGACGAATTGCGCGGCTACGGTGCGGCATCGACCCGATCGCGGCTTCGCGCCATAGCCGAAACCGGAGCGCCATCCCTAAGGACAAGATCGGGCCCGTGAAACCCGCAATCGTTGCCGCGCGAGGCGGTTACGATGCCCGGGCGAGGGAAGCAGCGTAGAGCTTCTGACCGGCAAAATCGCGGAACTCGGCCGCCAAATGTCCGCCGTCCAGCCGGACATGCGCGAAGCCCGACCGCGATGCGCAGAAGAGGGTGCCGCGCACCGCACTGACCGGCCGTACTTCGGATCCGGCGCCGCAGCACAGATAGTCGAGCCCGTCGGTGCGGATATGCTGAAGGTCATGGTCGTGGCCGTTGATATAAGCGGCCGCGATGGCGCTGGAGCAGGGGCAGCACGCGTTCGACGATCTCGGGCGTGTCGCCATGGCCGCTGCCGCCCGAGCGGAGCGTATGATGCCCCGCCACGATCTTGATCGGCGCGGTCGAAGCGCCGAGCGACCGGTCGAGCCAGAACAGCTGTGCGTCCGCATCCTGTGTCGCGACATTGGCTGCGATCGGCGCGTCGACCTTCTCGCGATATTGGTGGACGAGCGGCGACGTGTCGATCACGAACAGGTCGAGTTCCGGCGCACCCAGCGTCGCGCCCGACACCCCGTAATAACGGCGCGGCATCTTCCAGCGCGCGCTCTTTGCCGCATAATCGAGCTGCGCCTGGGGATTGCCTCGATAATCGTGATTGCCGAGCGCCACGAACCAGGGCACCTGCAGCGAGGGCGCGGTATAGATAGCTTCGAACGAACTGTGCCATTGCGGATCGTCCGCGCTCCTGACGCCGTCCTCGTAGAAATTGTCCCCGACAGACAGGACGAAACGCGCGTTCGTCTCCGCCGCGGTGCGGCCCATGGCTTCGGCAACGTCGCGCTGATGCTGGGCGCCGTCCCGGCCCCAGTCGCCGACGACGAGGAAGCTCAAACCCGGATCGGCCGCGTCGAGCCGGGCCAGAGGGGCCGAGGCTGCCGCGGCGGCAAGCCCGCCCAGGACGGTACGACGATCGGTCCGGATCATGGCCTACCCCTCCTTCAAAACTTGAACTTGATGCCGCCTTCGAAGGTGGCATCGTAAAATTCGCGCTGGATCGGGCGGCCGGGGCTGCCTTCATAGATGCGCAGCGGTTCGTTGGTGAGGTTCTTCACGTTGAAATAGAAGCGCAAGTTGCGCGTAAGGTCGACCGACGAGGTGAAATCGAGCGTGGTGCGCGGGCTCTGATAGACGTCGGTCGCAGCATCGTCGCCGATGCCGAACAGGTTGGCGCCGACATATTGCGCCGCCAGCCGCAGCTGCACACCATGCGCTTCGTAATAAAGGGCCGCATTCCAGGTCCATTCCGACGTGGCGGGCAGGCGGCGCTTTTCGCCGCTGCGCAATTCGACCTGACTGTCGACGTAGGTGACGTTGCCGGCAATGCCGATGCCGTCGAACGGCGCCGGCAGGAAAGCGAAGCGCTGGTCATAGGCGGCCTCGACACCGCGCGCATAAGCGGTCCGGACATTCTCATACGTGTCGAATTCGACCCGCGTCACGCCCGGGAAGTTGACGGGGTCGGTGCCGAACACCGTCCGCTTGACGACATAGTTGCGCAATTCCTTGTCGAACGCGCCCAAGGACAGGATGCCGGAATGGGGCAGATATTTTTCGATCGAGAGATCGAAATTGTTGCCCGTGGTCGGCTTCAGATCAGGGTTGCCGCGCGTGATGATCTCGTTGTCGCGATCGATCGTGATCGGCGCGGCGACCTGCGAGAAACCGGGCCGGCCGATGCCGGTCGAATAGGTGGCGCGGATCACCAGGCTCGGATCGACGGAATAGCGCAGCTGCACGGTCGGGAAGGCATTGGTGTAGCTGCGCTTATTGGTGACCGGGTCGGCGCTGAGCAAATTGCCGTCGGCATCGAAGCTGTAGCTCTGATAGGTCGCTCGCGTATGTTCGACGCGCACGCCGGCGATGCCGCCAAGGCTGCCGGCATCGACCGTGTACATGGCATAGCCGGCATAGATATCCTCCTTGGCGTGGAAATAGCCGCCAAGGTCGGGCGCGAAGGCCGTCGGCGACGAATTCGCCGCGAGCGCCTCGATGCCATGCTGGTCGATCTGTGGCCCGTTCGTGTAGCGGTCGCCGTAGAAGTCGGTGATGGCTGGACCGAGCAGCGCACCGGCGCTTTGCCCGGCCAGAGTGAAGCCCTGCGTGAACGGCGTGTCGACCTTGGTCCGCAGCCGCGCCTGGCCGCCGAATTGCAGCCGATCACCCGAACCCAGCCAATGCGTGTCCAGCGTGCCGTTCGCGGCATAGGACCATTCGTGATCGTCCGCGCTTTCCCTGCTGTTGCCGAGCTTGGTCTGCTTGAAGAGCGCCGCATTGTTGGGATCGACGGCGCCGCCGACGATGGAGAGGGTCGGGAAATCCGGATCGGTGTTGTCGTAGGCGAAGGGCACGCTCTTCGGCCCGGTGAAGGTCGATCCATAGTTTCGGCTGACCTTGAACGTCGCCTTGGAATAGGCCGCGTGATAGTCGAGCGTCAGCGGGCCGAACGCATCCTTGCCGCCCGCGACATAGACCTGGTTGCGGTGGGTCTCCTCCTCGTTCGTGCCCTTGATCGTGATCGCCGTGGTGGTGAGGTAACCGGCCGCATTGTTCGGGTCGACCTGCAACTTGCTGCCGTCGAGCTTGTCGTAGGTCAGCCGGTTCTTGATGACCGACTCGACATAGCCCGCCACCGAGGCGCGCAGATAATATTGGTGCTGATCGTTGGGTGTATATTCGAGCTCGCCACCAAAACCGAAACGGCGGCGATGATAATCGTAGCGGCGCAGCTGGTAGTCGGCGATCGCCTTGTTCACCTGGCTCGGCGAGAAGGCCGGACCGGCAGCCGCGGTAAGGCTCGGATCGTCGATATAATCTTCCTCGATGTCGTCGAAGCCGCGGCGGTCCTCGCGCCACGAGCCGGTCAGCACGATCGAGAAGGGCTTGCTTGCGCCGCCGAAGCGACCGCCCACGGCGAGGTCGAGGTTGAGCGGGCCCTTATGGTCATGCGCGGGCTCATAGCCATAGCCGATCGCCCCGTCCGCGAAGGCGCGGGTGACGTTGGCGGCCGAGCGCGGCGTCAGGTCGATCGAGCCGCCAAGCCCTTCGGCCTCGTGGTTCGGCATTCCGGTCTTGGTCACGACGAAGCCATCGATCGCGCCGGTGGGGATCGTGTCGAACTCGACCGCGCGCCCGCTGCCGAACACGGTGCCGCCGGGATTGGTGTTGAGCAAAACCACGCCACCATAGGTCGCGCCGTTGAGATTGCCGTCGATGCCGCGGATGTTGACGAACCGGCCCTCGCCGGTGTCGGTCGACAGCGAGATGCCGGGAACGCGGCTCAGCGCTTCCGCGGCATTGAAGTCCGGATATTTGGCGATCGACTCCGCCGATTGGACCTCGACGATGTTATAAGCGTGCTGCTTGGTCGCGCGCGCCTCGTCTTCGTGCCGGGGCGCGGTCACCACGATATCGCCCGACCCGCCGTTGCCGGCAGCCGGATCGGCCGCGCCCGCAGCTGTGGCGCAGAGCGCGAGCGCAGCGGTCGTGCCAAGCAGGATCGCCCAATGTTTCATGATCGTGAGACCCCCATCCGGAAATGCGGCAGGCCTGAGCTGGGCGCTCGCCTGACCCAGCCAGCGGATGAGCCGCGATTATGACGGTTGGGGGACTCTCGATCGGCCTTGGCGATTCTTAATGTCTGTGTCGCTTTTGCTCGGCTCCAGCCAAGGCCTGGCTCAGTGCGGCGCCACCACCAGGATGTGGAACGTGCCCGGCTTGGGTTGCGGACGGCCGCCCGCCGCCGCCGGCACGAGATCAGCGGTCGGTAGATAGACTTTGCCGCTGTCGGGGTCGATCGCGCCGGTACGCGCGCCGGCTTCGGTGGCGACCCGTCCGACGACATGCGCGCCACCGTCGAGCGCGATCAGGATCAAAGTGCCGTCGCGCCCGCACGGGATCAGCGCCATTCGCCGCTTCTGATCGATCAGCGCAGTGTCCGGCCCGGCGTCGATGTCGAGCAAAGCCGTCACGCGATGATTGCGAACATCGACGACCGCCGCCTTGTGGTTGGCACAGGCGCTGATCGCCTGGCCCGTCGCCGGATCGAACGCCAGGCCGGTCGGGCCCTGGCAGCCGGTCAGCGCGATCGTCGGCCCGACCTTGCCGGTGCGGAGGTCGGCGGTCTCGAGCTCGCTCGAATCCTCATTGTTGACGAGCAGGGTGTCGCCATCGCTGGTGCCGATCTCGAGGCCCGGCTTGAGCGTGATCGTCGCAGTCACCTGGCGCGCGAGCGGATCGACCAGCGACACCGTGCCGCCCTTCGCATTCATCACCACCAATCGGCCGGTCTCGGCGTGATAGAAGGCGGCGTCGGGATCGGTGCCGACCGTGATCTTCGCAACTTCGGTGCCGCTGTTCGTGTCGAACAAGCGCACGCTGTCGTCATGTCCGCTCGTCACCGCGAGCAGCGGCTGGTCCGCAATCGGAACCGCGCTATGGCCCCTGGCAATGCCGGAAAAAGGCGCGGAGGCGGTTCCGTGCACGACGTCCGCCGCGACCACGATGTCGCCATGCGTGACATAGACGCGCTTGGCCACGGGATCGAAGGTCGCCAGATCCCAGCCGCCGTCGCCCGGTGCGGCGATGCGGCTTTCCACCTGATAGGTTGCGGCAGCCGCCGGAACTCCGGCCAGCAGCAAAGCGGCGAGGAACAGGGAGCGTGTCGATCGCTGAAACATGGCAAAATCCCGGATCATGAAGGTCTGCGTTGATTGACGTGCTTCGGCCGGGCAGGCCAGATCGCACCGCGATGCTGCGCCCGACATTGGGAAGTTTCAATGGCTGTGACGGCTAAGCGACCAACTCCGCGCTGGACCATGACGGCCGCGCGGCGGCATGAATAGAGGGTGCGGATTCTCCTGGTCGAAGACGATGTGCAGACGGCGCTGCTGATCGAGGATGGGCTTGCCCGGTCGGCGCATGCGGTCGTGCGCGTCGAGACCGGCGCGCAGGCGGTCGATGCTGCAGGCAGGGAAAGATTCGAGCTCGCGATCCTAGATCGGATGCTTCCCGATATGGACGGGCTTGCGGTTCTCGACGGCTGGCGTTCGGCCGGGATACGCATGCCGGTACTGATGCTGACCGCGCTCGGATCGGTGGCCGATCGGGTGCGGGGTCTCGAAGTCGGGGCGGACGATTATCTGGTCAAGCCGTTCGCGATGGACGAATTGCTCGCCCGCATCGGCGCGCTCAATCGCCGGTCGGCACGCGACGAGCCCCCGACTCATTATCAGGTAGGGGATCTGACCCTCGATCTGCTGCTGCGCCGTGTCAGGCGCGGCAATCGCGACGTCCATCTCCAACCGCGCGAATTCGATCTGCTCGCCCAGTTGATGCGCAATGCCGGCCAGCCGGTCACCCGCAAGATGTTCCTAGCCTCTGTCTGGGGCATCCATTTCGATCCCAACACCAACATCGTCGACAGTCATATCAGCCGCCTGCGGTCCAAGCTGCGTCAGCGTGGGCCCGACCCGATCGAGACGCTGCAGGGTGTGGGGTATCGGCTGCGCGTCGATGCCTAAGGTCCGCCGCAGCGCGGCCTATCGTCTTGCCTTCGGCTATACCGCGCTTTGCGCACTTGCGGTGCTCGTCACCGGCCTGGGCGTCTATTATGCCGCCAGCGCCCTGTTGCGGCAGGATTTCGACCGCGCGATCGTGCAGGAAATGGCCAGCCTGGAGCGTGAATATGGCGAAGGCGGCCGACCCGATCTGATCGATGCCTTGACCAGGCATACGGGTCGTACCGGCAACGGCTTTCGCTACGCGCTGTTCGATCCGGCGGGCCAGTCGGTATTGCGGCAGGCAACACTGCTGCGGGCAAGCCCGGGCTGGGGTGAAACGCAGCGGGAGGGCAGCGATCGTCCCTGGCACGCACGATTTCTGGCGGTGCGCCTGCGCGGCGGCGAAACCCTGATCGTCGCGGCCGACACGCGCGATCTCGACCGGCTGCGCGACCGGCTGTTCGGATTGCTCGCCGCCGGGTTCGTCCTGATCCTCGGATTGGGCGCTGCCGGCACCTTGCTGTTCGGCCGCCACCTGCGACGGCGGCTGGAGGCGATCTCCTCGACCGCGGAGGTGATCATGGCGGGCGATCTGACGCACCGCATTTCGGTCGGCCCATCCGGCGACGAATTCGACCGTGCCGGAGAATCGCTCAACCTCATGCTCGATCGGATCGCGCAACTGGTCGAGAATCTCCGCCAGGTGTCGAGCGATGTCGCGCATGATTTGAGGACGCCGCTGCAGCGGCTGCGCGGGGCGGTGGAGCTCGGGTTGAATGGGCCGCAGCAGATCACGGCGCTTCGCAGCGCGCTCGAGAAGGCCCAGGTCCAGAGCGAGGCGGCGCTCGCATTGTTCGAGGCCGTGCTCCGCATCTGCGAGGTCGAGGCCGGCGGCGCACGCCAGCGGTTCGAGCCGATCGAGCTCGGTCAATTGGCGGCGAGCATGTGCGAGATGTACGGCCCCGCGCTCGAGGATGGGGGCCGGACGGTGCTGTGCGTTAATGGGGATCCGGTCATGGTCCGCGGCGACCGCGAATTGCTGGTCCAGCTCGTCACCAACCTGCTCGACAATGCGGCGCTTCATACCCCGCCCGGGACCACCGTCACGGTCAGCACGCGGGCTGGCGCTGCCGGAGCCGAACTGGTCGTGGCCGACACCGGGCCCGGTGTTCCCGAAGCCGACCGCGATCGTATCGTCCGACGGTTCGTGCGGCTCAATCACGGCCGGACGACCAAAGGCCATGGCTTGGGGCTCAACCTCGTGGCCGCGATCGCGGCAGCGCATGGCGGCCGGATCGCCGTCGAGGATAATAAACCCGGGCTGCGCGTGACCCTGTCCCTGCCCCTCGCCCAAGCCGGCGGTCCGGGTCGAGACGCGCCCGCCAATAAATAATACTATTCATTTTCCGGAATCGAGCGCGCCTTCGCCACGGCGCGCAGCTCGTCCAGGAACAGGCGCTCCAATGTCGTGGGATACCAGTCGCGCCGCGTGATCGCGCCGATCGTGCGCGCGGTGTCGGGCGCGTCGGACCGGATCTCGATCAATTGGCCGGCGTCGATTTCGGCGCGGACCTGGTCGGGCGAGAGAAGGGTAAGGAAGTCGCTGCGCACCAGCATGCCGCGGATCAAGGCGACCGATCCGCACTGGATCGGCGCGGTCGGGCGCGGCATGCCTGCTTCGTCGAACAATTGCTGCCAGCGGTCGAGCAGGCCCGAGGCGCGCCGTGCGACGATCCAGGGATAGCGCGTCAGATCGTGATAGCCGGCATGGCGCCTGGCGAGCGGGTGGCCCGCGCGGCCGATCACGGTCAGGCGATCGGTGAAGAGCGGCTCCTCATGCAGATCGCGGGGCGGGTTGACGCGCAGCGCGCCGATGATGACGTCGAGCGTACCGTTGCGCAGGAATTCGGCGAGTTCGAGATAGGAGCCTTCGATCACGTCGACATGCGCGGCAGGCGCCTTTTGCGAGAAGGCCGCCAGCGTCGCCGGCAGCAGCAAGGATCGCGACAGTGCCATCGCGCCGATCGCCAGCCGTCCGCCTTCCTCCGCGGTTTCCTCGAGCGCTGCCGACAGTTCGGACACGGCGAGCGTGAGTTCGCGCACAATTCGGTGCCCGGCCGCGGTCAGCCCGACGCCCCGCCCGCGCCGCTCGACGAAATCGGTGCCGCATAATTGCTCCAATTCCTTGACCGCGCGATGCAAGGCCGGCTCCGACAGGCCGACCGATTGCGCGGCGGCGACGAAGCTCCCGGCCTCGGCCAGGCTGAGCATGGCGCGGACCTGGGCGCTGGTCAGCCGATGCTCGGGCCGGGCGGTGCGTCCGCCGCGCGCGCCGGCGCGCACCGCGCGCGTGAAGCGGGTCATGGCGCGATTGACGCGCGCCAGCACGCGCTTGCCCGGTGCGGTCGGCTCCATCCCCTGCGGCCGCCGGTCGAACAAGGCGGCGCCAAACTGCGTTTCGAGCTTGGCGAGGCCCTGCGTCAGCGCGGGTTGCGACAGGCCGGCAATCTGCGCCGCGCCGCTGATATTGCCGCACTCGGCGATCGCACCGAGCGCGCGCAGATGTCGAAGGTTGAGGTCGAACGGGCCCGCCATGATCGACATATAGCCACAGCTTATACCCCTCCCGCTATTCGAATTTGTTTATCGTCGTTGCAGGAGCCAATCGCATGCTGCGGCGGAAGTCCGCATTGTGGAGAGGCGTCATGCTCGACGAGTTGCTGGCCGAACGACCCCCGGAGCAGGCAGCGGAGGCGCCGACGCGCCATCAAGCGCTGATCGATTGGGTCGCGGAGATCGCCGCGCACACCCAGCCCGCTGCGGTGCGCTGGTGCGACGGGTCCGATGCTGAGTGGACCGAACTGACCGAGCAATTGGCCGCTGCGGGCACGCTCGTCCGGCTCGATCCTTCGATCCGCCCGAACAGCTTCTACGCCCGGTCCGACCCCCGCGATGTCGCGCGGGTCGAAAGCCGCACCTTCATCTGCTCCGAGCGGGTGGAGGATGCCGGCCCGACCAACAATTGGCGCGACCCGGCCGAGATGCGCGCGACGCTCGATCCGCTCTTCGCGGGCTGCATGCGTGGCCGCACATTGTATGTCGTACCCTTCTGCATGGGGCCATTGGGCTCGGACAAGAGCCTGATCGGCGTCGAGATCACCGACAGTCCCTATGTCGTGGTGTCGATGAAGATCATGACGCGCATGGGCCAGGCCGCGCTCGACATGCTGGGCGAGGACGGCTTCTTCGTACGCTGCGTCCATAGTGTCGGTATGCCGCTGGTCGATGGCGTCCAGGACGTCGCCTGGCCGTGCAATGAGGAGAAGTGGATCGTCCACTATCCCGAAACGCGCGAAATCTGGTCTTATGGCTCGGGCTATGGCGGCAATGCCCTGCTCGGCAAGAAATGCTTCGCGCTGCGCATCGCCTCGGTGATGGCGCGCGACGAGGGCTGGCTTGCCGAGCATATGCTGATCCTCAAGCTCACCTCGCCCAAGGGGCAGGTCCATTATGTCGCGGCGGCTTTTCCCAGCGCCTGCGGCAAGACCAACATGGCGATGCTCGAGCCGACATTGGCCGGCTGGAAGGCGGAGACGATCGGCGACGACATCGCCTGGATGCGCTTCGGCCATGACGGGCGGCTCTATGCGATCAATCCCGAAGCGGGCTTCTTCGGCGTGGCGCCGGGAACGGGCCCGACCACCAACCGCAATGCGGTCGAGACGCTGCACGCCAATTGCATCTTCACCAACACCGCGCTCACCGAAGAAGATGATGTATGGTGGGAAGGGCTGACCGATGCGCCGCCGCCGGGCCTGACCGACTGGCAGGGCCGGCGCTGGTCGCCCGAATTGGGCACACCCGCGGCGCATCCCAATGCGCGCTTCACCGCGCCCGCCGCGCAATGCCCCGCGATCGCGCCCGAATGGGACAGCCCCGAAGGCGTGCCGATCTCGGCGATCCTGTTCGGCGGGCGGCGCGCCTCCGCCGTGCCGCTCGTGACCGAAGCCTATGACTGGCAGCATGGCGTCTATATGGCCGCCAATATCGCGTCCGAAGGCACCGCCGCGGCCGAGAATGCGATCGGCGCGCTCAGGCGCGATCCGTTCGCGATGCTGCCCTTCTGCGGCTACAACATGGCCGATTATTTCGCGCATTGGCTGAAGCTCGGCGCGGCCGCCTCGTCCGATCCCGCCAAGCTGCCGCGCCTCTACATGGTCAACTGGTTCCGAAAAGCGCCGAACGGCAAGTTCGTGTGGCCGGGGTTCGGCGACAATGTCCGCGTGCTCAAGTGGATCGTCGAGCGGATCGAGGGCGAGGCCCAAGCTCAGGACACGCCGATCGGCCGCCTGCCCGCGCCCGGACACCTCGATCTTTCGGGCCTGGCGCTCACGAAGGACCAGCTCGATATCCTGCTCTCGGTCGATGGCGCGATCTGGCGTGAGGAAGCGCGGCTCAGCGCCGATTATCTCGCCACGTTCGGCGATCGGTTGCCGCCCGCTCTGTGGCGCGAGCAGGAGGCGCTCGAGGATCGGCTCGCGGCGGGCGCATGACGATGCGGCGCAAGCTCGTCGCCGGAAACTGGAAGATGTTCGGCGACCATAAAAGGCTTGCCGAGCTCGATCCGGTGGCGGCGGCGGCGCGCGCCTGTCCGTCGGTCGACGTGCTCGTCTGTCCGCCCGCGCCGTTCATCGAACGCGCCGCGCGGGCCCACCCCAATCTCGCCATCGGCGGCCAGGATTGCCACGAGACCGCCGAAGGACCGCATACCGGCTGCGTCTCTGCCGCGATGCTGCGCGACTGCGGCGCGAGCCATGTCATCGTCGGCCATAGCGAGCGGCGCGCTGCGCAGGGCGAGACCGACGCGATCGTGCGCGCCAAATCCAAGGCGGCGATCGCCGCGGGGCTGGTCGCTCTGGTGTGCATCGGCGAGACCGAAGCGGAGCATATGGCAGGTGAGGCCGACAGTATCGTCGCCGGCCAGGTGTTCGGTTCGGTCACCAAATATGCGCAGCCCGAAACCGTGATCGTCGCTTATGAGCCGATCTGGGCGATCGGCACCGGCCGCACGCCGACGATGATCGAGATTGCGCAGATGCACGCGATGATCCGCGAGGCTTTGTGCCGGAAATTGGGCGACGCGATCGGCACCGGAATCCGCATCCTCTATGGCGGCTCGGTCCAGCCGCAAAATGCTGGCAGTCTTTTGGCAATCGACAATGTCGACGGCGTGCTGGTGGGCCGCGCAAGCCTGACCGCGGACGATTTCGTGCCGATCATCAAGGCGGCGGCAGCGACAGGCGCCGCGCCTTCCGCCAATATGCGCGCGGCCTAGAGTGATTTGCAGCCAGATGGGATCATCTGGTGACTCGAAAATCACGGTAAAACAATATTCTAGAGCGCCTACTCCGATGCAATCGGAGTCGGAAAACGCTCCAGGATCTGGACCCTGGATCCACCATCCGGGGCGGGACCGGTCCGTATCGGATCAAACCTGTTCCAAAAGATCCCACTTTATGTTCGGGTCGTTACATTTCTGTATCAATTTCCGGAACGCATGCCATTATGCTTAACGGCGGTGGCGATTTCACTCGTCGGCGACCGCGTGTTCTGAGGCGCTACCCCCAAGGCGCCATCGGGGGGGCCGGCTGCCACCGCGGCCGGCCCTTTGATCAAAAAATCCTCTCGACCATCAGGCCTCGACGGGCGTCGCGGCAAAGCCGAGACCCTGGTCAGCAGCCATCGGCGAAGGCGCGCGTCATACCCGTCGAGCACAGACCCCAAAACAAGCACCCCCAGAAGGAAGCCGAGGCCGCCCCATGGCGCAATCGCTTCGGGTGGCTTGCCGACGAGCGCCAAGGCGCGTGTCAGGCAGAGATAAAGTGGAAAATGGATCGCATAGATAGGGTAGGATAATCGGCCGGCAAGCGCGAAGAGACTGGGCCGACGCGGCTGTATGGCCGCGGCCAAAACTAGCAACGGCGGGAATGCCAGCATCATGATCGTCACATCCCGGACATCCTTGTCTTCCCACGGCGTGAACAGGAGAACGACCAGAAGCGGCATGGGCAGCCACGCTGACCAGGATCTCGCCGTCGGCTCGCCCATCATTCGCGCGATCAGTACGCCGGTGAAGAACGAGAAGAAGACGCGAGGAAAACCGGCCAGGAAGCTGCTCCAGCTCGTGCCGCCGAAGCTGACGCCGTGATGGGCGAGCCATAGGAGATCGCCGCCCGTCGCCACCACGATGAGCAGCAGGGCTCGCTTGCTGAGCCGCGGCCAAAGGACCGAATAAGCGGCGTTGGCGACCAATTCAAAAAAGAGCGACCAGCCGACGGCGTTCAGCGGCATGATTTCGGGCGTTGCCTGCATGGTCGGTGAGGGCAGGATCGCAAGCCCGGTCATCAGCGCGGTCGCACGCTGTGGGCCGTCGAGCGACGATTGATGGGCCAGGATCCCGATCACGTCGGCGAGAAGCCCGACCATCACACCCAGGGCGAAGAGGGGATAAAGCCGGATATAGCGTTGGAGCATGAAGCGGCGGGGTGTCAGTCCGCTCGCAAATCGGGGTTCATAAGTGCGGCACAGCACGAAGCCGCTGATCATGAAGAACAGGTCGACCGCATACCAGTTGCGCAGCACAGTGAAGGTGCAGATCGAGGGCGCGATATGCGACACGAGGACCGCGATGGCCGCGAGACCGCGTAGCCCATCGAGCGTGTGGAACCGCGTATCGTTTGCGCCCCGGCTTGGAGTGAGGGGAGGCCTCATTTCAGTCGGTGGAAGACGCATGCGGGGAGTCAGCCCTGATCCTCATAAGCGAATTGCAAGATTCCCCAATGGCGTCCGCCAACGTGGATCGAGGCGATGACCTGCTTCAGCAGCACCACGCCGCCGCCCGCCACTTGGCGGCGATAGGCCTTGATGCAGAAGGGCTGGGTGGTGCGGCACTGCTCGCGCGTGTCCTGGAATTCGAAGATCATGCCCTGGCGCGCATGTTCGGCATTCCAGTCGTCCTGGCCGGGGCGCTGCGCGTGCGCGCGTTCGGGCATGGCGACCGCGCCGAAGGCGTTGCGGTCGGTGAAGGTCATGCCGAAAAAGCCCTTGTACCCGCGCGCAGCTTCTTGGTGCGGGCGCGCCGCAGCGACGATCAGTTGCTGGGCGGGGTGGGTGTAGAGCGGCGGATTGGTGCCAGGGATCTGCGCATAATCGGTGCTGAACAGATCCGCCTCGGTCAGCTCGCCGCGCGCGATCGCCTGTTCCAGCTTGGTCGACACGTCGCGCGCGGCCTCGAGCCCGAAGCGGATATAGGGCGAATCCGGAATCTCGGTCCCGCTCTCGGCGAAATATTGCAGCAATTCGTTCGTGTCGTTGCTGACGTGGGTGACGCGGTCGGACAGGCGTTGCAGGCCCGTCGCATTGTCGTTGGAGGTCGCGCTCAGCGCCCCCAGGCCGGCATGGACGTTGTCGACCGATTCGACCATCGATCCGATCCGGTCGGCGACCGTGTCGCTGATGTCGGACAGGCCGCGCATCAGTGACCCCAGCCGCTCGACCAGCGCCTCGATATCCTGCGCGCCAGAATGAGCCGAACGCGCCTTGGCGGTGCCGTCATTGATGCGGTGGAGCATGCGGTCGGCCTCGCCGGTCAGCGCCACGATCGACTCCTCGATCGTCTGCGTCGCCTGCGCCGTTTCCTGGGCCAATTTCTTGACCTCGCTCGCGACCACGGTGAAGCCGCGTCCGGCATCGCCCGCGCGCGCCGCCTCGATCGTGGCGTTGAGCGCGAGCAGATTGGTCTGGCTGGCAATGTCGCGGATCGCACCGGTGACGCGGCCGACGGTGGCCAGCGCGTTGGTGAAGGCCTCCAGCCCGGCATGGATCTGCGTGACCTGGTCGATCAGGTCGAGCACGTTGGCAGTCGCGCCCGACAGGCGGCGGTTGGAATCGTCGATCACGCTGCGCGCGGCGGTCGCATTCTCGCGTGCCTCCTGTGCTGCGCGCGTGACATTCTGCCCATTTTCGGAAAGCCGGTCCGCTTCGCCGCGGATGGTCTGGATGGTCGACGCCTGCTCGGTGACGCGCGTCGCCAGTTCGGAAATGTCGGCCTGGAGGTCGAGCGTGCGGATGCCGAGCTCGCCCGACATCTTCGCCGCCTTCATGATCGTCTGATTGGTTGCCATGTGAGAGCCCCGGGGAAAGCCTCTTTGGGCTCGAGCCTTATCGGGGTTTGGTTAACGCGGCTTTACCGGACTTGCCTGGCCGATCGAGGCACTGTCACGCAATCGAAACGGACCCGTCACCAAAGTCACATCATCGCGCCGCTATGCGCACCCGATCCTGCACTGCAGCAAATCGGGGAATTCGATGATCCGCGCCCATGTCTCGCTTGCCGCGCTCGCCTGTGCGAGCCTTTCCGCTACGGCAGTCCGGGCCGCCGACCCTGCCGCCGCTGCTCCGGCGGCCACGGCCATAGCCGATGCGCCCGCCGGCGGCGATGCCGCAGCCGATGGCGACAGCGCGGGCACGATCATCGTCACCGGGGCCAAATCCACCCGATCGGCGACCGCGATTCCCCAGGCCGAGATCCAGAAGATCCTGCCCGGCGTCTCGCCGCTGAAGGCGATCCAGACGCTGCCGGGCGTGCTCTACATCACCGCCGATCCGTGGGGGAATAACGAGCAGAACGCGCAGATCTTCATCCACGGCTTCAACTTCCAGCAGCTCGGCTACACGATGGACGGGGTGCCGCTGGGAGACCAGAATTACGGCAATTATAACGGGCTCTCGCCGCAGCGGGCGGTGATCTCCGAAAATGTCGGCCGCGTGGTCGTGACCACGGGCGCGGGTGATCTCGGCACCGCCTCGACCTCCAATCTCGGCGGTACGGTTGAAACCTTCTCGGCCGATCCGGCGCGCCAGTTCGGCATCCAGGCCAACCAGACGGTCGGCAGCTATGGCACGTCGCGCACCTTCGTCCGCATCGACAGCGGCGAGCTCGGCACCGGCAATTCGGCCTATGTCTCGGCTGCCCGCCAGCGCGCGCGCGCCTGGGACTTCAACGGCATCCAGGGCGGGTGGCAGGCCAATGGCAAGTTCGTGCACGAGGATAGCGCCGGCAAGCTGACCTTCTTCTTCGATTATTCGGACAAGAAGGAGCCGAACGAGGACGCGACCGTCTTCCGCATCCCGGCGACCACCGCGGCGCAGGCCTACACGCCTGGCACGCGCCCCTTCTTCTACGATGATCTGGCTGGCATGCGGGCCTATATCGACGGGTTCGGCAATAGCCCCTCCGTGCAGGGCAGCAATTACCGCAATTATTATTCGGATGCGCAACGCACCGATTATCTGACCTACGCGCGCTACGATATGCATCTGGCGTCGAACGTCACCTGGTCGACCACCGGCTATTATCATCATGATGACGGCGTCGGCGTGGTCGCGGGCCCGCTCGGCCAGTCGATCACCGTGGTTCAGGCCTATCTCGATCCCAATTATGCAACCGACTGCCATTTCGGCACCAACGGCAATGGCGCGCT
>Ga0068852_100001299_pt1 | contig 16703 bp, 18 predicted proteins | sample KBSCornC22_FD_66594 | JGI IMG/M metagenome (GOLD analysis project Ga0068852, IMG submission 66594) | Corn rhizosphere microbial communities from Kellogg Biological Station, Michigan, USA - KBS Corn C2-2 | ecosystem: Host-associated > Plants > Roots > Rhizosphere > Soil ... | reverse complement strand
TTCAGCCGCAGCCAGACGTACATTTCCTCGCCGGGCCAGCCGGGGCCATGCTGGCGCGGTGCGCGGTTGGTCGATGTCTTGTAGCTGGCATTGCCACGTCCGCCGTCGCCGCCGCGCAGGAAGACGACGCGCTGGCCGGCCTCGGTCAGATCGAGCAGCAGCGATCTGTCCTCGTCGTCGGCGAGCACCTGAGTGCCGATCGGCACCTTGATCACCAGGTCATCGCCACCCGCGCCGGTTCGATCGCCGCCTTCGCCCGGCTTGCCGCGTTCGGCGCGGAAATGCTGCGCGTAGCGAAAGTCGATCAGCGTATTCAGCCCCGGAACCGCCTCGAAGATGATGTCGCCGCCCTTGCCGCCATTGCCACCATTGGGGCCGCCATATTCGATGAACTTCTCGCGCCGGAACGACACCGCGCCCGGCCCGCCGCTGCCCGAGCGGATGAAGATTTTGGCCTGGTCGAGAAAATGCATCGCCGTTTCCAATTGGAACCGTCATGCCGGACTCGGTCCGGCGTCCACAGGGCCGCGAGCGATGCGCAGGCGGCCCCGCGGCCCCGGGGGACAAGCCCGGGTGACAGCTGGTTATTCCGGGTCCCCTCTAACGCGGCGCGCCGAAAATGCGAATCGGGAAGCTCAGGCCGCCATCGCTTGCGGCACGTCCTCACGCTCGCGCGCGTAGAGGCAAGTCTCCATCGGGCCGCGCACCAGGCTCGCCGACCAAGCCCGCTTGCCGGTCGGCTGGAAGCCGAGCTTGCGCAGCACATTGGCGGATACGCCATTGTCGAGTGCGCGCCGCGCCTTGATCCGCGGCAGTCGCAAGCTGGCGTCGGCCAGCGCGATCACCGCGCGCCCGGCCTCGGTCGCATAGCCGTGGCCCCAATGGTCGCGTGCGATCCAGTAGCCGAGCTCGGGCTCGATCTCGCCGCTCAGCCCGATCCCGCCGACGATCCGGTTGGTGTCGCGCAGGCAGATCAGGAAACGGGGGCGCAGCGGCTCGGCGGGAAGCGAGAGAAATTCTTCCGCGTCGGCCTGCGAATAGGGCCAGGGCACGCGCAACAGGTTGCGCGCAATCTCCTGGTGACCAATCGCGGCCGCCAGTTCAGGCGCATCCTCGACCCAGCCCGGCCTCAACAAGAGCCGTTCGGTTACTGCGAACATGGGCATCGTCTCCTGTCGTTCGCCTTGCCGCGGAAGCATGAAATTTCCGCGACATGCTGTGACATACGGTCAGGGAGACACGAAAAAGGGAGGCGGTGCGACCCGTCTCCCTGGCGATCCGGCTTGTCCGGATCTCGGGTCGCCCACTGGACGACCCGTTTTCACGTTCGTCCGTTACTCGGCCGCTTCCGCGGTAATCACGCTGACATAGGAACGGCCGAGCTTGCCTTGATGGAAGGCGACGCGGCCATCGCTGAGCGCGAACAGGGTATGGTCCTTGCCCATGCCGACATTCTGGCCCGGATAGACCTTGGTGCCGCGCTGGCGGACGATGATGTTGCCGCCGATGACGGTTTCGCCACCGAACTTCTTGACGCCGAGACGGCGACCCGCGGAATCGCGACCGTTGCGCGAAGAGCCGCCTGCTTTCTTATGTGCCATTGCTCTCTAGCTCCTTACGCTTCGGCTGCCGCGGGCGCGGCATCCTTGGCGGCGGTCTTCTTGGCCGGGGCCTTCTTGGCGGCGGCCTTCTTCTCGCCCTGCTCGCCACCGATCGCGGTGATCTTGAGCACGGTGTGATACTGGCGGTGGCCGTTGCGGCGGCGATAATTGTGGCGACGGCGCTTCTTGAACACGATCACCTTGTCGCCGCGGCCCTGTGCCACGATCTCGGCCGAGACGGTGAGGCCGTCGACCGACTTGAGCTCCGAGCCTTCGCCCGCGAGCAGGACGTCGCCCAGCGTGACCGACGCACCGGCGTCGCCCTCAATCTTCTCGACGACAATCTTGTCTCCGGCGGCGACGCGATATTGCTTGCCGCCCGTGCGCACGATAGCGAACATGGCTCTCTCTACTTATGATTCCGGATCGTGGGCCGTCCCGAGGGGGCCCGCGAAAGCGCGCCGCCTATGCGGTTTGACCCCGCCTGTCAAGGTAATCTCCCCTACGACAAGGCCGATTTAGGGGCCACCCGCGCCGATGCAAGTCAGCGGCGATTCTCTTCCAGGAACTTGCGGAAGCAGCCGGTCTGGCCGAAGCTGCCGTTGGGCGAGCAACTGCCGGGCAGGCCCTGGCGGCTGACATATTCGAGCACCTTGGCAGTCCCGGCCCAGCTGCCGTCGCGCGCCTCATTATATTGCTTGCCGCGGAAGCGCTTGGGAATGCGGTAACGTTCGCTTTCGGGCTGGCGCGCGCACACCACGACCTCGTCCTCGGTGCTGCGCGGGCAGGGGTCGTCGCCGAACACGATCAAAGTCGCGATCCGCTCGCGCGTCGTCGCGTTGGATGCAGGAGCAGCCTGCACGGCCGGCGCGCAGACCAAGGTGATTGTCGCGGCGAAAGCGAGGATCTTCATGGCCGTCACCATCCGCCTCCCGAGGTGAGCGCTGCGTGAACGTTATTATTTGGGCAGAGGCGATTCGGCCTCGGCCGCCGCCTTCTGCTTCCGCTCGGCGCGCGCGGCGCGCATCTGTTGCGACCAGCAACCGGTCCAGCCTCCGGCGCCGCTGGCGGAACAGCTGCCAGCGCCCGACGCACCGACGTCGCGGAGCGATTCGGCCTTCTGCGCCCAGGGCTGGTCGGCGGGTGCGAGCGGGCCCGAGCGCAAGGATTGCGGGATGCGGAAACGTTCGCTTTCGGGCGCGCGGATGCAGATCGTGCCCTCGGGGCATTTGTCGTCGCCATAGATGACCAATGCACGGTCATTCTGTTGCGCGAGCGCCGGGGCGGCGACGGCCAGCCCCAATAGACCGGCCGCCGCGAGCATGAGGTGCTTGATCATGGCCGTCTCTCCTCGAATCGCAAAATCAACGCTTGGGCCTGCCATCATATCCGCTCCGATAGGCCGATCGCGACACGGCAGCCAAGGCGGATCGCGGCGGACAACAGAGGGTAAGCGGGCGCACGTTCCGCGCCGGCGGCGAGTGCGGTGTCGCGATGCTCGACCTCCTCGGCACGGAACTCGGTGATGACATCCGCCAGCTCGGGGTCCTGACTGCCCAATCGATCGAGCTGCGCGCCATAATGACGGTCGATCTCGGTCTCGATCGCGGCGGTGCAGGCCATCGCCGCCTCGGGGCCGATCAAGGCCGTTGCCGCGCCAAGCGCGAAGCCAGCCACATCCCACAAGGGCGTGAGCAAGGTCGGACGCACGCGCCGTTCGGCCATCATCGCATCGAAGCGGGCGCGGTGGCGCTCCTCCTGCGCCGCCATGCGCGCCACGTCGCGCGCCCAGCCGCGGCGCGAGCCGACCACCGCGAGCTGGCCGGCATAGATGCGGGTCGCGCCATATTCGCCCGCCTGGTCGACGCGCAGCATCGCCGCGCGCGCCTCTTCGCTCAGCGGCGCTTCAGGCATAGCACCAGGACGGTCAGGCCGCCCACGATCGAGATGATGGCATTGAAACCCGCCAGGCTGATACCGAACAAGGTCCATTGGGGCGTGTCGCAGCGGACCAGGGGCTGGGCCAGCAGCGACTTCAGGAAGTCGGCGCCATGGCCAGTGGCCTGTCCGCTGCAATGCTGCGGCAAGCTCCACCAATGATATTCGCCGCCGGCATGGTAGACGCCGATCCCGCCGCTCACGAGGATCAGCAGGCCGGCCAGCATCGTCAGCGGCAAGGTGAGCGGCGTACGGCGGAGCAGGATGGCGAGCGCGGCGGCAACGATCGCCGCATAATGCGGGTAGCGCTGATACATGCACATCTCGCACGGCACGAGATGGCCAAGATATTGCGAGCCAAGCGCGCCCGCCATCAAGGCGAGCGGCAGCAGCAAGGCGATCCAGCGGGCGCGAGCGAGCATCAATGCTTCCGGGCAGGTTGGGGGGCTGGTGTGTTCAGCGCCACGCGCACCGCGGGGTTGGCCAATCGGCCAATCGTCTTGACCGCATAATCGAGCTGGAAGTCGTCGACCCCCTCCTTCTTGAGCTGGTCGGGCGTGGCGGCAAAGCGCGGATCGGGCTTGGGGTCGTTTTCGAGGATCGAATTGTCGACCTTGGCCTGGTTGAGCAGATGGCGCCTCAGGTCCGCTTCGCGCAGGCGCGGGCGATCCTTGTAATCGGGATCGGTCAGCTGCGGCACGGTGATGTCGGGCTCGACCCCGCCTTCCTGCACCGAACGGCCCGAGGGCGTGTAATAACGCGCGGTGGTGAGGCGCAGCGCGGTATCGTCGCTCAGCGGCAACAATGTCTGGACCGATCCCTTGCCGAAGCTGCGCTCACCCATCACGATCGCACGGCGCTGATCCTGCAGCGCGGCGGCGACGATCTCGGCCGCCGAGGCGGACCCCGCATCGACCAGCACCACGATCGGCGCGCCGTGCGTCAGGTCGCCGCGGACCGCCGATTCGGCAAAGTAACGCTCGATGTCGCTCTTTTCGCGGCCGCGCTGCGAGACGATCTCGCCATGGTCGAGGAAGATGTCGGACACTTCGATCGCCTGGTCGAGCAGGCCGCCCGGATTGTTGCGCAGATCGATCACATAGCCGAGGGGATGGCCGCCGGTCTGCTTCTCGATCTCGGCGATCGCCTTCTCGACGCCGGGGCCGGTCGGCTTGGAGAAGCCGTTGATCTTGATGATGCCGACGCCGTTCTTCACCTGGCTCTTGACCAGCTGGATGTTGATCACCTCGCGCGTCAGCGTCACGTCGAACGGCTTGTCGCGGCCGGGGCGGACGATGGTCAGGCGGATCTTGGTACCGGGCTGGCCGCGCATCTTGTCGACCGATTCGTCGAGCGTCTGGCCGTAGATCAGATTGCCGTCGAGATTGGTGATATAGTCGCCCGGCTTGATGCCGGCGCGGAAGGCCGGCGTATCCTCGCTGGCGGCGACAACCTTCACCGCGCCCTCGTCCATCTGCACGGTCAGGCCGAGACCGCCATAATTGCCCTCGGTCGTCGACTGCATGTTCTTGTAGTCGCGCGTGTCGAGATAGGAGCTGTGCGGATCGAGGCTGGCGAGCATGCCGTCGATCGCGCCCTTGATCAGGGTCTTGTCGTCGACCTTGTCGACATAATCCGCCTTCACCCGCTCGAACACGGCCATGAACTGGTCGAATTCCTTATAGTCGGTGCTGTCGTCGCTCGACGCCGGCGCCGAAATCGTCGCCGAAAGGAGCAAAGCCGCCGCGGCGATGCCGCCAGTGCGGAGCAGGATCTTACGCATAATACCCCGTGTCATTCATCGTCCAGTGACGCTTTAGGGTCCGGACCCATGATCGGCAACGGCCGTGATCGTCCGGAGAAGGCCGCCTGCAAGGCGCGCAGCGCAGTCGCGTAGCAGAAGCTACGCGCAAGCAAGCAACGCAGCCGGAGGCCTTCTCCGGACGACCGCGAAGCGGCGGGCGCCTTTTTGCGCACAGAGGGCGTCGCGCGTCGGTCTCGATGACTCTTCATCGTTCCCTCCTTGCTCCTACCTGTGCCCAAAAATGCGCTCCGTCCCGGCCATTGCCGATCATGGGTCCGAACCCTCGCCGCTTGTGCCGGGAGGCGAAACCGGAATGCGCCCCGCTTCCTGTACGCAGCCTTGCCGACCCGCCGGATCATTGCAGCGCCATCGCCGCGACGTCGACCTGTTGCCCCGCATGGCGAAGTTCCACGATCAGCCGGGGCGCATCGCGCGCCATATGGCCGATCGGCGCGCCGGCTGCGACGATCTCGCCACCGCCGACCGTCGCCAGTTCCAGGCCCGCGAGCATTGTCGTCCAGCCATGGCCATGGTCGAGGATGACGATATCGCCGTAGCCGCGGAACGGCCCCGCATAAGCCACACGACCCGCCGCAGGCGCGGCCACGGTCGCGCCGGGCGACGTGGCGACCGTCAGGCCATGGGCCCGCACCCCGACGCCCGACCGCTCGCCCATGCCCATCACCACCGTGCCGCGCGCGGGTAGGCGGTAGGCAAAGGAGGGCCGGATCGGCGTGGCGGGGAAGGCGGGACCCGGCAGGGCCGCAAGCCGCGCCGTATCGCGCGGGGACTGGGCGAGTCGGTCGGCATCGGGCCCTGCTCGAAGCAAGGTGGCGAGCGCCTGTTCGGTTTCGGCGCGCAATTTGTCCGTCGCGATCATCTCGCGGCGAAGCGCGGCGGTGCGCCGTTCGATCTCGGGCCCAAGGCTCGCGATCAGCGCGCGTGTGCGCACCGTTTCATCAACCGCGCCGGGGCGGACCAGAGCGAGTGCCGGCGGACGACGCGCGAGGCGCTGCGCGGTCGCGAGCAATTGCGCAAGCGGGGCTTGGGCTGCGGCGAGCTTCGCCTCCTGCGCGTGCGCGGCCTCGTCGAGCGCGGTCAATCGCGCCTCGGCCTGGGCCTGGGTCAGCGCCGCACCGGCAAGGAGGGCCGCGAGGATCATCAGCCCTCGCGATGATAAGGATGGCCGGCAAGGATGCTGACCGCGCGCCACAATTGCTCGGCAAGCATGGCGCGCGCCAGCATGTGCGGCCAGGTCATCGCCCCGAAATTGAGCAACAGGTTGGCCTCCGTGCGCTCGGACTCGTCAAATCCGTCGGCGGCGCCGATCAGGAAACGTATTTCGCGCCTGCCGTCATCACGCCAGCGGCCGAGTTGCTCGGCGAATGCAACCGAGCCCAGCGATCTGCCCTTCTCGTCGAGGATGACGGTGATCGCGCCGGGCGGTAGGGGCGGCATCCTGCCGCCACGATCGGGGAGTTCGGTGACCTTGGTCGGCCAGGAGACGCGCTTGAGATAACGCTCTACCAGCTCGGCTTCCGGGCTGCCCGAGGCCAGGCGCCCGCGCGCGATGATGTGCAGCAGCATCTGTGCGTTCGGCTTACGCTGAAGCGGCGATGCGGTTCAGCGCAGCTGAAGGCCGCATCAGTGCGTCGTCGGCTCCGTGACGGGGCGCGGCGCTTCGCCGAACGACCACATCCGCTCGAGATTGTAGAAGCTGCGCACTTCGGGGCGGAACAGATGGACGATCACGTCGCCGGCATCGATCAGCACCCAATCGGCAGTGGGCATGCCCTCGACCCGCGGCGTACGGCCGGTGAGCGCCTTGATCTTGTCGACCAATTTGGTGGCCATCGATCCCACCTGGCGGCTCGAGCGCCCGGACGCGACCACCATATGGTCGGCGATCGAGGATTTGCCGGCGAGGGGGATGGACACGGTCTCCACCGCCTGGTCGTCATCCAGCGAGGAAAGGACCAGCCGATGCAGGGCGTCGATACTGTCGGCCGGATCGGCGGGCGGCTGTTCGACAGTGTGCTGGGCAGTGGCGGGCAAGAAACCTCCTATTTGAGGGGCAGGCGTGCAATATGGTCACGCAACCCATTGGTTTTCAAGGATAAGGGCCAGTCGGGCCGAAGGGCGCGCACCCGCGTCGCGGAAGAAGGATCGGGGCGGAAGCGCAACAGCACGAGCGCCGGCGGACTCCAGGTCGTCCAGTTCTTCATCTGGCCAGGGCGCCGGACGAAACGCCTGAGCCAGCCCATTGCCGGAGCGTTTTGGGCGCCCCTATCATAACCCGGACGCGCAATCACCGCAATCGGCATGGTACTCGCGATCGTTCGCCAATCGCGCCAGAGGTGGAACTGGGCGAGATTGTCGGCGCCCATCAGCCAGATGAAGCGGCGGTTGGGAAAAAGCCGACGCAGCTTGCGCAGCGTGTCGGCGGTATAACGCGTACCGAGCTTCGACTCGATCGCGGTCGGCACAATTCGGCTGCGCCGCGCCATGGCACGCGCCGAGGCAAGGCGCGCGGCGAGCGGCGCCATATCGCCGCTCGCCTCCTTGAGCGGGTTTCCGGGCGAGACCAGCCACCATAATTGATCGAGGCCGAGCGCATCGATCGCTTCAAGGCTGATGCGGCGATGCCCGCGATGCGCCGGATTGAAGGATCCGCCGAGAAGGCCGGTCGGGATCATGGTCGAGCGAATCTTGTTCTCCGTTCGCCCTGAGCTTGTCGAAGGGCTGTCTTAAACATCGAGAGGACACGGGACAGTGCTTCGACAAGCTCAGCACGAACGGAAAGGCTGGGACCGGCCTGCCCCTCGGTCAAGGCCGCGTCTGGCCCGTGCCCCTGACCAGCCATTTGTAGGTGGTGAGCCCTTCGAGCGCGACCGGGCCGCGCGCATGCAGCCGGCCGGTGGCGATGCCGATCTCGGCGCCGAGCCCGAATTCGCCGCCGTCGGCGAACTGGGTCGAGGCGTTCCAGGCGACGATCGCGCTGTCGACTTCATTGAGGAAGCGCTCGGCGGTGGCTTCGTCCTCCGTCACGATCGCGTCGGTATGGTGCGATCCATGCGCGGCGATATACGCCATCGCCTCCTCCACGCCGTCGACCAGCTTGGCCGAGAGGATGGCGTCGAGATATTCGGTGTCCCAATCCTCGTCGCTCGCCGCGACCGCGCGCGGTTCGAGCGCGCGCACCTCTTGCGTCCCGCGCAATTCGCACCCCGCGTCGACCAAGGCCGACAGGATCGGCCGGGGATCGGCGAAATTGCGATCGATCAGCAAGGTCTCGGTCGCGCCGCAAATGCCGGTGCGCCGCATCTTGGCGTTGACCGCAAGCGCCAGCGCCATGTCCGGATCGGCGGCGCGGTCGATATAGAGATGGACGATACCGTCAAGGTGCGCGAGCACGGGCACCTTGGCCTCGGCCTGGACGCGCGCGACCAGGCTCTTGCCGCCGCGCGGCACGATGATGTCGATCAGCCCCGCTGCGCCCAGCATCGCACCCACCGCTGCCCGGTCGGAGATGGGCACCAGCTGGATCGCATCCTCGGGCAGGCCAACCTCGGCCAGACCGTGCTGCAGACAGGCGTGGATCGCCCCATTGCTGGCGCGCGCTTCCGAGCCGCCGCGCAGGATGGCGGCATTGCCGGCCATCATCGCGAGCCCGCCCGCGTCCGCGGTGACGTTGGGCCGGCTTTCATAAATGATGCCGACGACGCCGAGCGGCACGCGCACGCGCGTCAGCACCAGCCCATTGGGGCGGACGGCGCGGTCGATCTCCTGCCCCACCGGATCGGGCAGCCCGGCGACCGCCTCGAGCCCGGCAGCGATGCCTTCGACCCGCTGCGGCGTCAGCTTGAGCCGATCGAGCATAGCGGAGGTCAGGCCATTGGCCTGCCCGCGCGCCATATCCTCGCCATTCGCCGCCAGGATCCGCGCCTCGTCGGCGCGCAGCGCGCGCGCCGCTGCCCGAAGCGCGGCAGCCTTGGTCTCAGTCGGGGCCAGCGCCAGCACCGCGGCGGCGGCGCGCGCGCGGCGGCCCATTTCGGCGATGAGCGCGGTGGGGTCGATCGGCGTGGCGTCGGTCATGGCGCTCTCCTAAGCGGAAAAGGCCAGTTCGTCGAGCGCGCAAGGCCTCGACGCCGGTCCGAAAGGGACTAAAAAGAGCGCATGAGCGAAGCGGGGGACGGCATCGGCACCTTGGCGACCGGCGCGCTGTGGGCGCGGACGGTCGAGCCTGGCAGCGGCGCGCATGCCGGCCATGACGAGGGCGGGGCCTGCGCCAATTGCGGCACGCTTCGGATCGGCGCCTTTTGCCATGCCTGCGGGCAGCCCGGTCATCTCCACAAAAATCTGATGGGGCTGGTCCACGACATCGCGCACGGCGTGTTCCATTTCGAAGGCAAGGTCTGGCACACCTTGCCTCTGCTCGCCTGGAAGCCGGGCCAGCTCACGCGCCGTTATGTCGATGGCGAGCGGGCCAAGTTCGTGTCGCCCATGGCCCTGTTCCTCTTCTCGGTCTTCCTGATGTTCGCGGTGGTATCGAACCTGGCGAGCCACAAGGAGATCAAGCCGACGACGGTCACTCCGCAGGGGATGGTCGACACCGCCGCCAAGCTCAAGGAGGACGAAGCCAAGCTGATCGGGCTGGAGGGCGCGCGCGCCAAGCTTCCCGACGGCGACGCCCGCGAGCAGATCGATTCGCAGATCGAGGATCTCAAGGAGGAGATCAAAGGGCTGCAGATCGGGGTCAAGGCCGGTCAGGCTTTGTCCCATCCGATCGAGAATGCGACCAATGTGACCCATATCAATACGGGCTGGCGGTGGCTCGACAAGAGCGTGGGGCACATGTCCCAGAATCCGGAGCTCACGCTCTACAAGCTCAAAAGCTATGCCTACAAATATAGCTGGGCTTTGATCCCGATCTCGCTGCCCTTCATCTGGCTGCTTTTCGCCTTTCGGCGCGACGTCGGGCTGTACGATCACGCCATCTTCTCGATCTACTCGCTGAGCTTCATGTCATTGGGCGTGGTGGCGCTGACCCTGTGCGGACGGCTTGGTGTGTCGGCGGCGATCGTGTCGCTGCTCGCCATCTTCGTGCCGCCCATCCACATGTACCGCCAGCTCAAGGGAGCCTATCGGCTCGGCTGGTTTGGAGCCTTTTGGCGTACTGCTGCGTTGCTGGTGATCACAACGATCACCTCGTCACTGTTCATTGCCTTCCTGTTCTACATGGGTAGCGAGTAGATTACGCCCCAAGTTATTGAAATTTATGGCAATTGATCCTGTTGGCGGCTATGGGGCGGAATCATGGCTGCTATGCCCAACAACGACCGGCATCCCGGCCTCACTGGCGACGGGCGTTTCGAACTCCTCGTCAATGCGGTCACCGATTATGCGATTTACCTCCTCGACCAGAACGGCTTTGTCGTCAGCTGGAATCGCGGCGCCGAGCGCTTCAAGGGATATACGGCCGACGAGATCATCGGGCGGCATTTCAGCATCTTCTACACGCCCGAGGACCGCGCCACCAACCTGCCCGCGCGCGCGCTGAAGATCGCGGCCGAGGAAGGCAAGTTCGAGCAGGAGGGCTGGCGCGTCCGCAAAGACGGGACGCGCTTCTGGACCAGCATCGTCATCGATCCGGTGCTGGATCCGGACGGCAAGCTGATCGGCTATGCCAAGGTCACGCGCGACATCACGGACAAGCTCGAACAGCAAAAAAGGCTGCGCGAAAGCGAGCAGCGCTTCCGCATGTTGGTCCAGGGCGTGCGGGATTATGCCATCTACATGCTCGACCCGCAGGGCTATGTCACCAACTGGAATGCCGGCGCCTCGCTGATCAAGGGCTATCAGGAGCAGGAGATTGTCGGCCAGCACTTCTCGCGTTTCTATACTGAGGAGGATCGTGCCGCCGGCGTGCCGGCGCGGGCGCTGGCGACCGCGCTCGCCGAAGGCAAATATGAATCCGAAGCTTGGCGCCTGCGGAAAGACGGGACGCGTTTCCGGGCGGGCGTGGTGATCGATCCGATCTATGACGAGGACGGTTCGCTGGTCGGTTTCGCCAAGATCACGCGTGACCTGACCGAACGCTGGAAGGCGCAGCAGGAGATGCAGGCCGCGCGCGAGGCGCTGGCGCAGGCGCAGAAGATGGAGGCGGTCGGACGTTTGACGGGCGGGGTGGCGCATGACTTCAACAATCTGCTGACCGTGATCCGCGCCTCGGCCGACCTGCTCGGGCGATCGGACCTGCCCGAAGAGAAAAGGCAACGTTATGTCCGCGCAATCGCCGACACCGCCGAACGCGCCGCGCTGCTGACCGGGCAATTGCTGGCTTTCGCGCGGCGTCAGCCGCTCAAGCCCGAACGGTTCGATGTCGCCGCCCGGCTCGAGGGAATGGGGCAGATCATCCACACCACGGTCGGCTCGCCCGTCCGGGTCTCCTATCAGATCCAGCCCGATGTCGGCATGGTCGACGCGGATCCCAACCAGTTCGAGACCGCGCTCCTGAACATGGTGATCAATGCGCGCGATGCGATGCCCGTCGGCGGCGAGTTGCGGATCATCGCCAAGCGGACGAAGTCGGTGCCCGCGGTGCGCGGCCATGCCGCGGCCAAGGGATCGTTCGTCGCGGTCTCGGTCGAGGATAGCGGCACCGGCATCGACAAGGAGACGCTGAAGCGGATCTTCGAGCCCTTCTTCACCACCAAGGAGATCAACAAGGGCACGGGCCTTGGCCTCAGCCAGGTCTATGGCTTTGCCAAGCAGTCGGGCGGTGAGGTCGCGGTGACGAGCGAGTTCGGCAAGGGGAGTTGCTTCACCCTCTATCTGCCCCGCCACGATGAGGCGGCCGAACAGGAGGGGAGCGAGGCCGAAGCGCATGCTCCACGCGCGGTGCGGCATAAATCGGTGCTGCTGGTCGAGGATAATGAGACGGTCGGCAGCTTCGCGCAAAGCCTGCTCGACGAGCTCGGGCACGACATCACCTGGGCGACCGATGCCGCCAATGCGCTCAGGATCTTGGAGCACCGCCGCGACGATTTCGATCTGGTCTTCACCGACGTTGTCATGCCGGGAATGAACGGCATTGGTCTCGCGCAGGAAGTGCGCCGCCGCTGGCCTGACCTGCCGGTGGTGCTTACCAGCGGTTACAGCCACGTCCTGGCCGAGGAGGGCAGCCACGGATTCCCGCTGCTGCAAAAGCCCTACACGATGGACGGTCTGCTCGGCGTGCTCAGCGGCGAGCCGGTGGACGCCTGACGAGCGACCCGCCGCCTGCTGGAGTGCCGGCTCCGAGAGCTTCGGAGCCGGCACTCTACCACTTTGTTTTACCGCGATTTTCGAGCCGTCGGATGATTCCATCTGGCTCCAAATCGCTATAGGTGCCGCGGTGTCTGTCCCTCATTCGTTGGGTATCTGCCAGCGATAGCGGTCGACCCGTTGCGCGGTGGTGGGATTGCCGTCGGCATCGCGCGCCGGCGTGAAATGTGCGCGCCGCGTGTAGAGACGGCAGGTCGCGTCATCCAGCAACTGGCTGCCGCTCGATTGCGTGACCAGGCAGGATCGGACCTTGCCGTCGGCGCCGATCGTCGCGGCGATGACGACCACGCCCTGCATGTTCGCGCGGAGCGCGGCGGCGGGATAATCCTCGGTCGTGATCCAGCGGAGCCGGTCGGTGCCCGGCACGGCGTCGCGCGACAGGTTGGGCCGTGGTGGCTGGGGCGGTTCGACCGGCCCCTCGCCGCCGACGGTCGGGCCGATGTCGATCGGGAAGGGATTGATCGGTGGCAGTTTCGTGATCTCCTCGGTCGGACGCTGCGAGGTCACCACCTGCGGATCTTGCGGAACCGGATGCCCCTTCGGCGGCGTACGCGGTGGGATCGGCTTGGGCGGAGTCGGATCCCTGGTGAAATCGATCTTCGTGATGGAAGGCGGCGTTGTCACGACCCGGTAAGCGAGGCCGCTCAGCAGCGCATAGCCGATGGCGAGTTGAGTGCCGATCGCGGCCGCGACGGCGAGCGGATTTCTGCGTCTGGACTGTTCGACATAGGACATGGCGCATTCCTCTCACATAGGCGAGCGCCGTGCGGATCGAGATGCCCGCATGTCGCGACACTCACCGGAAGCGAAATGTCCGCTTGTGATGATATATTGTCAAGTCGTCATATGGTCCGATCCGGCCTGGATCGCAGCGTCAGGTGTGTGCGGGCGATCGGCTTGGAAGCGTCAGGAAGGCGGTGACACCGGCCGCGGCGGCGAGTGCGGCACCAATCAGCGCGGCGGAGTGGAATGCCTGGACCAGGCCTGCTCCGGACTGCGCGATCACCGCGCCGGCGAGCGCGGTGGCGATCAGGCCGCCGGTGCGCGCGATCGCGCTGTTGAAGCCCGATGCGGTGCCGGCATAGGCGTCCTCGACCGAGGAGAGGACGGCGGTGGTGAGCGGCGCCACCGCACCCGCCATGCCGAGTGCGGCCACCGCCATGCCCGGCAGGATGCTCGTCCAGAAACTGCCACGCGGATCAAGGCGGGTGAGCAGAACGAACCCGACCGCGGTCACCAATGGGCCGAGCGTCAGCGGCCAGCGTGGGCCGGTCGTCTCGGCGATCCGGCCCATCAGCCGTGATCCGCCGCCGATCAGAACCGCGAAGGGCAGCAGGGCCGCGCCCGCCTGCATCGGCGAATAGCCGCCGCCGACGATCAGCACATAAGGCAGCAACAGGATCAGCCCGCCCATCGCGCCGTAGAGCAGGAAGGTGAGCAAGGTGAGACCGCCAAAAGCGCGGGAGCCGAACAGATCCAGCGGCATCATCGCATGATCGCCCTTGGCTCGCTCGGCCAGGACGAACAGGACCAAAGCGACCAGTCCGGCCGCAAGCCCGACCCCCGCGATCGCGGCCATGTGATGCGCGCTCGACCATGAGGTCAGCGCCCAGGTCAGCCCGAACAAGCCCAGGGTCGCCAACGACGCGCCGAGCCAGTCGAGCGCACGCCGGCCTTCGGAACTTTCGCGCACGGCAAGCAAAGCGATGAGGATGGCCAGCCCGCCGAAGGGGAGATTGATCAGGAAGATCGCCCGCCAGCTCACATGGCTGATCAGCCAGCCCCCCAGGGGCGGTCCGATCGCACCCGAAATCGCACTGGCCGCAGCCCAGGTGCCGACCGCACGACCCTTTTCCGGGCCTTGGAAGCTATGGCTGAGAATCGCGAGGCTGTTGGGCAGCAGGATCGCCGCGCCGAACCCCTGCAACGCGCGCGCCGCGAGCAGGAAGACGATATCGGGTGCGAGCGCGCAGCCGGCCGAGGCGAGCAGGAACAGGCCGATCCCGAGGACCAGCAAGCGCCGCCGTCCGAAATGATCACCTGCGGCCCCGCCCATCAGCAGCAAGGCCGACAGGGGCAGGGTGTAAGCGTTCATCGTCCACTGCATGTCGGCCGCGCCCCCGCCGACGCTGCGTCCGATCGCGGGCAACGCGACATTGACCACCGACCCGTCGATGAAGGCGAGGCTCGAGGCGAGGATGCAGGTGACCAACGTCCAGCGCGGGTGGGGTGCGGTGGCGTTCGCCGCTCCGGATGTGGCTTGGCCGCGGGCCATTCACGTCTCCCCTGCTCTCATCCGCGCGCTAACAGGGTTGCCTGATTTTTGACAGCGCCACGACCAGCCGCGTCGCATCCCGGACTTGTTCCGGGATCCACCGCGCCCCGACGGGAAAGCGTCCTGGCGGATGCCGGAACGAGTCCGGCACGAGGACTTCAGTGGCAGGGAAATTTGCGATTCATGCCTGCGATCATCGCGCTCCGGACGCTCATATTCGTCCGCTCGGCAGGAGGAACCGCCGCGACCAGATCGTAAATCTGCTGATCGTTTAGCCGTACGCTCGCCGGCGCGCAGGCCAGCGGCGGCTTGGCCTGGGTCCGCCACGCCTGTGCATCGGCGGTGATCTCCGCCTTCAGCAGGCCCAGATCGGACGAGAAGAGCGCCATCATGCCCTTGGCCTTGAGCGCATCCGCCTTGGCCAGGAATTCCGCGGCGGTCATGGCTTCGGCCGGCGCGCATAGAAAAAGGGCGGCCAGTGCGGCCGCCCCGATCCGATTGCTCATGCGCCCGCTGGCGACGGTTCGCCCCAGCCGCTGCCGGTACGGCGGCTCTTGGGGATGGAGGAGCCGCCCGCGGCGAGCTTGCGCGGCGCCTTGGTGGTCGGGTCCTCGCGGCCGATATCCTCGCCCGCGATCGCGCGCTTGGCCTCGTCGCCGGTCAGCGTCTCATATTCGAGCAAAGCGGTCGCCAGGCGGTGCAGCTCGTCGAGATTCTCGGTCAGCACCTCGCGCGCCTTGGCTTCGCCTTCCTCGACCAGGCGGCGCACTTCGCTGTCGATCAGGCGCGCCGTCTCTTCCGACATATGCTGGTTGCGCGCGACCGAATGACCGAGGAACACCTCGTCCTGATTGTCGCGATAGCGCAGCCAGCCGAGCTTCTCGCTCATGCCATATTCCATCACCATCGAACGGGCCATGTCGGTCGCCTGCTGGATGTCGTTCGACGCGCCCGTGTTGAGCTCGTCGAGACCATAGATCAGCTGCTCCGCGATGCGGCCGCCGAAGCAGAGCGCGAGCCGCGCCTTCATCTGCTTCATCGTCATCGAATAGCGGTCACGCTCGGGCAGGTTCCAGGTCACGCCCAGCGCACGGCCGCGCGGGATGATCGTCACCTTGTGGAGCGGATCGCAGCCGGGGACATGCAGCGAAACCAGCGCATGGCCTGCCTCGTGATAGGCGGTCGCGCGCTTTTCGTCCTCGGTCATGACCATGGATTTGCGCTCGGCGCCCATCATGACCTTGTCCTTGGCCTCTTCGAACTCGCGCATCGCGATCAGGCGCTTGCCCTTGCGCGCGGCGAGCAAAGCCGCCTCGTTGGCGAGATTGGCGAGGTCCGCGCCGGAGAAACCGGGCGTGCCGCGGGCGATCGTGCGCACGTCGACGTCGGGCGCCAGCGGCAGCTTCTTGGTGTGGACGGCCAGGATCTTCTCGCGGCCCTCGATATCGGGGCGCGGCACCACCACCTGGCGGTCGAAGCGGCCGGGACGGAGCAAGGCCGGATCGAGCACGTCGGGACGGTTGGTCGCGGCGACGATGATGATGCCTTCATTGGCCTCGAAGCCGTCCATCTCGACCAGCAGCTGGTTCAGCGTCTGCTCGCGCTCGTCATTGCCGTTGCCCAGGCCCGCGCCGCGATGGCGGCCGACCGCGTCGATTTCGTCGATGAAGACGATGCAAGGCGCGGACTTCTTGGCCTGTTCGAACATGTCGCGCACGCGGCTGGCGCCGACGCCGACGAACATCTCGACGAAATCGGA
>Ga0068852_100001298_pt1 | contig 16705 bp, 15 predicted proteins | sample KBSCornC22_FD_66594 | JGI IMG/M metagenome (GOLD analysis project Ga0068852, IMG submission 66594) | Corn rhizosphere microbial communities from Kellogg Biological Station, Michigan, USA - KBS Corn C2-2 | ecosystem: Host-associated > Plants > Roots > Rhizosphere > Soil ... | reverse complement strand
ACGTTCGACGCGACCGGCAACACCGAAGTGATGCGCACCGCGCTCGAATGCTGCCACCGCGGCTGGGGCACGAGCATCATCATCGGCGTCGCCGAGGCGGGGAAGGAGATCGCGACGCGGCCGTTCCAGCTGGTTACCGGACGCAACTGGCGCGGGACGGCGTTCGGCGGAGCGAAGGGCCGCACCGACGTGCCGAAGATCGTCGATTGGTACATGGACGGCAAGATCGCGATCGACCCGATGATCACTCACACTCTGAAGCTCGAAGAGATCAACAAGGGCTTCGACCTGATGCACGCGGGCGAGAGCATCCGCTCTGTCGTTCTTTACTGAGGAGGCAATCCAAATGTTCAGTCACATCATGGTCGGATCAAACGATATCGAGCGCTCGAAGCGCTTCTACGACGCTCTTTTCAGTGCAATCGACGCCAAGCCTGGGGTGCAGGATGAGAAGGGGGTCAATTACCGTCACAATGGCGCGATGTTCATGGTCCGGCCGCCGTTGAACGGCGAAGCTGCGACGATCGGCAACGGCTCGACCATCGGATTCAACCTGACCTCCCCCGAGCAAGTCGACGCGTGGCATGATGCGGGTTGTCAGAACGGTGGCCAATCCTGTGAAGACCCGCCGGGTATTCGCGAGGGCGCGTTCGGCAAGCTCTACCTCGCCTACATGCGTGATCCTGACGGCAACAAGCTTTGCGGACTTCACCGGCCGGCGCAGTGACGCTGGAGATCGTCAGCGAAAACAAGTCGCACGGGGGGCGGCAGCTTGTGGTGAAACATGCGTCGGCGGCGACGTCCACGGAGATGACATTCTCGATTTTCCTTCCGCCGCAGGCGGAGCGCGGCGGGAAGCTGCCGGTGGTCTGGTATTTGTCGGGGCTCACCTGCACGCACGCGAACGTCACCGAGAAGGGCGAGTATCGCGCGGCGTGCGCGGAGCTCGGGCTGATATTCGTTGCACCTGATACGAGCCCACGCGGCGAGAATGTGCCCGACGCGGAGGAATATGATTCCGGCAAGGGCGCGGGCTTTTACGTCGATGCGACCAAGGACCCTTGGGCGAAGAACTTCCGCATGTGGAGCTATGTCACCGAGGAGCTTCCGGCGTTGGTCGCGGCGGAATTTCCGGCGGACATGGCCGCCCAAGGAATCACCGGCCATTCGATGGGCGGGCATGGCGCGCTTACGGTCGCGCTCAACTTTCCCGACCGCTTCCGAAGCGTGTCAGCCTTCGCGCCGATCGTTGCTCCGTCGCAGGTGCCATGGGGGCAGAAAGCGCTGACCGCCTATCTCGGCGAAGACCGAGCTTTATGGCGCAGGCATGACGCCGTCGCGCTGATCGAAGATGGCGCGCGGTTGCCTGAAATCCTCGTCGATGTCGGCGATGCAGACCCGTTCATCGAAAATGAATTGCGGCCCGAGCTTCTCGAACGAGCATGCGCCGAGGTACGAATCGCACTGACGCTTCGTCGTCAGCCGGGATACGACCACAGTTATTATTTCATCTCGACGTTCATGGCCGAGCATCTGCGCTGGCATTCGGAGAGACTGGGAGGGGGATAGTATATGACGCTTAGCCGCCGCGAGTTCGTTCAAATTGCGGCGGCGATGGGCGCGTCGCTGGCGTGGGGCGGAGCGGCGAAGGCTTCACGCACCAACTGGCGGGAAGCTCGCCAGCTCTATCCGCACGGCGTCGCCTCCGGCGATCCCGATTTCAACAGCGTGATCCTGTGGACCCGGCGTCCCTTCGAGACCGGCGGACGACAGCTGCTGACCGTGGAAGTGGCGACCGATGAGGGATTCCGCAAAGTCGTCGCGCAAGCCCCAGCTCCGGTTTCACCCGAAGCCGACTGGACGACGCGCGTGCTGGTCGGCGGGCTGAAGCCGTCGCACACCTACTGGTACCGATTCACCGACGCGCAAGGGAACGGGAGCCGTATCGGGCGCACGCGCACTGCGCCGCGTCCAGCTGATGATCGGCCGGTCAATTTCGCGTTTGTCAGCTGCCAGGACGTCAATGAAAGCAAGCTCAACGCCTATCGCCGGATGATCTTCGAGGATGAGCGCGCGCGGCCCGAGGATCAGCTCGATTTCGTCCTTCACCTCGGCGATTTCATCTACGAGGTCGTGCAATATCCAGAGGACGGGAAGCCCCGCTTCGGCCGGAACCTCTACGAGGTTGCGCGGATCCCGGACGCAGGGAAGGTCGGACCGTTCCACTACCCGCTCACCGTCGACGGCTATCGCGCCGTCTACAAGGGATATCTCGCCGATCCCGACCTGCAGGATGCGCGAGCGCGCTGGCCGTTCGTGTCCATCTGGGACAATCACGAATTCTCGTGGCAGGGCTATCAAAGCATCCTGAAAAATCCGAAGTTGGAGCAACCGGCGCAGACGGTCAGGGTCGCCGCCAACCAGGTATGGTTCGAGAATATCCCGGCGCGCGTGAAAGCGCCGAGCGGAACCTTCGACGAGTTCGGTTCGGTTCCAGTGAAGGATGTGAAGATCGAAAAATTCGGCGATGACGGCCTCGGCCTCGAGCCGAACAATATCGCCGCGATCAACAGCCTGATCATCTATCGGGCGCTGCGCTATGGCCGCCACCTCGACCTGCTGCTGACCGACGAACGCAGCCATCGCGGACCGAATCCGTTCGATGAATCGTCAACCGACAAGTTGGCCGACTGGGCCGATTTTGACGGGATGTTCCCCGACGACCTGCTCCAGGTGCTCGACGGCGGACGCGCCTTCAACGGCGGCAATCCGCCAGCCGAGCTCGAATTCAACGGCGCGAAGGTCGAGAATCCGAGCAAGGACAAACCGCCGCAGACCCTTCTCGGAGGCGCACAAAAAGCCTGGTTCAAGGATCGCCTGCGCAACTCAACCGCGACGTGGAAGATCTGGGGCAGCTCGCAAGCCACTCTGGAACAGCGCGCCGATCCCGAGAACCTGCCTGCCGGCCTGACCAAGCAGAAGTGGCCAGCAGGCCGTTTTGCCAACGTCGGAGGCGGTGACTTCGGCAGCGCCTGGGCCGAGCGCAGCGAGATCTATGACCTCGTCCGTGACGCCAAGATCACCGGTTTCGCCAGCGTTGCCGGCGACCTTCACAGCTTCTGGGCAGGTTATGCTTCCGCGCATTTGCCGCCCGGCAAGTTTGAGCCTGTCGGACTGAGCTTCACCGGCGGATCAATCTCCAGCGTGGGCGCAGGCGAAGCAAACGAGTACGTGATCAAAAAGGACAATAAGTTCCGCCCGCTCTACCTCGCCGACCTGCCGGGCGCGGCGAAGCCCGAATCGACCTACAACATGATGCTGAGGCACGGCGTCCGTTCCTGCTTCGAATATGCCAAGACGTTCGATCGAGCGAAGGCGCGGGCGCTATCCAACCCCGATGTGGCGCCGCATCTTACTTTCGTGGATATTGGCGGCCATGGTTATGCAACCGTGCGGCTCACCGGGGACGAGATGCGGACAGAATTCGTGTGCATTCCGCCACCCGTCGCCCGCAGCGGGACTCCCGACGGCGGACCGCTTCGTTATCGAATCGTCCACACAGCGAAGCTGTGGCGCCCGGGCGAGCGGCCGAGGCTCGAGCAGAAGGTTCTGGAGGGCGACGCCGGCCTCTCCATCTAAGGCATGGTCCTGACCGGCTGGTACTGGCAGGCGTTGTCGGTCGCGACGGCGCTCGCCGCGGGTCTGCTGTTTGGGATCGAACGCGGCTGGAAGCTGAGGGAGCAGAAGCCTGGCTCAAGGGTCGCCGGCGTTCGCACCTTCACGATGCTCGGCCTCGGAAGCGGGATCGCCGGCCTTCTGGGGACCGTCGGCGAGCCGGTAGTGGCGGCGGCGATCGCGGTTGGAATGGTCGCGATCATGGTGATCGCTTATTCGCGCCAGCTGACCGACCAGCACGACGCCACCAGCGCGGTTGCGGCGATCAGCACCATCGCGATCGGATTCCTCGCGGGAAGCGGAAACCCGGCACTGGCGATCGCCTGCGCCGCGATCGGCGTCGCGCTGCTCGCGCTTCGCGAGGAACTTCACGGGTTCGTCGAGCATCTCGATGCCGACGATGTGAAGGCACTCGCCCGTTACGCTGTCATTGCGGGCGCGATCCTGCCGTTTCTTCCGAGCGGGCATTACGGGCCGCTCGGCGCCTGGGACCCCCAGCGGCTTTGGCTCGTGGTTGTTCTTGTCACCGGCTTCTCCTTCCTCGGCTACGCCGCGAACCGGATCTTCGGAGAGCGTCACGGCACGATCGCCACGGCGCTGATCGGCGGCGCATACAGCTCGACGGCGGTAACCCAGGCGCTCGCTCAGCGGCTCGGGTCGAAGAAGGAGCCGGGTGCAGAGCCAGCCGGTATCGCGCTCGCCACCGCGGTCATGTACCTTCGCGTGCCTGTACTGATGGCGGTGTTCGCGACGCGTGCGCTGCTACCGGTCTCGATCATTCTTCTGCCCGCGGTGCTGGTCGCGTGGGGGGCGGGCTGGTGGCTTTATCGCAAGGCGCCAAAATCCGACGCGCCGAGCCCGCCCGGCAATCCCATCGCGCTCCTGCCAGCCTTGGGATTCGCAATATTCGTGGCGGCCGCCGCGGTGGCGGCAGCCTGGGCGCAAGGGCGGTTCGGGCAGAGCGGGATCGCGGTTCTGCTGCTGATCGTCGGAAGCATGAGCGTGGATACGGCGATCATTACCCTCGGCGGCCTTCCAGCGGACGCTATTTCGCCCGTGCTGGCGGCGATCGCGATTGCCGGAACGATCATCGGCAACATGGCGGTGAAGATCGGGATCGCTCTGGTCTATGCGCGCGGCAAGGGCGTCTCGTCCGCCGCGGCAATGACGGCGAGCGTCGTCGCGCTTCTGGTGATGATCGGGCTCGCCTGGACGCGGCTTTAGCCGCGCTGGGTCTGGAGGTTCATCATCTCCGGGCTGACGCCCATATTGTTGTTCATGTGCGCCATGATCCAGATCGTGCCGATCATGACCAGGAAGACGATCAGCACTCCGAACGCCAGCGCCAGCACATTGTTGGTGTTGTCAGGCCCGCTGGTGATGTGGAGGAAAAAGACCAAGTGTACGCCCATCTGGGCGATGGCGAGGACGACGAGACCCGTCGCTACGCCGGGGCCCCAGATACTGGTCGTCGACGCCACCCAGAAGGATATGCCGGTCAGCACGAGCGCCAACCCCAGCCCGACAATGTAGCTGACCGTTTCGCTCAGCATGTTATCGTGCGGTTCGCCGGGGGGGACGTTCCCGAATTCGGGTTGCTCGTGTTCGGTCATGGGAGTGTCCCGATCAGATAGACGATGGTGAAGATGGCGACCCAGATGATATCGAGGGCATGCCAGAAGATGCTGAAGCACAGCAGCCGCCGCATGATGTGCTGCTGAAATCCCTTGGCCCAGATCTGCGCCATCATGGTGCCGAGCCATAAGAGGCCGCAGGTCACATGGGCGCCGTGGCATCCGACCAGGGTGAAGAAGGACGACAGGAAGGCGCTGCGCTGCGGCGGCGCGCCAATGCTGATCATGTGCCCGAATTCGGTGAGCTCCAGGACCAGGAAGACGAACCCGAAGAACCCTGTCAGGAACAGGGCGGTCTGCGTCCAGAACATGTTCTCGCGCTTCGCCGCAATGATCGCGATGCCGCAGATGAAGCTGGAAATCAGGAGCGCGAGAGTCTCGATCGCGACGGTAGTCCGATCGAACAGCTGGCTCGTGACGGGTCCGCCGTCGGTCGCGTGGACCAGCGAGGCATAGGTCGCGAACAGCGCCGAGAAGAGCACCATGTCCGACAGCACGAAGAGCCAGAAGCCGTAGGGGACGACGATACTTTTCGACTGCGGTCCGCGGTTGCCGAGACCGGTGTCCTCGGAACCCATATGGGTCAGGCCGATGGCCGGAGCTTCGGTGCCGGTGGTCATGGCTGCTTGATCAATTCCTGCAAGAGCTCGTGGCGGACGCGCCGGCGCTCACGGGCGTTGGCGATGACCTCGTCGAGCGGGATGATATGCTCATGCTCGTCGCGCCAGGCGTACCAGACGAAGATCGCGAACGCGCCGATCAGGCCGAGGATCGCCAGCCACCAGATGTACCAGATGATCGCGAAGCCGCAGACCGAGGCGAAGAAGGCGACGATGACTCCGGTCGGCGTGTTCACCGGCATTTCGATCGGCTGATAGTTCGGCTCGGCGATCAGCTTCTCTTCCTTGATCGCGGTCTGCTTGCGCGTCCAATAAGCCTCTTCGCCGTGGACGTCGGGAAGCACCGCGAAATTGTAATGCGGCGGCGGCGATAGAGTCAGCCATTCGAGCGTCCGCCCGTCCCATGGATCGCCGGTGATGTCGCGGCGCCGGTCGCGCGTCTTGATCGAATAGAGAAGCTGGACGACGGTCAGGAAAATCCCGAGACCGATAATCGCGGCGCCGACGAATGCGACGTCCAGCCACGGTGCCCAGGCCGCGTCGGGGATATGCTGCATCCGCCGTGTCGCGCCCCACAGGCCGAGCACGTAGAGGGGCATGAAGGCGAGGTGAAAACCGATGAACCAGCACCAGAACACCGCCTTGCCGAGCCGCTCGTCAAGGGTGAACCCGAACGCCTTTGGGAACCAGTAAGTGTAACCGGCCATGATCGCGAACACGACGGCGCCAATGATGACCTGATGGAAGTGAGCGATCAGGAACAGGCTGTTGTGGACGATGAAGTCGACCGGCGGAATAGCCAGAAGGACTCCGGTCAGGCCGCCGATGGTGAACGTCAGCATGAAGCCGATCAACCAGTACACCGGGACGTTGAAGCGGACTCGCCCGCCATACATCGTGAACAGCCAGTTGAAGATTTTCACTCCGGTGGGAACAGCGATGATCATGCTCGCGATCCCGAAGACCGCGTTGACATCGGCGCCGGCGCCCATCGTGAAGAAATGGTGCAGCCAGACCATGAACGAGATGATGCAGATGGCGAGCGTCGCGAAGACCATCGAACGGTAACCGAACAGCGGCTTGCCGGAGAATGTCGACGCCACCTCGGAGTAGATTCCGAACGCGGGCAGGACGAGAATGTAGACCTCTGGATGACCCCATACCCAGATGAGGTTCATGTAGAGCATTGAGTTGCCGCCGCCGTCGTTCGTGAAGAAATGAAAGCCGAGATACCGGTCGAGCATCAGCAGCCCCAGGGTGACGGTGAGCACCGGGAAGGCGGCGATGATCAGCAGGTTCGAGGCGAGCGCGGTCCAGCAGAAAACCGGCATTCGAAGATAGCTCATGCCCGGAGCACGAATCTTCAGGATCGTGGTGACGAAATTGACGCCAGTCAGGAGAGTCCCGACGCCCGATATCTGAAGCGCGACGAGATAATAATCGACGCCGACCCCGGGCGAGAATTGCGTTTCGCTCAAGGGTGGAAATGCGAGCCAGCCTGTCCGCGCGAACTCGCCGAGGAACAGGCTGAGGTTGACCAGCAACGCGCCCGACGCCGTCAGCCAGAAGCTGACGTTGTTCATCGTCGGAAAGGCGACGTCGCGAACGCCGAGTTGAAGCGGAACGACGAAGTTCATGAAGCCGATGACCAGCGGCATGGCCACGAAGAAGATCATGATCGTGCCGTGCGCGGAGAAGATCTGGTTGTAATGCTCGGGCGGCAGATAGCCTTGCGACGAGCCGATCGCGAGCGACTGCTGCGCGCGCATCATGATGGCGTCGGCGAAACCTCGGACGAGCATCACCAGCCCAAGGGTGATGTACATGATGCCGATCTTCTTGTGGTCGGGCGAGGTGATGTATTCGTGCCAGAGATAGGACCACCAGTGATTGCGCGTGATCCACACAGCGATCGCAGCGAGAACCAGCAGGACCACCAATGAAGTGATCAGCGGGATCGGTTCGTGGATCGGGATCGCCTCCCAGGTGAGCCGGCCGAAGAAGCTCATGCCTTGGTTCCGTTGACGGGCTGGTTGTGGGCCGGTTCGGGAACTGGATTCGGCGGCACGCGGTTGGCGACAATCGCGTCGTACAGACCCCGGGAGACGGCGCCGTAGGTCATCGGCTTAACATAGCTGCTTGGCTTGGACAGCTCGGCATATCCTGCACCGTCGAGCTTCAGGGCCGAGCCGTGCGCACCTTGAGCCCACGTCGCGAATTGGTCCGGCGGCACCGCGTGGACCTGGAACTGCATTCCGGGGAAGCCGTCGCCGCTGAAGTGCGACGACAGGCCATTGTACACGCCTGGCTTGTCAGCCAGCAGGTTCAGCCGGGTGGTCATCCGCGGCATCGTGTAGATCATCGATCCGAGCTGCGGGACAAAGAAGCTGTTCCAGACGGTCGCGGAGGTGAGGCGGAAGTTGATCGGTGTCCCGGCGGGAACGACAAGTTGGTTGACCGTCGCCACGCCCTGGTCGGGGTAGATGAACAGCCATTTCCAATCGAGCGAGACGACTTCCACATTGAGCGCAGGCTTCGTCGATTTGAGCGGCTTGCTAGGCTCGAGGTCGTGGCTTCCGATCCACGCGATTCCGCCGAGCAGCATTACGGTCAGCGCCGGGATCGCCCACACCACCATCTCGATCGCGCCCGAATATTCCCAATCGGGCCGGTAGGTCGCCTTCTTGTTTCCCGCTCGGAACCACCATGCGAAGGCGATGGTGGCGATCATCGTCGGAATGATGATTGCGAGCATGATCGCGGTCGAATTGATGAGGAGCTGCTTTTCCTGGGCGGCGATGGGGCCGGCCGGATCGAGGACTCCGCGATTGCAGGCGCTGAGGAGAAGACTTGAGGCCACGGCGACCGCAACGCGCCGCTTCATGCCCCAATCATTCGAGCCTGCTATGTTCACGAGCCCCCGGTGCTTACGGTTTGAGCCCTAGACGAACGCCCACTAGCCAAGTTCCAAAGGCTGATGTTGGTCAGCTCACCAGTGCTCGGATGTCCCCCGGACGTCCTGAGCGCTGGTGACCCCAACGGGACTCGAACCCGTGTTTTCGCCGTGAAAGGGCGACGTCCTAGACCGCTAGACGATGGGGCCTCGAAAGGCGCTCGCCGGTTAGGCGAGGGGTCCGGAGGCGTCAAGCAAGCGCGGCGTCTTCGAGGTGCATCTCGGCCGCGTTGCCGCCGTTATATTCGTCGCGCTTGATCGACCCGGCGAGCCACCATCGGGCGTCGGCGGGAGAAGAAAGCAGCGCCTGTCCGAGCGCAGTCTCGGCGCTTCGGAACGCAATCCACTTGAAGCTCTTTCCGTCGTCGCCGGCAGCGATTCCGCGAACGTGGCCCTGGCCGACGATCCCGACCTTGAGTATTCGGGCGGGGCCAGCGGCCACGCGCGGGCTTGGCCAGCCGGCACCGTAGGGGCCGGCGGCGTCGAGCGCGTCGCACAGGCCTCCCACCACTCCGCCGGGAGCGAGCAGCGCATCGAGCAGCAAGGCCTTGTCCGCGCGCGACTTCTCGACGTCGGCGGAGAGGCGGTCGCTGATGAACTCGCGGAAGGGCTCGAGCCCGCCGGGAGCGAGTGTCAGGCCCGCGGCCATCGCGTGGCCGCCGCCCGCAACCAATAGGCCGCTCTCTTTCGCGGCGAGCACCGCGGCGCCGAGGTCGACGCCCGAAATCGATCGACCGGAGCCCTTGCCGGTGCCGTCGTTGCATTCGGCGATGACGATCGCCGGGCGGCCGAAGCGCTCCTTGAGTCGGCCCGCGACGATGCCGATCACGCCTTGGTGCCAGCCGGCGCTCATCACGGTAATGACCGGCGCGCCGTTCAAAGCCTGAGCCTGTTGATCGGCCTGCTCGCACACCAACATCTCAATTGCGCGGCGCTCCTCATTGAGTCGGTCGAGCTCGACGGCGATGGTGCGCGCTTCCTCGGGATCGGTGCTGGTGAGGAGGCGGACGCCGAGGTCCGACTTGCCGACGCGCCCACCGGCGTTGATCCGGGGCCCGAGCGCGAAGCCGAGGTCGCGGCAACTCGGCGGCTTCACCAGCCGCGCCGCTTCGGCGAGGGCGGAGAGGCCGACGTTCTGACGAGCCTCCATTACTCGAAGGCCCTGAGTTACGAACGCGCGATTGAGGCTCTTCAATCGCGCGACGTCGGCAACGGTGCCGAGTGCGACGAGATCGAGCAGGTCAAGCATCTTGGGCTCAATCACCGTTTCGAAGAAGCCGCGGCTGCGCAGCTCGCGCACCAATGCCACGCCGAGGAGGAAGGCCATTCCGACGGCCGCGAGGTGTCCGTGTGCCGCGCCATCCTCGCTCTCGTCGAGCCGGTTCGGGTTGATCAGCGCGTAAGCGACGGGGAGCAAAGTCGCGCATTGATGGTGGTCAACCACCACCACGTCGAGGCCGGCCGTTTTCGCTTCTTCCAGCGCGTCGAAGGCCTGTGCTCCGCAATCCACGCACACCGCAACGCTCGCCCCACGCGACTTCAGCTCGACCAAGGCTTTGCCGGAAGGGCCATAGCCCTCCATCAGCCGGTCGGGGATGTAGACGATCGGCTCCGCCCCGAGCCGACGGAGCAGCAGGGTCAACAGCGCGGCGCTGGTTGCGCCATCAACGTCGTAATCGCCGAAGATCGCGATCGTATCGCCTGCCTGGATCGCGTCGGCGAGGCGATTCGCGCCCTTGTCCATGTCCTGGAAGCAACTCGGGTCGGGGAGGAAGTCACGAATCTTTGGGTCACGGTGGCGGGCGAGGTCCTCGCGCGCCACTCCGCGGGCAAGCAGAAGCTCGTCGACGAGCGCGTCCATGCCGAGCCTGTCATCCGGCGGCCGGCGCCAGCGCCACGGCTGGCCCGTCACCGATCGTTCGATGTTGAGCGCCGCTGTCACGTAGCGAAAGTAAGAGTCGACGATTCCGCGGTCCAGAGGCTGCGCGTATATTCTGTGGATAGGGCTAGGCCTGCCCGAGATCGCGAAGCAGTTCGGTGAACCAGGGCACCGACGCATCGAACTTCTTGCCGCCCGCGATGCGTTCGAATTCGATTGCCCGCAGTTCGTCCTCCCGATCCTCATCCTCACCCACCACACCGGACTCGCCGCGCAGCGCCGCGTCCACCGCGTAGTTCGTGCACTTTCGGATCAGCGCGAGGTCGGCGGCATTCGCAGCCGCCGATCTCGAGAAATAGCCGCTCTTCTGGACGAGCACCTTGTCAGCCCCGAGCGCGGCGGCGAACTGCTTGGCAAACCATTGGCCCGGATTGATCTTGTCGAGCTGGACGTGGCCGAACGGGTCGCGGGGCACCTCCTCGCCGGCGGCTTCCATCGCCGCGACGATCTCGCCGACGCCCGCGCCCTCGGAGACGAACAGATTGACACAGTCCTCTGTGTCCATTGTCTCGCGCAGCCGCCTGGCCTCTTCGGCGATGTCGAACGGGCGTTCCGGGATGAAAATGCCATGGACGTCCCAACGGGCGGCCGAGTTCTCCAGCCATTCTGCGAACTGTGCTTTTCGAACCCATTCGTGGTGAGCCTGCGCGGTGGTCGCGGTGAGCCATCCGCAGTTGCGGCCCATGACCTCATGGACGATCAGCATTCGCGGGTTTGTCGAGTGCTCGGCGATGATGTTGCGGGCGAATAGAGCACCCTGCTCCGCGGCGGTCCACGCCCCGAGCGATTGCCGGATGGGAATGATGTCATTGTCGATCGTCTTGGGAAGTCCGACCACGGTGAGCTGGTAGGCGTTGCCGCGCAGGTAGGCGGCAAGGTCGGCCGCGGTGCCGTTGGTATCGTCGCCGCCGATCGTGTGGAGGACGTCGACACGATCCCGGCTCAGCTGCTGGGCAGCGACGTGGAGCGGGTCCTGCCCGGGCTGGACCAGGCCGCGCTTGACGCAGTCCTCGACGTTGGTGAGCTTGACCCGGCTGTTGCCGATCGGGCTGCCGCCGAACGCGTGCAGACGGTGGGCGACCGCCCGCACCCGGGGGGTCACCTCAACGGAATCGCCTTTGAGCAGGCCGGCGTAGCCGTTGCGATAGGCGATGATCCGAACATCGGGCGCGACCTCGGTGTAGCGCTCGATCAAACCTCCAACAGCGGAAGAGAGGCAGGGCGCGAGGCCGCCGGCGGTGAGCATGGCAACGGTCTTGGCGGGCATCGGCCAGCCGATAAGCGGCCTAGCGCGCGTCGTCCACCGTGTGTTGGAGCAGCTCCGAACGCACCCGAACGGCGCGCGATCCGACCCGCGTTTCGACCAGGAAGATGGCGAACCCGACGCCGATCGCGACCATTGATCCGATGAACAGCAGCGCGATGGCGGTCGCCACGTGGAGCCGCGAAAGGCTGGCGCTGAACAGAAGCACGACTACCGTGCAGATCAGCACCGCAGAGAGGACCGAGAGCGAGATCGCCCAGCTGACCAGCCGCATCCGAAGATCGATCACACGGAGCTCGCCGAGCCAGCGGTCATGCTCTTCGCCACGGCTCGCGAGCAGCATCGGCTCGACCTGGCGCGATCGGTCGACGATCCGCGACAGGCGCGCGGTGCAGACGTTCACGAACGACGCGATTCCACTGAGCAGGAAAACCGGTGCGACCGCGAGCTTCACGATCTCGGCGACCGTGTTGACCGATAGGTTCGGCGCATTCTCGAACATGGAGCCCTTATCGGGGGCGCGTCAGCTGCCCGCAAGCTCGCGCTCGCAGCTCGACACTTCGAGCAGGAGCAGGCCATTGGCGACGAAGCTTGCGGCGACGAACCAGGCGAAGCTGGCGATCATCGGCGGTGTGGGCCCGAAGATGCTGACGACGATCGTGCTGATCGAAAGCCCCGACATGAGGAGTATCCCGAGGAGCAAATCGACCCCTGCCGAGATCGCTGTCCAGCCGCGAACGCTGCCGTCGGTCAGGCGGATTGCCAGCGCAAGGATTGCCGCCCTCAGGAAAAGCCACGCGATCACCAGCGTTACAGCAGGGAAGAAATGGGTTGTCGGGTTAAGGATGAACAGCAGGCCGGCGAGCGCCGTGACGCAGCCGGCAGCGACTGCCAGCTGCCGCGCCTCGCGGCGAAGGGTGCCCGCCACCGCCTCGATCATGCCCGCAGCGACGAGAAGCCCTCCGATGAGATCGGAGGAGATGCTCTTTCCTGCCGGAAGCAGGGCCGCGCCCGCGCCGAGGAGGATAATGGCGATGCCCGCGGCGCGGAGACCGCGTCCGCGGTTTTTCGCTGAGATTCGTGACTGAGCCTGCGTCGCCAAGGGCAGCCTCGCCTATTGCCCGATGTCCGAACCACGGTCGCGGGGCGGTTGTTCCATCGCCGTAGAGCCCTAGGGCGCGATCACGCGCAGGGCTTTCTTACGGATCCGATATTCGAGTGGCGGCTCGGTGCGGATCACTTCCCCATCGAGCGACACGGCGAGCTCGCTTCGAGTGCTCGCCACGCGGAGCTGCTCGACGCCGTCGAGCCGCACCATGTCGTCGTCACGCGAGCGGTTAAGCAGCGCGCGCACGCTCGCCGCGATCATTCCGCGCCGGGTCTTCTTGCGCATGAGCAGCACGCACAGCTGCCCGTGGTCGAGACTTTCGCGGCGGCCGGGAGCCCCGATGTCGATCCGGTAATCGTTGTTGCCGACGAACAGCAAAGGCGTGTCGACGCGGCCGGTGCGCTCTTCGTTGACGGTGAGGGTGAGTCGGCGGTGCCCGAATCGCCAGAGTGTTCGAACCGAGGCGACCACCATTGCGAGCCGCTTGCTTCGGCCGAGGCGCCTGCGCTGCAGGTCGCGGTCGACGACCATCAGCGGATAGAGGCCGATCGCGCTGTTGTTGATGAAGATCCGGCCGTTCATCTCGCCGACGTCGACCCGGCGCTCCGATTTCGCGGCGATGAGCTTCGCGGCATCGTCGAGATCAATGGGAATTTCGAGGTCGCGGGCGAAATGGTTGAGTGTGCCGAGCGGGATGATTCCGAGGATCGTGTCGGTGTCGACAAGCGCCGATGCGGCAGCGCCGATCGTGCCGTCTCCGCCGCCGACGATCAGCAGCGGATCCCCCGCTTCCGCGATCACGCGGGACCGCGCCGCGCATTCGCCGCCGGAGAGCAATTCGATGTCGGCATCGATGCCAACGGATTTCAGCGCTGATTGGACTCGTCCAGCCACCTTCGGATCGGCCGCAAGAGCGCCGCCGCCGCGATTGAGGAGAACCGGAACAGCCATAACTTCGATCGTGACGCGAAGCTCGGCGGTTCGTTCCCTGCTGGGCTTCTATGACGGGAAGGCGCGATAGTCCGGCTGGGAGTGCGAGCGCCGCCAATAATCCTCGAGGCCGATCGCCTGCACCAATGGACCGAAGCGGGGATCGGCGCGCATCGGCGCTATCAGCACGCCGAACAGGGGCGCGGTGACCCATCCCTCGAAGCGGTTCGAGCGCACGGCGGCCTTCGCCCACGGCCCTTGTCCGAGGTATATTCCGTTGGCGAGTTCGAATGCCTCCCCGACTGCGCCGAGCGTCGGCATATATTCCATCGCCGATCGGGCATCGCCCGGATCCTTCCGAATCCGTTGCTGCACCAGCTGAACGACCCGGCGGCGCTCGCCCGTGTCCGACGATTGCGATGCCTTGACGATTGCCGCCAGACCTTCGGGCCAGACGCTGTCGTCGTCGGGGCGGCCGGATTTGTCCCCGATTAGCGCAAGCGCCTGCTGCGGCCGTCCGGTGAAAGCGAGGAACTTCACCCGAGTCTCCCATAGACTGCCGTGCTTCGGCCAGCGTGCTGTGGCGACGTTGAGCGCGTCCTCCGCTTCGTCGAGACGGCCCGCATTCCAAAGGGCATGGATGAGCCCGAAGCGTGCGGGCGCAATGAAGTCGTTAGGGCCGGTAATCCTTAGATAATGAGGAATAGCATCGCGCCAGCGGCCGACCTCGCTCAACACCTGCGCCATCAAGCCGTTGGCCCGACGGTGGTTGGGGGCGGTTTGAAGTATCTGCCGAAGGATCATCTCGTTGCGGCCCCAGCTGCGATAGAGCGGACCGAGGAAAATGAGCGCGGTCCGGGCGTCCGGATCGTGGGGATCCAGCTGAAGCGCGCGCTGGGCCGCCGACCGACAGCGGGCGGCAACGTTTGGCCAGTCTTGAGGCGTCGCGAAGTAAGCCGCGTTGGCATAGCCGTAGGCCAGTCCGCCCCAGGCTTCAGCCATGTTCGGCGCCAGCCGGGTCGCTTGACGAAAATATGCAATCGCCTGCTCTTGCTGGTCGGGCCCGCCGCTCTCCCGGATGGCGATGCCTTTGTCGTAGAGTGCCTGGGCCGCGCTGTTTTCGGTCTGTCCGGGCGCCGGCTTGAGCTTCAAGTAGAGACTGACTGCGGCGATTGCCGTGGTGGCCGCCGAGCCCGCGAGGACGAGCCGCCGGCTCCATTGCGCCGGACCGTCGTGCGGGATCGCGATCGCCTCCGCGCGCCGGCGCGGGACGTCGGTCCCCGCGGGGGCAATGATCCGGTATCCGACCTTGGTAATCGTCTCGAGCTCGAAGCAGCCCTTGCCGAGCGTGGCCGCCACCTGGCGAAGACGCGAAATGACTCGCTGAATCGCGTTCTCGCCGACAATGACGCCGCCCCAGCATCGCTCGATCAGCTCATCGCGGCTGATGACTGCGCCGTCCGCCTGAGCGAGCGCGACGAGCACCTGCATGACGCGAGGTTCGAGCACTTCTGTTGAATCGCCGCGGAACAGCTGGCGCGTCGCTGGCTGCACTCGGAGCTCGCCGAGCCGGAACGGCCCTACGTCAGCAAGCCTGATTGCCGCATCCCGATCAGCCATTCGCTACTCGCCCCCGAGGCATCGCTGCGTCGCAAAACCTGTACCAAACACCGACTTAGGAAGCATAACAGCATTCGATTAGCGGTTCATCAGGCTCGTCCTTGGGAGATCGGTCCGCCGCGCCAGGTTGGAAACGCTCGTTTGTCGATGCAAACTTCCAGCGCTGCCCGAGCGAGGAGCCTGGTCGAATCCAGCGTCGGAAGCGGCGAGACGTCGGGTGTCACGAGAAGCGGGATTTCGGTGCAGACAAGGGCCGCGCCATCGCAGCCCTCTTCGGTCTTCAGGCGCTCGATGATCTCGACATAGCGGCGGCGTGACGCGTCGGTGAACAGGCCTTCGACCAGCTCGGCGAAGATGATCCGGTCGATGTCGGCACGCTCCTGCGGCTCGGGGAAGCACGGTTCGATCCCGACCGCGGGCAAGGCACGGCGGTACACCGGACCGGCCATGGTGAATTTCGTGCCGAGAATGGCGACCCGTTTCATGCCGAGCGTCGCGGCGCGTTCCGCGACCACGTCGGCGATATCGAGGCCGGGAAGCGCTAGCTCAGGCCCGTCCATCTCCAGCGCGATGTGCGCGGTGTTGTCGGGGCAGGCGAAGAAGTCGCATCCTCCTGCCGCGAGCCGTTCGATCGATTGCGCCAGGATCGCGCGCGCCGCCGAATAGTCTCCCGCCTCCCATGCCGGCATCGCGTGCGCCATCGGCGCGCAATCGAGCATCACGTCGGGATGCATATGCCGACCCATCTCCCGGAAGCCTTCACGGCAGAAGGTGAGGAAGCACAGCGCCGCGCCTTCCGAGCTGTGCGCAAGAATGCCGAAGCGCATCGTTCCCTCCGTTGTGAGCCTGCGTTCCGGCGACCATATAGCCGCCGATGGCGATTCAAATCCGTACCAGTCTTGCCGAACCGGAAACGGGCGAAACCTTCACCCCGCACAAGCCCGCGCGTCCGGACAAGGCGG
>Ga0068852_100001297_pt1 | contig 16714 bp, 16 predicted proteins | sample KBSCornC22_FD_66594 | JGI IMG/M metagenome (GOLD analysis project Ga0068852, IMG submission 66594) | Corn rhizosphere microbial communities from Kellogg Biological Station, Michigan, USA - KBS Corn C2-2 | ecosystem: Host-associated > Plants > Roots > Rhizosphere > Soil ... | reverse complement strand
CTTGCAGGAACCGGGGAGCGGCCACGCTGCGGCCATGCGCTGACCCGAGCGACGCTTACGTCTGCCCTATATCGAGGAGTCGAGCCTTGCCTTTGGCGGTAATGTCGAGCCGGCCCGAATCTCTTCGCACGACATAGCCGTAGTCGATCAGGCGCTGCGGAACCTGTGCTTCGAGTGTCGCCTCAGCGCCCAACGCGGGCTTCAAGTTCAGCCTTCGTAACGTGTCGATTTCAGGTTCGCTGAGTTCGACGCCGTCGTGCGCCGTACGCATGTTCATGTGGCCGCCGTAAAATGAAGTGCGCCGTGCTCCGCGCGCCGCCAGCGAGCCGGCGGTCGCACGGAGTTCATGCTGCGTGGGTCACGGCTTGAGAACTACCTTGATGCACTCGTTCTCTTTGTTCTTGAACATGTCGTAACCTTGCGGCGCGTGAGCGAGCGGTATGTGATGCGTAACCACGAAGCTCGGATCAATGTCACCGTTTACAATGCGATCAAGCAACGGTCGCATATAGCGCTGCACATGCGTCTGTCCCGTCTTGATTGTTAGTGAGCGGTTCATCAGCGAGCCGATCGGAAACTTGTCCATGAAGCCGCCATAGACGCCCGGCAGCGATACGGTACCGCCGTTCCTGCAGGCGGTAATCGCTTGGCGCACCGCGATGGGACGCTCGGTCTCCATGCGCATCGCCTGTTTGACGCCGTCATAGGCAGCTTGCAGTCCGTGACCATGCGCTTCCATGCCGACCGCGTCGATACATGCATCCGGTCCGCGTCCCGCAGTCATCTCCTTGAGCGCATCAAGGACGTCCGTATCCTCGTAGTTGATTGTCTCCGCACCGCCCTGTTCCCGCGCCATGCGCAAACGCTCCGGAAAACGATCGATGGCAATGACACGTTCGGCGCCGAGCAGGTACGCGCTCTTGATCGCGAACTGACCGACGGGCCCGCATCCCCAAACGGCTATCGTTTGCCCCGGCTTTATATCGCATGCCTCAGCTGCCATGTAACCGGTCGGCAGGATATCAGAGAGGAACAACACCTGATCATCGGTTAGCGTATCGGGGACCTTGATAGGGCCGACGTCCGCGAACGGCACGCGCGCGTATTCCGCCTGGCCGCCGGCATAGCCGCCTGTGAGATGTGAATAGCCGAAAATTCCGGCCGGCGAATGACCCCACATTTTTTCCGCCATTAAGGCATTCGGATTCGAGTTCTCACAGAGCGAGAACATTTCGTCCTGACAGGAGAAACAGTCGCCGCAGGCAATCGGAAACGGCACGACGACGCGGTCGCCCACTTCCAGATTCGTGACGCCCGAACCTTTCTCGACGATTTCACCCATGAACTCATGTCCCAGGATGTCGCCCGATACCATGCTTGGAACATATCCGTCATACAGATGCAGATCGGAGCCGCAGATCGCCGTTGACGTTATCTTTACTACTGCGTCGCGCGGATTGAGGATTTTGGGATCTGGTACCTGCTCGACCCTCAAGTCGTTCTTGCCATGCCAGACATTCGCTTTCATCACCGTTTACCTTTTGAAATTAGGCCATAAAACATCCCGCGCTCGCCGTGGGGTTGACCTTCGATCGTTGCGAGCTCACCCGTTTCGACAATCTGCTTGAACCGGCGCAAATCGTCCTGAAGCTGCACCTCCGGCTCCTCGCCGAATAGACGTGCGGTCAATGCACCAGCCATACCGCCGGGGGGCGAGTAATGCATATCCACGGTGAGGACCGTGCCGCGTCCGCGATAAGGCATGAAGCGCACGGTGCCGGAATGCTGCACATCCGACCCGCGCAGTGAACGCCATCCCAACACCTCATTCTGTTTCTCTTCGGTGATCTCAGCGTCCCATTCGACCGTGCCGCCCAGCGGCGCCTTAGCGACCCAGTGCTGGCGTTTGGCATCGATTTCGCGTACCGACTCAAGATGCTTCATGAAGCGCGGGAGATTTGCAAAGCTGCGCCACAATGTGTAGCAATCTTCAGGCGGACGGCTGATCGCGATACTTTTCTGTACCCGCAACGCGCCTGATTCGTCAGATTGCTGGCCGCTACGTGTACGGGTGGCAAGCTGGCGACTGCAAATTACATCGAGCGCCGTGATGCCGCCAACTGCGGCTGCCGTCACGAGTATCTTATTTCGATTGCCGTTCGCCGAGCGCAGCGCCGTCCCGAGCAATGCAAGATCGATTGCATCGCCGATTACACGCGACCAAACCGGCGCCGGCCGGTGCGGCTGCGCCAGTATCGCCAGGCCACTGGCGATTTCGCGCGCGCCGAGCGCACGCAATAAGAGCGGCTGTTCCGGCACGCCGATCAAGTCGCTGAGCTTACGCGGCGCGAGCGCCTCGACGACGCCCAACCCGATGCTGAGCCAGCCCAGCGATGTCGATAGTTGAGTCGTCGTTTTGTCCTTATATTTATTGCGCTGCCATTCACTGCCGCGGCGATTGCGCGGGCGGTTCTGAGGCGCACGGCCTGCGGTCTGGGCAGCTTGTGCGTTTGCTTCATTTTGAAGCGACGCTGTCGTCATTTCATTCATAAAGGTGTCCCTTTCTTCAATCGAGCACAACCGGATTTACGTTCGAAAATCGATCGACACAAGCTCGTGCTGCAAGCGGTGTCGGCTCGATCGTGCAACGAGTTTCTTCTTCGTAAACGGGAAGTGTCTGTAGGTAACTCGTGTCTAAAATTGTCGGCAGTTGCCGCGAGAATCCAATGCGCATCTGAAGGTCGAGTTTCCTTCTTGGCACTTCAAACAGGCCACGCATTGGGAGTGGAAATCCATACGTCAATGCACTAATGGAGTGCTGCGTGCTCTACCATGGTGCAAGTCAGTACATTCGCTGATTCACAGGATTCGCGATTTGCGCTGCAAGGGACCCGTAAACAAGCTGCGGCCCGGGTCCACCCTTCGGAAGTGGCCGGGCCGCGAGACATGCGTGCTGCACTACGTTTGGCGTTTCCTTTGCTTCAACTGCAATTCCAGTGTGTCACGTCCCTCAACTGGTCAGCGATCAGCGCAACGCGCTTTCTGCCGTGGGACTAATCTGTCCAGATGGTTCGCAGCCGCTATCGACGGTTCGTGCCCCCCGAAGACGATCCACCTGCGCCAGTGCCGGAGGTGTCACCGGTCGAAGAACCGAGGCCGCTGGAGCCCGTAGAACCAGTGGATGATCCACTCGAGCCGGAGCCGCTCATACCGGAGCCGGAAGAGCCCGTCGATGATCCGCTGCTTCCCGAGCCCATTGAACCGCCGCTGCCGCCCGCACTAGTGCCAGTACCCATCGACGACGACGAGCCGGAACGTGAACTGCCGGTCGCACCCGACGAGCCGCCCGTACTTCCGCTGCCCATGCTGCTGCCTGAGCTGCCTCCAGCACTGCCGCCGGAGCTTCCACCCGCGCTGCCGCCACCCGCACCACCACCTTGTGCGAACACACACGCAGTCGCGAGCATCGTGCCCGCGACCGCCATACTTGTAAAAATCGACTTCACTTTCATTTTGTCTCCTCGAGAAAGAACGCGGCCACTCGAAAATGAGCGGCTCGAGATTTTCGAAAATGCAACCACGCGTACGGTTCTACGACGTTTCGTCGGCGTAGCGATGAAAGTCGCGTAGTACGGCGCCGCAACGCGCGAGACCACGCGGGACGATCACGAATTGCAGTACACGCGATCGTCATAGCGTTGCTTCGTTTAAGTGCCTCTTACAGGTTTATCAGAGCGGCTCTGTATTGTTGCACAGGAAGCGCTGATTAGAATCTCGTCTTTCGAATTTGATCTGCCGCGTGATCATGTTGGTCGCGTGGGTGTTTATCCTCTAACAAGCGTTTTGAAAAGGACTCGTATGGCATTCAATCTCTTCAACGCAGGCATGGGCTGCAGCCTCGATCGCCAGCGTTTCAACTGGAAAGATCTGGTGCAAAAACCAATCAGCAAACTCGATGACGACGCGTTTACCCGCATTCGCGTCATCGTCATGTTCGGAATCGAGCAGGACTCGCTGCGTGCGAAGCAGATGGCCATACGCTCGCATGCAGCAGCCCGCGTGCCGCTGGCGCAGCTCATGCGCGTCGAGCACCACCAGGGGACGATGATCAATTGGCTGATTTCATCCGATCACTCACCGCTCGAGACGACAATCGGCTACGAGCAGGCGGCCATCGAATTGACAGCGTCTGTAGCCGAGAGCGAACCGGATCCATATCTCGCAAACGGTTACCGCTATGCACTCCTCGAAGACTTCGATCATCTCTACCGCTATGCCGCGATGCTCGACCGCCTCGAAGGAAAGGACGCGGCTAACATCACGCAGGGTTACACGGACATCGTGCCGGGACGGCCGACGCTGGTTCACCATCGTGCGCCGGAGCATGACCTGCTCAATCCGTACGGTCCCAATGCGGCGCTTCTGACGAAGCTGCACGCACTCACGCTCACCGGAGCCGAGTACCAAACCCACGATTACTATATGAACGTCGGACCGCTCTTTTCCGATCCGCTCGCACGCCAGCTGTACGCGGAAATTGCTTCGGTCGAGGCTCAGCACATCACGCACTATGGCTCGATGCTGAATCCTGATGAAACGCCGCTCGAGAAGCTCTTGCTGCAAGAAGCGACCGAAGTGTTTAACTATTACTCATGCGTAGAACAGGAATCGAACACGCGCCTGAAAGCGATCTGGGAACGGTTCCTCGATTATGAGCTCGGCCACTTCCAGGTTGCGCTTCAACTTTTTAAAGAAATGGAGCGGCGCGATCCAGCGGAAGTGCTCGGGGATGGCGAGTTAGCGCGTCCGATCCAATACAAGAGCCACCGGCAATTCGTTCGTCAGGTGCTTGCCGCAGAAGAGCAGCAGCGTAAGAACGGCACGGCGTTTGTCGATGCGGGTGAAGAAGGGGCGTCATCGCTTGCATACCGCCAAACCATGAATGCAACGGGATCGCCTGCACACATCGCTTCCGCGGGATATGTATGGAAACCCGGCACCGAACTTAACCAGACCGCGATTGCGGCATAAGGAGAATCACGATGGAGAATCAGGTATCAAGCGGTATGAACAAAACCGGCGCGCAGATGGCGCCATTGGGCACACCGGATATCGAGCGCTTCGCGCGCGAGCGAGCGGATGGCGAAGGCGAGACGAATGGCAGCTACGAGCAAGTGCACCAGACGTACATGCAGGAAGCCGACCGCATCGGCTCCGTGCCGGTTCCTGCAACCATGAAGGGCATGGCGACGACGGCGATTTCGGCGATGACGGGCAAGAAACCAGCCGTCTTTCTCGACAAGCTCGGCGAGCGGCTGGCGTATGAACGCACCGGGGTGCGGCTATATCAGGCATTGATTCTGAAATGCACTGCGGCGCACGCAGACACGGGCGGCATGAACCCCGATCTGGGCGCGCTCAATGCTATCCGCAATGATGAAGAGGCTCACTTCAACCTCCTGAGCAACGCCATCAAGACACTTGGCGGAGATCCGACTGCAATGACGCCGTGTGCCGATATCAGCGGCGTGATGGGCATGGGATTTTTGCAGGTGGTGACCGATCCAAGAACTACCGTGTCGCAAGCGTTGAACGCAATGCTGGCAGTTGAGCTCGCGGATAATGCGAGCTGGGAACTCCTGATCCAGCTCGCGCAACGAGCCGGTCATGATGACATGGCCAGAGATTTCACGAGCGCGCTTGAGGCGGAACGGCGCCATCTTGAACTGGTCACACAATGGACGACGAACAACATTCTCGAGGAAGCGGCGTGACACGCGGCGCACATAATTAGGAGGTGATTGAGTCGTCCGCAGTGCACGTACACGTTGCGCCGTATTGCTGCTGACTTGTTGAAGGACACGGATATGACCACTCGCAGACTCATGCTCATCGGCGCGCTGGGCGCATCGATCGCCGTTGCGGTTAGTAGCGCCTGGGCGCAAACGCCGCCGCTCGGCGGGACTGGTGTGCCGCCCGGCGCCGTGCTGAGCCCACTCGGCACGCCGAATCCACCAACTAATCCGAGCGGCGCCCTGCCGCCTCAGACACCCATCGAGCGACTCGATTCAGTGACGAGGACGCCAGGCAACTTGTCGTCCGGACCCGCGACGTCGCCACAAACAGGCAACGCCGTGTATCCACCCGCAAGCATGACGCCTTACCAGAGCACGCCCGGCGGCAGCCCGTCCGCGATTGCGCCGGATGTAAACGCGCCGACAAATCCCGCATCGAACGTATGCGGATGTCCGACCGGCACGGTCGGTGACCAGCCGGTTGGAGCACTGCCGGTCTGCAGGTGCTAGCCGGTGCAGCGATGCGTTATTGCAGTTAATGGCCGGGTGCTTGATTGTTTCTGGTCTCGCCGCTGCCACCCGGACCTTGCGAGCCGCCGCGCGTGCCCGTTCCCTGCTCTACGCCGGCACTACCGCTGGGCTGATCCGTCGGCACCGACGGCGTAGTTCCGCGCGATTTCACGTCGGTCGCTCGCGCATCTCGAAACACCGCGAGCGCTGCAACGGGCTTCGGCGGCTGCTTGCTTCCATAATATTGCGCCAGTGCAGCGATATCTTCAGCCGCCAGCGCTTTGGCGATCATCGGCATTTGCTGGGTAGGATCGTTGTTGCGACGGCCGCTGCGCCACTCATCGAGCGCCGCTTGCAAGTATTTTGCGTCGTGAACGGTTAGCTGCAGGGCGCGATCGGATGCCGCTATCAAATCTTACAAACTAATCGGCAAATCGCTCTCGCGGCGTCCACATGTGGCAGCATAAGATCAGCGCGCCACATCTCAACTATCAAGGAGGCATGACATGACGCAGCGACCTGAGAATGAAACCACAAACGACTCCGGCAATTTGCCTGCGCCCGGGCCGCAGAAGCGCGACCCCGAGAAAGTAGATCGCTTGCTGGACGAAGCGCTCGAGGACACCATGCTGACGAGTGATCCACCACAGATTACGCAGCCCGATGTACGCATCAAGGACAAACAGGAAAAGGGTGGCGACGTTAACAAGAAGTAGCGGTCGCTAATTCACAGATAAGCCGGGTATACAGCGCCATATCGGCGCTGTATGAACGCAGCATTAAAGCATCGCGCTGCAGACGATCCGGGAGCGTACTGGTTTAGCAGACGTGCCGATCAACATCGGCGCCCGTTACAGACGCCCGGGCGCCGAACAGTGATTCGCGAAACTGTAACGCGTCTACACGCTGCGAGTGTTCGATTGCGCAGGCTTCGCGCGTCGCTGCGGTGGCGGCACCGGCAGCGGCAACTGAACGAACACGACATCTTCGCGCGCCGATTCACCGATCGTTGCCGCAACTGCCGTCGCCTCTTCGGGCGTCGACATACGCACGGCCGCGAGCACGTATTGATCCGGAAGATGCGCCAGAACCCGGATGTCTCTTACGGATCCGAACTCGGCACATCGCTGACTGATCGTCGCCTTGATATTTTGCGCTTTCACGAGCTTTGACCTGTTTGGTGGTTGCAATGGACGCCGAATTGTGTCACGCGCGAATCGCCATTCATGTCGGCCGGAATTGGTTTGATGTGTGGGAGCATCGCCTGCCGTCGGACGTCTGCGAAACGCCCGTCCGCTGACACGAATATCAGGCGAGCATGCCTGACGATATCGCCACACGCACCCTAATATTCTCTGTCCGTTTTGACCGCACCGCTGGAAGCTCATGAAACCATACGTCATATCGGCATTTAAGCCAGTTGCCGCCGCAGTGTTCCTGATCATGGTTTCGCGCGGTGCCTTGAGCGCGCAAGATGAGTCGAGAGCGCCGGCTCCCGCCGCAACTGACGCGCCAAAGCACACGCTTTCGTTGCCAGCCGGGACAAAAAGCCCCACCGCCGCTGCCGCCGGTTCTATTACGTTCGTTGGAACGGCGACCGTCATTATTCGCTATGGCGATCTGACCATCCTCACCGATCCCAATTTCCTGCACAAAGGAGACCATGTGCATCTGGGCTACGGTCTTACTTCCCAGCGCCTCACCGATCCGGCGATTGCTTTCGAGTCTTTACCGCCGATCGATCTCGTGCTGCTGTCGCATATGCATGCGGACCATTTTGATCAGTTGGTCGCTGAGAAACTGGATCGCAAGATGCCCATCGTAAGCACCGAAGGAGCGGCCAAACAACTCGAAAAAATGGGGTTTACAAACCGGTACGCACTCAAGCGCTGGGAAACGTTCGCGGTGACGAAGGGCACCACGACGCTTCGGGTGACCGCAATGCCGGGGCGACATGGGCCGCCCGTCTTAGCTCCGCTATTGCTGCCGGAAGTAATCGGATCGATGCTCGACTTCAGTGCCGGCAACCAGGGCCGGCCGTACCGTATGTACATTTCCGGCGACACGATGGTATACGACGATATACGTGACATCCCGCGCCGCTACCCGGACGTCGACCTGGCGCTGCTCCATCTCGGCGGCACACGCATTCTCGGCGTTATGACCGTCACTATGGATGGCAAAGACGGCGTGAGAATGCTCCAAATCATTGCACCGAAGCGCGCGATCCCTATTCACTACAATGACTACGATGTCTTCAAGTCTCCGCTGAGCGATTTTGAAAAAGAAGTCGCAGCCGCCGGATTGCAGGACAAGGTCCGCTATTTGAAGCACGGTGACACGTACAAGTTCGAGGCAACCCGCTAGCGCATGGCGCACTGCAGAGGTATCGCTAAATCACACGAAACACAAGCAAAAGTATTACGGTAATCACAATCGACAGAATTACCGAGGCGAAGCATCCGAGCCGGTTTGAAAAAAACAAAAACATCTTTAGTTTCCCGCTAAAAAGATGTGTTGTGACCGGGCTTTCAAGCCGGCGTTCACAAGTTCTTTACGGGTCTCAGTCTTGTCTGTATATTTATACAGGAATGGTCTCAGATCCCAAATTGCGCAGGCGATTCGTATGTCCGCTCTGCGCGTCAAACGAGTATGTGTATGTGATTTTCGTGCGCAACAACGGCTCTTACTATCGCACTGACTTTTTTCAATGTGCCGGGTGCACCGTTGCATTTACCGATCCCGACCGATTTTCGCGGCTGATGTGCAGCATCTACGACCCCGAGCGCGCATGGCGTCAACAGCGGCCAACGAAGGATTTTCCACCGTCTGATGAAACGGGGTGCTGATCCGAGACCTGCGACGGATCCTACGTCTTCATCGCTATGTAGAAACTGACGGCCGCGATAGCAGCAATTGCGATTAACACGACAATCACAAGCTGGTAACCGCCCGCCGCAGACCATATCAGCGCAGCAACCAACGGGCCCAGCGACCGCGACGCGAGCACCGGCGCGGCGAAGGCGCCATTCAATGCGCCATAGCGCGCGCGCCCGAATACCTCCGCAGGCAGAGTGCCGCGCGCAATCGTCATGATGCCGTTACTCGCCCCATATAGCGCCACGAAAAGGACGACAAGGCTCCAACTAAGTCCCGCGAACCTAAGTATGACCAGCGCAACGGGCAGCAAAATGAAAGCAACAGCCGCGACCTGTGCCGATCTGAAGCGGCCACCGACCATGTACTCGACGACGCGCCCGGCGACCTGCATAGGTCCGACCACGGCGGCGAGCCACACAGCATCGGCGGCGGAAAATCCCCGCTCGTTCAAGAGCGGGATTAAATGGATTGATAGCGCCGAGAACGCGAGCATATTGCATGTGAACGCTACCGCCAGAAGCAGGAACCGGCGACTGCGAACAATCTGGCGCAGTGCCGGCGCATCCGCGCCGGGCGTTTCTCCTTGAATCGCGTGCTCACGGGCGTAATTCCGGGGCGACTTCGGCAGCAGCAAGTGCAGCGGAGCACAGATCAGGAGGTTAAACAGCGCGAGTATTCCGACGGCGCTGCGCCATCCGAGCGACGCCACGAGCGATTGCGTTAACGGCCAGAACACGGTGCTTGCAAAGCCGCCCGCGAGCGTTAGCGTGGTTATCGCCTTGCGGGCACTCGTCCCGAACTGAGCCGTAATGACCGTAAAGGCCGCGTCATACAGAACGGCTGCCATTACGACACCGAGGCCGAGCCAGATCGCATAAAACGCCGGCAATGACTGCACCTGACTCATCAGCGCAAGCATGCCCGCGGCAGCGACTGATCCGACGCTCATCACTAATCGCCCGCCTAACCGGTCGATGAGGATTCCGGCGGGCACCGCGACCGCGCCGCTGACTACCATGCTCAACGAGAACGCACCGACGATCGCATTGCGAGTCCACTGCAGTTCATGCTCAATCGGCGTGATCAAGACCGATATTGCGTAAAAAACCGACCCCCACGAAATGATCTGGGTAATCGACAGTACCCAAATGATGTTCCATGGCGAGCGTTGCACACCGCCGGGCGCGGATTGAGAATCACACAGAGTTGAAATGTGCCCGCTTCACGGGTCTATGCTTTTCGACATTCGTCGAGGGTATCACAAGGCGAACTGCGGTCTCTTGAGGCGCAGCTCGCAGCGCTTTTCAAATCCTACAAATAAATGAGAGTTGCACCGGTTAAGCGTCGTTTGAGCGCGGCGTAGATTTTCTGCCTCGACAGGAGCCGCATGCGGTCGGCGACTCGCGGCTTGCTGGCTCATACACACTTGGAGGAATCGTCATGGCAGTGAACGATCGCAAGACAGCGCTGATAACCGGCGCCAGCAGTGGAATTGGCTATGAGTTGGCGAAATGCTTTGCGCAGGATGGACACGACGTGATCCTGGTTGCGCGATCGGAGGACGAATTGAACCGTATCGCGGAGAACTTTCAACAGCAGTACGGCATTCGCGCGACCGTCATAGCAAAAGATCTGTTCGATCCTGATGCAGCATGGGAACTTTACGATGAAGTCAGCAGCATGGGCATCGAGATCAATTATCTGGTGAATGACGCCGGGCAAGGCGTATATGGCAAGTTCGTCGAAACGGACCTCGAGCGTGAACTCGAAATCATCCAGCTTAATGTCTGCTCCCTGGTCGTGCTCACCAAGCTCTTCCTTCGAAACATGGTCGCGCGCAATGAAGGACGCATATTGCAGTTGGCCTCACTCGTAAGCAGGAATGCCGCACCGTGGTCCGCCGTTTACGCCGGCACGAAGGCATTCGTTTATAACTTCACGCAATCAGTCATCGAGGAGTTGAAAGGAACGAACGTCACTATGACCGCCCTGCGGCCTGGTGCAACCGATACCGATTTCTTCCGCAAGGAAGGCGGTGAGATGGCCACCGTCGTTCAGGATGGCAAACTGGATCCTGCAGACAAGGTTGCGCGCGAAGGCTACGACGCGATGATGCGCGGAGACGATTCTGTCGTTACCGGTGGCAAAAACAAAGTGATGGATACACTTGGTAATGTCATGCCTGATACCATGATAGCGAAACAGTCAGCGAAGCAGCATGAGCCTGCTGACGTTCAGCAGCGGTGACATAGCAACCCATCGCTGAACGTATCACCTGTGACCGCTTCAGCGGCAGCGCCGTACACGCGGCGCTTTGCAAGCAACTAGAAGGATTCGGCAGGCGGCGCTGGTCATCAAAATAGCTTTCTCTTGTCGCTTGTTCGTTGCGCTGTCGACTAGCAGCTCCGGTTGAAAGCGATAAGACACGCTATCTGACGATCACAACGCGCATTACGGAATCGCATGCTTGACTGCCTGATCATAGGAGGTGGACCGGCCGGTTTGACTGCAGCGATCTATCTTGGGCGTTTCCGGAGGAACATAGCACTCATCGACGGTGGAGCAAGCCGTGCGGCCTTCATACCGAGTACACATAACTGTCCCGGCTTTCCGGAAGGGATTTCCGGTAACCAACTTCTCAGCCGCTTAGGCAACCAGGCGAGCCGCTACGGCGCGCGAATCATCAGCGGCATCATCGAGCGCCTTGAAAGAACCGATGACGGCTTCGTCGCGCATGGCGCCGGCAGTGTTATTGCGTGCCGCACTGTCTTGCTGGCCACCGGCATCGTCGATGTAGTACCTCGCATGGCGCACCTGCGCGATGCGATTGCGGACGGCTGCGTGCGCCTGTGCCCGGTATGTGACGCGTACGACGTGATTGACCAGACTGTTGCTGTAGTCGGTCGGGTAAGCAACGCTTTGAGTCACGCGCTATTCCTGCGCACGTATACGCCGAATGTAACCGTGGTTCCGGTCGACGAACCCGGTGCCCTGTCTGCCCAAGAGCGAGAGCTTGCTAATGACGGTGGCATTTGCATCCTCGAGCATTCGCTATCCGACATCGCGCTGACACCCATTAAGTCGTTACTCGTGACTACGAGCGACGCGAAGGAATATGAGTTTGACGCCGCTTACGCCGCAATGGGCGCAACTATTCGCTCTGAGCTCGCCCTGGAGCTTGGTGCTGCATGCGCGGCCGACGGCACGCTCGAGGTAGATGCGCACCAGCGCACGACGACGCCAGGGCTGTACGCAGCGGGAGACGTCGTGAATGCGCTCCACCAGATCAGCGTCGCAACGGGACACGCGGCAATTGCGGCGAGCCATATCCACAATTCACTGCAGCAAACGCGGGCACGCGTCGCTAAAAGTGCACATCATCCTGATGTCTTAATCGGAGTAAAGCGGACAGCAATTGCTTGACGGGTCGTGCAAGATGCGTCCACAGGCTAACCGCACGGAAAGCCTGTGTTCATGTTTTCCCTCCCTACCCGCACCTAGCGGGCTCGGGCCGCTCTCCAAAGGAGCGGCCCTTTTTTTGAGCGTGAAATGATTAGGAGGCGCTGTAGTGCAATCGACGAAGCGCTTCAACAAGAATGAAGGCCGGGAGCAGACAGAGTGTGGACAACAGTGCGTGCGCCCGACCGTGCATCACTTCGATGTTTTATTTTTTCTTGGCCAGATCGCGCGCCATTTCGAGGTGATGCGTAATCACCGGCAATGTCTTTTGCGCGAAGGCCTTTACGTCCGCGTCTTTGCCGTTCTTCGCTTCGTCGGAAAACAGTTTTTGCGTCGCTGTATGGTCCTTCACACCGGCATCCGCGATGTATTGGCGATCGAAGCTGGCGCCCGACATGCCTTTTAGCTTTTCGAGAGCCTTTTGATGCGCATTGTCCGGCGCGTCGGGCAGACTTACTCCTTTGCCTTGAGCAATGGACTTGAGTTCGTCATTGGCGGTCGTATGATCTTTGACCATTTGGGCGCCGAACTGCTTCACCGCCTCGGACGCGGCCTGAGTCGACGCGACGTTCCCGGTCGCCACTTCGGCATGGCCGGCTTGAGCGGCTTTCATCATGAAGTCGCGGTCTCGCTTGTCTATGCTCGACGATGAGCCAGCCGCTTTGGCAGTGCCCGCCGGCGACGCTTTGCTGTTTTGCGCGTGGCCTGCCGCTGGAAAGGCCAGCGCCAGAGCGGCCGCCACAATTGCTACACGAACGGGAGATTTCATAACAGATTCCTTTCTGGGAGATATGTGAGAGACGCGGACGACGGCCGCCAAAGGACTTGGCGGCTCGCTGGACCCGTTGGCGACACTACAACGGTGCCGTCGCCTCGTATGCCGGCTGTTTGCGCACTACGCCGTAAGAACTGTCTCCTGGAGCGTCGGCGCACCGCTGCGGGCGTAAACATTTCAACCGAAACGCGTAAAATTCGGATCGCAGAAGGCGGGCTCTTAGCCTTCTGCTTTGGTTGCGCCGCTTAATCCGGCGCTTAACCAAACCGCGGGGTACAGGCAGACGACCCGTTCACCGGCATGCGTTTTGCGTTTCCTCTGTGGCACTGGAACTATGCGCTCGCGCAACGCACAAAGCCTTATTTGATTTGGTCAGGGATAGGCAGGGCCGAACTTTGAAGTACGTAAACAAGCTGACCCCGCGCCTGGTCCCCGGACGCAATGGCCCCAAACGCAGGGGCCGCGGGCGCATCCCGGATGAGCCGATTTTCCTGCGCCAGGGAGATCTCGACGGTGCCTGCGGATACTACTGCCTGCTTATGGCTCTGATAGCGTTGGGACTTTTCCGGCGCAGCGAAGTCCTCGATCTGGATGTAAGAAAGCCCGTCAAGGCGTTGGCCCGGATCCGCGCGAGCGCGCGGCCTCATTATTTCAGCGGCACCGGCACCAAAACGTTGCAAAAACTACTGTCACCGGTCAAGGATGCTCTGCAAGTGGGCATCACAAATGGCAAAGACAATAAGGTGCGCGATTTTGTCGTCGAGCATCTGGCGCGCGGAGATTTCGTAGTGCTGGGAATGGAAAACGTCCGCCAGGAACTGGCCCACTGGGTCCTTGCGGTAGGCATGAGCGGGACCCGCACGCGCGGTGAGTTCAAACCGACGAGGTTTCTTCTCCTCGACCCGGACGTGAATGGTCCCCGGCGGAAACGCTGGAACAGCGCAGTCGACATGCAGGCCTCCACCGCACACGGTCAACTACGGCGCGTGCGGGAGGTCGAAGGCAGACAATGGCTGGCGCGTTTCGATGGTGCGGTTGCGATCGGCCTCAAAGATGAAGCCGTCCGCCGATTCGGGCCGCTTCGGCATCTTACGTAGGCGCAGGATGCTAAGGTGGCTTAGAGCGGTTTTTTCGGCTGGCTGATGACGCCGCCGGCTCCCATCATCAGCGCGTTGATGAAGAATACCGGCGCAAGTCCGAAGCCGGAAACTATAAAGCCGAAGAAGGCAGGCGCGATGACGCGCACCAGGTTGTTTGCTGTCAGGCGCAGGCCCAATGCCTCGCCCGAGCGCCCTTCGGTCGAGCGGCTGAACATCATCATTGTCGCGATCGGCTGTCCGCAACCGGTGCCGAGACCGAATATGAAAGACACCAGGCCCAACATCACTGCGCTTTGAAACAGCGGCACCAGCACGAATCCCACGCCGGCGATGAAGAAGGAATATGCGAGCAGGCGGTCTGTGCCTAGTCTTGCAATCAACCGCGATAAGCCAAACCGCACGACGAATGAAGCGGCAGCGAAAGTCGCAAGCAGCGTACCAATCGCTGACGCGGACAGTCCTATGCTGACGCCATACACGGGAATATAGAACTGAAATAGATCCGTGCCGAGTTGCACGAGACTGCCGATCGCAAGAATTCGCACGATTGCCGGATCACGAAGCGTATCCACGATGCGGGTCTTCGCGGCAGCACGCGCGCTTGCGCCCGGGAGTAACCTGCCCCACATGACGACAATGACTCCGGTCGCCAAAGCCAACATGGCTGCTGTGATGCATGCCGCCGGGTAGCCGAAGTTGTCGATAGAGAAACCGGCGACCAGCGGGCCAATAAAATTAGAGGTCGCCCCGACGAGGCTAAAGTTGCTGAAATTTTGCGCGCGCTTGTCCGGTGCGCTCAATACGCCGACAAGGTTTTGCACGATGACAAGGAAAAACGCAAACGATAGACCGCTCATTGCGCCACCGATAAAGAGCGCCGGCAAGGTGTGCCAAAAATAGGGAATAACAAGGCCGGCAGTACCGCAGGCTGCACTCAGCAGTAACGGACGCTGCGGTCCGAGCCGGTCGCCCATCGATCCCGCAGTTAACGAGAGCAGCAAGGGGCACACATAGTACGATGCGACGAGTATGCCGACTTGTGTGGGATTGGCGCCGATATCGAGGGCATACAATTGCAGCACCACGCGCGCTGCGTTGACCGCGACGAAGCCGATCAAAGTAATGATGAAGGTCAGATAAAGCGGCATTGGCGGCAGCAACGGTCAGACAAGATCGAAAGATGGCGCGTACCCAAGACGATGTCTTCATGCGAACCAGTCGTTCGCATGGCGTCGGGCAACGTCGGGTATTGAAGCGGAAACCGCGCATCAGCGACTTGCGGCAAACACGAATAAAGCAAGCGCATTGACTCGCAGGTAGCCGAGTATTGGCAGGTCGCTATTTACTTGTCAACTGCGGGCGTTTGCCATGCCGCAGCACGTCGTACCGAGGCTTGTCGTATATCATCTCCTGATTACTTTGTGCGACGGGAGTTTCATGACGGAAGTACACGTAACAAAAACGACATCGTCAACGAGTCGACTTGCGCAATTTGCATCAGCGCTGCGCTTTGAAGATCTTTCCGCGCAGGTCGTCGAAAAGGCGAAGACGTGCCTACTCGATACGCTGGGCTGCTGCCTATTCGGCTCGACCCTCGATTCGATCCACAAGCTAACGACGTTCATTGCGTCAGAACGATGCGGCAATCAAGCCACTGTCTTCGGTTCCGGACTGCGGACCTCCGCAGCTAATGCGGCGCTGGTCAATGCAACCGGTGCGCACGCGTTCCAGCTTGATGAAATCCACATCAAGTCCACGCTGCATCCCGGATCACTCGCCGCCCCTGTCGCATTGAATCTAGCTGAATCCATCGGCAACTATGATGGGAAGCAACTCATCGCTGCGCTCGTTGCCGGCTACGAGGTTGGCATACGCATTGGCCTGGCGTGCAAGGGCGGCATGTTTACGCGGGGGTTCCACAATCAGGGAACGACTGGCGTGTTTGTCGCTGCAGCGTGCGCGGCCCGCCTGCTCGGCTTGAATCACGCACAGACGGTGCATGCCCTGGGTATCGCCGGCTCGCAGGCAGCCGGTTTGATGGCCGTCCAGGAAGGCGCGATGACAAAGAGCTTCCACTCTGGGCGCGCTGCGCAAAGCGGCGTATACGCAGCAAGGCTGGCACAAATCGGCTATACCGGCATACCGGATGTTCTGGAAGCGCCTTACGGAGGTTTTTTGAGCGCGCTTATCGGCGA
>Ga0068852_100001296_pt1 | contig 16715 bp, 12 predicted proteins | sample KBSCornC22_FD_66594 | JGI IMG/M metagenome (GOLD analysis project Ga0068852, IMG submission 66594) | Corn rhizosphere microbial communities from Kellogg Biological Station, Michigan, USA - KBS Corn C2-2 | ecosystem: Host-associated > Plants > Roots > Rhizosphere > Soil ... | reverse complement strand
CCGATCCCGACAGCATCGACGCCCAAGGGCGAAGCGACCGCTACGTCAGCGTCCGCCGCGTCGCTGCGCTGAAGACGTTCGAGCGCGCGATCGTCGCGCGCGGCGGGTTGGTCGCGACGCCCACCGACGCGCTCGCCGTTCTCGCCGGCGTGCCGGCGTGCCGCAAGGAATGGGGCGGCCCGGCGCCGCTGGCACGGTGGCTGCGCGAGCTCGCCGGCGCGCGCGCGGAGGCGCCGCTCGCCGACGCGGTCGCGGCACAGATGAACGACATCGACGCTGCGCTGCTGCGCTTCAGCACGCGAAGCAACGCGCGCGTCGAGCACCGCGTCGGTCTCGATCCGGTGCGCTGGTTCGCCGCCGCGGTAGACGCGCTCGCGACGCCGGTCGAGGCTGTCGACGCGCCGGGCCGGCGCTTCCAGGTGCGCTGCGCCGACCTCGTCGCCGCGCTCGAGACGTTGCATCGCAGCGATTCCGCGATCCTCGAGACGCTGGCGTGGCGCGGCACCGAAGGCAGCGCAACGCTCGCGCGCTGGCGTGCCGACCAGGAGATGCAGATCACCGCACGCGAGGTGACGCGGCGCAATCCCTGGGGCGGCGTTCCGGGCTGCATCTACCTCGGCGGCGACGGCGACTCGGGGCCGGCGTACTTCCTCGCGCCGCCGCGCAGCGCGCAGCAACGCGTCTGCACGATGGCGGCGGTGCGCAGCGTCGCCGTCGCTGCGAGCGGATCGGCCGCGATGCCGGCGCCGATCGCGATCGGCGGCGAGCCGGGCCCCGATGCCGCGGCCGACGATCCGCGCTGGAAGGTGCCGCCGTCGCTCTTCACGCTGCTGTCGCCGCTCGAAACGCTGCGCCAGCCGGCGGGCGCGCTCTACCGCGCCTACGCCGCAAGCGACGGGCCGGCGCAACGCGTGCACGCCGGCCGCGTCGGCTCGCGCAACCACGTCGACCTCGACGGCGCGCCGGTCGACGTCGGCTATTCGATCGACCTCACGATCGACCCCGCGCTGCAGGCGCTGGCGCAGAAGACGGCCGCCTGCTACACCGGACGCCACGACGTCTGCCGCGCGCTCGGCCTGCACCGCGCCGAGGACCGCGACGGCGCGATCGGGCAGCAGCTGCTCGAAGGCGCGATGGTGCGAATGGCCGCAGTCGCCGTGATCGACATCGCAAGCGGCCGCATCGAGGCGCTCGCCGGTGCGCTGTCGCCGTGCGCGCGCCAGGAGGTCGACGGCCCCGGCCGCGATCCCGGCTGCGATCCGCGCCTGCCGTATCGCGTCCAGTACCGCCCCGATGCGCTCCTCAATCCGGCCGTCTACCACTCGGCGATGCCGGCGTCGACGATCAAGCCGATCATGGCGACGGCGTTCCTCGGCGACGGCGAGCGCGGCCGGAAGCTCGTCGCTGCCGAGCGCGCGGCGATGCAGCACGAAGCGACGCCGGCGGCGGGAAGCCTGCGTGGCCAGCTGATGCGATCGGACTCGGCGCGGTTCCTCGACCGCATGTTCTGCTTCGAGCAGAACTTCGCCGGCTGCCAGCGGCCGTGGAGCGTCCAGGCCGCGGCGCACGCGTTCGGCTGGAACGCCAACTGCGACGAAGCGCGCATCTCGTGCGGCAACGCCGACCTCTTGTTCGGCGCGCCGCTCGTCGCCAGCGACGAGCGCGACTGGAACGCGCCGGGGCCGACGCCGATCGCGTACGGGCGCCTCCTCAGCGAGCCCGCCGGCAAGGCGATCGGCGCGGCGATGCACCTGATGCCGCCGATGCCGCTCGATGCCGGCATCGTGCGGCGCTGCGCGCTCGGCGCCGACGGCCGCCGTGGCAGCGAGGACGACTGGGAGAAGTGCAAGGGCGGCGCAGTCGTCGATGTCGTCGCCGAGGGCTGGGGCCAGGGCCACGCCCGCGCGACCGTGCTCGGCGTCGCCGGCATGATGGCGACGCTCGCCGCCGCCGCGAACGGCAGCGCGCGCGTGCCGCGGCCGCATCTCGTCGCCGCGATCCACGGCGTCGCCGGCGCCTCGGCCGAAAGCTTCGCCGCCGCCGCCGCGCCCTGGTCGGAGCCGCAGACGATGCCGCCGCCACTCGCTCGCGACGCCGCCGAGGTGATCCTGAGCGGGCTCTCGTTCAGCCACCGCGCCGGCACCGCGCGCACCGCGTGCGAGCAGGTCTTCGACGCCAAGCGCTGCCGCGACATCGACTGGCTCGCCGGCAAGACCGGGACGCCGAGCTTTCCGAGCGACGGGCTGACGCTCGACGCGATCGTCCGCCTCTGCCGTCCGGGCGCGCCGCCGTCGGCCGAAGCGAAGCGCGGCGCGTGCAGCTCGCTGAAGCCCTACAAGTGGTACGTCGCCGCGTTCCGTTCCGACCGCGCGAAGGACGGCCCGTGGACGAAGGCGATCGCCGTGCTCACCGAGCGCAACTGGCTGCGCGCGAGCGGGCGCATCCACGGCACCGGCGACCACGGCCCGAACCCGTCGGCGGAGATCGCGATGCAGATCGTCGGCCGCACGACCGGTGCGATCGAGGGCGGGGGAGGTTCGCAATGAGCGCAGTGGTGCGCCGCAATGCGCAGCGCGCTGCGAACGAGACGCTGCCGCCGCCGCTCGTCTGGACCTTCGACGGCCCGTTCGAGCGCTGCCTGAACGACCTCGAGGACAGCCTGCGTCGCGCGCTCGTCCTGATCGGCGACGTTTCGCGCGTCGCCGTCCTGATCGACGTCTCGCTGCCGGCGCTGCAGGCGCGCGTGCGTGCCGGCGATCGCATCCAGCCCGCCTGGGGCCGCTTCGTCGAGCGGGTCTCCGGCTACGGCCTGCCGACCTTTCCCCACGTGCGGCCGTTGCGCACATCCGGTCCGCTGGCGACCCTCGTCGTCGCGTACCGCAGCTGATCGTTTCCGAACGACTCCGAAAGCCAGCCATGACCATGAAATCCTGGGTTCTCCATCGCGTCGCCGGCCGCAGTGATCTTCCGCCGCGCGAGCGCGGCCACGAGCCCGACCTCGACGCCGACGCGATCCCGCGCGAGCAGGGCGTCGCGACGGCCGATGCGCTCAGACCGGGCGCCGACCTCGGCGTCTACGCGCCGCTGATCAGCGCGGTGCGCGACGAGCTCGAGCACTTCGTCGTCAGCCACGTCCGGCTTCACGTCACGATCGCCGACCGCGACCGCTTCCTGCTGACGTCGGTCGGCGTGCGCTCGCCCGGCGGCGCGCAGGCGCGCGAGCTGCTGCAGCAGTTCATGCACGAGTTCAAGCCCGAGCAGGTCAAGCGCTACCTCGCCCGCGAGGTGATCGGCCGGCTGCCGAACGCCGGCGTCATCGACCTCACTCTGTTCGGCGGCCTCTCCGATCTCGAAGCCGGCGAGCGCGCGAGCGACGACGGCGAGTACCGCGAGCTGCTCGCGGCGCTGAGGACGACGCCGCAGGTCGCGCGGCCGTACGAAGTGAGCGTGCTCGGCCGCTGGAGCGAGGCCGATGCGCCGGCGTCGCCGTTCGCGAACAACGCGCGCGGCGGCGCGGTGCCGTCGACGCCGCTCGCCGGCCGCGCGGTCGCGTTCGACGTCAGCGATGCCGACGGCACGCGGGTCGCCGTGCTGCCGTCGGTCGTCCCCGGCCGCCGCTACGTGATCGGCAAGGACGAGAGCTCGGACCTGCGCGTCGATGGCACCTACACGAGCCGGCGCCACGCCGAGATCTGGCTCGACTCGGACGGCTGGCGCGTCGCCGACGCCGGCTCGACCAACGGAGTCCGCGTCGTCGACGAGCAGAGCGGCCGCTCGCGCGCGACCGCAGCGAACGGCGACGACGCGCCGATCCGCGTCGGCGACGGCATGCGGGTCGTGCTCTCGGCGCGCGCCGACGGGCCACCACGGGACTATCCATCGATCGCGCTTCGCGCCGCGACTGCGGCGGCGGCGCCGTCGCCGGTGACGCCGATCGCGACGGCAGCGGGCACGACCGCGCCGAAGACTCCGCTCACCGCCGTGCTCGGCACGCGCAGCGCGCGCTTCGCGATCGCCGTCGCGCAGGACAGCGGCGAGCGCGTGCTGCCGCTCGACGCCGAGGTGCTGCCGTTCACGATCGGCCGCTCGCGCGGCCAGACGCTCGTCATCGACCGTCGCCATGCCGGCGTCTCCGGCCACCACGTCGCGATCGACGCGATCGACGACGACGGCGTGCACGGCAGCGTCGTCGGCGACAACGGCGTCGTCGTCGACGGCATCCGCTACGACACCGGCGCGCGCTTCGCGTGGCGCGCCGGCCAGACGATGGTGCTCGGCGGCTCGCTGCCCGGCGAAACGCCGTGCGTGCTCGCGCTCGAGCGCAGCTTGCAGGAATGACATGGCCCAGCTCTCTTCTTCCGGCCTGATCACGCCGATCGAGCCCGGGCGCCCGAGCCGGCGCGTTTCGCTGGCGACGGCCGCGCCCACGGCACGCCAGGCGGTCTACGCCAACGCGTTTCGTCGCCTCGAGGCCGCCGTCGCTTCGTCGTGCGGCAGCCAGCATCCGGTCAACGAGGACGCGCACAGCGCGCTCGAAGGCAGCGCGCGCCTGTTCGTCGTCGCCGACGGTGTCGGCGGCGGCGCGATGGCGCACACCGCGAGCGGCCTGCTCGTCGCCGCGCTGCACGAATCGCTCGAGGCGCAGCCGGTCGACGGCGACCGCGTCGCCGCCGCGATGCTCGGCGCCGACCGCGCGATCGCCGCAGCGATCGCGCGCGTCACCGATCGCCCGGGCGCGGCGACGGTCGCGCTCGCCGCGCCGCTCGACGCCTTCGCAGCGAAGTGGCTGGTCGGCTGGGTCGGCGACTGCCGCGCGTATCGCTGGTCGCCGCGCGACGACGCGCGCGTCGAGCTGCTGACGCACGACGACACCTTCGCGCATCTCGACGAGACGCCGCCGCCCGGCGGCGCTCCCGGCGATCCGGCGCGCATGGTCGGCAACGGCGCGACCACCGGCGCCAACGCGGTCACGATCGGCGTCGAGCTCGGCGATGTCCTGGCGTTGTGCAGCGACGGCGTTCACAAGCATGTCGACGACGCCGACTGGTGCCGCGTCCTCGTCGCCCAGCTGCCGCTCGCGCGGCGCGCCGACGCGCTCGTTGCGCTCGCGCGCGCGCACGGCAGCGTCGACGACGCGACCGTGTTGCTCGTGCAGCGCTGCGATCCGGGCTGGCGCGATCTGCGCCGCGCTGCGCGGCGCGACGCCGACCGTGCGAGGAGCGCGCGATGACTCCGGCCGACATCGATCGCGTTTTCGGCCGCGGCCGCGTCCGGATGGTCACCGGCGAGCACGTCGAGGTCTTCCGCGAGGCCTCGCTGCCGGGCGAGCGCAGGCGCTACACGAAGCGCTTCCTCGCCACCGCCGCGGGCGACTTCCGCGAATGGACCGAGCGCGAGTGGCGCATCCTCGCCCGCCTCGTCGGCCACGGCGTGCGGGCGGTGCCGCAGGTCGTGCAATTCGATCGCGGCGCCGCCGGCCGCGCGGCGCTCGTGCAGACGTACGACGCCGGCATCACCGTCGACCACTGGGCGACGCTGCTGCCGCTCGAGCGCGACGGCCTGCGCCTGCGCAACGTCTTCGAGGACTGCGCGCACTGGTGGGCGCTCGCGCGCCACTGCCTGATCGCGCTCGACTCGATCCACGCGCTGCAGCTCGTCCACCTCGACCTCAAGGCCGACAACGTCTGCGTTCCGATCGCGCCCGCCGACTTCGATCCGCTCGCGCCGGAGCGCACCCTGCGGGCGCGCTTCGACGACCTCGCGCTGATCGATTTCGCGTTCTCGCTCGTCTCGGGCGAGCCGCTCGAGAGCGCGCTGCCGATCGCCCGCCAGGCGGAGTACGAGTACCAGTCGCCGCGGCTGCTGCGCGCGCTCGACGCCGGCCGCTCCGGCAACCTCGCGCCGACGCGCGAGCTCGACTGGCGTTGCGACCTCTTCAGCCTCGCCGCGATGCTCTGGCGCTACCTGCCTGAATTCGAGGACGCGAGTCTCGGCGGCTGGACGCGCGCTCGCCACGCGAAAGCGCGCGCGCTCGCGCGCCGCCTCGTCGAGGCGCACGACGGCGAACTGACGGCCGAGCGGCCGCACGCCGAGCTGATCGCGCTCGCCGACGAGGCGCTCGCGCAGCGCGAGCTCGAGGATTCGTTGCAGCGCGGCTTCAGTCTCGTCGTCGACAGCGGCGTCGCGCGCGCGATGTCGCCGACGCCGGTGACGCGGATCGCGCTGCCCGTCATCGCGCGCGCCGCGGTCGAACCGACGCCGACGCCGACGCCGACGGCGATCGCGTCGCCGACGCCGATCACGGTGCCGCTTCCGCAACAGCCGGCGTCGGCCGCCGCGTCGACGCCGGCCGGCGCTGCACCGTGGTTCTTCAGCGGCGGCGACCCGATCCGCGTCGACCCGACCGACGTCGAAGCGCGGGCCGCCCTGCATCGCGCCGTGCGACCGCAGCGCGCGCGCAAGGCCGGCGCCGTCGCCGGCGTGCTCGCCCTGGTCGTCGCTGCAGCGGCGAGCGTGCCGCTGCTCGCTCCCGACTGGCTCGTCCTGCCCGGTGCGCATCGCGACGCGGCGAAGCTCGCTCGCGCGCCCGAGAAGCGGACGACCGCCCCCGCGACCGTCGTTGCCGCCGCGACGCCGCAGCCGAGCGTTCCAGCCCCGACAGCTGCCAAGGTGGACGCCGGTACCGCCAAGCCGGCCGCGGCGCCGATCGCAGCATCGGCGGCGATCGAAGCGCCGAAGACGACCGCCGCGCCGGTGACGAAGAGCGCAGCGATGGTCGACAACGCAGCCAACGCGAAGGCGCCGACGCTCGCCGCTGCGCGTCCGCCCGCGAAGGCGCAAACGCTTGCGCGCAGCGCGCGCGGTGCCATTGCAGCGCCAGCGACAGCGACGACACCGGCAGCGAAGACGGTGCTCGCCCGCGCTGCGCCGACGCCGGTGCCCCCGGCTCCCGCGGCGGCCGCCGCGGCGGCCCGAGCGCGGGTGCAGGTCGCGGCAGCTTCGCCGACGCAGCGGCGATCGCCGGTCGCGCGCACGTGGCAGGACCCGGCGGCGCCGATTCCGTGGGCGGTCGCCGGTCGCACCGCACCGCATCTGCCGCCGGCCAAGCCGCTCGCGGTCGCGCGTGCGCCCGCCACCGCGACCCACGCTGTCGCCACGTCGCTGCCAGCGACGAAGAGCGCAGGCACGCCGACGCCGAGCGACGCAGCGCCGACGTCGGTCGCGGCGATGCAAGCACCTTCCGCATCGGCGTCGCCGCCAGCGACGGCGACAGCGAGCGGCGCGCCCGCCGTCAACGTCGCCGCGGTCGCTCGCGACCTGCAGTCGACGCCTTCCGCATTCCCGGGCCTCCATGCGCGCGACGCGGCGGCGTCGACCACGGGCGACGGCGCGATCGATCTCGTCGGCCGCGCCAACGACGTCATGACGAACCACGTGCCGCGACTCGCGCAACAGGCGCAGCGCTCGGTGGCGCGGGTGCTCTACGCCGCCGGACGCTCCGAGCACATCCGCGAGGACGACGACGTCCGCGCGTCGGCGGCGGCGGTCGCGCGCAGCCCCGGCGATCCGCTCGGCGGCATGACGCTGCTGCCGCGCGACGCGCAGCAGCTCAACGACCAGGCGCGGGCGGAGTACGCGCGCAAGGGCGGCGCCCCGGACGTGCTGATGCTGCAGGTGCGCGCGTTCGGCGCCAATCCGATGGACGCCGAAGTCGCCGGCAACCTCGCGTTCCTGCTGCTCCGCCAGCGGCCGGCGCAAGCCGAGGCGGCGCGGCAGCTCGCGCTGCACGCGCTGACGCTGCGCGCGCGCCAGGCCGATGCGCGAATCGAGGACTGGGCGACGTTCGCGATCGCGAGCGCGCTCACCGGCCGCGAGCGCGACGCGCGCAACGCCTTCCTCGTCACGCTCGCGCTGGCGCCGAACCTCGAGCGCCAGTGCAAGGCGGCGCTCGACGTCGTCGCGCTCTACGGCGAGCGGCTGCGCGCTCCCGTCGAGGCGATGCTGCAAAGCGCGCAGTCGTCGCGCGCAGGTCAGCAGTCGGCGTTCTGCGAATGGCCGCCGCACTGGGTCGTGACCGGCGCGCGGTGACGCCCGCCGCCACGTCCCCAGTCCGGGCTCAGAGCTCGAACGCGCGGCGCAGCACGCGCCAATAGCCGACCGGCGCGAATCGCTCGAGCAACGCGACGACGACGGCGTCGCCGCCGACGAGGACGCGGGCGCGCCGCCGCTCGACGGCGCGCACGATGATCTCGCCGGCGCGATCGGGCGCCATGCGCAGCTTCTTGTCGGCAGCGGCGCGGCGCCGCTCGACCTCCTCCGCAGGGACGTCGGGCGGAGCGCGCGCGCTGCGCGCGATCGCAGTCGCGACGCCGCCCGGATGGACGACGGTGACGCCGACGCGGCTGCCGTCGAGCTCGTGGCGCAGCGCGTTGGAAAAGCCTCGGACCGCGAACTTGCTCGCCGCGTACGCCGTCTGTCCGGCCGGCGCGACGATGCCGTAGATGCTCGAGACGTTGACGATGCGCGCATCGTCGCTCGTCTGCAAGAGCGGCAGGAACGCCCGCGTCATGCGCACGACGGCGTCGAAGTTGATCGCCATCAGCCAGTCGAAATCGTCGGCACGGACCTGCTCGAAAGTGCCGCCGAGCGCGACGCCGGCGTTGTTGACGAGCAGGTCGACTCGACCGAGCGCGAGACGCACCTGCTCGGGCAGCCCGGCGACGGCATCGCGATCGGTGACGTCGAAGCGATGGACGACAGTGCGCGCGCCGAGCGCTGCGGCAGCCTCAGCAGCGCCCGCGAGTCCTTCTGCATCGACGTCGACGAGCGCGAGGTGGACACCGCGGCGAGCGAGCGCGAGCGCGATCGCGCGACCGATCCCGCCGCCGGCGCCGGTGACGACGGCGACGCGGCCGCGCAGCTGCATCGGCGCGGTCACGGCGGCGCCGATGCGGTGCCGAAGCCGAGGACGCCGTCGTCGATGCGGCTCCAGCGCATCGCGCGGACGTCGTGGAGATAGCTCTGTCGCACCTGCCACGGCATGCGCGTGCCCTGCTTGGGAAGCTGGTCGAGCGCGCGCTGCACGTAGCCGGAAGTGAAGGTGAGGAACGGCGCCTTCTCGACCGACGGATCGCGGCGCGGCACGACGATCGTCGCGCCGCGCCGGTCCATGTGGCGCAGCAGGCGGCAGACCCATTCCGAGATCAGGTCGGCGCGCAGCGTCCAAGAAGCGTTCGTGTAGCCGAAGCAGAGCGCGAGGTTGGGGACGTCGCTCAGCATCATTCCCTTGTACGCCATCGCGTCGCCCGCCCGCACCGCGGCGCCATCGACCGTCAGCGCGATGTCGCCGAGGACGTTGAGCTTGAGGCCGGTCGCGACGACGACGATGTCCGCCGGCAGCGTCGTTCCCGACGCGAGCCGGATGCCGTCGCTCGTGAAGCGCTCGATCGTGTCGGTGACGACGCTCGCGCTGCCACTGCGAATGGCGCCGAAGAGGTCGGCGTCGGGAACGAGGCAGACGCGCTGGTCCCAGGGGTCGTAGCGCGGCGAGAAGTGGACGTTGGCGTCGCAACCGGGGCCGGCGAGTTGTGCCGCCATGTCGACCAGGCGGCGCTTGACCTGCTGCGGACGCCGACGCGCGAGGCGGTAGTAGAAGGTGCCGATGAGGACGTTCTTCCAGCGTGCGAGCGCCGCCGCGGTGCGCTCGGGCAGGAAGCGCAGCATCGCCTCGGCGATCTTGTCGCGCGCCGGCCGCGCGACGACGTAGCTCGGCGAGCGCTGCAGCATCGTGACGTGCGCCGCGGTCGCCGCGAGCGCCGGGACGAGCGTCACCGCGGTCGCGCCGCTGCCGATGACGACGACGCGCTTGCCCGAGACGTCGAGCCCTTCCGGCCAGAACTGCGGGTGGACGACGGTGCCGCCGAAGTCGGCTTCGCCGGCGAATTCGGGCCGGTGGCCCTCGGCGTAGCTGTAGTAGCCGGCGCAGACGTACAGGAAACGCGCCCGCCAGACCACTGGCGCACCGTCGGCGAGGCGTTCGCCGTGCACCGTCCAGGCGGCGTCCGCGGTCGACCATTCGGCACGACGGACGGCGTGGCCGAAGCGGATGGCCGGCACGATGCCTGCCTCTTCGGCGGTGTCGCGGATGTAGCGCAGGATCGACGCGCCGTCGGCGATCGCGCGCGGCGCGGTCCACGGCCGCAGGCGATAGCCGAGCGTGAACATGTCGGAGTCGGAGCGCACGCCGGGGTAGCGGAACAGGTCCCATGTGCCGCCGATCGCGTTGCGCGCCTCGACGATGCACCAGCGCTTGCCGGGGCAGCGCTGCTGGAGGTGGTCCGCGGCGCCGATCCCCGAGAGGCCGGCGCCGACGATCAGGACGTCGAGCAGTTCTGCGGCGACGGCCGCGGGTGGAGACGGGGCGATGGAAGCGACGGTCATCGGCGGGCCACGGGCAAGCGAAACAGTCGCCAACTGTATGTGGCGTTTCTCGCGCCGTCGCCGCGTCCTCCCGAACGGTGAAGCGGCGCAGGCACGGTCTCGGGCATGATCGTTGCCATGGTGCCGCCTTCTGTCGACCGCCACGCCGTCGCGCACACAGCGCACCGCCGGCCATGAGCGACGTTTCCGAGGATGCCCGGGCGAACGCGGCTCGCCGCTCGGTCGAGCTGCTGAACGCGCAGGCCGACGTCGTCCGCGCCGAGCTCGCGCAACTGCGCCGCGAGCTTGCGCAGGTCCAGGAGGAGCTGAGCACCCTCAGGACCAAACAGGTGCTCGAGGTCAACGCCGAGCTCGTTCAGGCCGCCGTGCACGCCGACAGCGTCGCGCAGACCGCCGTCAGCAGCCTCGACGAACTGGCGCGCTCGACGCAGCACGACGAGCTGACCGGCGCGCCGACGCGCGCGCTATTGCTCGACCGGCTCGAGAACGCGATCGCGATGGCCGGCCGGCGCTCGACTCGGGTCGGAGTGATCTTCGTCGACCTCGACGGCTTCAAGCAGATCAACGACACGCTCGGCCACGCCGTCGGCGACCAGGTGTTGCAGCTGGCGACGCGCCGGCTCGAATCGGCCGTTCGCGAATCGGACTCGGTCAGCCGCCACGGCGGCGACGAGTTCGTCGTCCTGCTCGCCGAGCTCGCCCGGCCGAGCGATGCCGCCGCGGTGGCGCAGAAGATGATCGAGACGCTGCAGGCGCCCGCCCTCATCGGGCCGCACCGCGTCGCGGTGTCGGCGAGTCTCGGCATCAGCGTCTATCCCGAGGACGGCGACGACCCGATCACGCTGATCGGCTGCGCCGACGCGGCGATGTACCGTGCCAAACGCGCCGGCCCCGGCGGCTACGCGTTCTGCAGCGACATCGCCGAGGGCACGCACCGCGAGGGGCGTTCGGCCGGCGACGCATTGCCGCATCGGCGGCCCGACAGCGCGCTCGCCGAGCACGAGGCGCGGCTGCGCGAGCTGCTCGAGGCCAACAAGCAGCTCGTCAGCGCGGCGCAGACGGCGCAGCGGCTGCAGGCCAACGCGGAGGAAGCGCACCACCGCCAGATCAACTTCGTCGCGATGGCGGCGCACGCGCTCCGCAACCCGCTGTCGGCGATGCGCGTCGCCGCGATGACGATGCAGCACCCGCGCGCCGACGACGCGCTGCGCACCGGCCAGCACGAAATCATCCAGCGCCAGAGCGCGCACATGGCGCGCCTGATCGACGACCTCCTCGACGGCTCGCGCGTCGGCGCACGCGAGTTCCGCCTCAAGTGCAGCCATCTCGAGCTCGCCGGCATCCTGCGCGACGCGATCGCGGCGTGCCGGCACGCGATCGACAAGAAGCAGCAGCGGCTGCTCGTCGAGCTCGACCCCGCGCTCGCCGTCGTCCATGCAGATCCGCAACGGCTCACGCAGGTCTTCACCAACCTGCTCAACAACGCGTCGCGGCGCTCGCATCCCGGCGGCGACATCCTGCTCGCGACCAAGTGCGGCGCCGACCAGGTCGTCGTCACGGTCGCTGACCACGGCGTCGGCATCGCTCCCGAAGAGCTGCCGCACATCTTCGACCTGTTCGCGATCGACACCAGCGTTCCGGTCGACGAGTCGGGTCTCGGCATCGGCCTCGCGGTCGTCCACGAACTCGTCAAGGCGCACGGCGGCACCGTCGCGGCGAGCAGCGCCGGCAGGGACCTCGGCAGCGAGTTCATCGTCCGCCTGCCGCTCGCGGCGACCCCGTCCTGACTTCTCCAGCCTTCCTGGCGCACGCGAACATGGCGAGCGGCGGAAGAAGAGCTTGAGCGACTAACGCAGGATGGCGTCGATCTTGTCGCGCCAGAAGGCCGGCGGCGGCGCGTCGCCGAAGCCGGCGCGAACGTTGTCTTCCATGTGCTCGCGCCGCCGCGTCCCCGGGATCGCGCAAGTCACCGCTGGGTGCGAGAGGACGAACTTCAACAGCAGCTGCGCCCAGCTCGTGCAACCGATCTCGGCGGACCACGGCGGCAGCGGCCTCGCGAGCAGCGAGCGCAGCAGGCCGCCGCCGCCGAACGGCATGTTGACGATGACGGCGACGCCGCGCTCGGCGGCGAGCGGCAGGATCCGTCGCTCGGCGGCGCGGTCGTCGAGGGCATAGTCGATCTGCACGAAGTCGAGCCGCTCCGAGCGGAGCACCGATTCGACTTCGGGGTACGCCGACGACGTGTAGTGGCTGACGCCGAGATAGCGGATGCGCCCTGCTTCCTTCCAGCGTCTGAGCGTCGCGAGCTGGGTGCGCCAGTCGACCAGGTTGTGGACCTGCATGAGGTCGATGCGATCGACCTGCAGCAGCCGCATCGAGGTCTCCATCTGGCGGATGCCCTCGTCGCGCCCGCGCGTCCAGACCTTGGTCGCAACGAACGCCTCGCCGCGGCGGCGGCTCGCGGCGAGCAGCTCGCCCGTCGTCTGCTCGGCGCGGCCGTACATCGGCGAGCTGTCGAACACCTTGCCGCCGGCGTCGAGCAGCGCGTCGACGACGCCAGGCAGCTCGGCGTACCCGGGCGAGCCGGGCGACTGGTCGAAGCCGACGTAGGTGCCGCAGCCGATCACCGGCAGCGGCTCGCGGGTCGAAGGGATCGGTCGTGTCTGCATCTTCGAGGAACTCGATGGCGGCGGCGCGGCTGCAAACGCCGGCGCGGCGACGGTCGTGAGCGCCGCGGCCGCCGCGCCGCGAACGACCTGCGCCCGCGTCGGCCCGCTTCGTCGCGCCGCCATCGCGTGCCGAACGCTAGCCGAGCTCGACGAGCATCGGCTGATGATCGCTCGCCTCGGTCGACGCGTCGACCGCGACCTTGCGCAAGCGACCGCGCAGATCACTGCTCGTGAAGATGAAGTCGCACGCGAACGCCTCGGGGAACTCGTCGCAGTCGTGGACCCCGAGGGTCGGCGGCTGCGGCTCGGCCGGATGGAGGCGCTGCCACGCGTCCTCGAGGCGCGGCACGCGGCCGTCGCCGAACGCGGCGCCGAAGCGATCGTGGAGCGGGTCGTCGGGACGGAAGTTGAAGTCGCCGGTGATGATCGCCGAGACGCTCTGCGGCTGGCGGTCGAAGGCGCCGTCGGAGGCGCTGCCGACGCCGCCGGCGAGCGCGTGCGCGCACGCCTCGGCGTGGCGGTCGCGCAGCGCCTCGAGCTGAGCGGCGCGCTGCAGCGCCGAGTAGTACTCGAGGTGCGTCGTCGTCACGCGCAACGCGCCGAACGGCGCTTCGACGAGAACCTCGACGGCGACGCGCGGCATGTTGCGCACGCTCGGATCGGCGGGCCACGGCAGCAGCCGGCGCAATGCCCAACGCACCGGCAGGCGGCTGAGGATCAGGTTGCCGAAGCGGCGCCGGCCGCGGTCGGGCGCGGCGCAGTCGACGGCGATGCCTTCGATGGCGGTGAATCCCGGCAATGCGGCGGCGATCAGCGCGAACTGGTCTTCGCCGCCGCTGCCCTCGAGCGTCGCGAAATTGGCGGCGACCTCCTGCAGACAGAGAACGTCGAAGTCGGCGAAGGCGCGCGCGTCGTCGACGATGCGCTGCGGGTCGACGCGGCCGTCGCAGCCGCGGCACCACTGGACGTTCCAAGTGACGAGCTTCATCGCTCGTCGCAGTGTCGCCGACGCGGTCGCGGCGCGCTCCGGCCGCGTCGGGTCACCCTGCGTGCGTCGCAGCGGTCGGCCATCTGGATGTCCGGTCGCGACACACTTGACACAGACTGATACATTGCCTCGAATACGGGCGACGACCCAGCAGGAGACGACATGAGCGAATCGACCCGCGAGTACCAGGAGTCGCGCATCGAGGATGAGCCGATTCTCGGTCCCGTCCTCGTCCTGCCGAGCGGCACGATCCAGCCACTGACGTTCTGGGAGCGCGTGCTCGTCAGGCTGCGCCTGATCGGCGCCAAGACGCTCGAAGCGCGCTACTTCCAGTCCGCTGCCTGACCGGCGGCGCTGCCGCCGCCGCGTCGCAGCACGCGGTGCCATGTCCGAGATCGACAAGGCCTTCACGGGCTCGATCGCCGAGGTCTACGAGACCTATTTCGTCCCCCTGATCTTCGCGCCGTACGCGCGCGATCTCGCGCCGCGGGTCGCTGCCGCGGCCCCGCGGCGCGTCCTCGAGGTCGCCGCGGGAACCGGCGTCGTCACGCGCGCGTTGCGTGCGCAGCTGCCGGCGTCGGTCGAGATCGTCGCGACCGACCTCAACCAGGCGATGCTCGACGTCGCCGCCAAGACCGTCACCGGCGGCAGAGTCGAGTGGCGTCGCGCCGACGCAACCGCGCTGCCGTTCGGCGACGAATCGTTCGACGCCGTCGTCTGCCAGTTCGGCGTCATGTTCCTGCCCGACAAGGCGAAGGCGTTCGCCGAGCTGCGGCGCGTGCTGCGGCCCGGCGGGATGCTGCACTTCAACGTCTGGGACCGGATCGCCGACAACGAGTTCACCGACGTCGCGACCGACGCGCTCGCCGCGATGTTCCCGGACGATCCGCCGCGCTTCATGGCGCGTACGCCGCACGGCTACCACGACGTCGCGGCGATCGCGCGCGACGTGCGCGCCGGCGGCTTCGAAAAAGCCGCGAAGATCGAGACCGTCACGAAGCGCAGCCGCGCGCCGACGGCGCGCGATGCCGCGCTCGCGATCTGCGCCGGCTCGCCGCTGCGAAGCGAGATCGAAGCGCGCGCCCCCGGCAGGCTCGAAGACGCGGTGCAGGCAACCGCCGCTGCGATCGCGCGCCGCTTCGGCGCCGGCCCCGTCGACGGCAAGATCCAGGCGCACGTCGTCGCGGTCGCGCGCTGACGCGCTCCGCGGCGACGCCTCTACTTCGCCTTGCCCGGGTCCTTGACCGCCTTCTGGACGTCGAACTCGACGTTCCAGAGCTGGCCGTTCTGGCGCTCGACCTTGCGGATGTAGACGTCCTGGACGACGTCGCGGGTCTGCGCATCGATCAGGATCCGGCCGCGCGGGCTCTCGATGATCTGGCCTTTCATCGCCGCAAGCAGCGCGTCGCCGCCACCCTGGCCCTTGGTCGCGCCGAGCGCGTTGTAGATCAGGTGCATGCCGTCGTAGGCGGCGACCGCCATGAAGTTGGGGCGGAATTTGTTGGCCGCCTCGAACGCCTGCACGAACTTCTTGTTCACCGCCGACGGGTGCGCCGCGGAGTAGTGGTGGGAGTTGACCACGCCGAGCGCGACGTCGCCCATGTCGTTGAGCTGGTCGTCGTCGGTGACGTCGCCGGTGGCGATCAGCTTGATCCCCGACTTGTCGAGCCCGCGCTCGCCGAACTGCTTCATGAACGCGGCGCCCTGCCCCGAGGGCAGGAAGACGAACACCGCGTCGGGCTTGGCGTCGGCGACCTTCTGCAGGAACGGCGCGAAGTCGGGTGCGCGCAGCGGCGTGCGGATCTCCTCGGTGATCTGGCCGCCGTCGAGCGTGAACTGGCTCTTGAAGAACTTCTCGGCATCGAGCCCGGGACCGTAGTCGGAGACGAAGCTGACGACCTTCTTGATGCCGTGCTTGGCCGCCCAGTCGGCCATCGGCACGGTCACCTGCGGCAGCGTGAAGCTGGTGCGCACGATGTAGGGCGAGCGCTCGGTGATCGCCGACGTCGCCGCCGCGCTCACCACCATCGGCGTCTTGCTCTGCGTCGCGATCGGCGCGGTCGCGAACGCCGACGGCGTGATGCCGAACCCGAGCAGCACGTCGACCTTGTCGTTGACGACGAGCTCCTGCGCGATGCGCTTGGTCGCGTCGGGCACGCCGCCATCGTCCTTGAGGATCACCTCGACCTTGCGGCCCGCGACCGTCGAGCCGTTCTGCGCCATCCAGAGCTTGACCGCCGCGTCCTCCTGCTTTCCGGTCGACGCCTGCTGCCCCGTCATGGGCAGGATCAGGCCGATCTTGAAAGGCGTTCCCGACTGGGCGCTGACGGCGCCGGGAAGCGCAGCCGCGAGCAGGGTGAGCGAGAAGCCAAGGGCGAGGCGGCGGTGCATGGTCGGGTCCTTCGGGTCGAATCGCGCGATTCTCGCGGCGGCGCCAGCAGCGGCAATGCGGACATTCGCCAACGACGGCAAGCGCCTCCCTATCATCGCCTGGGTCCCAGCCGCGACCGAGAGACCCCGATGACGACCCGCACGGAGCCGCCGTTTCGCGCCGACCACGTCGGCAGCTTCCTCAGGCCCAAGCGCCTGCTCGACGCGCGCGAGCGCCGCGCCAAGGG
>Ga0068852_100001295_pt1 | contig 16716 bp, 16 predicted proteins | sample KBSCornC22_FD_66594 | JGI IMG/M metagenome (GOLD analysis project Ga0068852, IMG submission 66594) | Corn rhizosphere microbial communities from Kellogg Biological Station, Michigan, USA - KBS Corn C2-2 | ecosystem: Host-associated > Plants > Roots > Rhizosphere > Soil ... | reverse complement strand
AAGGGGAATTTCTCGCCGTAGTTCATGACGGCGAACGTCAGCTTCTTCGCGGGTGTGGTGCCCGTCGACGATGCCCCAGACGATGTGGTCGTCGTCGAGGAGCCTCCAGGGCTCGCTTTCGACGAGGAGCACGCGGCCAACCCCAGCACCGCGGCTGGGAGCGCGACCAGCGCGATACAGCGCGCAAGACGGCGCTTGCGCTGTCCGGCATTCTGCGCTGGGTCTTGCGGGTGTTCGTTCGTCATCACATAACGCCCTTCTGTTGTGGTTGTCTCCGGTCGCCCGGAAACAATCGTTTGTCTTGCATGTACAGGCCGAACTCGGCCACCCCCGTGGCGTTTAGGAACCAGCTAGTTTCAGAATCGCTTCGTAGACGGTGTCGGCGTCGGGTACGACCGCGCCGGCCAATGCCGGCGCCGCGGGAACCCGGATGTCAGGTAGCCCGAGTCGCATCGGTGGCGCTTTCAGGGGCACCCCGCTTTCGGCGACCTGGGCCAGCACCTCGCCACCGAAGCCGCCGGTCACGTTGGCCTCGTGCATGACAATCAGCCGGCCGGTGCGCCGGACGCTGGTCAGCACGGCAGCGAGATCGAACGGGTTGAGCCAACGGGCCTCGATGACATCGGCCGTAATCCCCTGCTCTACGGCAGCGTCGGCGGCAGCCTCGGCGCGACGGGTCATCGACCCCCACGACAGCACGGTCACGTGCTCGCCAGTACGACGCAGCACCGAACCGCCCATCGGCAACGGCAGCCCCTCGATGACCACGTCGGTCTTCGCGCCGAGGTAGAGGTTGCGGTTCTCGACGACCAACACCGGGTCATCGCTGTAGGTGGCGGTGAGGACGGCGTCGAATGCGTCCTGTGCGGTGGACGGCATCACTACACGCAGGCCGGGTGTGTGCAGGAAGAAGGCTTCCAGGCATTGTGAGTGCTGCGCGCAGGCTCCCGGTCCAGTGCCCTGCTGGGTGCGGATGACTAACGGAGCCCCCACCGTTCCTCGCGAGATGTATCGGGCATTGGCGATCTGGTTGACGATCTGATCAAGTGCCACGAGTGAGAAGTCGGCCCACATGATCTCGACGATCGGGCGCCGTCCGAGCATGGCCGCGCCGAGCGCGCTGCCTAGAATTGCCGACTCGCTGATCGGGGTGTCGAACACCCGGGCACCGAACTCGCGCTCCAAGCCGCGGGTGACGCCGAAGACTCCGCCGGGCTTGGCGACGTCCTCGCCGTAGAGCAGGGTCTCGGGGATTTCGGTCAGCACCCGACGCAGCGCCGCGTTCACCGCGCCGCCGTAGGTGAGCTGCTGGATTTCAGGCATAGAGGTGCTCCTTCACCGTGGCGGGATCGGCTTCCGGTGCAGCGAGAGCGCCGGTGGCGGCGAGGAGGATCTCCTGCGCAACGTTTTCCGCGGCGTGCGTGATCTCGTCCTCGCTCGCCCCGTCCGCGATCAGTGCCGCTCGGATGCGCACCAGCGGTTCGCGCGATTTGGCTTCATCCACCTCGCCGGGGCGGCGGTATTGCTCGGCGTCGCCGATGTAGTGCCCGACGAGGCGTTCGGTCATCAGTTCCAGAAGCACCGGGCCGGCGCCGTCGCGGGCGTACTCGACCGCGTCGTCGACGTATTCGCGCACGATCGCGGGGTCGTTGCCGTCCAGGCGATGTCCGCGCATGCCGTAGCCGGCGGCTCGCTTCCACAGTTCTGGTTGGCCCACCATGTCGGCGATCGGGGTGAGTTCTGACCAGATGTTGTTCTCGCACACGAACACGACGGGGAGTTTGAATGCCGAGGCGAAGTTCAAGGCCTCGTGCACGGCGCCTTGGTTCATTGCCCCGTCACCGAACACGGTGAGCGCGACGCGGTCCGTTCCGTCGTGGCGGCCTGCGAGGGCGGCGCCGAGCGCGATCGGGGCGCCCGCACCGACGATGGAGTTCTCGCCGTAGAAGCCGAACTGAGGTGCGGTGAAGTAGGCCGAACCGGCGCGACCACCGCAGATGCCTGATTGCCTACCCAGCAGCTCGGCGAAGAGCGGCTCGAGGGGGACGCCTCGCGCGATCGCCCAACCGTGGCCGCGGTAGGTCGCGAACACGGCATCCTCACGTCGAAGTGTCGAGCAGGCGCCGACCGGCCCGGCTTCCTGACCGATGCACAGGTGGACCGAGCCGACGATGTCACCTGCAAGCCGCAGATCGCGGACCTTCTCCTCGAACAGTCGGATGCGCAGCATTGCGGTGTAGTCGTCCAGCAGTTGGCTGCGACGGGGGCTAGTCACGGAAGTCCTCTCCTACCAACGGGTTGTGGTTGCGTGTCTCGGACCAGGCGAGGCTGGCGGCGGCGCAGATGTCTTCGGCCTCGCCGGTGTAGTCGCCCGGCTCGAGCCACCCAATCTTGTCCAGGAGGTCGTCGGTGAGCAGGGCACGGAGTTCGACCTTCAGGTTCTCGCCACTTGCTCGGCCGCGGCTTGCGGCTTCATAGACCAGATCGTGGGCGCGTTCGCGGCCCAGCATCGGTGCCAGGCGCATCATTGCCGCTTCGCTCATGATCAGACCTGACTCGGCCGAGAGGTTGCGCAGCATCGCCTCGGGGAACACCTGAAGTGACTCGGCCAGGTCGGCGGTCACGGCAATCGCGGTTGCGGTCAGGACGGACACCGAGGGCAGCGCTAACCACTCGATCTGCCACTCCCCAGCCGAGCGTTCGTGCCCAGCCTCCATGGCCCGTAGCAACGTGGTTGCCGAGCTGCCCGCGTTCACCGCCAACCCGATGATCGATTCCGACGAGATCGGGTTGGCCTTCTGCGGCATCGTCGATGACGCGCCGCGATGGTGACCGTCCCTTTCTCGCACCTCGCCCAATTCGGTCCGTGACAGGTCCACGACTTCGCGGGCGAACCGCGTGCACAGCGCCGCCGCGGTTGCCGCGGTCAAGCCGAAATGCGCGACGTTTCCGCGTGCAACGTGCCACGGAACCACCGTGTCAGCCAGCTCGAGTCGTCGCGCAAGGACCTGGCGGACCGCCGGCGAGCTAGCGCCGGTCGCAGCCGACGTTCCGGCGGCACCGAACAGCGAGACGACGCGGACCTGTGTGCCTACGCTGCGAATGCGCTGCAGCGTCTGGCGGACCTCCTCGAGGAACACCGCCATCTTTGCCCCGAACGTTGTCGGAACGGCTTGTTGCGCGTGCGTCCGGCCGGCCATGACAGTCGCAGCGTGGCGCTCGACCAGCACGTGCACGGCATCACCGAGGCGTACCAGGAGCGCTTCCAGGCGATCGCAACTGTCACCGAGTTGCATAGCCAGCGCGGTATCCATGATGTCTTGGGTGGTTGCGCCGTAGTGAACGCGCCCGTCGGGTCCGGCCGAGAGGGTGGCGGCGACCTGACGGATCAGCGGCAGGATCGGATAGCCGACGTTTCGGGCCTCGTCCCAGAGCCGGTCGGTGTCGATGGCATCGGGATTGCATGCGGCTGCGATCAGTTCGGCGTCCGCGCTGGTGATCAGTCCGACCTCGGCCTGAGCGAGTGCGAGACCGGCCTCCACCTGCAGCCATCGGCTGAGCGAGCCCTGCTCCGACCAGATGCTGGCCATCGGCTCGTCCTGGAAGAGCGCCGTGAGCAGGTTGAAGGACGACTGCTTGAGCTCGCCCATCAGTCCATCTCCAATCCGCCGTCGACGTTGATGGCCTGGCCGGTGATGTAGGACGACAGGTCGCTGAGCAGGAACGTCACGACGTTCGCCAGCTCAGCCGCGGCACCCGCCCGGTTGAGCGGGACCCGGCCAAGCACCTCGTCCAGGTAGGCCTGCCCTGCCCCGGCTCCGAACTCAAGGTCACGCTGGGAAACGATCTGCTCCCACATCGGGGTGAGGAAGATCCCCGGGCAGATCGCGTTACAGCGCACCGAGGGGCCGTAAGCCGTCGCCGCGGACTTGGTCAACGACAGCAGCGCGGTCTTCGCCGCGGAATAGTGCGCGGCGTTGGGACGACCTGAGCGTGCCGCTACTGATGCCAGCGTGACGATGGAACCGCCTCCGGCAGCGGACATGTGGTTCGCGACGGACTGCGTGACGTAGAAGACTCCGGACAGGTTGATATCGATGACCCGCGCCCAGTCAGAGGCGGTGAGCTCAGCGAGCGGCTTGGTCTGCTGGATGCCTGCGCAGTTGACGAGCCCGTGCAGCGAACCGGCCAGCTCCACCGCCCGCGAGACCAGGTCTTGGGCTTGGTCGGGAGAGGACAGGTCGGCGGCCAGTACGTGCACCGACGCCCCGCCGTCGACCAACTCGGCAAACGTGGCATCGAGTTGAGCACCGGCGAGATCGCTGGCGATCACGGTTGCGCCAGCCCCGGCCACCCCGTGTGCGATAGCTTTGCCGAGACCACCGGCGGCGCCGGTGACCAGCACCGTCCGGCCGCTCAGCTCGATGGTCAGACTCATCGGGTTGCTTCCAAGCGGGTGAGCCCTTCGTCGAAGATCTCGACGATGCGGTCGATCTCGTCGCCCGTGATGATCAGTGGCGGTGCCAGCAGGAACACAGTGCCGGGGTGGACCGTCAGCGTCACGAGGCCGATATCGCGCAGCTCTCGTCGCAACCAACCGCAGGCGGCGACGGCGCTGCCGTAGCGGCCCGCCAGATCGTCAGACGCGAATAGCTCCAGGCCGGTCAGCATGCCCACCCCCCGGGCATCGACGAACGCGTCGTGGGTGTCGAGGGTGCGCAACCCTGCTCGAAGGCGGTCGCCCATCTCGGCAGCGCGCGCCGCGAGGTTCTCCTCTTCCAGAATCTTGATGTTCTCCAGCGCCACGGCACAGGCCACCGGGTGCCCGCCGTAGGTGTGCCCATGTGCGAACACCCGGTCAGGACCCGCCTCGGCGGCAGCGATCTCGTCTACGACCCGGTCGCGGACGACGCAGGCGCCGATCGGCATGTATCCGGATGAGAGAGCCTTGGAGAAGGTGAAGAAGTCGGCCGTCACGCCGGAGAGTTGGTGGGCGAACATCTCCCCTGTGCGGCAGAAGCCGGTGATGATCTCGTCGACGATGAGCAGGATGCCGTGCCGGTCGCATAGTTCGCGCAGTGCGATCAAATCCGCCGGCGGCGCCGAAGCGACGCCGGACGCGGTCGCGCACGCATCGACGATGACCGCTGCGACGTTCTGCGGGCCTACCCGTTCGATAGTGGCCGCGAATTCTGGTGCGCCAGCCGCGTAGCGTGCACCAGCACCCCAGCCGGGACCGGTGGCCGGCCCGTCGGCGACCACGCCGAAGCGGGTGTCACCGAGGTAGATGTCGTTGCGGGTGGCGTAGTAGCGGCCGTCGCAGTTCATCGCCCCGAAGGTCACGCCATGATAGGCCCCGTAACGGGTGATGACCTTGCGCCGGTTCGTATCCCCGCGCACCCAGTGGTACTGGATGGCCAGCTTCAACGCAGTCTCGACGGCCTCGCTGCCGCCTGGGGTGAAGTGCACCTTCTTCATACCAGGCGGCGTCAACGAGATCAGCTTGTCGGCAAGTTCGATCACAGGTTCGGAGCTGTACCGAAACACATCGAGGAACGCCAGCTCCTGCATCTGCCGAGCCGCGACGTCGACCAGACGCTTGCGGCCGTGGCCGACGGCCATCGCCTCGAGTGCCCCGACACCATCGAGGTAGCGGTGCCCGTCCTTGCTCGTCAACCAGACGCCCTCGCCCTTCACCAGGATCGGCAGCCCCTGCGGGTCGAGCTCAGCCGTGGGTGGGCTGTACGGGGGCCAGACGGCACCCGGGCTCAGCTCAGCACCGGTCTTCAAGGCGGAAATACTGGTAGACATCCATCCCCAATCAAACGATTGACTTGCTTCCTCGATCGCGAGTTGACCAGAAGTTCATTCCTAAGTCAATCGTTTGATCGAAATTGGTTGTTGTCCGGCAGAGTGGTTGTCCAGGCCAGGTCGTGGACGAGAATCACCTCTAGCGTTCGCGGGCCGTGCACGCCTTCGACGCGACTCAGCTCGATGTCGCTGGTGGCACTCGGGCCGCTGATCCAGGTCATCGGGCTTGTCGGTTCGAGACCGGCGACGGCGTCGGGCACGCTCGAGACGATCTGGCTCGCCTTGACGATCGCGAGGTGGTAGTCGGGGACGAGGCTCAGAGCGCGGCGCCCTTGGCCCGGTCCTCCGTCGAGGATGAGCGTTCCGGTCTCAGCGATCGCCACCGCCACCGTGGTCAGCACACCGTCGACGCCGTCGAGTTGGGCGGTCGAGAGGGCTGGGTCGTCGAGGACGGGTTCTGGGACGACACTCGAGCAGCCGGCAGGCACTCCCGCTGGCACGACAACTCGACGCGCACCCCGCGCTGCGAGCGCCGCGCCAACTGCGTCCGATAGGTCGCTCGGGGCGCAGTGCCTGACGTGCGCACCATAGTCGTGCAGTCGGTCGGTGAGCAGGCCGGTCGGATCGGGGACGGCCACCTCTCCCGCCAGGTGGTAGTCCCTCGGAATCTCGACGGTCTGCGGCTCTGGTCCGAGTGCTGAGCTGATCCGGGCCAGGATTTCCTCGCGCGCGCTCATTGGTGGGACCACCAATCGCGAAAGGTCTCCTTTGGGGGCCGAGGCAGATCGCGGGTCGTCGCCCAACGAGACAGCGGGTAGGGCAACCGGCGGATTCGGTCATGTCGTCGGCCGATGATCCGGCCGGATCGCATCATCCGCAGGGCGCGCGTCCATCGCCTCGGGTCGCGCATGGTCCAGGCTGCAAGTTTCATCGTCGCCGCCTCCGGACTCGGCAACCGTTGGGAACCAGCTTTGTCGTCAACGACGCGCGAGCGAAGGTGGACGAGCATCATCGGGATGTCGATTGCGACCGGGCAGGCATCGAAGCAAGCACCGCAGAGGGTTGAGGCGAACGGCAGGGAGGGGTTGTCCGCCACGCCGGTGAGCTGTGGGGACAGTACCGCGCCGATCGGGCCTGGGTAGATCGATCCGTACGCGTGGCCGCCGGCACGTTCGTAGACCGGGCAGACGTTCAGGCACGCCGAACACCTGATGCAACGCAGCGCCGCGCGCCCGTTCGGGTCGGCCAGCGTCGCGGTGCGACCGTTGTCCAGCAGTACGAGATGGAAGTCCTGCCCCTCGACTGCGCCGGTCCAGAACGAGGTATAGGGATTCATCCGCTCCGCTGTCGAGGACCTCGGGAGCAGCTGCAGGAACACCTCGAGGTCTTGCCATTTCGGTACCAGCTTCTCGATGCCCATCACGGTGATTAGCGTCCGCGGCAGGGTGAGGCACATGCGGCCGTTGCCTTCGGACTCGACGACACACAACGTGCCCGTCTCGGCCACCGCAAAGTTGGCACCGGACACGGCTACCTGGGCAGAGAGGAACTTACGACGCAGGTAGCTGCGCGCTGCCTGCGCCAGCGCGGCTGGATCATCGGACAGGTTCGGATCTACCCCGGACATCTCGCGCAGAAATATTTCGCGAATCTCAGCCCGGTTGCGGTGAATCGCCGGGACCAGGATGTGGCTCGGCACGTCGTGGCCCAACTGCACGATCAGCTCGGCGAGGTCGGTTTCGATGGGTGTGATCCCTGCGTCGGCGAGTGCTTCGTTGAGCCCGATCTCCTGGGTGACCATCGACTTGACCTTGATCACCTCTGACGAGCCGGTCGAGCGGACGAGCTCAGTGACGATCGCGTTCGCCTCGTTCGCGTCGCGCGCCCAATGAACCGTCCCCCCATGCGCAGTCACCTTCTCCTCCAGCTCGAGCAGGTAGGTGTCCAGGTGCGCCAGCACTTCGTCCTTGATCGCAGCGCCTGCCGCTCGCAACTGGGCCCAGTCCTCGACCTCGGCGACCGCCGCTGCGCGCTTGGTGCGGATGGTGGACGTCGCGTGTGCCAGGTTGCGCCGAAGCTGTTGGTCGCCGAGCGCCGCCTCGGCTGCCGTAGGGAACGACGACTCACCGCGAAGGTGACCCACGCCCTTGGGTGCAGTCGGCATGCCAAGGAAGGTCATGGCAACGGCTCCATCCGAGTGGTGGCGAGGATCTCGGCCAGATGGACGGTCCGCACACCAGCACCTTGCCGGGACAGCCCGCCGCCGATGTGCAGCAGGCATGACGAATCGCCTGCGGTACATACCTGCGCGGCCGTCGTCGCGATCGCGGCGGTCTTGTCCGTCAACATCGCCGAGGACACTGCCGCGTTCTTCAGGGCGAACGTTCCGCCGAAACCACAGCACTGGTCTGCATCGGGCAGCTCCACCAACTCGAGTCCCTCGACTGCGCGCAGGAGCTGCGTCGGACGATCACCGACTCGCAGCAGACGAAGCGAGTGGCAAGTCGGGTGGTAGGTGACGCGATGCGGGTAGTACGCGCCGACGTCGGTCACCCCGAGTTCGTCGACGAGGAACTCCGACAACTCGAAGGTCCGCCCGCCCAGAGCTGCCGCCGCCGACGCCAGCTCGAGATCTCCAGCCTGCCGCGCAAGGGTGGCGTGCTGGTGACGAATCGCGCCGACGCACGATCCGCTGGGCGCAACGATCGCGTCGTAGCCGGCGAAGGTTTCGACGTAGTTCGCTACTAGCGGCACAGCAGAGCGCGGGTACCCGGTGTTCACGTGCATCTGCCCACAGCAGGTCTGGGCAAGGGGAACCTCGACGTCGATGCCGAGCCGTTGAAGCAACCGAACTGTCGCCTTCGCGACCTCGGGCACAAGTCCGTCGGCGAGGCAGGTGATGAAGAGCGCGACGCGCATCAGCGTGAGACCAGCGCATCGAGCTCGTCGAGAAGCCCGGCTGGCAAGGCGGCCGCAGCCCAGGCAGCGTCCTGTGCGACCTGTTGCGCGGTCGACATCCCCGCCACGACCGACGCGACCGCCGGTTGACGCAACGGAAACTGGATCGCCGCCTGCGGAAGGGTCGCCTCGCGGTTGACGCAGGCCCGGGCCAGGGCGCGAGCGGTAGCCAGGACAGCATCGGCTGCCGGCGCGTAGTCGAAGGTCGCGTCATCCGGAGGCCACGCGTGCGCCAGCAGCCCGGAGTTGAAGGGTGCGGCGGCAACTACCGAGACCCGGCTTTCAGCGCACTCGGCCAACAGTTGTTCGGCTGATCGATCGATCAACGTCCAACGGCCCGCCACCATGACGACGTCGACGTCGGACTCCGCCACGATTCGGCGCAGCGGGTCGACGGTGTTCATACCTGCACCGACAGCGCCGATCACGCCCTGGTCGCGTAGCTCCACCAGCGCTGGAATGGCCTGATGAATCGCGACGTCCAGGTAGTCGTCGGGATCGTGGACATAGACGATGTCGACTCGATCGAGACCTAGCCGCTCTAGACTCGCGTCGAGGCTGCGCCTCACGCCATCACGCGAGAAGTCCCACTGCCTGGTCAAGGTGTCAGGGACGGCGAAACCGCCCGACGACAGGTCGGCACCGGTCGGGTTGGGGTTCGTGACGAGTAGTCGCCCGACCTTGGTCGACACCGTGAACTCGTCGCGTGGCCGGCCTGCCAGCACCGTCCCGATACGTAGCTCCGACAGGCCTAGTCCGTAGTGCGGCGCTGTATCGAAGTAGCGAACCCCTACTCTCCACGCTGCTTCGATCGCATCGCTCGCCGTGCGATCGTCAATGGGTGCGTAGAGGTTGCCAAGCGGGGCACCGCCGAAGCCGAGAGTGCTGACCTCGACGCAAGTCCCGCCTACCCGGTTGGTCTTCATGGGCGCGGGCGCAACCGGAGACCGCTCATGCCACCATCGACGGCGATGCTTGTCCCCGTCGTCGAACCGGCGCGGGCCGAGGTGAGGTAGGCGACGGCCTCAGCGACCTCTTCCGCGCTGACGAGGCGGCCGTGCGGTTGGCGGGCTTCGAGCGCAGCACGCTCGGCGACGGGATCGTCAGCTGAGTCAAGTAGGCGCGCCACCCACGGGGTGTCGGCCGTGCCTGGGCTGACCGCGTTGACGCGGATGCCGTCGGCGAGCAGGTCTGCAGCCATCGCCCGAGTGAGAGACAGGACCGCTCCTTTGCTCGCTGAGTACAGCGCACGATTCGGCAGGCCCGCAGTCGCTGCGATCGAGGAGATGTTCACGATCGCGCCCCGGCCGGAGCGACGCAAGGCGGGCAACGCCGCACGGCTAACCCGAACAAGCCCGACCACGTTGACGTCGAGGACGCGGTGCCATTCGTCGTCGCCGTTGGCCTCGATGCCACCTTGGGCTCCTATGGCGGCGTTGTTCACGACGATGTCGATGCCGCCCAGGATGCGCTCGGCCTCGGCGATGCCGGCCACGACTGACGCATCATCGCGGATGTCGGTCGTGATGACTGCCAGGCCGGTCGGAACATCGTCGGTCTTGATATCGAGGCATGCGACCCTGGTCCCGCCCGCGGCCAACCGAAGGGCGATCGCGAGCCCAATGCCGGATGCGCCTCCTGTAACCACGGCGCACGATCGAGAGATTCGGTTCATCAGGCGTCCCGGAGTCGTTGGCGCTGAATACCGAGCCCGTCGATCGTCAGCTCGACGACGTCGCCGGCGCGCAGATACGGCTTGGGATCTGCTTGACCGAGTGCGACCCCGGCCGGGGTACCTGTGTTGATCACGTCCCCCGGGTAGAGCACCAGGAATTGGCTGAGATACCTGACCATCTCGGACACATTGAAGATCATGTTCGCGGTCGAACCGTTCTGTCGCACAGTCCCATTGACTGACAGGCGGAGATTCAGCACCTGCGGATCGGGGACCTCGTCGGCCGTGACTATCCACGGTCCGAACGGGTTGAAGGTCTCGCAGGACTTTCCCTTATCCCACTGACCACCACGTTCAAGCTGGAACTCTCGCTCAGACACGTCGTGGCTAATTGCATACCCGGCGACATACGCCAGCGCCTCATCATCGGACTTCAGGTAGCGAGCAGTCCGCCCCATCACGACGGCGAGCTCTACCTCCCAATCGGTCTTGACGCTGCCACGTGGAATGAGGACATCGTCGTTGGGCCCGACGACGGTGTCCGGTGCTTTCATGAAGACGACTGGTTCTGCGGGTTCGGTCGCGCCAGTCTCGATCGCGTGGTCCCGATAATTGAGGCCGATGCAGATGATCTTCCCGGGACGTGCGATCGGCGGCCCGAACCGGGAAGGCTCGACGGCTGGAAGAGTGCCAGACGCTAGGGCGGACTCCACGGCCGCGGCGCGCTCCCCGGTGAAGAACGCAGCATCGATGTCAGCGACTATCGACGACAGGTCGTACCACGTCCCATTCGCAATCGAAGCAACAGGACGTTCGTCGCCTACTGGTCCACATCTGGCCAGTCTCATCCAGTCTGTCCTTCTGTCTTGGAGCTTGGCCGGGCATTGGCCTGCGTGCCGTGTGGGGCCCGCCGCGGCCGGAGCGGGGGGTCCCCGGCCGCGGCGGTAACTGGGGGGCTGACCGCGCGTCGATCCCTAACGGTCGCGGGGGGCATCCGCGCTGATCTCCGTCGGGGGCGTTCCCGCACCCCAAACCTGTTCGTAACCCATACCAGGCCCGCTAGGCGCATGTACCAAGCCCGACGCATCCACCTCGGCAGCGCGACGTACTGGGTTCGAGTCGACCAGGCTCTCGTAGTACGTGGTGTTCGGGATCGCCATACAGAGATGAGTGTTGGGCAGCCCGCCGCCATGCACCTCGGCGCGTAGCAGGTACGAGTCGGCCAGGTGCGCGATACGCAAAGCTCCGGTGATGCCCGCCTTCAGCGTGCTGCCGGTCCGCACGGCCGAAGCGCACCCCGATGCGATGTAGTCAGCGGCGTTCATGTGTGCACCGCTGGTCGTCTCGGCCACGAGCAGCGGGACATCGACGCGTTCAGCCAGACGTTGGTAGGCCGTGATGCTGAATTCCCGCATCGGCTCCTCGTACCACTCGTAGTTGGCCTCGCTCAGCGCGCGTCCGAGGTACACGGCGTCTGGAAGGTCGAACCCTGCCGAGCCGTCGTACATGAGTGGAACGTCGGGACCGACATGAGCCCGCAAGGCAAGGCTCAGTTCTGCGTCGCGCTTGGCGTCACCCCAAGCATGCAGCTTGATGGAGGGGTAACCCAGCTCCAGGCACTGGTCCGCGACGTCGAGGTATTCGGCGATGCTCGCGAAGGTCACCGTCGAGGCATAGGCCGGGATCGCCTCGCGATACGAGCCGATCAGTTCGTGTACAGAAAGTCCGGCGATCTTTCCGGCAAGGTCCCACAGCGCGTCATCAACGACGCCCTGCACGTAGAGCGGGAAGGACTCGATGCGATCCAATTCCCACAACCGATGCCACAGCCACTCTCGCAACAGCGGGTCGGCGCCCACGAGCTCCGCACGAATCCGCCGGTCCACGACGTCAGCGAGGATCGCTCCGCGCCGGCAATAGGCGTAGCCGCGCAGCCCGTCGTCGGTCGTCAGCACCAGCCAGCCAGTGACGCGCGCTTCATCCGAACCTGGAAGGCCGTCGCGCCAACGAAAGGCCGGGGAGACTTCGGGCTCGTCGATGAGGAGCACATCGACGGAGATGATCTTCATGGGGAGTCCAAATCTCTACTGGTCGTCAGCTCTTGACGGAGCCGGACAACAGGCCGCGAACAAGGAAGCGCTGGAAGAAAAGAAACATGATCGCGATAGGCACGACCACGATGAGGCCGGCGAGCGCGGCCTCGGGGTAGGTGATCGGAAGAAAGCTGCCGCCTGAGGCCGGCTTCAGTGCAGGAGTGCCGGAGATGAGGGCGCCGAGACCCACCGGGAGGTTGTAGGCCTTGTCGTTGGACAGCATCACGTAGGGGAGGAAGTAGTTCGTCCAGTTGGCGACGAAACTGAAGAAGATCAGCAGCGCCAAGACGGGCTTCGCCAAAGGAACGGCGATGCTGAAGAACACACGCAGCTCCCCGCAACCATCGATGCGTGCCGCCTCCAATAACTCTTTCGGAAGTGACGTGGAGAAGTAGACGTAGGCGAGGTAGACGCCGAACGGGAAGAACGCGGCGGGCAGGATCACCGAGCCAGCGGTGTTGGTGAGATGGACGGCGTTGACCTCGAGGAACAGCGGGAGCACCACCGCCGTCGCGGGCAGCACCATCGCGATCAACGTGAGGGACAGGATGAGCTTGCGGCCCCGGAAGGTCATCGTTGCCAGCGCGTAAGCGGCGGGAACCGCTGCCGCAACGCTGAGCGCGACCGAGCTGATCGAGTAATAGGCCGAGTTGAGCATCCATCGATACATGACGCCGCCGTTGTAGTCGGCCAGGTGATGCCAGGCCAGCACGGCGCGATGAAAGGAGCCGAACGAGAGCGGCCCGGATGCGAGCTGACTGTCGCTCTTGGTGGGCGCTAGTACCAGCCAGATCAGCGGCACCGCACAGAAGACGGCAAAGCCGAACAGGACGAGCAGCCGCAGCACGCCCAGCGGTGTCACCGGTGGCCGGGCCGGTCGGCGAGTCGGTTGGCGGTGACCGCTCCCCCCCGATTTTTCGGCGGAGGACATGCCTCGAGCGCGCACCGCGGTCATGAGTCCACCTCGGTGTCGAAGAAGCTAGAGCGGCGGACGAAGATCAGGGCGGCTACCGATGACACCACGAGCAACACGACTGAGATGGTTGCGGCTTGCCCGAACTGACCTTGCTGGAAGGCGTAGGAGTAGCCGAGCTGGTTCAGAGACCACCAGTTGGATCCCGCGTTGGTGATCGAGTAGAAGAGTGTTGGCTCGACGAAAATCTGTAGCGCCGCCGCGAAGCACAAGATGATCATGTAAGTGATGTACTTGCTGACGAGCGGGAGTTTGATGAGCAGCGCGATCCGGACCGATCCGGCGCCATCGATCCGAGCCGCTTCGATCACATCGTTCGGGACTGACTGAAGCGCACCGAACATGATGACGATCCACTGCCCGACACCGGTGGTGAATGCGATGAGCGCGAAGATCGGCGCGAGGTGCCCGGCGGTGAAGACGTCGTTGCCGGTCTTGTAACCCATCGACTTCAGCTGCGAACGGAACGGGCTGAGCTGGGGGTCGAGCATGAAGTACCACAGCAGCACCGCCGCCGAACCGGTGACCGCTCCGGGCAGGAAGTAGATCAGTCGCATCACGCCGCTGAAACGGCCAACCTTCTCGTGCAGCAGCAGCGCGAACAACAGAGATCCGACGACCATCACCGGAACCCAGATCACCATGAAGAGCCCGACGTTGCCGACGGCCGGCCAGAATCGAAAATCGTGGAACACGGTCCGGTAATTACTCAGGCCCACGCTTCCGTGGCTTTCGCCGGTGTAGCTGACGGCCGGGCTCAAAGACTCATAGATCGCGTAGCCGGCCGGGATCAGACCGAAGACCGTCAGCAGCAGCAGGTAGGGAGCCGAGAATCCCCAAGCAGTGAGGCCGTCCCGCACCGACCTTGCTGATGCCTTGTTCATCGGTTCATCCGTTCCCTTGGCGTCGATGACGGCTTAGGGCAGCAACTGAGTGATCTGTCAGGACCACCCAGTTGCTGCCACTGTCGGCCTACTTCGTGTCGACGGCGTAACCGGCGATCTGGGCAAGCCCCGACAGCTGGCTCTGCAAAGCTGGCAGCGCCGAGGCGATGGTCTGCCCCGACTTGACGGCTGCGACCAGCGTCGAGGTGACGGTCGCCGTCACCTGGTAACGGGTCGCGGCCTCCGCCGGGTTGATCAGGCCAGCCGCGGTCTGGAGCACCGAGGACGGATCCTCAGCGAAGAACTTGTTCGTCGAAAGAGCCGCCAGCCACGCCTTCGCCGCCGGGATGTAGGCAGGATAGGTCGGCGCCGTGACCTGGTAGGCATTGTTGGTGGCTACCCATTGCGCAATGGAGGCCTCCAGCTGCTCGTTCTTCGAGTGTGCGGACACCACGTAGATGCCGCCTCCCCAAGCGCCGGAGTAGTTCGTCGTGGCGCCGTCCCATGTCGGGATCGGGGCTGCCGCGATCTTGCCGTTGGGGATGGACCACGAGGTGGTCGGCTGCATCACGAACTGAGCGAACCACGACGGCCCAGGCATCATCAGCACCTTGCCGGCCTTCGCGGCGGTGGTCATAGCAGGGTCGAACGGGCTTAGTCGCGAGACCGAGCCGTTCTTCAGCAGCGGGTCCAGGGTGCTGGCGACACGGGTGCACGACGTGTCAGCCGTGTTGATCTTTACCTCGTTGTCGTTGACGACGGTGGCCAGTGGACAGCCGCTTTCCCAGAGGAAGTCGTAGTACAGGTTGACCTCTCCGGCCGCACCGATCAGGTAACCCGGGTGGTCCTTCGCGAGCTGAACACCGAGAGCCTGGTACTGAGCCCACGTCGTCGGCACCGTGTACCCGAACTGCGCCATCAGCGGCTTGTTGTACCAGAGGACGTCTTGCGCCAGATCGTTCTGAAGACACACGAGTTGACCGCCCAGCGTGCACGCGGCGTTCTTCGTCGCAAAGTTGTCCTGCACGCTCTGGGGGACGAGTTTGTTGAGCGGCTGCGCGTACTTGAACAGAGGGCTGGCCAGGGACGCGATGTCGCTGGGCGTGGAATCGAAGACCACGTCGGGCCAGCCCGAGCCGACCCGGTTCGCCAGCTGGATCTTGCTGAGCAGCGTTGTGGCGTCGATGACCTCGATCTTCATCTTGGTCTTCGGGTTGGCCTTCTGGTACGCCTGAAACGCGGCCTGACGCGTGGAGTCGGTCCACACCGTCATCGTGGCGTTCGGATCGCTCTTGGGTGCCGCGTTCGTCGACGGCTTCTTCGACGAGGAACATCCCGCGATCGCCAGCGCGACACACGTGAGTACGGCGGGCAGTGCGGTGCGCCACTTGCGGGCGCGCACGAGGGTGAGTGTCACGACTCTCCTTAGCCAAACGTCGGTGGGACATGTTTGAAATTTCGCACTAGAAACTTCGTACATGATTCGGTTAGGGTCGGAGCATTCACCGCAAAGGTCAAGGCATCTGCCATCAGCAGCACGATCGCGGTCCGCTTACGACAAATCATGTTGTCGAAGGGAGCAAAGCACGTGCCGGAACCTCCCGCATCTGCTGGACCCCAGGGTTCATCGGCGGAAAACGACTCCCCAGGCCGTCTCCCCCAGCGCAACGTGCTCGCCGACGATGTCTATCAAATCCTGAAAGAGAATCTGCTCTCGAGGCGTATCGAGCCGGGATCCCGACTCAATCTGGACCAGCTCGCCCGAGGCCTGCACGTCTCGAACACCCCCGTGAGACAGGCGCTCGCGCGTCTGGAATCCGACGGTCTCGTCACTAAGGAGCCGTACCGAGGATTCGCCGCCTCACCGCTGCTCGATTCACGGACGATCGCGGAACTGTACGACTTCCGCATGATGATCGAGCCTCCGACAGCTGCTCGCGCAGCGCGGCGACGGGGCGAGGCGGCCATGCTCGAACTCGAAACGTTGTGCGACCCGGGCCAGATCGAGGGTTTACTCGCCGATCCAGCGGCACAAGAAGTGATCGGTGCGCGCGACGTCGACTTCCACTGTGGAATCGCGCGCGAAGCCGGCAGCAACGTCGTCCTCGAGAACCTGCAGACGACGCTCGTACAGATGCGCCGATACACGATCTATCACCAGCACGGGGCTGGCGAGCGCGCCTGGGAAGAGCACCGAGTGATCGCCGCAGCGATTCGCGCGGGTGACCCAGAAGCAGCAGCTACCGCAATGAGCGTCCACCTGACCGAAGGGCTGGACCGCCTCCGCCAAGCCATCAGCTAGCAGGAAGAAGAATCGAAGGG
>Ga0068852_100001289_pt1 | contig 16736 bp, 16 predicted proteins | sample KBSCornC22_FD_66594 | JGI IMG/M metagenome (GOLD analysis project Ga0068852, IMG submission 66594) | Corn rhizosphere microbial communities from Kellogg Biological Station, Michigan, USA - KBS Corn C2-2 | ecosystem: Host-associated > Plants > Roots > Rhizosphere > Soil ... | reverse complement strand
GGACTCGCCAATGCCGAACGCGAACTGCGCGAGTTCGCGCGGCTGACCGGCATTCCGGCCGTGTCCACGCTGAAGGGACTCGGCGCCTGCGATCCGGATGACACGCATTACCTCGGCATGCTTGGCATGCACGGCAACCCGGCGGCGAATTTCGCCGTGCAGGAATGCGATCTGCTGCTCGTCGTCGGCGCGCGTTTCGACGATCGCGCGACGGGCCGCCTGGCCACGTTCGCGCCGGAAGCGCGCGTGATCCACCTCGATGCCGACGCCGCGGAACTCGGCAAGCTGCGCGCGTGCGATGCGGGCCTCGTCGGCGATCTGCGCGAACTGCTGCCGCGCCTCGTGCATCCGGTCGCGATACGCCCGTGGCAGCGCCGCTGCCGCGTGCTCAAGCAGCAGCATGCATGGCGCTACGACGCGCCGGGCGAAGGCATCTATGCGCCGGCGCTGCTCAGGCAGCTGTCGGAAGCCGGCGGCAACCGGCTCGTCGTCGCGAGCGATGTGGGCCAGCACCAGATGTGGGTCGCGCAGCACTGGCGCGTGCCGTATACCGCGGCGCACCTGTCCTCCGGCGGCCTCGGCACCATGGGCTTCGGCCTGCCGGCCGCGATCGGCGCACAGCTTGCGCGGCCCGGCGCGACGGTGATCTGCGTGTCCGGCGACGGCTCGATCATGATGAACATCCAGGAGCTGGCCACGCTGCGGCGCTACAACATCCCGGTCAAGATCGTGCTGCTCGACAACTCCAGCCTCGGCATGGTGCGGCAGTGGCAGGAGCTGTTCTTCGACAAGCGTTATAGCGAAGTGGATCTTTCCGATAATCCCGATTTTGCCGAACTGGCACGCGCGTTCGGCATCCCGGCCTTCACGATCGAACGGCGCGACCAGGTCGACGGCGCCGTGCAGCGGCTGCTGCGCGAACCCGGTCCGCTGTTCTGCCACGTCAAGATCGACGCGCGCGAGAACGTCTGGCCGCTGGTGCCGCCGGGCAAGTCGAACGCCGAAATGATGGGGTGCGCCGCATGAGTTGCAGCCTGGAGCTCGCGCTGGATCGGGCCGAAGGCGCCTTGCTGCGCGTGCTTGGCACGATCGAGCGGCGTGGCTGGAACGTGCTGAGCGTGAATGCGGCGAGCACGTCGCACGAGTACACGGTCAGCGTCACGCTGGACGGCGTGCGCGATCCGGAAACCCTTTGCCGGCAATTGCAGCGGCTCGTCGATGTGCGGGAGGTGAGGCTGTTGAGCGAAAGTCCGACGGGATGACGGGTTGTCCTCAGCCCTCTCCTCCACGCCGGTGGGGGGAGAGGGTTGGGTGAGGGGGAGAAGGTGACGCTGGCGGTTCCCATCGGTTCACGCGAGACAACGGATGTCAGCTCACGTCAGCGAAGACGTCGCGGCCAGCCATCGGCTTCGCCCCCTCACCCAACCCTCTCCCCCAAGTCGCTTGGAGGAGAGGGCTATCACGATTCGGTTGTTGTTCGTTCGCCGCAGTTTTTCCGATCTGACCAGCCAGGCAGCGCACGAGCGCAATGCATCGCGCTTTCTGCTCGCTACCATCAGAAATCAAAGTACACATTACTGTTGATTGATTCGTATAACTTGGGAGACACGATCATGTACCAGCACAGCATTCGAATTACCCCGGTGTCGTCCGCAGTCCGCACTCCTCCCACACCTTGCGAACGCCGCCATGACCTTGTCCACCGCCGCTGTAAATCCGTACCGCGCTGAAACCGCTCCCGCATTCACCGCCGCGGCCGATGCGACCTGCGCGGCACCACTGCATATCGTCACGCCGCTGCTGCAGACACGCATCGGCGATATCAACGTCGGGCTGAAGCTCGACAACCTGCAGCCGGCGCGTTCGTTCAAGCTGCGCGGCATCGGTCATCTGTGCCAGCACCATGCGCGCCGCGGCGTGCGCCGCTTCGTATGTTCCTCGGCCGGCAATGCCGGCTATGCCGTGGCCTGGGCCGGCCGCGCGCTCGGCATCCCCGTCACCGTCGTGATTCCCGAAACCACGCCAGCCTTCATGCGTGCGCGCATCCGTGCACTCGGCGCGGAACTGCGCTGCGAAGGCAGCGTCTGGGACGAGGCCAACGCCGCCGCATTGAAACTCGCCGAAGCACCTGGGACTGCTTTCATTCCGCCCTTCGACGACCCGCTGCTGTGGCAAGGCCATGCCTCGCTCGTCGACGAACTCGTGCTGCAATGCGCGACACCGCCCGAGGCGATCCTCGTCGCGGTCGGTGGCGGCGGCCTGCTGCTCGGCGTACTCGAAGGTCTGCGTCGCGTCGGCTGGCAGCGCACGCGCGTATTCGCGGTCGAACCCGAAGGCTCGGCCTCGCTCGCGCCGAGCCTCGCGCGCGGGCAGATCGTCGAACTCAGCGCGCCGCGCAGCCTCGCGACGAGTCTGTGCGTCAAGCGCATCGCACCGGCACTGATCGCGGCGTGCGCCGAGTTCGAGGTCGTGCCGGTGACGGTCAGCGACGCGGACGCGACTGCCGCCTGCGTGCGTCTGGCCGAAGATCACGGTCAGATGATCGAACCCGCCTGCGGCACCGCACTCGCACCGCTGTACGCGAAGCATCCGGCGCTGGCCGGCGTGCGTCATGCGGTCGCCGTGGTCTGCGGCGGGCAGGTCGTCACGCTTGGCGATCTGGCGCGCTGGCAGGGGGAGCACGGCGCGCGCTGAATGCGGCGGCGCGCCATGCGCTGCCGTTTCCAGGCGAGCTTCCGGGGGACTGCGAGAGGGCTCTATGCTCCGCACTCCCGCCGCGGTGCACCGTCACCGCGGAACCCGTTCGTTTCCGGAGCAGCCTTGAATGAATGACCCCTATGACCTGCCGAGCCGGCCGCGCACGGATTTCGCGCTGCGCGAGCGGCGGCGCGCGCTCGAATCGCGGGAGTACACCTTGATGATCGCCACGCTCGGCATGGTTGCCTATTCGGCATTCGGCAATCTGATGGGCGGCGCCGGGCTGTTCTTCGATGGCGCGTATGTGGACGGCGTGTTCAGTGTCGTGTTGGGCGGACTCTACGTGTTCGCGCTTTACCGGCTCTGGTTCAAGAATGACAGGCGCTGGTGGGTCGTTGCGCTGCCGGCCGGAGTGAGCGTGTTGCTGCTCGCCGCGTGCTGGATCGCGGGTCTGGGCATAGCCGTGGTGCCGTTGTCGCTGAATCTCGCGTTGCTCGCGCTGATCCCGCTGCGCGCGCGCATCCATTCTCAACTCCAGGAATTCAGGCGCGCGGCGCGCGAGGAAGTTGCCGACGTGGGAGCCGCCGCAGACGATGCAGCCCCCGCGCCGTGAGATGCCGTAGCGTGCGCACCGGTCATCTGTTCGATGTGAAGTGTGTGCATAGTGCAAGAGTCCGCCGGGCTGCGTTGTGCAGAGTTGGCGTATCTATCGGAAGGAGCCTGCCATCCGCTTCCTCACTGGCCTGATCAGTCTCTTCGTCACGCTGCTGTTCGGTGCCGCGCTGCTGCTGTCGTTCGCCGATCCGCGGCGCATCGAGGCGTTCGCACAGGACTTGCTCGAGCGTGAAGTTGCCGCGCGTGTCGGCGATTCGCTCAGTGCGCTGGAGCGATCGGCCGTCGGCCATCGTGCACGCGGCAGTACCCGCATCGTCAACCTGTTCCTGTCGGCGATCGGCTCGGCAGCCACCGTGAGCGCGTGCTGATACGCGACATGCGGTCGAACCGGGCACCGATGGCAGCGCCACGAAGCATGACTGCCGGCCGATGCGGCGCCAGCGTGGACAGCGGCTAAACTTCGCCGCTCGCTTCTCAAGGAATGCCGATGCTCGCGATTCTCGGTGCGGTGATGCTGTCGCTGGCACAGCCGGCGGCGGCGAATGACGTACTGCCGCTGGGCAGCCTGGAATTCCGCCGCTGCGAGTTGAGCCAGCCACGCTCGGCCGCGACGACGGCGGCCTGGTGCGCGGATTTCTCGCAACCGGAAAACCGTGCGAAACCCGACGGCCGGCGCATCGCGTTCCGGCTCGCGCTGATCAAGAGCGACGCCGTTCCGGTCAAGAGCGATCCGCTCGTCCTGCTCGCCGGTGGGCCGGGACAGGCGGCGACCGAATCGTGGTCGCAGGTGGCCGGTGCGCTGGCGCTGGCGCGGCGTTCGCGCCATGTGATCCTGCTCGACCAGCGCGGTACCGGCGGATCGAACGCGCTGCGCTGCGACGACGACGCGGACGACAAGGGCGGCGACGTGATCAAGGCGGCGCAGGCGCATGCGCCCGACGCCGCCGGCGCGCGCGCGATGACGCAGGACTGCCTGCGCCGCGTCGAGACCCGGGCCGACGCGACGCAGTACACGACCAGCATCGCGGTCGAGGATCTCGAAGCGCTGCGCCAGGCGCTAGGCGGCGTGCAGTACAACCTGCTCGGGATCTCCTACGGGACGCGCGTCGCACAGCAGTACGCGCGGCGCTATCCGCAGGGCGTGCGCAGTCTGATCCTCGACGGCGTGGCGCCGAACGACGTCGTGCTCGGCGCGGATTTTGCGCGCTCGCTCGACGACGCGCTGCGTGCGCGCTTCGCGCTCTGCGACGCTGCGCCAGCCTGCCGCGAGCGATTCGGCGATGTATACAAGGATCTTTATGCGCTGCGCGCGCGGCTCAAGGAAAAGCCGCTCGCGGTCAGCCTGCGCGATCCGCAGACGTTCGCGCTGCTGAATGCGCAGCTCGATGCGGACACGTTCGCCGGCCTCGTGCGGCTCTATGCCTACGCGCCGGAAACTGCGGCGCTGCTGCCGCTCGCGATCCACGAGGCCGCCGCCGGCAATGCCGCGCCGCTGATGGGTCAGGCCAGCCTGATCACGGCCGATCTCGGCGCAACGCTGACCTCGGGCATGGGCCTGTCGGTGATCTGCGCCGAGGATGCCGATCTGCTCGTGGCGCAGCCGGAACAGGCGGCGCTGATTCTCGGCGACGATTTCACGACGGCGCTGCGCACGCAGTGCGAGGTGTGGCCGCGCGGCCAGCGTCCGGACGATTTCCACGAGCCGCTCAAGTCCGACATTCCCAGCCTGCTGCTGTCGGGGCAATACGATCCGGTCACTCCGCCACGCTACGGCGAGCAGGTCGCGAAGGGGCTGAGCCGCTCGCGGCATCTGGTCGCGCCGGGGCAGGGGCACAACGTGATCGGCCGCGGCTGTGTTCCGCGCCTGCTCGCGCGCTTCATCGACAAGCTCGAGACCGACACACTCGACGCCGGCTGCATCAGCGACATGGGCGCGACGCCCTTCTTCCTCGACTACAACGGAGCCAGTCCATGATCGAGGTCGATGACCTGCACAAGGCGTTCGGCGCGGTGAAAGCCGTCGACGGTGTCAGCTTCGTCGCGCGCGACGGCGAGATCACGGGCCTGCTCGGTCCGAACGGCGCCGGCAAGACGACGACGCTGCGCATGCTCTACACGCTGATGACGCCCGACCGCGGCAGCGTACGCGTCGACGGCGCCGATGCAGCCAAGCAGCCTGATGTCGTGCGGCGCCGCCTCGGCGTGCTGCCGGATTCGCGCGGGCTGTACAAGCGCCTGACCGCGCGCGAGAACATCGAATATTTCGCGCGTCTGCAGGGGCTCGACAAGGCAACGATGAAGACGCGCTGCGACAGCCTCATCGCCGCGCTGGACATGGACGACATCGCCGCGCGCCGCACCGAGGGTTTCTCCCAGGGCCAGCGCGTCAAGACGGCCATCGCGCGCGCGCTCGTGCACGATCCGCGCAACATCATTCTCGACGAACCGACCAACGGCCTCGACGTCATGGCCACGCGTGCGATGCGGCATTTCCTGCTGCAATTGCGCGCGGAAGGCCGCTGCGTGCTGTTCTCCAGCCACATCATGCAGGAGGTGGCCGCGCTCTGTGATCGCATCGTCGTGATCGCGAAGGGCCGCGTCGTGGCCTGCGGCAGCGCCGATGAACTGCGCGCGCAGACCGGGCAAAGCAATCTCGAGGAAGCATTCGTGCGCATCATCGGCAGCGACGAAGGACTGGCCGCATGAATACCATCTTCATCGTCTTCCTCAAGGAAGTCATCGAGAACCTGCGCGACCGCCGCACGATCACCAACGCGCTGATCGTCGGACCGCTGCTCGGGCCGCTGCTGTTCGCCGGCCTGACCTCGATGATGATCACTCGCGAGCTGGATCGTGGCGAGAAGCCGATCGAGGTCTCGATCGTCGGCGCAGAACATGCGCCCAACCTCGTCGAGTTCCTCAAGCAGAACGGCGTGCGTCCGAAGCCGCCGGTCGCTGACGGCGAGGCACGCGTGCGCGCGCAGGACGAGGACATGGTGCTGCGCATTCCGCCGAGCTACGGCGAAGCCTGGCGCGCCGGCAAGACCGCGCAGGTCGAGCTGCTGTTCGATTCGTCGCAGCGCGACGCGGCGACGCCGGTGGAGCGATTGCGCGGCTTGCTGCAGGCGTATTCGAGTCAGAACGGCGCGATGCGCCTGATGGCGCGTGGTCTTTCTCCCGCGGTCGCCTCGCCGCTCGTCGTCGCCTCGCGCGACCAGTCCACGCCGCAGGGGCGCAGTGCGCTGCTGTTCGCGATGCTGCCGTATTTCCTGATCCTGTCAGCCTTCATGGGCGGGATGTATCTGGCCATCGACACGACGGCGGGCGAGCGCGAGCGGCAGTCGCTCGAACCGCTGTTCGCCAATCCGGTCGCGCGCTGGCGCATCCTCGCCGGCAAGCTCGCCGCGACGTTCGCGTTCGCGATGGCGAGCCTCACGCTGTCGCTGCTCGCGTTCGCGCAGGCGGGCCGCTTCATCCCGACCGAGAAGATCGGCATGGTGCTCGACTTCGGTCCGCGCTTCGCCTTCATCGCGCTGCTCGTGATGGTGCCGCTCGTGCTGCTCGCGAGCTGCCTGCAGACGCTGATCGCCGCGTTCGCGAAAAGCTATCGCGAGGCGCAGACCTACCTGTCACTGCTGCTGATCGTGCCGATGCTGCCGTCGGCCATGCTCGCGGTGATGCCGATCAAGGCGCAGGCGTGGATGTTCGCGGTGCCGCTGCTGAGCCAGCACCTGATCATCACGAAGCTCGTGCGCGCCGAACCGGTCAGCGCGCAGCAGTTGCTGCTGTGCCTGGCCTGCGGCTGCGCCGCGGCCGCGGTGGCCGCGCTGGCGACGTCGCGCGTCTACCATTCCGAGCGGCTCGCGATTTCGGGCTGAAGCGGCGCTGGCTTACGCGGCGGCGTGGCTGATGGCACGGAATACGAACAAGACCGTACGTAAACCCCTGTAGTTTGCTCAATCTTTGTGCAGTTTCGGACGTCCGTCACGAAACGCTGGGGGAAATCCCCGGTTCGCGCGTCACAGCCCATGTCGCCGCGTGTCGTTTACGTGCACGCGGCATCGTCGGTGTCGTGGACGTGGTGTTCAAGGAGAACAGGGGATGCACAGAGTGATGCAGGGACTGCTGCTGGCCGCCGGATTCGGCGTTGCTGCGAGCGGACACGCGGTCGTACTGGGCGCGCGCGACCAGGGACAAGTGCTCATTTTTCCGTATTACACCGCGAACGCGGGCAATACCACGCTGATCACGCTGGCCAACAACAGCGAGCAGGGACGCATCGTGCAGCTGCGCGTCGCCGAAGGCGACATCGGTGACACGGCGCTCGTGCTGAACATCTATCTGGCGGGCCGTGACAGTTGGAGCGGTGCGATCGGCACCACCGGCGCGCGCAGCGGTGCGTTCCTCCTCAGTGACGACGCGAGCTGCCTGCTGCCGGCACTCAGCGTCGCGGTGCCCGATCAGCCCGGCCGGCGGCTGCAGCCGCTGGCAGTCGCCGGCACGCCGCCCGATGCGCAGGCACGCACGATGGAAGGCTGGGTCGAGGCCATCGAAATCGCCACGGTGCAGCCGAACACGGCGACCGATCGCGCGATCGGCAACGTGTCGGGCGTGGCGCGCGACTGCGCCGCACTCGGCGCCGCGTGGACCGCGCCCGGCGGCTACTGGACCACGCTGCCGACGCGGGACCTCGGCAATCCGCGCGGTGGCCTGAGCGGCTACAGCGCCGTGATCAACGTCGCGGCCGGCACGTATTTCGGTGCCGCCGCAGTCGCGCTCGATGAATTCCGCATCGACCCGGCCGACCGGCCGCGCGGCAGTCTTTCCACCGTCGTCCGGCATTTCGTGCCGGGCGTGCAGCAGCTCACGCTCGCCGACGCGATCACTGACCCGGAGGATCGCTCGGTGGTCGCAAGCGCGGTGGCCGACAACCGCACGCTGGCCCTGAGTTTTCCGGCGGAACGCGCCATCGATGCGGTCAGCGCCGTGCTGGCCGCGGACGAACTCAGCGCCGACTTCGACACACGCGACGAACTCGGCGCGACGACGTCATTTGTACAGATGTTTCCCACCAAGCGTTTCTATACGAATCCGTCGTTGCTGCCGCCGGGTACCACGGCGCCGCTGCCGCCGTTCCGCGCCATGTACAACGCGCTCGCGCCGTTCTCGGTGATCGAGCGCCAGTCCGTGCTCATCGTCGATCGCGAAGCGGTCGCGCTCGTCGATTCCGGCGCGCCGCAGTTCGGCGGCTGCGAAGCCAACGCGCGCCATCCGGCCACCGCGCTCGCGGTGACCGTGCCCGGCGGCGGCCCGCCCGATCCTTTGCTCGGCACGCGCTTCCACGGCCCGATGAGCCAGACCTGCGGCGGCGCGCCGGGCGAATCGCTGAATGCCGCGGGCAACGTCACGCTGAAACTCGGCCAGGCACTGTTCGGCAACGGCCCCGTCGCGCTGCGCCCGTCGCGCGAAGGTATGCGCCTGACCGGCCTGCCCGTCGTCGCGACGCGCCTGACCAACTACGTCAACACCGGCGCACAACAAGGCGTGCTCGCGAACTATTCGTCAGCGTTGCCGATGTCGGCGCGCGCGCACTGCGTCGATGGGACCGGGCAGCCTTGCGCGCCCTAGCGCGCGGCAGGCGCGTAGCGTCGTCGGGAAACTGCGGCAGACATCGATGGCGCCCGGGCCTGCTGGCCGTACGCAGGCCGGGCAGGCTATTGTCGCGGCCTGGACGCGTCGCTGCCTTCGGCTTCGGCGCATATGTTTGATGCTTAGCCGCAAGGAGTTTCGTGATGCCCCAGGCCAAGAGCCATATCGAGATCGCGTTCCAGTCGATTCCCGTGTTCGCCGACGACGGCCAGCTCGATATCGGCGAGATCAATTTCCTGCTCGGCCTCGCGCTGCGCGATCAGGTCATCGACGAGGACGAGCGGCGCGTGCTCGGGCAGATCTTCGCCCAGGCCGAGAAGGGGCACGTGCCGGCGAACGTGCAGGCACGTATCGACGAGGTGCGCGAGAAGCACGATATCCGCCGAGCCTGAGTCGCCGACGGGCTGACTAGCCCGGTTCGATCCAGCTGCGGATCCGCTCGTAGACGAGTGGATGAATCAACAAATCCATATGTCCCAGTCCGCGGAACACATGGCGCTGGTCGGCGGGCAATTGCAGCGACTGGCCCGGATCGGCGTGCTGGCCGAGCGCACTGGGCACTGGCACGAGGCCGTCGCCGATCCAGCGCGCGCGCGTGCCGTCGCTGCTGCCGGCCAGGGTCGCTGCCGCGAGGTACCAGCGTGCGCCGGGAATGTCGGGCAGTGGTTCGAGGCGCGAGTGTTCCTGGCGTTCGCCGCGCACGCGATCGCGGTCGCTGCACCAGCCGTGGCGCAGGTCTTTGACGCCGGCGCTGCGGCGCTCGGTCAGCTTCGCGAGCGAGCGTGTATACGGCAGTGATTCCAGCGCGGCGCTGAGGCGGCCGCCGATGCGTTCGAGCGGCGCGCCGAGGTGCGGCGAACCAAGACAGATGGCCGCCGCGAGCTTTTCGCGCCAGCCCAGTTCCGCGCGCGCCGCGTGGCTGCAGGCGCTGCGGCAGACGAGTCCGCCCATGCTGTGGCCGATCAGTACGATTCTTTCGATGTGGCCGGGATGCGTGTCGACGAGCTGCTGCAGGCGGCGCGCCAGTTCGCGGCCGTTGGCGGAGATGCGCCGCCCGCTGTTGTAGCGCACGCGTACGGCGCTGCCGCCGAGGTCGCGCTCGAGGCGCGCGCCGAAATCATCACCGTCGCGATCCTGCCATTGGCTGTCGTTGAGACCGAGGCCGTGCACGAACACGTACAGCGTGCCGTTCGCACAGGGCAGTTCGCGCACGAGCGTGGCCGCGTCGAGCGCCAGCGCATGGCCATTGCGGCAGAACTCCAGGCGCAGCGCGAGCGGATTGCGTGTGGTTTCGAGGTGGTCGCCGATCGCGCCGTTGAGCGCGCTGATCCAGGCGTTGGAGGCATTGTGGTCGGCGGTGTCGCTGCTGCGCGGCAGCAGGTAGCGTTCGTACAGGCCGAGCGAGCCGATCGCTGCGGTGCTGGCGGCATGGCCCACATCGCGCAGCCGCGCATAGACGAAATCGGTGGTGCGTGCGATGAGCTGGCCGAACGGCAGCAGTCGCGCGAACGGATCGAGCACGGCCTGATGCATGCCTTCGACGACATCGAGCGCGCCGAGGAAGCCTTCGCCCGCGAGCTGGGCGGTGCCGCGCAGGAAGTCGAGCCGGGATTTCATCAAAGCGGATTCTGTGTTCCGGTCTGACGCGGCCATCCAGTGCCGTGCACGACCTTGCGACTCGCGCGCGCATCAGTGCGCGCCCCCTGCAGATCGGCGCGCACGAATGGCCGAAACGATCTGGCCGCCGAGGTTAGCGCATGGCTGTGGGTTGCAGTATCCGCGGCGTCCGTGAGTCGACTAAGGTCAAAGCCAGTCGCGTGGCACCAGGTAATCGGCCAGACGCGCTTCGGGGCTGCCGGGCACGGGCTGGTAGCCATATTCGAAGCGCACGCGGGGCGGCAGACTCATCAGTATCGATTCGGTGCGCCCGCCTGATTGCAGTCCGAACAGCGTGCCGCGGTCCCAGACCAGGTTGAATTCGACGTAGCGGCCGCGGCGGTAGAGCTGGAACTCGCGCTCGCGCTCGCCGAACGGCAGGGCGCGCCGGCGCTCGACGATGGGCAGGTAGGCATCGAGGAAGGCGTTGCCGACGGACTGGGTCAGCGCGAAGCAGCGTTCGAAGCCGCCGTCGTTCAGATCATCGAAGAACAGGCCGCCGACGCCGCGCGTCTCGTTGCGGTGCTTCAGAAAGAAATACTCGTCGCACCAGCGCTTGTAGCGCGGATAGACCGCGTCGCCGAACGGCGCGCACGCGGTGCGCGCGGTGTCGTGCCAGTGCCGCACGTCGTCGTCGAACGGATAGAACGGGGTCAGGTCGAAACCGCCGCCGAACCACCAGACCGGTTCCGCGTCGGGCTTGTGCGCCTCGAAGTAGCGCACGTTCATGTGCGTGGTCGGGATGTACGGGTTGTGCGGATGCAGGACCAGCGAAACGCCGAGCGCACTCCAGCTGCGTCCGGCGAGTTCCGGCCGCTGCGCCGTGGCCGACGGCGGCATGCGCTCGCCCTGCACGCGCGAGAAGCCAACGCCCGCCTGCTCGAAGACACCGCCCTGCTTGAGCACACGCGAACGACCGCCGCCACCTTCGGGCCGCTGCCAGCTGTCCTCGCTGAAGCGCGCTTCGCCATCGACGTCTTCGAGCGCGGCGCAGATGCGGTCCTGCAGGCCGTGCAGGAAGGTTTGCATGCGGGATACGGGGGTGTTGGGCATGGGTGAGGGAGTAGGAACTGAGTGAGTTAGGAATAGGGAGTAGGAGGGAGTAGGTAGGAACTAGCAAGCGCGGGCTCGCCAGTTCCTAATCACTGCCCACGAGTTTGTTGCTGGGCGGGGCATGCAGAAGAAGCAGCGAGTCGCGCTCGCTAGTTCCTACCTGCTACCCACTAGTTTCTGCCTTCAGGGGGCCTCAGAAATCCCGCGAGCCCCGCCCGCTAGTTCCTACCTACTACTCCCTAGTTTCTCGTCGGCACGCCGCGAACTACATCAGCGTCAACTCACCACTGATATCGACAACGAGATTGTTGATCCAGCTGTTGTAGTTCTGGTGGATGAGCTTCTGGCCGTTCTTCTCGGTGTAGTTGAGGTTTTCCGAGTCGATGTAGCTGATGCGGATGTCCTTCGCGTTCCAGTCGATCGCGATGCGCGCCTTGTGCTCGCGCACGAGCAGGGTGGCCTTGATTGCGCCGGGCCTGTCTTCCGACACGATCCATTTGCGTGCGACGAGTGCCTTTTTGACGATGCGGGCGACATCGGCGCTCTTGGCCTTGGCCGGGATCGCGATCGGGTCGGGGTTGACCAGCGGCGCCTCGCGCCAGCCGCTCAGCAGCAACAGGATCGGCAAAAGCAAAATAAGTAGAAATCTATTACGCAGCATGATCGCTCCATCGATGGTCGGGCCGGCCGGCCCGCCGGGAGTGTGCCGTCCGCTACGCGTTCGGACAAGATAGTGCACACGGATTTCGCCGCGCCGAACGACATCGAAATGTTCGCAAACTCAGGGGTTGGCTCAGACAGATAGGCCGCGTCGCGGACAAGGGCAATGGCGTCCGCGCCCGACTCAGGTCACGCGTTCGACCATGCGCCGGTGGCCGATGAGCCGCGCCCAGCGCCGGCCCACGTCGAGCCAGAGGCAGTAGCTCGCCTCGAGCACCAGTCGTAGGAACAAGGCAGCGCTCCAGCGCAGACGCGGCTCGGCGGCGACGATTTCCGCATCGAGACCGAGCGAGCGGGCCAGCAGCAGGCAGCGCGGCAGGTGATAGCGGCTGCTGACGAGCGCCATGCGTACGCTGGCGTCCGGGCCGAGCAGGTCACGGGCGTTGCGCAGGTTTTCGAGCGTGTCGGTCGAGGCGTCCTCGCAGCGCACGTCGGCCTCGGCGGGAAGGCCGTGTTGTTGCAGCCACTGCAATGCCGCGGCGGCTTCGCTGAGCCCGGCGCCGGTGTGTCCGCCGAGCAGCAGCACGGCGTAAGGCTGTTCGCGGATCAGCGTGAGGATGCGCGTCAGGCGCGCCGTGTAGTCGGCGTCGATGGCGCCGCCGTCGAGGCGCTTGCCGAACAGCAGCAGTGTCGCGGCGGCGCGTGGCCGCAGCGGTGCGCGCCGTGCCAGATGAATGGTGCGCAGGAAAACGTACAGCCAGAGCAGGCCGCCGCTGAGCACGACTGTGAGCGCGGTGACGAGCAGGGAATGCCAGACATCGCGGTCACTCAGATGGCGCCAGGGGCCGTCGCGAAATGGCGAATAAGAAGCAGTCATCGTACGCGGTGGGGACGGGGATTCATGAATGCAAGCACCGTTGTATAGTCGTGCGCCCCGGCGGTGCAAGCCGGGTGAATCCGCCAACCCCTCGGACGCGTAGAAGGCCGGAATCGGTCACTGCTTCGCTTCCGGAACCGTTCGGTCCACGGGGCGGCCAGTCTGCTTGCAGGGGCAGGCCGCTGGCGGAGCATGGAGATCAGTGCTGAGCCCGCGAGCGACAGCGCAAGGACTTGTTTCAGGACTGCCCGAAGGTGCCGCGCTTGCCATCCCCGATTCCACCGCTGGCCGTGACGGCCCATACCGCCACATCGGCCGCCGGCCGCGGCGCGGCTGCGTTCACCCGTTCGCTGCGCGAGCGCCGCAGCGGCCTGCGTCCGAATGATTTCAGCAGCGCGCCGCTGCCGTGCTGGATAGGCCGCGTCGACGGACTCGAACACGAGCCGGTGCCCGACGCCTTCGCCGCGATCGACTGCCGCAACAACCGCCTCGCGTGGAAGGGCCTCACGGCCGACGGGTTTCTCGATACGGCACGCGCCGCGGTGCAGCGCTACGGCGCGGGCCGCGTCGCGATCGTGCTGGGCACGTCGACGGCAAGTATCGGCGCGACCGAAGAGGCCTACCGCCAGCTCGGCGACGACGGCGGTTTCGCGCCGCGCTATCGCAATTTCCTGCTGCATTCGCCGCATTCGCTCGTGGCTTTCGTGCAGGGCGTGCTCGGGACGACTGGGCCGGCCTGCACCGTGGCGACGGCCTGTTCCTCCAGCGCCAAGGTATTCGCCCAGGCCGAACGCCTGATCCGCCACGGCTGGGCTGACGCGGCCGTGGTCGGCGGCGTCGACACGCTGTGCGACAGCGTGCTGTTCGGCTTCAACGCATTGCAGCTGGTTTCCGACGAACCGTGCCGCCCGTTCGACGTGGCGCGGCGCGGCATCTCGATCGGCGAAGCCGCCGGATTCGCGCTGCTCGAACGCGCTGATGCCGATCGCACCGCGCCGCAATTGCTTGGCTGGGGCGAATCCAGCGATGCGCACCACATGTCCTCGCCGCATCCGCAGGGTCTCGGCGCGCGCCTTGCCATTGCCGCAGCGCTGCAGCGCGCGGGACTCGAAGCGGCCGCCGTCGACTACGTCAATCTGCATGGCACGGCAACACCGGCCAACGATGCGGTCGAAGCGGTCGTCGTTTCCGACCTGTTTCCGGCCGTGACGCGCGCCAGTTCGACCAAGGGCTGGACCGGTCACACGCTTGGCGCCGCGGGGATCGTCGAGGCGGTGGCCTGCCTGATCGCGCTCGAACAGGGCTTCATGCCGGGAACGCTCAACTGCAGCGAGCCCGATCCGCTGTGCGGGCCCCAGCTCGCGCAGGACAACGTCGACCGCGCGCCACAGATTGCGCTGTCGTCGTCGTTCGGCTTTGGCGGCAACAACGCCGTGCTGGTATTCGGCCGCGGAGGCCGCGCATGAGCGAGCTCGTCGTACGTGTGGCCGGCATCGGCATCTACGCGCCGGGCCTGACCGGCTGGCCGGTTGCCGCGGAGGCACTGCGCGGTGGTGCCGTGCCCGAGTCAACGGAACCGCCGCGGCCTGCACCGCCGCTGCTCCCCGCGGCCGAGCGCCGCCGTGCGCCGGATACAGTGCTTTACGCCGCCCAGGCCGCGGCGGAAGCCTGCGCCATGGCGCAGGCCGATCCGGCCGCACTGCCGTGCATCTTCAGTTCCACCCAGGGCGACATCGTGATCACCGATTACATGTGCTCGACGCTGGCCACGGCGCCGCGCGAGCTGTCGCCGACAAAATTCCACAATTCCGTGCACAACGCGGCCGTGGGCTACTGGAGCATTGCGACCGGCTGCCGCGCGCCGTCGACCGCGGTCAGCGCCTGGATTCACAGCTTCGGCAGCGGTCTGTTCGAAGCGGCCGTGCAGGCCATCGATGACGCGGGGCCCGTGCTGCTCGTCGTCTACGACGCCGCCGCGGCGGGCGCGCTGCGCTCGACGATTCCGTTCGATTGCGGCTTCGCGCTCGCGCTGGTGCTGGCGCCCGATGCGCCGGACGTTGCCGGTACGCGCGTGCGCCTGAGCGCCGCGAACACGCCGGGCGCGGCCAGCGAACCCACGCTCGACTGGGCGCGCACGCTGCGCGCTCGCAATGCGTGTGCCGACAGTCTCGCGCTGCTGCAGGCGCTGGCCGTGGGCGAACCCGCGACGCTGCGCATCGATGCCGGTCCTTCTTTCGCGCTGCTCGCGCAGGTGACTCCATGACGCCGCTGCGCGCCGCCGTTCTGATTCCGTGTCTCAACGAAGAACGCGCAATCCGCGCGATCGTGCAGGGCGCGCTGCAGCACAGCGAGCACGTCATCGTCGTCGATGACGGCTCCAGCGACGGCACGGTCGCCGCGCTCGCGGGACTGCCGATCCATCTGATCCGCCACGAACATCCCGGCGGCAAGGGCAATGCGCTGCGCGCGGGATTCCGGCGCGCGCTGGAACTCGGCGTCGACGGCGTGCTGACCATGGACGGCGACGGCCAGCACTGGTACGGCGACATCCCGCGCCTTCTGCGCGTGGCTGCGGGCCTGCCAAATCACATCGTCGTCGGCGCGCGCCTGATCGGGCGCGAGCGCCAGCCGTGGATCCGTCACGTCGCCAACGACATCGCCGACTGGGGCATCGCCTGGGCCGTGGGACAGCGGCTCGTCGATTCGCAGAGCGGCCAGCGCTGGTATCCGCGCGAGGTCGTGAAGCTGGCCGTCGACGTGGCGCCGCAGGGTTTCGTGTTCGAAGCCGACATCCTGATCGAAGCGGCGCGCCGCCTGCGCACACGCGTGGCGGCGGTGCCGATCGAGGTGCGCTACGCGGGCGAATTCCGGCGCAGCCATTTCAAGCCGCTGCGGGATTTCTGCCGCATCACCTCGCATGTGTTCGGCCGCGTCGTCGAGGCCGGCTCGGTCGTGCGTACCTACGGCATCGCGCGCAACACGCCGATCCAGGTCGTCGATCCGGATGCTGCAACCGGCGAGGCGACCGTGCCGTCAAGCGCGACTCCGGAGCGGGCATAAGCCATGGGGCATTCGATGCTGCTGCTCCAGCTGGTCGTGATCCTCGGCACCGCGCGCGTGCTCGCCCTGCTGCTGCGCTATCTCGGCCAGCCTGCGGTGATCGGCGAAATGATCGCGGGACTGGCACTCGGCCCCATCCTGCTTGGCAATCTCGCGCCGGAACTGCACGCGCACCTGTTTCCGCCGCAGAGCCTGCCGGCGCTGACCGGCATCAGCCAGATCGGCCTCGTGCTCTTCATGTTCATCGTCGGCGCCGAGCTGCGCATGCCGACCGGACTGCGTTCGCAGATGGTCGCGTCGGTCTGGGTCGGCGGGCTGTCCATGCTGCTGCCGTTCCTGTGCGGACTCGCGATGGCGCCGTGGCTGCATCCGCAGCTCGCGCCGGAAGGTGTCGCGTTCCTGCCGTTCGCGCTGTTCGTGGCGACGTCGATGGCGATCACGGCGTTCCCGGTGCTCGCGCGCATCCTCA
>Ga0068852_100001286_pt1 | contig 16750 bp, 28 predicted proteins | sample KBSCornC22_FD_66594 | JGI IMG/M metagenome (GOLD analysis project Ga0068852, IMG submission 66594) | Corn rhizosphere microbial communities from Kellogg Biological Station, Michigan, USA - KBS Corn C2-2 | ecosystem: Host-associated > Plants > Roots > Rhizosphere > Soil ... | reverse complement strand
CGCCTCACAGGCAGGCCGTGGTCCTCTCTCCTGCGTGACGGCTGCCCCGGCGCTCCCGACGACCGAACCGATTCCAGACGCTGGCCCCAGACCCCGGTCGGCATCGACGAGTACCGCGCCGGAGGACGACGCGATGGACGCCGACGCGCTGCCGCCAGACGAACGACTACTGCTCCGCTACGACACGGTCGGCGCGATGCTCGACCTGAGCGAGCGGTCCGTGGAACGGCTCGTCGCGCTCGGCGTGTTCACCCGTATCCCGGTGCTCGGCTCGGTCCGCATCCTGCGCTCCGAAGTCGTCGACTACGTCGCCCGGCTCGCCGCCGAAGCGAAGACGAAGACCGCCCGAGCCGCCGAACGAGCCGCCGACGCGGCCGAAGCCGACGGGAAGCTCGACGACGACGAGCGTGCGTCGTGAGCGAGCGAGAGCCGATGCGCTTCCCGGCGTTCGCCCAGCTGGTCGAGCGCCGTGGCGTCGATCGGATCGCCGAGCGGACCGGCGTCCCGCCGCATCTCATCGCCGATCTCGCCGGTGGCGTCTGGACCGGCGTCGACACGGCGCTGAAGCTGAAGATCGCGCGAGCGCTCCGGCTCCGTCCGGAGGTCCTGTTCCGGCCGACGCCCGAAGTCCTGAATCGCCTCGAGGAGCAGTGCGAAGCGCAGGGCCACCGCTACGTCGTCGACGATCCGGCGGTCCTCCGAGCCGTGGACGGTCGGCGGTGAGCGCCGACGATCCGCCGCCGCCGATCCTGGCGAGCGAAGCGCAGTACCAGCGGACGATCCTCGACGCGGCGAAGCTCCTCGGCTGGCGTACGGCCCACTTCCGTCCGGCTCGAACGAGGCAGGGATGGCGGACCGCCGTCGGCGGCGACGGCGCAGGGTTTCCCGATCTGCTGCTCGTCCACGCGCTCGCCGGTCTCGTCTGGTTCGTCGAGTTGAAGCGCGACGACAACCGACGGCTCCGGCCGGAGCAGATCGAGTGGCGTGACGACCTGATCCGAGCCGGGGCGAAGCACCGTGTCGTCTACCTGCCGTCGGAGTTGAACGGCTTCCTCGCCGATCTTCGTGAAGTACCACGGAGCCGGATCGCTGCCGAGAGGGCGCTACGTCAGGCGGAGAGCGTGGCGACGGCGTCGAGCGGTACGAGAGCCGCGGACGGCCCAGGATGACCGCCGTACTGACGGCGCTGCTGCTGACGATCGCGCCGCCGCCGCTGGTCGAGCCGCCCCCGTTCGCCGACCTGACGAGCGGAGCGACCGCCACCGCGCCAGCGGTACGGCTCGATCCGCCGCCGCCGCCGGTCGAGTTGGCTCCGCTGCCGACGTTCTCGAACGACTGTGACGAGATGCGGTACTACCGCGCTGGGGTAGGTCTGCCGGTCCGGTTCGACGCGATCGGCTGGCGCGAGTCGAACTGCCGGAACGAGGACGGCGTTCGGACGTCGTGCTGCTTCGGCTGGTGGCAACTCTCGGTCGCCGTTCATCTTCGGGACCGGCGGCTCGTCGGCCGGTATCACGACTGTGGCGTCTGGTCGTACGACGACGTGAACAGCGATACGGCGGCCGACAAGCTCCGCCAGGCGTGCGCCGCCAAAGCGCTGTTCGACGTCGTCGGCTACTCGGCCTGGTCGACGTCGTGACCGTCGTCGTGCTGCTCGTCGTCGCCGCCGTCTCGGCGACGTTCGCCGCCGTCCGCTTCGGCCGGACCGAACGGCTCCGCCACCACGACGAGCGGACGGCGCGCCGCCGCCTGCTCGGCGAACTCGATCGGTACGGCGAATGACGATCGTGCGGCTCTCCTGGCGTGAAGTACGGCTCGCAGCGTTCGCCGCCGTTGACCGGCGCATCTTCGCTCTCGCGAACCGGCTGCCCGACCACCACGGCCGACCGTCGGCCGAGCGCGGGTGGGAAGTCGACATCCAGGGCATCCTCGGCGAGTTCGTCGTCTGCCGACTGTTCGACTGTTACTGGCCGGGTGGCGTACCGAAGTCGGAGACGTCCGGCGACGCGTCCCGGCTGCAAGTCCGCTCGACCGTCCACGAGAACGGCGGTCTGATCGTCTACGCCGACGACGTCGACGACGCGCCGTTCATCCTCGTCGTCGGCGTTCCGCCGCAGTTCCGTGTCGCCGGATGGCTCGCCGGTCGAGAGGCGAAGCGCGACCGGTGGCGGAAGCCGGAATGGATCGGCGAGCCGTTCCTGGTGCCACAGTCGCAACTCCGGCCGATCTCCGAACTCGTCGACGCTCCACGCTCGGAGATGCCGTCTTGAACGGGGCGGAGAGGGCCGTAGAACAGGCGGAGAGCCTGTCGGCCGGTACGGCACGGCCGTACGGCCGTCGGCGCTACGTCGGCGGCGACGAGCGACCGGAGCCGGAGCGCCGCCGGTTCCCCGACTCGCTCGACGACGAGGAGCAGTGGCGAGAGCGCGCGTACCTCGCCGCGCTCGGCGAACCGGCCGAGACCGAGTGGCACGCGGACGGCTCGTACGCCGTCGAGTTCGGAACGATCAACCAGTTCGGAGAGACCATTGAGTGACGCACCGCAACCACCGTCGACGGCGGTCGCCGTCGCTCCGCCGTCGACCGACGTAGCGCTCGGCGACGGCGTTCCGTCCACCTGGCACGACGCGTACTGGCTGACACGGAAGATCGCCGGAACGCCGTTCGTTCCGAAGGCGATCCGCGGTCAGCAGGCGTCCGTGTTCGCCGCCATCATCACCGGAGCCGAGCTAGGTCTCTCGCCGATGCAGTCGCTCCGTATGGTGAACGTCATCGACGGCCGACCGGCAGCGTCGGCCGAACTGATGCGAGCGCTCGTGAACCGAGCCGGTCACCGTATCTCGGTCGTCGACGCTCAGAACTCGACGGTCACGCTCTCCGGTACGCGCCGCGATACCGGAGCGTCGGCGCGGGTGACGTGGACGATCGAAGACGCTCAGCGAGCGAAGCTCCTCGGCAACCCGTCGTGGGCGAAGTACCCGCGCTCGATGCTGCTCGCCCGAGCGACGTCCGAACTCTGCCGGATGCTGTTCGCCGACGTCATCGGCGGTCTCTACACGCCGGAGGAAACGGCGGCGATCGACGGTCACGTCTACGAGCCGCCCGGCGTCGAGTTGACCGAAGGCGTGCTCGTCGATCCGGTCACCGAGCAACGCTTCGGCGCCGAACTCGCCGACGCCGAACTCGACGACGAAGACGAAGCCGACCGCCGCTGGATCGACGAGGCGACCGGCGAAATCCACGAGACCGACGACGACCAGGAGATCGAGCCGTGAGCATGTTGAAGCCGTTCGAGGAGCGCGACGTCGTCCGCTGCTCCGTCCGGATGCCTAGCGCCGCCAAGTCGCTCCGCTCGGCGCTCGACGCTTCGCCGCCGGAACTCCACCACGGCGACGTCGTGTACGTCGTCATTAAGGCGACCGTGACCGCCATCGGCTTCCCGCAGGCGGAGAAAGACACCGAAGTGCTCTGCCGTGAGTACACGCTGGCGTCGACGTTCGGAACGCTCGTCGACGAGGCCGACGTACGGAAGGCGCTCGACACGGCTCGCCGCCGCGTCGAAGACGCGCAGGGCGTCGCTCGTCTTCCCGGTACCGACGACGACGAGGCGTAGCCGTGAGCGGATCACAGTGGGTGCGGCTCGACGTCGACTACCTGTCGAACCCGAAGATCGTCGCCGCCGGTCGAGACGGCCGAGACCTGCACCTGGCATCGATCCTGTGGTGCGCGACCCACGAGACCGACGGCGCCGTACCGAAGCCGGTCCTGCCGTATCTCGGCTCGCTCGTCGGAGTTCGTTCGCCGGTCCGGATCGCCGCCAGGCTCGTCGAGGTTGGCCTGTTCGTACCGAACGGCGTCGGCTGGCACCTGCACGACTTCGAGCGGATGAACGGCTCCGAGTCGGAGGCGGAAGTCCAGCGGCTCCGGTGGCGGAACTCGCAGGCGGCGTACCGAGCGAAGCGGAAGGCGGCCGCTCTGTCCGAGACGAACGGTGAGACGAACGGTGAGACAAATGGATGACTGTCTCGCGGACGTCCGACCGATGTCCGCCAACCGTTACGAGACCGGACGCGACACGACACGACGTGACGTCAGAGATCTTGAACAATGCTCTACTGCTGCTCCTCCTACGCGGCTACTCGCCGCCACTCAGGAGCAGGACGAGCACGGAGCCGTCTCGTGAGCGTGCGGAGCATGGACCGGGCGCTGCGGATCGGAGCGTGGATCGAGCAGTGCCGCCGCGAAGGGAAGGCGCTCGTAGCGCCGGACGGCAAGCGGTACGGCTCCGAGGCCGTCGCGATCGTCGCTGCTGCACTGCGCGTCGCCGACGAAGCCGACGGAGCCGACGGAGCCGACTCGTGAACCGGGACGACGCTGCCCGGCTCCTGCGGACGCGGTCGGCGCTGACGTCGCAGCCGTACGGCGACGAGACGATTGACGCCTGGCTCGACGTGCTCGGAGACCGGCGCTTCGACGAAGTCCGGAGCGCTCTCCTACAGGCGAGCCGGTCCGAGAAACGAATCACGATCGCTCACGTCATCGAGCAGTTGCCCGGCCGGAACGGACGACCGGCGGCGGCGCCGATCGATTGCGAACTCTGCGGCGGCGACGGCTGGCGGTCCGTCCCGGCGATCGTCGCCCACGATCCGAAGCACTGCCGACCGACCGAGGAACGGCCGTGCTCGTGCCACGCCGTCGAGCCGTGCCGCTGCACGGCCGGTCAGGCGAACGTCGACGTACGTCGGCGGATCATCGAGCACAACGACCGAGAGCTACGGCGGACTCGACCGCCGACGAACCAGGAGCAGCTATGAACGACCACCAGCGTCTCATCCGAGACGTCTCGCTCGCCGTCTGCGTCGGTCTCGTCGCGCTGGCGTTCGCCGCGCTCGTCTCGCTCGCCGACGAACCACCGACCCGGATACCGACGACCACCTGCGGAGACGAACCATGCCCGACCACGACCACGACGACGTACGTCCACCAGACCACGACGACGTACGTCCCGACGACGACGACGACGACCGTCGCACCGCCACCGCCGCCGCCATCGACGACGACGACGATCTCGCCGACGTCGACCCCGTCGACCGTCCCGTCCTCGTCGCCGTCGGCAAGCTCATCCAGTACGTCCACGGTCGACAACTCGACGTCGACGATCTCGTCGATCTCGCCTTCGACCTCGTCCACGCCAGCCACGAGCGCAGCGTCACCTACGCCGAAGCGCGCGCCCGTCGCGCCGCCGCCGCCGCTACCGGTCACCCGCTGACGTGACGACCGAGCCGACCCATCTCGCTATCCCAGGCGCCAAGCGGACGCTCTGCGGTCTCGGCGACCGGAAGGGACCGACCGAGCCGTACCGCTCGATCGACGCGCCGCCACGGCTGCCCGGCGCCGAGACGATCTGTACGGCCTGCGCCGCCGTCCGCTTCCCGGCATGACCGGCCTGGCAGAATCCGGAGCGCCGTCCGGGTCGCGCACCTGCCTCGTTCGACCCGGACGGCGACACCAGTGACGCCGCTCGAACGGCTACTCGACCGCCTGTTCCGCCGCCGGTGTACGTGCGGCCAGTACCGGCTCGCCCGCCACGACGTCGTCTCGCTCGACGGCGTCCGCCACCGGCGAGACCGGCCGTGCATCCAGACGAGAGCGAACGGTGACCGCCTTCACTCATCCTGAGCGGACGCTCGCCGCCTGGACGCTCATCGTCTCGTTCGCCCTGCTGCTCGCCTGGCCGGGAAGCCGAGACTGATGACCGCCGACCGATGACGCCCGACGCGCTCGGCGATGTCCGCCGCTGTCCGTTCGTCCGCGCCGTGATCGACGGACGCGAGGACCGCGCCCGAGCACTCGCCGCCGCGCCGCCTGATCCGGCCGAACCCGTCGTGATCGACTGGCTCCTGCAGGTCGCACGCGAGGCGGCTCAAACCCTTGCGGCGCAAGGGAACGAGCGCAGCCGGCGCTAACCCTTACGCCGCAAGGGAAGCCGGGAGCTCCGACGAAACCCTTACGCCGCAAGGGCCGGACGTGACCCCCGCAAACCCTTACGCCGCAAGGGCCGGAGGGCGGTTTCTTAGTACCGCCGCCTGCGTACTCCACCCTCCGCGGCCTCTCTCTCCGGGGTGCCGCCGCGAAACCCTTGCGCTACAAGGGTTTGCGGACACACCCGGTCACCCTTGCGCCGCAAGGGTTTGCTGTCGGTCCCTTGCGCGGCAAGGGTTTGCGGATGACGCCGGCGTTCCCTTGCGCGGCAAGGGTTTCCGGGCGGTATCCGGCCGTTTCCCCTGCGTAGCAAGGGTTTCCGGCCTGATAGCCGTCTATCGGTTCGGCGCTCCGTCTCTGGCCCGCGGGGTGGTCGTACCATCTGCGTGTGCCACGCGCAGGCTCGCCGTATGGACGCCAGTACGACCGGGAGCGGAGTCGTCTACTCGGTCTGCCGTGCGCGCTCCGGCTCGTCTGCTTCGGCGCTCCGGCGGACTCGTCGGACCATGTTCCGCCGCTCGGACTGCACGTTCACGTCTCCGGCTCCGGTTGCTGCACGCTTCAACCGGCGTGTCTCCGCTGCCAGCGCGTCCAGGGTGCTCAGGTCGCTCGCGCTCGCGCTCGTCGGCTGCCTCGTCCGTCGAGGTCGTGGTGAACGACGACGACAGTCGGACGCCGTGGGATCGGCGGCCGGGCGAGTCGACGCGCGCCTACGAGTCGTTCCGCCGGTTCCGCGACCTCGGTCCGCTCCGTTCGCTCGACCAACTCGTCGACGAGGACGCCGGTATCCGTCACGGCACGCTGCGCGAGTGGAGCCGCCGTCTCGACTGGAAGGACCGGGCAGCCGCGTGGGACGACGAAGCGCACCGGCTCGAAGACCTGTCCCGGTTGGAGGAGCTTCGGGCGATGCACGGTCGGCACCAGCGAGCCGGTCGTCTGGCGATGGGCAAGGCGCTCGCCGCGCTTCAGAACGTCGACGCGGCGGATATCCCGCCGTACGCCGCCGCTCGGCTCCTGGAACTCGGCGCACGGCTCGAACGGGACACGCTCGTCGTCTCGGTCGAGTCGTTGCAGGGCGTCGCTCCTGCGCCGATCGAAGACCCGTGGGAGGCGATCGCTCGTGAACTCGACGGCGTGCCAGGGACCTAGTCCGCGGTGGGGGACGCCACGCCGACCGGAGAGAGCGACGAGAGGCGAAATCCTGATCAAAGCCGGGGCGCTACTCGGCTGGACGTTCCATCCGTGGCAGCGCCACGTCTCGTCGGTAGCGCTCGAGGTCCACGCCAGCGGAGTGCCGTACTACCGGACCGTCGGCGTCTCGGTCGCTCGGCAGAACGGCAAGACGCTCCTGCTACTCGCTCGGATCGCGATGGAACTCCTCGGCCGGAACCGGACCGTCGTCTACACGGCTCAGGACCGCCAGCACGCCCGCCGGAAGTGGGAGGAGATGTGTCGAGCGCTCGTCGCCGTTCCGTCGTTCGCTCGGCGAGTCGTCCACTACCACACGAACAACGGTCAGGAGGAACTACTGCTCGACACCGGCTCGATCTTCATGATCGTGACGCCGAACGAGAACGCCGCCCGGTCGCTGTCGGTCGATCTCGGCATCGTCGACGAGGCGTACGCGCAGCGGTCGCTCGACGTCGTCGGAGCGATCGGCGGCACGATGGGCGCTCGGTCGCACGCTCAACTCTGGATCGTCTCGAACGCCGGAACGTTCGAGTCGCGGCTGTTCCGTCACTACACGGAGACCGGCCGCGCTCAGGTCGAGAATCCGGCTGCCCCGATGGCGTGGTTCGAGTGGGCGGCCGACGAACTCGCCGACGTGCTCGACCGTGAAGCGTGGCTCGCCGCGAATCCGACGCTCGGCCTACCGAACGGCGTGATCGAAGCGCATCTCTCGACGCAAGCGCTGACGATCGACGAGGACAAGTTCCGTCGCGAGTACCTGAACCAGTGGGTCGACCTCGACTCGATGACCGGCATCGACGCGGTGACGTGGGCAGCGTGCCGAGACGACGAAGCGGCTCCGGCCGGTCAGCTTTCTCTGGCGCTCGACATGACGCCGGAGCGAGACCGCGGAGCGCTCGTCGTCGCTGGCGAGAGCGGGCTACGGACGGCAATCGAAGTGATCGAGCACACGTCCGACGTCGAACGGCTCGCCACGAGGACGATCGAAGTCGCGAAGCGAGCGAGAGCGGTCGTCGTGCTCGACCGCGGCAACCCGGCGTCGTCGCTCCTGCCGACGCTCGAACGCGAGCACGTCGACGTCCGCCTGATCCCCGGCACCGAGTTCGCTCGCGCGTGCGGCGATTTCTACGACGCGGTCCGCCATCAGCGGCTCGCGCACCGCGGTGACTACCGGCTCGCCGACGCCGTGCTCGGAGCGACGAAACGGGCCTACGGCGAAGCGTGGGTCTGGAAGCGGCGAGGACCGTCGGACATCTCGCCGCTCGTCGCCGCCACGCTCGCCCGCTGGGGCGTCGTCACGGCGACGGCTCCGCTCGTCCCGGCGATCTACTAGCCGTGCGGGTGCTCGCGGACCGGCTCCGCCCAGGCGCCGACGAGAACCCACTGATGCCAGCGGAACAGGACCGTCGCCGAGTTCCATCCGGCTTCGTCGAGCGAGTCGAGCAGCGAGCCGAGCGTGACGAGCAGCATCGTGCCGCGGAGACTCCGCGACTTCGTCAGCGCTTCGTCCGGCGTGACGCCGTGAGCCGCTTTCCACTCGGCCACCGCCGCGTCGCCGATCTCCTGCCAGCGTGCGTCCGGTAGACGTGTCTTCGCCGCCAGGAGCAGAAGCCCGTCTCTCGTCGCTCGTTCGCGTGCGTCGGTCAGGAGATCGGTCCACGACGACCGCGGCAGGAACTGAAGCGTCCAGAGAGCGAGCGTCACGTCGGCGTTGTCGTGGTCGAGACCGCCGCGGAGATCGCCACCGAGGAGCCGAACGTCGACGACGGTCGAGCGCGGCGCGAGCCGCTTCGCCGCCGCGTCGAGCATCGATTCGTCGAGGTCGTAGCCGACCGCCTGGAAGCGGCGCTCCGGAACCCGTTCGGCGACCGCTTCGATGGTCCGGCCGGTCGAGCAGCCGAGATCGGCGAGCCGTCCGCCGACGGGCAGCGCGAACGAAGCGGCGAACGCTGCAAGCTCGGTGACGAGGTCGTAGTGCGGCAGGTGCGCGTGGGCGTGCTCGTCGAACTGATCGCCGAACCCGGCGAACGACCAGTCCGCGACGGCGGTCACGAAACCGGCACTCCGGTCAGGATCGGCGCGAGTTGACCGGCGACGGCCGCCATCATCAGCGGCGGTACGGCTCGGCCGAGCCGTTCCCACCGTTGAGCGTGCGAGCCGGTCAGGACGAAGTCGTCCGGGAACGACTGGATGCGCCGGACTTCGCTCAGGTGCAGGAAGCGCAACGACTCGTTCGGGAACGCTGCCCGAGCGCGGCCCTTCCGCTGCTGCGCCGAGTCGTAGCCGGTCTCCGGGTCCGGCTCCTCCGGAGCGAAGACGATCGACGACGGATAGCGGCCGTTGCCGCCGTACGTGCCGACGAGGATCGTCGCCGACGGCAGATGCGGCGACCGGCGCCGTCCCTTCACGTCGAAGCCGCCCGTTCCGTCGCTCTGCGCTTCGATCTGGCCGCGGATGTGATCGCCGAGCGCTTCACGGATCGAGACGCGGTCCGGCTGCGGAGCCGGGAACGTCGGCGGCGGTCCGACGTCGGTCCGGACGCCGAGGATGATCGTCCGCCGTCGAGCCTGCGGAACGCCGAGCCACTGCGCGTCGAGCACCCGCGCCTGGACGTGATACCCGGCTGCCCGGAGCCGGGCGATCGTCCGCCGTGCGTAGCCGACGGCGACGCCGGACGCGAACCCGGCGACGTTCTCGGCGACGAACGAGCGCGGCCGAAGCTCCTCGACGATCCGGCAGTACTCGTCGAACAGGTCGTCGGTCCGCTGCATCCGACCGGAGTACGCCTTCGTCTTGCCCCAGTCGGCGGAGCGCCGTCCGGCCGTCGAGAACGACGCGCACGGCGGCGAGCCGTCGAGTAGGTCGATCTCACCGAACCGGTCGCGGAGTTCGTGACCGGAGAGCGTCCGTATGTCGCGCTCGTCGACTTCGACCGTCGGCGAGTTGAGCCGGTACGTCTCCGCGGCGAGCGGAACGAACTCGGATGCGAAGACGACGTCGAACCCGGCGAGCCGGTAGCCGAGCGACGAGCCGCCGCAACCGGAGAACGTCGAGACGACTCGCAGGCCGTTCCGCTCGACGCCGTCGAGATCGGCGAGCGACCACGGCTCGAATCTCACGCTGGCTTGCCGTTCCACTCGTAGCCGCACGACGGGCAGCGGTACGCCGTCGGCGAGTCCTCGTCGAACGCCGGGAACTCGTCCGGAGTCGTCGTCTCAAGGTCTCGTAGCAGGGCGTCGAGCGCCGCCGCGTCGTAGCCCGTGCCGGAGTACTCGCCGTCGAGTTCGGCCAGGAGACGCCTGAGTAGCTCGTCGTCGTACTCGGCGACGTCCGACGCCCGGTTGTCGACGAGCAGGATGCGGCGCGCCGCGTCGTCGTCGACGTCGAGCAGGAACGTCGGCACGGTCGTTAGACCCTTCGCTCGTGCTGCACGGAGCCGGTGGTTTCCGGCGAGCACGTAGCCGGTCGAACGCTGCGCGACGACGGCGCCGTAGAAGCCGTGCTCGTCGATCGACTCGACGATGAGATCGACGTTCCCGCGTCTCGGATTCGACGGGTGCTCTCGGAGTTCGTCGATCGGGACGTCCTCGTACACCTGAGCGGACACGAGCGGATGCTAGAGCCTGTTCTACGGGCCTGTACGGACTAGCATCGACCGACCAGTGGAGAGCCGTCGACCATCGGGACTCGTCGTCGTCGAAACCCGCTCGGCCTGGGACTCCGATCCGAACGGGAACGACCCGGCCGACGTACCTCCGGCGACGGTCGGACCGGACACGGCTCGGCCCGGCGATCCGGACGGCGTACTGCTCATCGACGAAGGCGTCGGCGCTCCGTGGCCGCGCTCTCGAATCGTTCCGTCGCCGTGGTCCGGCTGGCCCGCCGAGTGGAACACGCCGAACTGGAACGGTCACGTCGAGACGCTGACCGATACGGCGTGGGCGTGTCTCGATCTGAACTCGTCCGTTCTGGCGACGATGCCGCCGTATCTCGTCGGTCCGCCGGTTCCGGCCGGATGGCTCGCGAATCCGGACCCGGACGAGTACACGTCGTGGAACGCGTTCGCCAAGGAACTGTTCTGGGAGTACCAGCTGGGTGAAGCGTTCGTCCTCGCGACGGCGTACTTCGACGACGGTCGCCCGGCTCGCTTCCACGTCGTTCCCGGCTGGATGGTCAACGTCGAGATGACGAGCGCCGGACGCCGGTACTCGATCGGTTCGCTCGACGTCACGCCGGACGTGCTGCACGTCGCGTACAAGATGCAGACCGGCGAAGCGCGCGGCCACGGACCGCTCGAAGTCGGAGCGATGCGAGCCGTCGCCGCCCGAGCGCTCACGCGCTACGCGACGAACCTGGCGACGTCCGGAGCGATCCCGAACGCCGTCCTGAAGTCCGGCGGGAACCTGACGGCCGACCAGGCGAACGAACTGAAGTCGCAGTGGGTCGAAGCACGGATCAACGCGATGGGTCTCCCGGCGGTCCTCTCCGGTGGCGTCGAGTTCGAGACGCTTCAACTCTCGCCCGCCGAGATGGCGCTGCTCGATCTCTCGAAGTGGAACGAATCCCGGCTCGCCGTCCTGCTCGGCGTTCCGCCGCATCTCGTCGGTCTGCCGTCCGGCGGCGATCCGATGACGTACACGAACACGAACTGGCTGTTCGTCTTCCACTGGCGGTCGTCGCTCTCGCCGAAGGCGTCGGCCGTGATGCGAGCGCTCTCCGCCTGGCTGCTGCCGGACGGCGTCGCCGTCGAACTGAACCGGGACGAGTACACGAAGCCGGAACTGAAGGAGCGCGCCGAGACGTGGGCGATCCTGAACGGCATCCGAGACGAGACCGGCCGACCGGTTCTCACCGTCGACGAAGTCCGCGAGTTGGAGCGGTACGCCAACTCGGCGCCGAGCGAAACCCTCACGAGCGGAGTCCTCCAATGACCGACACGATCGTCCTCACGGCGGAGCCGTTCGAGCCGCCGCCGCACACGCCGGTGATCGAGTACCGGGCCGCTCAGACGCTCGACGTCCACTATCCGGAACGCGTGATCGAACTCATCGCCGTGCCGTACGACGAGGAAGCCGACGTGATCGTTCGCGGTCGTCCGTGCAAGGAGTCCGTCGCTCCCGGAGCGTTCGCCGGAGTGATCGGCGCCGTCTCCGTGAACCGGGCGCACGACGTCGAACGTCCGCTCGGCAAGGTGATCAAGTTCCACCCCGGCGATCCGCGTGGACTCCGGACCGAGCTACGGATCACGCCACGGCTCGCCGAAGGCGACGACGTTCTCGCGCTCGCCGCCGACGGTCTCCTGTCGCCGTCCGTCGGGTTCTCGATCCTGCCCGGCGGCGAGCAGTGGTCCGTGGACCGGCGCTCTCGCCGAGTCACCCGCGCCCGGCTCGTCCATATCGGCCTGACCGGCGATCCGGCGTACACCGGCGCCAAGGTGCTCGACGTCCGGACCGTCGGACGCGCCGACGGCGGGCAGCGGACACCGACGCCGAACCTGGACCGGATACGGCTCGAACTCGCCGCCGAACGAGCCGGGATGACGCTGCCGTGACCGCCTGGGATTGGCCGAACCAACAGGTCGTCCGCGCCGACGAATCCGGACCGGGCGTCGACACGCCGCCGGTCATCGAGCCGAACGAATCGCGCTGGCTACTCAGCGTTACGGAGACGGCTCCGCCGACGGTCAACGGCCGTGTCGTCTTCGAGACCGGCGACCAGGCGAACCCCGGCACCATGTGGGTGACGCTCGTCGACACGGCTGGCGACGATCAGACCGAACGAGCGCTCCGGCTCGTCACCGGCTCCGTGCTGCATCTCGAATCGACGACGAGCGGTCTCTGGCAGGAGTACGTCTGCCGGACCACGCCGACGCTTGACGGCGGACTCCTGACGCTCGTCGATCCGATCCACTGGGACTCGACCGGTCTGCTCGTCGACGGCGAGACCGTCGCGATCACCGGCTACCAGTTGCAGGCAGGGTCCTTGCCGGAGATCGATCCGCAGGACTAACCTCCGGCACTGACCAGCGAGGTACGCCTCCGGGCGAGCGGCCAGCGCCGCCGGATCGGACGATGCGAGCGACCGGCAGTCGAATCCTGACGGAACGATTCGATTGGAGGGCGCGCCGCCGTGCCTGCTTCTGATTCCATGATCGCTCGCCTCGAAGGCGAGTTGGAGGAGCGTTCGGCGTTCCTCGAAGGCCTGATCGCAGGCGCCGAAGACACCGGCCGTGATCTCAACTCGCAGGAGTTGGAGATGATCGGTTCGGCTCGGACGCGGATCGGCGAACTCAGCGCGCAGCTTGCTCCGCTTCGTGAGACGTCTCGTATCGCGATCGAAGCGCGCCAGCGCGCGCAGCAGGTGAACGCCGAGATCATGAACGCTCGTCGCGGAGCCGGGATCGGCAACGTCGAGTTCCGGTCCGCCGGTGCGTACGTCGCCGAGCGCTACCTGTCGATGATCGGCGACCAGACGTGTACGGAGCGGCTCGAAATCTTCCACCGCGCCGCCGCCCACCAGACGACCGCCGACAACCCCGGTCTCCTGCCGGAGTCGATCGTCGGTCCGATCGTCCAGTTCGTCGACGCTGCCCGGCCGATCGTCGGCACGCTCGGCCCGCAGGACCTCGGAGCGGGCGCCTGGTCGTTCGCTCGCGTCACCCAGCACACCCAGGTGGCGAAGCAGGTCGGTGAGAAGACCGAGCTAGCCAGCCGGAAGATGCTCATCACGAAGACGCCGCTGGGAGCCGACACGTTCGGCGGGTACGTGAACGTCTCGAAGCAGGACATCAACCGAAGCTCTCCGGCGATCCTCGACATGGTGATCAACGACCTCGCGTCGCAGTACGCGATCGAGACCGAGGAAGAGGCAGCGGCCGTTCTGACCGCCGCCGCGTCGGCCGGTCCGGCGATCCCGGCGAACCCGACCGGAGCGAACGTCGCCACCGCGATCTGGGCGGCCGCCGGTCAGGTGTTCGCCGCCACGAAGGGCCAGGGCCAGGTCGTCATCGCCGTCTCGCCGGACCAGCTCGGCATCATCGGTCCGATCTTCCCGCCGGTCAATCCGACGAACCAGTTCGGCTCCGGCTTCAACGCGTCGGGCATCGCGTCCGGCAACGTCGGGAACGTCTCCGGTCTCTCGATGATCATGTCGGCCGGTCTCGCCACCGACACGATCCTCGTGTACTCGACCGCCGCCGCTCGCTGCTTCGAATACCGGTACGGGAACTTGCAGGTGGTCGAGCCGTCCGTGTGGGGCGTGCAGGTGGGCTACGCCGGAGACTTCGACGCGATGGTGATCGAGCCGACCGGCGTCGTGCGGGTGACGACCGCGTGAGCACGTACGACGACCCGAACCGAGAGGCGGTCGGTCTCGAACCGATCTGGACCGGAGCGGACACCGATCCGACCGATCCGATCCCTCCCGGCGAAGTCGAGCCGGAGCCGGAGCCGGAGCCGGAGTTCGATCCGTCGGCGCACACCGTCGACGAAGTCAACTCGTACCTCGCCGAGCATCCGGACGACTCCGCCCGCGTGCTCGACGCGGAGCGCTCCGGCAAGAGCCGCGTCGGAGTTCTCGGCGAATGAGCTACGTCGTTACGGCTCCGGCGCCGCTGCCGTGGGATCAGGCGGCGGTGCTCGCCGACGTCCTCGCGGTTCTGCGCCTCGAGCCGGACGACGTCGACGCCGACCGTGTCGCCGACGCGTGTCTCGCGGCGACGCAACTCGCCGACTCCGAACTCGATCTCGTCTCGTCGCCGTGGCTGACGTACGCCGACGTTCCGGAGCCGATCAAGCGTGCGGCGACGATCCTCGGCGTCGAAGTGTTCCGGCGGAAGGACGCGCCGTTCGGTCGAGCCGACTCCTGGTCGCCCGACGGCGCCGCCTACATCCTCAGCCCCGACGTGATGAAGGGCGTCCGCTCGCTCCTCGCTCCGTACAAGCGCCGGTGGGGTGTCGCATGAGCGACGCGATCACCGACGCTCGTCACCGTCTCTACGAAGCGGCGAAGACGGCCGTCCCGGCTGCACCGTGGCGTGTCTTCGAGACGTCTCCGGCGCAGCCGGTCGCGCCGACCATCTGGATCGACTCCGTCGAACTCGGTCTCGACTCGCCCGGTCTCGTCATGGCGACGTTCCCGATCTACATCGTCGTCGACGGCACCGTGCGGTCTCAGGTCGCCGCGCTTGACGCACTCGTCGCCGCTCTCTGGACGGCGGCGGTCGCGTCCGGAGCCGAGCCGACGTCGTGTCGGCCGGTGTCGCTCGACGTCGGCGGAATCAACCTGCGCGCCGACGTCATGCGCGTCGACGTTCTCCTGGCCGCTCAGTCGTTCTGCGAGCCGCTAGCCCTCACCAGTACCGGAGGTCCACCGTGAGTTCTCACGTCTTCAAGATTCAGGCGGGCGTGCTCGCGTTCACGCTCGTCGACACGGCGGCTGTCGGCTATCTCCCGGAGTGGCAGACGCCCGGCGGCATCGCCATCGACGCCATCACGCTCGCCGCCTACACGGCCGACGGGAACGAGTTCTCGTGCCAGGTGACGAGCGGCGCGCTGACCGCTTCGCCGAACACGACCGACGACTCGACCCCGGCGACGTTCTGCGATCCGGAGCAGACCGAGACGACCGTCGGCGTCACGTCGTTCACGCTCGACGCGACGATCCTTCAGGACCCGGATTTCCCCGACGGAGCGTCGGCGTTCGCGATGGAGAACGACACCAAGGAGTGTTTCTTCATCCTCGGTCTCGACGGCGTCAACCCACCGAAGACGGTCGGTCGTTGTCGGATGGTCGCCGGAGCGTTCGGCGGCGACGCACGCGTGACGCTCACCGCCGACCTGTCGCTGCCGGTCTCCCGGAAGCCGGACACTGAGTACGGCAACGTGACGACGAGCCGGATCGTGTGGGGCAGCGGCGAGCCGCCAGCCGGATGGACGCCACCGGCTCCGCTCGCCGCCGCCACGGCTGCACCGGCCGGAGCGAAGACGACGACGAACACGAGCGACGCCGTCACGACCGAGTAGGGGCGGCCGTGAAGTTCACGGTCACCCGTGCGAGCGGCGACGCCGGTTCGATCACGTCGAACCTGGAACGAGCCGCCGCCGCCGCGCAACGCGCCGCCGGTCAGGTCGTCGCCAAGCGCGGCCGAGAGATCATCCTGAACGACGTCCGGTCTCGCCGAGGCTCGAACCGGATGATGGGCAAGACGCTCGGCGTCGCCGTCGAGAACAAGCCGACGCAGCTTCAGACGAACGTCTCGCTCGCCGCCACTCCGGCCGGACCGTGGGCGATCATCAACACCGGAACGAAGGCGCACGTGATCCGTCCCCGCCGTAAACGAGTTCTCGCCGCCGACCGCGGCGACATCATCGGCGTCTACGCCGACGTCCGTGGCGTAACCGGCCGCCACTATTGGGACACCGCCGTGGAAGCGCTCGACGCCGAACTGTTCCCCGACGTGAAGCGAGCCGCCGACGCCGAGATGGACAAGGCGTAGGCCGTGGCTGGCGGTAGCCGGGAACTCCGGTACAACGTCGCCGTCGACGCGTCCGACGCGTCGTCGTCGCTGAAGAAACTC
>Ga0068852_100001282_pt1 | contig 16767 bp, 26 predicted proteins | sample KBSCornC22_FD_66594 | JGI IMG/M metagenome (GOLD analysis project Ga0068852, IMG submission 66594) | Corn rhizosphere microbial communities from Kellogg Biological Station, Michigan, USA - KBS Corn C2-2 | ecosystem: Host-associated > Plants > Roots > Rhizosphere > Soil ... | reverse complement strand
CGGGCCTTTGCAGGACACCAGCGGCGCAAACGCCATCCTCAAGATGCCGACGCTGCCGAGCTATACCGATCCCTATGTCTTTATCTCGATTCGAGGGTTTCGCCGCCCAACCTGGGGAACGTACAGCGGAGCTGTGATCCAGACCTCGGCTACTACCGGGAATCTTATCGGCGGCTACGATAACGCTGCGGGAGCATACCCACCGTTTACGAATGTGGGGCTGGACCTGCAGAACCTGTACTTTATTACCCCAACGAATCCTGGCATCACTGTTGTAAACGCCACGCGACTCCTGAAGTTTAGCGGGTACGGTCTGGACATCGGTTCCACAGATGGAGCGTTGCCGACCAACGTAAACGGCGCAGGCATCCTCATGCCAGCACTGGCTAACAATGTCGAAAACCTCCTGGACGACATCAACGTTTTCGGGTTCTACAAAGGCTATGTCATTGGGGAGCATACCCGCGTTGGCTCGATTTACGCAGGCAACGATGTGACCGGCTTTGTATTTGACGTTGGCTATACTTCGGCGGTCGGAAGCCATCACAACAGCAATGCGCTCTCTGCTGGCCTGCTGTGGTGCCAAAACTGCACCAATGTTATTGGCGCGGGTTCGGAAATTACCGTTCTCGATCTTCAGTCAGTGACATCTGAGCGGACAACCGGAAGCGTCGTCAACGACCCCAGCAATTTATTGCGCGGGATCATCAAATACAGCGTCAGTGTACCGTTCGGATCGACCGACTACTGCACCCCGAACAATGTAGGCGCGACCTTGGTTTCTGTGATTGCCCTGCAATGCCAGGGAGGTGTAACGCTAACATCCACGCTCGGCGGCGGGTTCGGTTCTGCCGTCAACTTCATGCAGAGTGGGACCAGCAGCACACCGAATGCCTTCCTGTCGAATCCCTCTGCGGGAACCCTGAGTGTCGATACCACCACGATTGGAAACGGACTCGGAACTATCAAAGCCGCGAACTATGCGGCTGGGGCTCTCGCCAATGGCATGACAGCGACCACGCAGACCCTTGGGGACAACTCCACCAAGGTAGCGACAACGGCGTTTGTCCTCGCCAATGCCAGCGGCGGCTCAGGAGTTTCGAGCATCAACGGAACAGCTGGTGCTTATACCTTCACCGGCTCTGGCGTAAATTGCGTAACCACAACCTGCACATTTAGTGGCACAGGAGGCGGCGGGTTCACCAACATTACATCGCTGGTCACCCCAACGAATTGCACGATCTCAGGCGGGGTCTGTACTACCACCGGCGCGGTCACGTCAGTCACATTTGCCAGCATACCCGCTGGATTTACCTCGCTGCGCATCATCGCTTCCGGTACGGCTTCAGGGGCAATCTCCCTGACATGCCAGATGAACGGCGACACCACAGCGAACTATGCCTATGAGGGAACGCAGGTCGGCAACACCGGCTCTACCGTCCAGCAGGCAGCAGGTGCGACCGCCGCGAATTGCGGCCTGCTAAGCAGCCTTGCGGGTCAGTTCACGCTCAACATTCCGTTTTACGCTTCCACAACCGTGCCAAAGAGCTGGTCGTATATCGGTGACGCATTCACTAGCGCGTCTTCCAATGTGAGCAACTTCCACCAGGACATCTCCGGGCTGTGGAACGGCACCGCAGCGATCACCTCAATCAAGTTCAACGGGACGACCATCCAGAGCGGAACATCCTTCGCAATCTATGGCGGCAATTAGGAGGCTGCGATGAGTTGGCTATCGCTCTCGGCTAAGGACGCGCTACAGACGTGCTCGGAAATAGTGCCTGCATTGAGATATGCCGTGCGCGGATCGGGGACGGACATGAGGACTGCCGTGCATTCGGGACAGACAACTTTGTACCCATTGTCCGATGGAACCAAGAGGACTTCGTTCATGGTCTTGCCTTTCGACCTCTCACGCTACCACCGAAGCGACTATAAGCCAATGAAAATGTACAAAGTACTGATTCCCATGCTGTTATCTGCCAGTCTACACGCTCAGGCATGGGTAAAGGTCGCCAATGAGAACGACACCATCGTTACTCCTACAGCAATCTCTGTGCGCTACGGCTCTGGTTCTTCGTGGGTGACGGCGACCGAAACGGGGACATTCAGTGCATCCAACTCGACCTTTGGCGACCCCGTTCCGGGCACGGCGAAGGAGTTGGACGTATTGGAGACTGCGACTCCTCAGACAATGACGGTGAATGGTACGAGCGTGACGGTTCCGGCGAGCACTCAGACCGCGACCTCAGCCCCTACGACGACAGCAACCACCTATCCCATCCCCATTCCTGCGCTCACCGCCCCACTGCCAGCGGTGGTTGATCCGGGGATGAGCTGTCCGATTGTCGGGAAAGCTGCCAAGTGCCCTGCGCGGACTTTGCTCAACGCAGGCCAGACGACTACGGCACCTTCCACAACCTCGATCCCGGCGAAGTGGAACATTAGCTGCCCTGTCGCGCTCGTCAATGGAGTGCCTGACCTGACTCAACCCCTGCAATGCACCATCACGGCGGCGAAATGAAGAAACTGCTCTATCTCAGCCTACTGCTCACCCTTTCCTTCCCGGCCTTCGCAACCACATGGTTTGTTCGTCAGGACGGAGGAACGCGCTACTCCGCCGACCTTCCTTATGGTGGGTGCAATGGAACCTCGGATGCTGCGTATCCCGGTCTAACCTCAACTCTCTGGTGGCCGTCCATCACCTACGCCTCTACTGGTTCAAAAGTGGTCGATTACAACGGCAATTATGAAACCGTCACAGGGGCAGGAACAACCAACACGTCCCCTCCCGCATGGCCAGCGCATGGATCGAGCGGCGTCACCACCACCGATGGATCTACGGTGTGGACCTCGGGTGGTGCGGCTCCTTTCAATCAAAACTGCGCCTATAACGATGTGCGCTATATGTGGATGACCGGGGCGTACTCGAATGAGGCGTGGGTCATGGCGGGCGGAGATACCCTCGTCATTCGAGGTTGCGCTGCTTCTCCCATCCAGCAGAACCCAGACGCTCCGCACTGCCGCATTGGAACCGACACCAACATGGGGCCGGTTTATAACGGCACCATCTACAACTGGTGCGCTGGACCTATGACCTATGGCTGCTCCATACCTCCGCCTCCTGCCGGTTCAGTGGGAGCGCATACAAAGATTCTGGGAGCCTGCGCCTATGGGACGTATACCTGTAATCCGGTTCAAGGCTACCCCTACACCTCGAACCTTTCACAAATCTTCGGCGGATTCGACATCGATCCAATCAACCTAACAGGTGCCAATTACCTGGACATTGAGGGCATCGAGTTCACATCACACAACGGAGCCTGTACGAGAACAGGCTCTCCGCAATATCCCTCTACTTGTAGCGTGTCTCCTCCTTTGAGCGACCAGGCGCAGCACGGAATCAACATGGATTCCACGACTACCAACCTGCTGCTCCATGACGTGTATATCCACGGATTTGGGCATGATGGTCTGGCCGGTGGCAACGGGGTTGGAGTTACCCTGAGCAACGTCATTATCGCCTTCAACAATTTCAGCGGCTGGGACTCCAACAGCGGCTTTGCATCGAACGCCACACTGACGCAGAGCTATGTGACGATGATTGGAAACGGCTGCATGGAGCAGTACCCGATTACCAATCCTCAATTTCCGGCGCTGGCCTGCTGGGATGACTCGAATGCCGGATTTGGGGATGCGTGGTCCGGTGGGACATCCACAATGGACACGTTTACCTGCGACCACTGTTATGTCGCTTACAACATGAAAGACGGCATGATCGGCCCGCACGTTGCGACTATGCACTTCTCCCTGACAAATTCCAAGTGGGAAGCTAACGGCGGGCAGTCGTGGAAGATGTCGCAGCCGTCCGGGTCAACAGGAATCTTCACCAACAACCTGATTCTGGGAAACTGCTACCGGCTGGAAGGAGGCGGGATACCTCCCGGAGCGAATGCGGCTTTGGCCTCGCACTTATATCTTGGAGATGCCTGCCGTGGTTCTGCCACGATTGTGGCCTATAACGCAGATTCAGGTTCGACGGTGGAGTTTGGCAACAACACCATCGTGACCTACATGCAGACCATCTGGCAGATCGGCTGCAACACTTCAGGAAATTGCGCCTCGCTGAATTACAACTTCCACAACAACCTTTACCTTGGGTACACGCCGAGCTATTCGACCGGGCCGGTGAGTTCCGGGCAAGCGCCCGCGATCTACTTCAACAACGACTCTCCGAATGTCATCAACTTTGTCGGCAGCCACAACCTTGAATTTGGGGTAAGAAATGGCGATGCCTGCGCAGGCGGAGCGGGGATCAACGGCAACACCTGCCAGAATCCCCTTCTAATAAGCGAACCGGCTCAAGGGTCTGTCGCTCCCACTGAGGCCGCATTGGACGGTTTCGACTTCCATTTGGGCAGCACGTCTCCGGCGATTGCCACAGGAACCACCTACAGCGGCCAACCGTCAACGGACTTTTACGGCAGTCCGCAGACTACGCCTCTGACGATTGGTGCGGTCGTCCAAGGCACTCCTACCGCAGCAGGACCGACGCTATCACCGGGGGATGGATACTCCGGCCCTGCGACGACCATCTCCATTACCACAGGAACTATATCTTGCTCCGCGAATCTGGTCTACAACACCACGGGAACGACTTCGGGCGGGAACCTGACCGGAACGACTTCGGGCACAAGCTACTCCCTGACGGCTACAGGGGATTTGTACGCACAAGTTCAAGGCTGTCCGAGCTATTTGAATTCTTCGATTACGCATGGGCACTACACGGTGGTCACTCCGGCTCCATCTCCGACCACCATCACAGGCTCTGCGACGATTACAGGGAGTTTCTCGATCCAGTGACACACGCGGATTACGCCCTGACAGCACTGTGCCTCTGGCGAGAGGCGAGAGGCGAAGGCAACACAGGAATGCTGGCTGTGGCCTGCGTTATCAGGAACCGCGTCAACAAACATGGTTCGACTTACTACGCGCAAGTGGTGAAGCCTTGGGCGTTCTCCTCGATTACGGCTCATGGCGATCCGCAGCTTAGTTACTTTCCGCAAGAATCGGACCCAACCTGGATTCAGGCGCAACTGATTGCAGGCAACGTCATGGATCGCGGCGTAGAGGACATCACCAACGGAGCAACCCTCTATTTCGATGATTCGATCAGCTTCCCTAAGACATGGAACAGAGCTGCGGTCGCTCCGCTCGGCAAGATTGGGCGGCTCAACCTTTTTCGAGAAATCTAGGGCAGTGAATAACCAAGGGGGAAGCAATAGCAATGCATGAGGAGTTCACAACGATGGAGCAGGTAAGCGCCGAACTGCAGTCGATCCGCCAACTGATTCAGTCCAGGGATCAACTGGATATGGAGCGGAGAAAGGTGGACGACACGCGCAACGAAGAAGCCAAAGCTCGCGCGAATCACCTGCTGGAAAGAGTGGACGGACACGGTGGAAGGCTGAGGGTTCTTGAGGTCAACTGGTCTACCTTCTTCAGCGAAAACGGCGCATTTACCTACGTAAAGAAGAAGATCGAATCCACAGACCAGAAACTCGACGACGCCGATCATCAGAACCGCTGGATCATCCGCCTTATTGTTGCAACCCTCATTGGCGTCATCGTCAACATGGCGCTGAAACGTTAGGAGAACGATGACAAACAACACTCGCATCTGGCTGCACGGCTTGGGAGCTGCCGCGATTGGTTCTTCTGCCTCTTCTGTGGCGACGATCCTTGTAGCTCCAGACAGGTTCAATCTGAATACTCTGATTGGCTTTGGGCACGTCTGCATGGTCGCCATCGTTTCAGGAATGGTTAACGCAGCGGCTTATTTAGCCAAAAGTCCACTTCCGCCGCTGGTCATGGGGCCGGGCGACGTGGCCACCCTCAAAGACCCGACTCTTGCTCCTGATGGAACGATCAGCGGGTCCAGCGCAACCCTTACCAAAGCAAAAGGAGAATGAATGAGCATCTTTAGCGACATCGAAGCGGCAGGCAAGAAGATTGGCGAAGTCCTCACCGAAATTGTCACGTTTGGCAGCAAGGTTCGTTCTGTCTACCAGAACCTCTCCGGCCCGACTCTGGCTGCGAGTTCGGCAGTCTTCTATGACGTAGTGAAGTGCATTGCTGCAGCGCAGTCTGTGGCAGCCAGTGCGGAAGCAGGGAACATCCCCGCCGCCATCACGTTGAGCGAAACCACCATTGGATTAGTAAAGCAGATCATCCTTGACGCCAAAGCAGGCGAGGCAGCGATTGTTGCAGATGTGAAGGCGCTGAACCTGAAGATATGACCAGAACCTTCACAGTGACGCCAGAAAAGCTCCGCGACCTATCAGCCTACTTGCGCGGCCACGGATTGAACCTGGACCCCTCTGCGCCTCAAGGCGAGGCCATACAGAACGGCTGGGATGTGCAATGGACGATTCAGGGGGATCAGATGACCGTGACCGTGGCAAAACACCCCTTTGCAGCCGAAGGTATTTTCTGGAATCGGTTGGATAGCCTGCTGAAGTAGAGCACGCAGATGGCTCCCGCAAGGGGGCTGTTTGTGTCTTAGGTGTCTCTCAGGTCGGGCCGCAGCTCAAACGCGCACCTAGCCGCCATTCTTGCCCACCAGCGCACCTTTCTGCGCGGCTCACCTGTAAGCGGAAACGAAGCGCACGGCCCCTCTAGGAAAATGGCGATTTGATAGCGGTACTGCTCAATGGCAGTCTCATTCGCCTTACCTCTGGAGCTTCGCTTCATCGTTTTCCTCCTTGGCCCCTGCCGAAAGGTACGGGGCCATTACTGCCCTAGGTGCGGACAATTAGCTTCGTGGTAATCGGTTCTAGTGGTCCAGTCGTAATGCCAATCGCAGGTGCAGTCTTTTGGCTTAGGGGGTTCCAGAGGATTTCCGTGCCCAAAGCGAGCGAGTCTGCCGACCGCTTCGCGGTACAGCTTGAGTAGGGCGTCGTAATCGGAGGCGCGGACCCAATCTAAGCCGTTTGGGAACATCCTGCTGGTATTGCCTGTAAGGTCTACGCGCCCATCCTCGGTAATGTCGATACGGATGCGCTCCACTGGATCAAACATTGCGGCTCCTTTCAAGGGTCAAACTGTGAGACAACGAATCGGTAATAATATACTTGACTGACTGAGGTCAGTGTAGTACCTTAGTCTACATGGAAGCCCCGAAGACCTTACTCGAAGCCGTTCAATACTTTAGCGACGCTGAGAACTGCCGCAAGTTCATGATAGCCGTGCGCTGGGCTGACGGCATAGTGAAATGCCCTCACTGCGGCTCCGAGAAGGTGACCTATCTGGAGAATGCCAAGCTGTACCGCTGCTACGGCAAGCACCCCAAGCAGAAATTCTCGCTGAAGGTTGGCACGGTCTTTGAGGACTCTCCAATTGGGCTGGATAAGTGGCTCCCCGCTGCTTGGATGCTTTCGAGTGCCAAAAACGGCATCAGCTCCTATGAGCTTTCCAAGGCCCTGGGCGTCACTCAGAAATCGGCTTGGTTCATGCTGCATCGCATTCGTACCGCCATGCGTGAGGATCACGGAATTCACACTATGGGAACTGGGCCGAAGAACCCCATTGAGATTGACGAGACTTTCATCGGTGGCAAGCCACATAACAAGCACCTTGGAATGCGGCAGCGGAAAGACAAGGCTATCGTCATGGGGATGCTGAATCGCGAGACTCGCCAGATTCGGGCTAAGGTAATCCCGAACGTAAAGCGCGAGACTTTACAGGCTGAGATTCTCGCCAATGTCGGATTCAATGCCCATGTATATACGGACGGATGGGTTGGCTATGACAAGCTCAGCGAGTATAAGAACTTCACTCATAAAACGGTCAACCATATCAATGAATACGTGAACGGCAAGGTTCACACTCAGGGAATCGAGAACTTCTGGAGCTTGCTCAAGCGTGGTCTGAATGGAACCTACGTTGCTGTAGAGCCGTTCCATATGGACGCCTATGTAGATGAACAGGTATTCCGCTACAACACGCGCAAGGACACCGACGCGAGGCGTTTTGAGAAAGTTTTATCGCAGATCGCGGGAAAGCGGCTGACTTATGCTGAGGTCACTGGTAAGGTGGGAGAAACAATCAACTAAGAAGAGGCAGGGGCGCGGGAAGCGCACTTAGGTTTTCGCTTTCGTTTCTCTTCCTTCAGGCGAGCCTTGATTGTCTCGTGCGGAACAGCTACTAGCTTCCGCATGAAATCTGTGAACTGGCTGAAATCACCCTCAACGTTCTTAGCGGGACTCGTCGGGCGACCGGCCATTGCAAACCCTCTTTAGAAAAGAGGGTAATGCAGTGTTGTGTCCGAGTCAAACCCCGATTGATCCAGCTATTTTCTCGATTGGCGATATTGGTGAGTGGTTTGAGCCGTTATTGGGGGGAAGAATGCTGCGGGTCAATGAGTTTCATTTTTATGAACTGGCTATCAAGGTGCACGGGCTAACAGAACTGTCATCGCCCGTGAGGTTCAGTGAGAGCTGGCTACAGCTGTGGTATGCGAGAGAATCGGTAAAGGAAATACACCAACAACGCGCATTGAGCTTTAGCGTCCCCGCAGCGTCGCGGCTCTATAGCGCGATTACATCCGTAGTTCCCGAGACGATGGAGCAAGTTTTTGCTGCTTGGAGTGAACGGGTCAAACCAGAAAACAATGAAATCTTGGCCTATTGGATCAGCGAAATAAGCGAGGCCGCCAAAGAGTTCGAGACTGTTCTGCGAACTGAGTGCCAAATGATGGACACCTATTTCGTGTCAAAAAAAGGCACTCATTCCACTCGTGATCTGGTGGAGAAGGCACACCACCAGATACCCGAACCGAGCCGGAATAAGTTACCAGATCAGGCCAAATTTGATTTCGATCAGGCCGGAAGGTGCATGGCCTTCGATGTTCCGACCGCCGCAGCTTTCCATCTATTACGTGGAACCGAGAAGGTTTTAGTTGACTACTACGACGTGGCCGTTCCTGGCCTCAAGAAGGCGAGCCGAAAAATGCGGAACTGGGGTGTCTACATCAAACTGATTCGCGATCATGCTGGCGATCCATCTGCTATCAGCGTGGTCGATCACATCAGAGATGCCTATCGCAACCCAGTGACGCACCCCGAAGAGAATTACACCGATGAGCGCGTACAGGTCCTATTCGGCCTGTGTGTTAGCGCGGTGGTTTTGCTCATTCAAGCCACAGAGGCGTTGGAATCCAAGGGATCCTCACTAAACTTTCCTGTGAGCGGTACTTTAGCCGTAAGCTAGCAAAAGCACGAAAGCCCCCTAGCGGGGGCCTTCTGGTTTTCACGAAAGGTAGGGGGCCTACCCGGCACAAGTCGCCATTCCGTGCGAGCCGTGATGGGCGAACGTGCTCCTTACCCGGTCCACCATCAATCCAATGATGCGGTCCACGGCCAGCGCAAGATACCTGCGCATGACCTCACGGCGGAAGTGCTTATAGTTTTCAATTGTTAGTCCCACTAGATTCCCCTCGGAATCGAATCGAGCCAACACGGTCGTCCCCACCCCCAACGTCTCTGACACGTCGATCACATCTATTCGGCCCTCAGGGCGCGGAAGTAGATCGACGAACGCAACATCAGTTGTTTTGTTGTGGTGCAAGGTAATCTCTGGCGATAGTTCAGTGTGGTTCATGGCTTCTTCCCCCAGATGAGCGGTCCGGCGGGTACGTTGCTTACTCCGTAAAACGTCTTGATAAAGTGGTCGCGAGTGCCCTTCAGAAGCTTGTTGTGGAACTTGATAGCGACCAATAGCCACGGATGTCCATCCGTGGGAATGTCGTATATAGCGTTTACAGTGCCGTTCCTCTTGTTGTCAATAACGCAGATTGGATTACCAAAGTTGCGTTTCATGGCTGAAACGACGAATGCAGACTCAATATGGAACCGAAGAACGTGGTCAACGAGAGTGCTTTTGTAGAGCAAAACCTTACGGTTCCGCCAACACCTCAATTCTACCGCTACTTCCTGACGTCTCGACACTGAGACTCAAGTGTATAGACGCAGCACGGGGACGTAAAGGTTTTCTTTCCAAGCATCTGGCTTGGTGCGGTCTGCAATCAATTGCACTTTTGGGCCAAAAGGAGTGTAGTCAGTCAGCTATATTATTACCAACGAATCCTTGTCACGCAAAAACCCGCCAAATTTTGGCGAAGCTTAAACGAAGTAAAAAACCTAAGTAATTCTGATTCAATCATCTCCTTACGCTCATAACCCAAAGGTCGCGGGTTCAAATCCCGCCCCCGCAACCATTAGATTCAAGGATTTACCGTAATTGAACCGGCAATTACGGCGCATCTGAGGTACAAAGTGGAGCCCCGCCTGGCAGGGACGCCGCAGTAAGAGCGGGCTCCAGAATGGTGATGGCGTACTCCCTCGACCGACTGCGATAGCCGTCAGCCTCATCCCGCTTGAACGTATCCACAACTTTACGCACGGCGTTCTCTAATTCGGCGCATCTCTCCTCTGCGGCCAGCCTCTTGCCCAGCTCTTGGGCGAATAGATCAATGCTGGTGTGATTGGTGTGCTCTAGCTCGGCCACCCGCTTCTCAGCGGCGGCAAGCTGGTCGATCAAGTCGAGTATGCGCACAGGTGTAGCGCGAGCGTTCAATGCGCAGATGGGTATTTCCATACGGGGAACTATCTTGTGAGGGTCGCCCAGCGCATTCTCCGCCAGCCTGCGCAACTCTTGTATCCAACCCGGCCTCCCGCTCTCCTCCTTCACGGGTGCCCCGCATGTTCCCAAAGAAGGCGTCCGATATTGCTCCTTGCCTATTCCCCGCTGCGTCACCGTTCCGTCGGGGAGAATGCCAATCTCGAAGCAGCACCCTCCTGCGACACGATGGCTATAGAATCGTTCTCCGTTCGCCGGGTTCCAGCCTTCACCCCAAATTGGTAGTTGGCAAATTGGGCACTTGGTTGGGCGGCTCTCCGCCTGCGCTCGTTCCGTGCTATTGGGGGTCATGGGAATTCCTTTCTCGAACCGTTGTGACGAAGATTGTCGATCATCTCATCGGCAAACTTTTCTGCCAGAGTTGGGGCTGGTGCGCTCTCCGGGGTGGGCCGGGGCAAATCAATCCCGTCTGCGCATTGAACCAATAACTGCGCAACCCGCCCAGCCTGTTCGGGAGTCCACATACAGGTGTGGTACTCGATATTCGTCATGTATACACGTCCGTTATCGGTGCCAATTCCTATTTCACCGTAGCGCGGCACATCCGCTCCGCTCTCCGGTTTGCTCACGGAGGAGGCCCGATGGTTCCATTGCGCGGCGATCCAATTCGCTACTTCGGAATCCTCGCACTCGGCTATCGTCTGATGGTTGACGATCACGCGGAATCCATCGGTCTGGAAGGTGCCGCTCCTCATGTCTTCATAAGAAGCGCGGCCAGCATACTGCGGACACTGGGGTATCGGCATCTCCCCTCTCTCGGTTGGGGCGGCGGGCGTTTCTTCTACACGAGAGGCGGCGGGAATGGGCTTCGTTACCATGTTCGCTCCCTTCCATCTGTGGTTTCGCAAGTGATTGCATAGGCCAGCATCTTCACTGGCACATCCTCAAACTTGTCATCAACAGAGGCGGCATCCTCGGAGCAGTCTGCCTCGGTTGGATCGGTTAGGCACCACGCTCCGCAGCCGTTCTCCAGATACAGCGTGATGCACCATCCCGGCGGCAAGTCGCGGGCAACCGTATTCGCTAGTTCCGCTATCGCCGTGGGCGCTGCTTGTGATTCCTTGGTTGGTTCGCTAGACATTGTTGATTCCTCTCGCTTTGTCGATAGCCTTTTGCTCGTCGCTAAGAATTTCCAGTGATTCGATGACCTCAAGAGTTGCGCCCGAACTCAAGCCTTTGCGCATCAGGGCCTTTGCCAGATTCAGCAAGGTGCTAGCGCGGAATACCGATTCGTGAATGCCGCGCGGGTTGCCCTCTATCGGCAACGTGTGGTGAGTAGGCATCCTGAATGCGAACTGCATTGTCGTTCCGATCTCGCCCAGCTTGGTTGGTTCGCTCAATGGGGTATCCTCCTCGTGCTACATCGCTCCGAACAGGCAGCCTTGGTCTAGGGCCGGCGGAAGGAGCTCAAACATATTCGGGAGGGTTGCCATCAGTTGGCCTCCGCTTCTGCAATAAGGGCGTCTAGTTCGCACGCCGTGCAGTCAATACCAGCGCCAAGCGGAGCGGCAATCTTATTGAGGCCGCAGACGCAGACAACTTCCGCGCGCTGCTTCACGAGAAATGCCTTCATCTTCGGGGCGGCTGCGATGAGACGGGCGTTAGCTTCGGCCTCTTCTAGATCACCGATGTCGCTGTACACCTCGGCTACGACCCAAGTGAAACTCTCCACGCTGAAGTCGGCAGCCTCAAGCGGACGGTCGTTGGGGTTGTTGTGCCTAACGAACCACGGTCCCGGCGTGTGTTTGGGGGATTGAGTCTGGTCGCTCACTGCTCACCTCTTTCTTCGCACTCTTGTTCGCTAAACTCCAGCTTGCTCATCCTTCTGTCCTCTCTTGTGCCCGATATTTCAGCACTTGGTACGCAACATAGAATGCGATCTGACCGCCGATGGCCCCGAACGCGAGCCACGCATTGAGAACATGAGTGCCGTAGAAATTCACCGGGATTAGAGCCAGCACCCCAACCAGCAACCACATGCGGCGCGGAAATCGTTTCTTCACTGTTCTGTCCTCTCTTGTGCAGGTGGGGCGGCCAACTCGTCGCTAAACGGCCAAGGCACCTCAACTTTGCGCTTTGGATCGCCGCGTCTCCAGAGCATCCAGCCGGCGCAGGGTTTCAAGTCCTCATGGCACAGGAAGGGCTCGCCCTCCATGGCACACTTAAGCGCGTCCATCGTGGTGGTCACACAGCCGTTGGGGTAAGTACCCTGACGGAAGGCGCAGTTGTGGCACCGCTCGCGTCCATTAGGAAGCGGACCCTTAGCTTCCTCTGCATCTATGAAACGGGCGAGATGATAGCCATGCTCAAAACCTTCGCGTGTAGGCTCATTGATTACCTTGCTCATAGCTCTCCTTTAGGCCAAGTTCTCAAACTTTGTGTACTCGCTGATCCATGCGAGGTTGATGGTTCCTGTGGGGCCGTTGCGCTGTTTGGCAACAATCAATTCGGCTTTGCCTTGTAATTCCGTGTTGTCGCGGTCGTAATACTCTTCTCTGTGAATGAAGGCCACAACGTCGGCGTCCTGCTCAATTGATCCTGATTCTCTGAGGTCAGAAAGAAGAGGCTTTTTATTGCCCGCCCTTTGCTCGGAGTTTCTGGAGAGCTGAGATAAAGCCACGACAGGGCACTTCATCTCCTTCGCCAAAGACTTCAAGCCTTTGGAGATTGCGGACACTTCCTGCGTTCTATTCTCTTTCTTAGGCGGAGTCATCAGTTGCAAATAGTCAACAAGAATGAGGTCTAAGCCCTCTTGCTGCTTCAGCCTTCTGGATTTGGCGCGCATCTCCTGCAAAGAAATTCCTGGAGTGTCGTCGATAAAGAGCTTGGATTGCTGCAATCGCTCCATGCCAACATAGAGTTTTCGCCGCTCATCCGATCCAATAAACCCCGCCATCCGTCTCGCCGCCACATAGGATTCCGAAGCCAGCATCCTCTTGAGCAGCGATTCTTTGCTCATCTCAAGAGAGAAGATGGCGACTGTTTTGTTGTCGTGCAAAGCGGCGTTTTGAGCGAGATTGATTGCATACGCGGTCTTGCCCATTGAAGGTCTTGCGGCAATGATGACCAACTCCGACTTCTGTAAGCCACAGGTCATGCGGTCAAACTCAGTAAAATGCGTCTTTAATCCTGTGACTTCGCCAGAGGAAACGAACATCTTCTCTGGACCGCCCATTGCGGTGAAAATGTCCTTCAAGCCTGTTAGACCGGAATGAATGGTGCTGTCTGCGACCTGCGAAAGAGAGTGCTCTAAGTCTCCTAGTACATTTCTCGCGTCTTCAGACGGATCGCTTGCCCTCAAAGAGAAGTCGTTGCAGATGCCTATTAGTTGTCTGAGTAGGGACTTGTCTTTGACAATTGCAATGTAGCTCTCAACATTGAAGTGTCTGGGTACGCCCTCTGTGAGTGAGAAGAGATATCCAATACCTCCAATGGCGTCCAAGTCTCTACGGCGCTCTAATTCGACTCTCAGGGTCGTCAGGTCAACCGCTTTCCCTGCTTCGACGAGATCGCACATGCAGCGGTAGATACGCTGGTTGGAGTCCAGAAAGAAGTCTTTTGGTCTCAGCTTCTCTGTGGCATCACTGAGGGCCACAGAGTCTAAGAGGCAAGCGCCTAAGATCGTCGATTCGGTGTGGATGGACGCGGGAAGCTCGGTATGGGCGAGGGTGGACATTAGAGTGTCACGGTAGGCGGCGCATCGGCGGCTTCAACGAACTCCTCGGAGTAGGTGTGCGGCCATTTGAGTTCATCTAAAACAACATTGACGAAACCAGTGCTGTAGCGATTAGAGAAGTAATGATGCAGTACTGTTCCGAATCGGGGCCGTGAACCCAGAACTACTCGGCAGCGCGAACCCCTGCGAAAATGCGGTTTGAAATCCGGTGTTGCGCTGCGAACCTCCCGGAAGTTGTGTGATGCCTGAAAGCTCGTGTCGTGGATCACTGTATGTTCCGGCATCCCGCACACACAGATGCGGCATTCGCAATACTTTGGATAATTCGGGCATTTCATGTGGTACGACATCTACAAGCTCCGAAGGTCTAGGTGCCACGCAATAAGGAAACTGGCGATCTTGGTGTGATACCCACTTTTAGTCATAATCTGGCCTAGGACGATGGGGTCGGCTTGCCGCCTCATAGTTCCTTGGGGGACGATGCCGATGCGGTCGAAAATTAGCTTCTTCATTGCGTGATCGGTGGCGGACATAACTACCGGGTGCGCGACGGCTAGAGGGAATTCGATACCCTGATACATCCTCACCCCCACGCGCCGGTAACGGGTCTGCTGAGTTCCGTCCGTCATGGGCTGCTGAAACGAAGTGACATAGTTGCGCTGCTGGGGAGATTCGTGGTGGCCTTCTCCCGCCGGGAGCATGGGAGGATCAATATCGGCCAACTCGGGTACGGAGTACTGGTGCGAACTTACTAACTCTCTCGCTTGAGGAGTAGCGCGGTTTGTGCGGATAACAAACACGTCGCACGGCATATTTGGGACGATGGTGTAACCAGCATTCACCGCACCAAGCAACTTGTCGTAATACGTTTTCCTCTTGCGAATGCGGCTCACTTGATTAGCAAGAGGCTGAGACGACCACTTGCGTGATTTAGCCACCTGATAAGCCGCCGACATCTCCGCTAGTTCCGTGTCGATTTCAGCGATCTTGTCTTCTAGGAAGGCACGGACCTGCGCAGTCGCCCCCTGCATCTCAGTGGCATTCAGTGCGACCGCCTGAAATGATGCGCTCTCCTGCTCGTCGGCGATTTGATCTGTGTCGATTGTTGCCAGTGCCGTTTCTTCGCTCACATTGCCTCCAGAAAGTTCCGTACATCATCCAACGACCGCGCTACGCAATGCCTGTGGCCTAAACTGAGAACCTTGTCCCTGAATTCGGCCTGCTTCTCTGCGCGAGACTTCTTTGTGGTGCCAGCCTTCAATTCGATCCAGTGCGGCACATCCCGGAAAATCAACAAATCAGCCGTACCTTCTGGGGCCAAGTGCAGAAATCCTCTTTTGACCCTGACGATCCCCGAATTGACCCGCAGATAGAACTCGCCTGTCTTGTTTAGGAAGTCCAATACCTGCTTCTTTAGCTCGCCCTCGGGAGTCATGCCACATTCCTTTCAACAGGGAGGTACTTCCCGTTCTGCCACCTGTAAGCCCTAGAGCCTTTTTGCCCATTGCAGAGGAAGTGGACTGCGGCATTCCTCCATGTGCCGTCTGCGTGAAATAGCGAATCGTCGCGGAATCCCCCGCCAAATCCTCTACCTGCCTCGTGGTCGAATGTGGGATCAACCATGAACTTCCCGCAGATGGCGCATAGGTGCCTTTGCCGCAGAGACATAAACTCCGTTCTCTTGCGGTACTCACGCTTACCTGCTGCATGCTCAGAACATATTTCTCTTCCGTCGCGGGTTACATGCACGGCGGCTGGCTTGGCTACGAAATACTTGGCGATCACGAGCGCATCTCCCGCGCCCACTGAGGCAGATCGTCCTCGGTGATGTACATGGCAGCGTCAATCGCAGCGGCTTTGCGTAACTTTTCCTGAAATGGGTTCTTGCCCTTGAGCTGTGCGATCTTGTCATTCACTTCTGCGTCGAACTCGATCACCGCGAACTCTATGGCGGCAATGCGCTTGTCATCGCGAGGCAGGTTCTTGATAAAGACCTGCAACCCCCCAGGCAAGCGCGGATCGTAGCTGGTGAAGGCCAGCCATTCGCGCTCCCAGCAAGCCAATTGCGTAAGGCACTGATCCCTGTGCTCTTCGGGAACTTCGCCGCCCATCATCCATTCCAGGTGCTTTGCTGTGGTTGGGCACTTGCCTTCCCATAGGCCCTTGTCGCCAATCGCGCCATCCGGGGAGGCTGATAGGCAAGGGATGTTGGGATGGACGGCCATTCCCACCTTGTCTACTTCGTTGCCGGTTTCGACTTCATACGCGGCGCGAGCGTGTTTCTCGTTCTCACTGCCCCAATCCATCGCGGGAGTGACGTAGTGTTCACACGCCATCCCAGTGAGGCGTTCGCAGACAATCTCCATCAGGTACTTGCTGCGCTTCTCGGAGGG
>Ga0068852_100001280_pt1 | contig 16784 bp, 12 predicted proteins | sample KBSCornC22_FD_66594 | JGI IMG/M metagenome (GOLD analysis project Ga0068852, IMG submission 66594) | Corn rhizosphere microbial communities from Kellogg Biological Station, Michigan, USA - KBS Corn C2-2 | ecosystem: Host-associated > Plants > Roots > Rhizosphere > Soil ... | reverse complement strand
CATTACTGTTACCATCAAACATATGCCACGGTGTCGTGCCCTTCGACACGTCGTGCTGTTCGGCAAACCGCCCGATTTCATACCATACGTCTGCGTCAATGGCAGCCATGGCTACCTTGACGCCTGACCACTTGACGAATGGGAAGTCTATTGCGGACCATGCTGCCTCACGCGCATGGAGTGAAGTACGGATTACGCCTGTCAGCAGGTCTGCTACCCCCGCTATTTCCTGTACACCATCCTCCTGGAGAGCGAGGCGGCAATGAGGGAAGTCGACAACAAACCGACCTGGACTGTCAGGCATCGTCCCCACAATGAATCCCCGATACCGACTCGTCAGTGGGGCACCAGTCCCAAACAGAAACCGCTGCAGCAGCCATTTATGATCCACGGTAAGCGTCATGCCTTCCACATCCGGCCGCTTCAGATTGAGTGCGGCGCTTGCATGAGTAAAGCGCTGGCCAGGCAGGATTGCACTCAAAGAAAACCATGGCCCCTTGAAGTGCCAACTGTCACCGTGCTGACTGACATCCCGATAGGTTCCATCGACATCAAGGGATAGTTGCTGCTCGCGCATACCCTCGCGCCGGTCCTGCAAACCGGATCCGGATGGCGTCCTGAGTTCCGGCGAGTCGTGTTCAGGTACATCAGCATGACCATTGCTGCCGGACCGCGCCGACAAGTCACGCGCCCAACTCGCGACGCGTTCTCTCGGATCGAAAAACGCTTTGCTTACCAGCTCATAGAAGGCGACCCGTTCCATCCACTGGTTGGCGTAAGTCTCGACGGCGGCGCGCGGAAAGAATTTGGACAGAATGTCGGGATAGGCTTGGACCTTGAGCGTCAGGGTATGCGCCGTCCATATGTCACCATCAATTCCAGCCCGTTTCAGCCGTTTCTCTTCCTCCAGCCATCGTTGCGCGAGCGGAGTTCCGCTAATATCTTCCTGCGCCAGGATGATTGTGAACCTGTTGGTTAAATTGACCCAACTGCCGTTCAGGAAAGCGCCGACTGCTTCTGTCAAACTCGTCGAGTCGTATTTTTGCCAGGCTTTACACTCAAACACGCTCAGTCTGTCGGGCTGCTGTTCATCAAAAGCGAACAGATCGATGCCTCCCTGAGGCTTTCCGTTGCCACCGAGGCGTTTGCAACCAGTGAGTGAATGGTCTTTCTTGAGTAACCACCAACAAAACTGCTCAAAAGTATCGGAATGCATCCGCCGGAAATCGAGAAGGGCTTCACCGGTCGGCGGCACTGCCTCAACTGGCGAAATCGCGGCATCGGAATTGAGATGTCGAGGCCAATCTTGCGGTAAATCGACGTTCGGCTTATTCATGTGGCATGCTCAACTTTGAATCGTTTTCGGATCAATTCGGTTTGTGGCGCAGGGGATGGCGCAAACATCCAGTAGTGGTCAGCCAGACAATGTCCGTCTAGCACTCGCTCTTCCGGAAGCCAGATAGTTTGTTCGCCGAAGGTCATGCCATACCAAAACCACATAGCAATTGACGGCAGGCGGGTAGAAGGACTTAAGGGCTGACCGACAGGGAGTTGCGTAATTTCGTGTCGGGCGGCAAGACGATTCTGCGTCAGCGTTCAACCACACCGTCGAAACCACCGCAACTGCTGAGCTCACTATCAAGAATATGAAGGTTGCTCGTCAACACCCCCGCCTGAGCCGATCATGGACTACGCCGATCCGCTCGAGCCCAATACGGGGATTCGCGGGTGGATCAAGGACGTGTGGCCGAGCAAGGGCAAAAAGTACGAGAAAGGCGACGTCCGACGGCCAGACGTCGTCATCGTGAACGACCCGTCACAGCCGCCGGTGCAGTCGAACATCAAGACGGTCGTGGAGATGAAGTTTCCCGGGGATGCGTATGGCCCCGACCAGGAGGACGACTACATCGAAATTGCCGGCGGCCCTTCCAAGTTCGTCCACCTCGGCGCTGCTGATTGCGGATGCGGCGACGACAACGGACAGAAGGAAACTTCGCGCTCGAAGCAAACCGCTTCACAATCTGACCTGGACGAACTGTTCGGGACCGGCACCAGTGCGCCGGGAGCTCCACCGCTCCCGCCCATGCCTCTGCCGCCGCTCCCCGCTTTGTAATCTGCCGCCATGACAAACGACGAAATCGCAGCCTGGGCAAAGGATCCGCGCCGTGCGGACACGATGCCTTTCGGCCTGTACGAACCCGCGCACCGCAAGGGAATCACGGGTGCCGCCCTGGTCGTGCGGGGCATGGTGTACTTCCGCAACGGATTCGCCCCCGACGTGCGCCAGGCACTGGTGCGCTGCTTCAAGCAATACAACGCGGCGATCGAGGAATATCACCACGCGCTCGAGGCGGCCGCTGGCGAACCGGCGTCGAAATCGGGTCCGCTGCGCTGGCTGTACGCCGAGGGCGAAGAGCCGGCCCAATACGACAAGGCGCCGGGATTCGAGAGCATCGCGGCGCGCGTGCCCGCCGACGAAACGCTCGCGGTCGCGATGACGAGCGCCGAGCACAAGCTCGCCGCCGGGTTCTACGAATTTACCGTGTTCGCGCTGAGCGAAGGGAAAGCAGCGCGCAAGCGCGGTCTCGACGGCCTGGCCTTCACGGTGCCGCGCGCGTTTCTCGTCCAGCGGCCGGGCGTATTCGAAACGCTGTTCAATGCGTTCGCCAAGGATCTACCGACCGTCCACGGGCACGGCGGCCTGGCCGTGAACGTGCCCCCGATGGGGCGGCGGCCGAACGAAGCCAGCGAGTATTTCTACGCGCGTCGCTTCGGGCCTGGCATCGACGTCGGCGATCCGATGCGATCGACTGTCCGCAAGCTCTACACGAAGATCAAGACCGTCGACTGGCTGAACGCGCTCGACGGGGATCTCGTTCGCGCGGCTGGCGGCGCATCGTCGCTCATGCTTCCGCCTGACTGGTTCGCCCGGCAGCCATTCAGTGACGGCGGCCTACTGATCAAGGCCGGCGTCGCGCCGGAGTCCGGCGTGTCCAACGGACCGGGAATCCCCGTCTCGCCGCCGGCCGCGTACGTCATTCTGAATCGCGCGCTGAAGCCGATCATTGCGGATTCGGTCGAGACCCTGCAGGACGGGACGCTCGATAGCACTGCGCCGCTGCTCAATACGGTCGTCGCGACCGAGGGATGGCTGCGCCGCTTCAACGTGTCGGATGAACAGCTCAACCACTTCTGGGTCGATCTGCACAACACGCCGAAACTGCACGGTGAATAAAACTACTCAACTCGCGCCTGCCTACGCAGCCGTTGATTACAAATCACCTGAAATACTCAGCAATTACAATTGCTTAGGGAATTTTTGCGCTTCCAAAAACGATTGTTTTAACGGCTCTCTCCGCCTTGTCTGGCAAAGGGCTTCGAAGCAATCGGAAACGCCGAACATCCGCGTAGATACCACTTACTGCGGCACTACGCATCCATGCTCGGGACACACCTGCTGCACCTCGACTCCAACTTGTTCGATGAATTCGCGCTTCTCATGCCAATCGGTGTCCAGTGCATTAATTATTAGCGCGCCGGAGGCAACAGCAGTAGCCAAGAATTTTCGGTCACTTGGATCGACGCTATTCGGTGGCAACTCGTCGAATCCTCGCGTAGCATCGGTATTTGGAGTAACGGTTACCTGCTGGATCATCTGTTGCCCGTACAAGTTGTCATGAAGGAACTTAAAAAACATATCTCCAGTCCCAGGCTGCCCCGCATAACTCAGATGTCGCGCGTACTCATCAAGCATCAACCCGAGATCATCCACTACAACGTTATTCTCGTTCGCAACCGCGACAACCTCCTCCAAAAGAGTCACACATCGCAATTGGCAATCCAAGTTTGCATGCGTATCGCGACCATTGGCAGCGATTGCCACATTCGTATCGACGATTACACTCATTCGCCACCACCTTGCCGTTCTTTTATTTTTCTCCGCAGTATTGCCTGGCGCGTTTTCGCAATTTCCGACATTTCATCCCCAAAGAAATTCTTTGGCCAATTTTTAATCTCACCGAATATATCAATATCAAGGTCGTTTAGTGACGCCGCGCCGTTCGCATAATCGCAGAAATACAGTTTTAGCATATCAGACGGGTACTTTTCCTCCGCGACACGCAATTGAAATCGACGCAGCAAATGTTCGCTATGGCTTTCCACGATCACCTGCAACTTACGCGTCTGCGCTACCTTCAATATGACATCGGCGAGTCCGCTCTGCACAGACGGGTGCAAATGAATTTCCGGCTGCTCCATAATGACCGTACTCCCTTCCGGTACATAGTAGAGCAGCACAAGTGCTGGAAGTACCTGTGACACACCGAAACCAACGTCCGTAAGCAGAGCAGGAGCGCTCTTTGCGTCCCTTTTTACAATGGCTCGATACAGATTCGCACCTTTCCCAATTTCCTCGATCTGAAAATCACTGATGAGCCCAAGGGTCTTGAGCCAGTGTGCAATGATCTCCTGAAACGGGCGGTAGTGAGTCCTCCCTCCAAGATTGCGCGTTTCTTTTCGATGCGTCGCGGATAAGATCGCTTCCATCGTGCGCTCGCCACGCTTTCCAACATCCGACGGACTCGCGCCGGACCAAGGATATTCTCGGCGCGGGTACTCTCTCAGTGGACCGAGGTAATATATCGAGTCCATGAGCTGCTCGTATTCGAACTCAAAGAGCCCCAAAAAACTTGAATTCTGATAGTACGTCTGCGCCTGGTCAGGATAAAGATACGTCTTCAATGGCCCCGGCAGAGCCCATGCCCTCGCCTTATTACGAACAAATCTAAATCCAGGTTCGCTTTTCGATATCGTTGTTGCAGAAAGCTCGAATTCTTTCGAATCTTTTTTCTTTGGATGAATTGCAAATCCATAGTCACCAACTCTATATTCAATCGAACCACAAGTGAGCAATCCGTTTCGAAAACTCACTTCCGAAGAATGCGTCAACGACGTGCCACTTGCGAATGTATCGCTCCGCTTCGAGAATGGATCATTTAGCTCAAGCGGGTGAGACAAATCCCATCTGAGCTGCCAGTGCATATCGCTTTTTTCATTACGCAAATGAACGATATCGCGAAAGCTTCCGAGATTTATTAACTGATCCGGTCCGCCAAAATCAAGCACCAGATTCCTATCTGTCGCGTTTTTCGTCTGCTTAAGCAGGAGCAGAAACTGGATTATGCTGCTCTTGCCTGAACTGTTGGTTCCAAACAATCCAGTGACTTGCCCCAGAGTCAAATCCAGTTGACTCCACGCCTTGAAATTCTCGACATAGAAACGTCGCAGCATCCCGCTTTTCCTTATCTATCTTGGGCAGATAATGAGTGTTTGATCTGCTCAGAAGCATACCACTCAGTGCTTCGCCCTCGGCCCCTGCCGAACCGCAAGCGCCCGGTCGGTCGGTTGCATAACTAAGGCGCATAAAGGTGCATAGAAGATCTGGCCCATCAACCGCCGCACGGCCCGTGCTGAGCGGCCCGCAGCAGCCAATGCAGGGGGGCAGAAAAAACCACTCATTTTCGCGGGCAGGTGGGCGGGGTCACAACTCCGCGCGCCGGTCCGAGCCGCCATCTTCCAGCGCAGATCCGGCCCCTGGGGGCCCGTGGCGCGCGTCAGCAGGCCCGCCAGCGGCCTGCCGCGTGCTCGCGCACCTGCGATGTGCCCCTGGGCGGCCGGCCGCTCGCCTGAGCGCGCCGTCACGCCTGGCGCTGGCGAAAAAAAGCCACCGGCACCGAAGTGCCTAGCGGCTTTGTGCTGCTGACCGACTGCTCGTCAGACGTCGAGCTGCGCGTCCGTGATGCCGAGCGCGGCGGCGATCTCCTCGCGCGTCGACTTGCGCAGCTTCTCGCTGCTTTCCTGTTGAGCGTAGGCGGACTGGCTGATGCCGAGTCGCGGCGCGACTTCGGCCTGCGTCAGCCCGAGGTACTCGCGCCACGCGCGCAGGGGCGTCGCCCCGTCGACCGTTGCGCTGACGACAGCATGCGGAATCAGGTCGCGCTCTTCGTCGCGCTGTGCCATGTATTCCGCGTAGGGGATCACCACAAAGGCCGGCGCTCCGTCCGGCCCGTTGATGATTTGGATGTTAGTACATGCGTTCATCGCGTTTCTTTACCTCCTCGCTTTCGACTACCTTGATCTCACCGTCCCAGTTGAATAGAACTCGGTAGTTGCCAACCCTCAGCCGGTAATCATTCGTGATTCGCCGGTATTCCTGCACGAACGCGTCGCATTGCTCGTTCGTCAGCTCGTCGAGCCCCGTCGCTCTAAGTCAGAAGGCGCAGCGCTGCACTGCAATCGCACATACGTGCATGGCGTTCGGGTGGAACCGCACGGCCGATCGGGGGGACCACCCGCGATATAGCCAGCGTGTTCGTCTACCACGGCCGGCCGGTGTATCAGACCGTGACCGAAGCCTGGCGCAAGGCGTTGAGGCGTGCGCGTATCAGCGACTTCCGCTGGCACGACCTGCGGCACACCTGGGCGAGCTGGCACGTGCAGCGCGGCACGCCGCTGCAGGTACTGAAGGAGCTGGGGGGATGGGAAACGCTGGAAATGGTGCAGCGGTATACGCACCTGTCAGCGGATCACCTGACGCAGTGGGTCCAGTCGCACACGCAGGCCGCCGAGCTGCACATCGCCGCCGGCTGACTGTAATTTCACTGAAGTGGGAGAAAACGATGAAGTAGCGAAATCGCTGGAAGCCTTATCAGGCTTGGCGCGCCCGGCTGGGATCGAACCAGCAACCCCTGCCTTCGGAGGGCAGTACTCTATCCATTGAGCTACGGGCGCGTGTGACAGTGAAACGACCCTGATAAACCGGCCGCCCACCATTGGCAAGACGGCAAGGATACCCGGTTTCCCATGACGCGTCCACCGTGCCCGCCCGAATCCCCACCCGGCCCCCTTTCGTGCGGGTAAACACGCGCCTTCGCACCGCTCGCCGTGATGTAAACGTTCCGTCTATAATCGTCCGTGCTTCATTGGACTGCCATTTGCCGTTGCACCGCGCTCACAATTCCTATTAATGGAGACGAGGCAAGCATGAGCGAAGCACCCCACGAATCTCCCGTCAAAACTCCCGGGCAGCTGATTGCCGTTGTCATCGCATCATTCGCGATTCCGATCGCCGTGATCGTCCTGTTTGCCACCTATGCCAACCATGCGTTCCGTGCGGGCGCAGGCACGGACGCGCTCTCCGACGAACAGGTCGCCGCGCGCATCGCACCGATCGCGAAGGTCGACGTGAAGGACGCCAACGCGCCCCGCACGTACAAGACCGGCGAGGAAGTCTACAAGGCCGTGTGCGTGACCTGTCACGGCACGGGCGCCGCCGGCGCGCCGAAGGTCGGCAACAAGGACGACTGGGCACCGCGCATCTCGCAGGGCTTCGACACGCTGCTGAAGACGGCGCTGTCCGGCAAGGGCGCGATGCCGCCGCGCGGCGGCACGAACCCCGACGACGTCAGCGACTATGAAATCGCCCGTGCGATCGTCTACATGGCGAACAACGACGGCGCGAACTTCCCCGAGCCGGCTGCCCCGGCCGCCAATGCGGCGCCGGCAGCCAGCGGCGCGGCGGGCGCGGCGGCCACGGCAGGCGCATCGGGCGCCGACGCATCGAACGCGCAAGCCGCCGCCGCAATGGCCGCGATCGCCGCGATTCCGAAGGCCGGCGAAAAGCCCGCGGCCGCACCCACCAGCGCCGACGCCGCATCGGCCGGCAAGGCGCTGTACACGCAGGTGTGCCAGGCGTGTCACGCGGCCGGCGTGCTGGGCGCGCCGAAGTTCGGCAGCAAGGAGGACTGGGCGCCGCGCCTGAAGGAGTCGATGGATACCGTCTACAACTACGCGCTGCACGGCAAGGGCGCGATGCCGCCGAAGGGCGGATCGAACGCGTCCGACGCCGACGTGAAGGCGGCCGTCGACTACATGGTCAACGCGGCAAAGTAACGCCTGCCGGCCAGAAAAAACCCCCGCGGTGCACGTGCATCGCGGGGGTTTTGTTTTGCCGAGGCCGAAACGACGGCCAGCGCGCACATCACTTCTGCAACAACGCCTTCAGGCTCGCGAGCCGGTCCTTCGGCGTCATCGGCGCTTCTTCCGGCGTCGGCGGCGGCGCTTCGTCGAGCCCCATCTCGGGGATGAAGCGCGACGGCTCGCACACGACCGTCTCGCGCGCCCGCTTGCGCTTCTTGCACCAGTTCAGGTGCAGACTGCGCTGCGCACGCGTGATCGCGACGTACATCAGCCGGCGCTCCTCCTCGATCCGCTCGCTGTCGATCGGGCCGTCGTCCTCGCTGCCGCCGCGGTGCGGCATGATGCCTTCCTCGACGCCGACCAGGAACACGTGCGGATACTCGAGGCCCTTCGACGCATGGACGGTCGACAGCCGCACGGCGTCCGGATCCTCGTCCTTGCCTTCGAGCATCGACATCAGCGCGACGGTCTGGATCAGGCCGAGCAGGTTCTTGCCGGTATCGGCGAGCCCGTCCGCGTTGTGGAACCCTTCGGCCTCGCCGTCGACGGCTTCCGTCTCGGGCTTCGTGCCCTTGCGCTTCAGCCACTCGAGGAATTCGAGCACGTTCTGCCACTTCGACTGCGCCTGCCGCTCGTCAAACGCGTCGTACAGGTAGGCCTCGTAGTGGATGGCCTCCATCATGTCGTCGAGCACGACGGTCGCGGGCTCCTTGTCCGCGCGATCGGTCAGGCGCTGGATGAAGTCGCAGAACATGCGCAGCGGCTCGACCTGCCGCGCGGACAGCCGCGCCTCGATCCCGCCCATGTACACGGCCTCGAACAGCGACACCTTGGCCTGGCCGGCGAATGAGCCGAGCGCCTCGAGCGTCGTGTTGCCGATCCCGCGGCGCGGCGTCGTGACCGCGCGGATGAACGCGGGATCGTCATCGGCGTTCGCGATCAGGCGCAGATACGCGCACAGATCCTTGATCTCGGCCTTGTCGAAGAACGACTGGCCGCCCGACAGCACGTACGGAATCCGCTCGCGCCGCAGCACCTGCTCGAAAATCCGCGCCTGGAAGTTGCCGCGATACAGGATCGCGTAGTCGCGGAACTGCGCGCGCCGCTCGAACTTGTGCGCGGACAGCCGGAACACGACCGATTCGGCTTCGTGTTCCTCGTCGTTGCACGGCGTGACGGTGATCGAGTCGCCCATCCCGTGCTCGGACCACAGCTTCTTCTCGAACAGCTTCGGGTTGTTGGCGATCACGTTGTTCGCGGCGGTCAAGATCCGCACGGTTGACCGGTAGTTCTGCTCGAGCTTGATCACGTGCAGCTTCGGGAAATCCTTGCCGAGCTGCGCGAGGTTTTCGAGCGTCGCGCCGCGCCAGCCGTAGATCGCCTGGTCGTCGTCGCCCACCGCCGTGAACGCGGCGCGCGGGCCGGCGAGCTGCTTCAGCAGCTCGTACTGGCACGCGTTGGTGTCCTGGTATTCGTCGATCAGCAGATAGCGCAGCTTGTTCTGCCAGCGGTCGCGCACCTGTTCGTTCTTCGCGAACAGCTCGGCCGGCAGGCGGATCAGGTCGTCGAAGTCGACCGCCTGGTACGCATGCAGCGTCGCGACGTAGTTGCGGTAGACCAGCGCCGCCTGATGCTCGTCCTCGTTGGCCGCGATCGTCATCGCCTCGTCGGGCATGATCAGGCCGTTCTTCCACAGCGAAATGATGCTCTGGATCTTGCGGATCAAGCCCTTGTCGGTGGTGCCGATCTGCTCCTGGATCATCCCGAAGCAGTCGTCCGAATCCATGATCGAGAACTGCGGCTTCAGCCCGACGTGCTCGGCCTCCTGGCGCAGGATCTGCACGCCGAGCGAGTGGAACGTGCACACGGTGAGCTGGTTGACGGGCACCTTGCGGCCTTCCTTGCCGGGCGTGGTGAGCGTCTTGCCCTCCAGCAGCTTCGACACGCGCTCGCGCATTTCGGCGGCGGCCTTGTTCGTGAACGTGACGGCCGCGATGTGGCGCGGCTCGAAGCCTTTCGCTTCGATCAGGTGCGCGATCTTCTGCGTGATCACGCGGGTCTTGCCGCTGCCCGCGCCGGCGAGCACGAGGCAGGGACCGTCGAGGTAGCGCACCGCTTCGTTCTGAGCGGGGTTGAGGCCTGCGGACATGATGGCGGATGATGTTGCGGTTGACGGCGAGACGCCGGGAGGATGCCGCGCGCGGCGGGCCTGGAATGCAGGCGGACACACGGGCAGGACGCGCATGTTAACACGTCGGCGACGTACTTTTCGGGAACCCCGCCGCACGGGGATCGCGCAGGCAGGCTGCCGTTTCGTCCCCTGTCCGATCGGCCAATCCGGCCCCATCCGCGGCCCCGATCGGCCACAATGGACGCATGTCGGCGCCTCTGCGCGCCGGGCCCGCCAGCATCGTCACACCGGATCGACTTCATGGGATACCCGTTCGCGACCGCCGCCCTCGGCCCGCTGCTGTTCCTCCAGGGGCGCCACGTGCGCCGTGTCACGCCGCGGCTGCCCGAGGCGGCCGGCCCGCGCGACGGCGTGGTCGGCGACGGCCCGCCGCTACGCGTGCTGGTGGTCGGCGATTCGGCCGCCGCGGGTGTCGGCGTCGCATCGCAGCACGACGCGCTGTCCGGGCAGCTGGCGCGCACGCTCGCGGCCAGCCACCGGGTCGGCTGGAAGCTGCTCGCGCGCACCGGCCTGACCACGCGGGAGCTCGTCGACTGGCTCGCGACCGAGCCGGCCGAGCCGTTCGACGTGGCCGTGACCTCGCTCGGCGTCAACGACGTGACGGGCGGCGTGGCGCCGGCCCGCTGGCAGGCGCAGCAGGCCGAACTCGTGCGGCTGCTCGCCGCGCGCTTTGAAGTCGGGCACGTGATCCTGTCGGCGGTGCCGCCGATGGAGCGCTTTCCGGCGCTGCCGCAGCCGCTCGCGTGGTATCTCGGGCTGCGCGCGAAGCGGCTCAACGCCGCGCTCGCCGACTGGGCCGCGACCCAGCCGAACTGCACGTTCCTGCGCGTCGCGCTGCCGCTCGAACGCCACCTGATGGCCGCCGACGGCTTTCATCCGGGCGCGGCGGCCTGCGCCGCGTGGGCCGCGCAGGTGGCTGACGCCCTGCCGCGGCAGCGCGCGCCGGATCACGCGCCACGCTGACGGCCTGCCGGCGACCCCATGCCGCCCGCGGCACGACCAACCGCGCGCCAGTACCCTTCCGATGCCACGCCAAACGCCGGCCGCTACCGCGCATCCGCCGCCTCCTGCCGTGCGTTTTGCCGAAGGCCGCGATGCGTGCCGCCGCGCCATGCCAAAATAGCCGGTCATCCACGCGCCGCCACGGCGCGCCATCCTTTCGTTTCGTACGCAGCCAGGGATTGCCATGTCGTCATTGCTCAGGATTGGTTTGATGGGTTTCGGTTTCGCCGGCGCTACGTTCCACGCGCCCGTGATCGCCGCGAGCGGCCGCACCGAGGTCGCCGCGATCGCGACGGGGCAGCCCGATCGCGCACGCGCCGCGTATCCGGGCGCGCGCATCGTCCCCGATCTCGATACGCTGCTCGGCCTCGACGATATCGACTGCGTGGTGATCGCCACGCCGAACGACACCCACTTCCCGCTCGCGCGCCAGGTACTCGAAGCCGGCCGTCACGTCGTCGTCGACAAACCGGTCACGCTCACCGCCGACGAGGCGCTCGCGCTCGCGCGCCTCGCGAACGCGCGCAGCCGCCTGTTCGCGCCGTTCCACAACCGCCGCTGGGACGGCGACTTCCTCACCGTGCGCCGCATCGTCGAATCCGGCGAACTCGGCCGGCTGACGTATTTCGCGTCGCACTTCGACCGTTTCCGGCCGACTCCGCGCACGCGCTGGCGCGAGGAGCCCGCCCGCGGCGGCGGCCTGCTGCTCGACCTCGGCCCGCACCTGATCGACCAGGCGCTCGCGCTGTTCGGGCTGCCGGACACGGTCAGCGCGACGGTCAAGACGCGCCGCGACAACGGCACGGCGCCCGATTTCGTGCACCTGCTGCTCGGCTATCCGGACAAGAACGTCGCGCTGCACGCGAGCGCGCTGTCGGCGATCGAGCCCGCGCGCTTCACGCTGCACGGCACGTGCGGCAGCTACCAGAAGTTCGGCCTCGATACGCAGGAAGACCAGTTGAAGGCAGGCCTCACGCCCGACCACGTCGAGTTCGGCGGCGGCAACCCGCCCGGCGTGCTGCGCACGCTCGAAGGCGAGGTCGAGGTCGAGCGGCCGGTGCCGACGCTCGACGGCCAGTATGCGGAGTTCTATCGCGCGCTCGCCGCGTCGGTCCACGACGGCGCACCGTTCCCGGTCACGCCGCAGGACGCGGTCGACGTGATGACGATCATCGAGCTTGCCGCGCAGAGCGAGCACGAAGGCCGCCGGGTACCATTCGTGCGCCGCACCGTCTGACGGCCGCCGGCCGGGTCGGTGCCGACCCGGCCACAAAGCCGCCGTCCCGCGTCAATCCGGGCCACTCCGCGCCGCGCCGCACGCCGGCGGCGGCCATGGGCCAGCACCCCACGGCGGGCCGCCTCGAACATTCCGTTACAAATGGTGCGGGAACGAAAGTCAGCGGTCGCCCGGTCTGACGCGTTTCTCAAAAAGTCGATCCGACTCCAAACCGTCAGGAGAATGTGATGCAACGGTTGATTCGCGCAGCGGCATGCTGCGTCCTGGTTTCCTCGCTCGCCGCGTGTGTCGTGCAGCCGCAGCGGCCAGTCCGGCAGGCGCCGCCGCCTCCCGCGCGACCGAATCCGCAGGTCATCGCGAACGAGCGCATGCAGGAGGTCCAGGGCCGGATCGACAACCTGCACCGCCGGATCGACACACGCGTCAACGGCGGCTACTACCCGCCGCCGTACGGCGCGCAGCTGCACCACCGCCTCGACGTGATCCGCCAGGAAGCGAACGACATGTCGACCCAGCACAACGGCGGCCTGTCCGGCGACGAGCAGCGCGTGCTGAACCAGGAACTCGACACGGCCGCGCGCGCGATCGGCGAGTGACGCCGGCCCCCGCCGGTGCCGGCAAAAGCGGCGGCGCCCCACGTCGCCGCTTGTCGCGAAGCGACATTCTTTTGCTCAAATTGACAACGTCCACCCGCTCGCGTACAGTCGCCCGCACGCGTCGGGAGAGCGTGTGACCGCGTAGCTAGGAACGCCGGTCGCGCCGCCGAAGGGGCACACCCGCAAACTCTCAGGCAAAAGGACCGACCGCGTCGGGGAATCCCGTCCGCGCATTGCGCGGGCCGCACTCCCCGCACTCTGGAGAGCGGCAGTAGCCCGTTGCGCCCATGCGGCGCGGGGCAAGCTGCCCACCGAAGGGGCGCGCGTTCGCCGGCCTGTGGCCGCAGCGCAATCTCTCAGGTATCGAGGACAGAGGGGCATGTACCGGATCGCTCGCAGGCACACGGCCGCGGCGGTCGGCACATGGCCGTTCTGACCCGCGCGCAAGCGCCTTGCCTGAGGCCTCGATGACTGCACTGAATCACACCCCGCTCAACGCCGCGCATCGCGCGCTCAATGCCCGCATGGTCGACTTCGGCGGCTGGGACATGCCCGTCAACTACGGCTCGCAGATCGAAGAACACGAAGCCGTGCGCACCGACGCCGGCATGTTCGACGTGTCGCACATGTGCGTCGTCGATTTCACCGGCAGCCGCGTGCGCGCGTTCTTCGAGCACGCGATCGCGAACAACGTCGGCAAGCTCAAGACCCCTGGCAAGGCGCTCTACTCGTGCCTGCTCAATCCGCAGGGCGGCGTCATCGACGACCTGATCGTCTATTACTTCACCGAAGACTTCTTCCGCGTCGTCGTCAACGCCGGCACGGCCGAGAAGGACATCGCGTGGTTCAACCAGCTCAACGAGCAAGGCGGCTACGGCCTGACCATCGCGCCGCGCCGCGATTTCGCGATCGTCGCCGTGCAGGGCCCGAACGCCCGTGAAAAGGTCTGGACGACGGTGCCCGCCGCGCGCGCCGCCACCAGCGAACTGAAGCCGTTCAACGCCGCGCGGGTCGCCGGCACGCCGTTCGGCGAGCTCACCGTCGCGCGCACCGGCTACACCGGCGAAGACGGCTTCGAAGTGATCGTCCCGGCCGTGCACGTCGAAGCGCTGTGGACCGCGCTGCAGCAAAACGGCGTGCGCCCGTGCGGGCTCGGCGCGCGCGACACGCTGCGCCTCGAGGCCGGCATGAACCTGTACGGCCAGGACATGGACGAGACCGTGTCCCCGCTCGACGCGGGCCTCGCATGGACGGTCGACCTGTCGGCACCGCGCGACTTCGTCGGCCGTGACGCGCTCGAGCGCGACGGCACGCGCGCCGCGTTCGTCGGCCTGATCCTGCAAAAGGAAAACGGCAAGGCGGGCGGCGTGCTGCGCGCGCACCAGAAGGTCGTCACGCCGCACGGCGAAGGCGAGATCACGAGCGGCACGTTCTCGCCGTCGATGCAGGAATCGATCGCGTTCGCACGCGTGCCAGCGGCCGTCCACGTCGGCGACACCATACATGTGCAGATTCGAGACAAGCAACTTCCCGCGCGCGTGGTAAAACTGCCGTTCGTGCGCAACGGCAAGGTCCTCGCTGCGTAACGACCGGGGGCCCGCCTCCCGGCAAGCCGGGAAATGGCGCCCGGCGCAACCCCATCCGGCGCGCCCCGGCGGCGCGCCAGCATAACGAACATACCTTTTATCCAGGAGCATCCGATGAGCAACGTCCCGGCCGATCTGAAGTACACCGACGAACACGAGTGGATCCGCACCGAAGCCGACGGCACGCTGACGGTCGGCATCACCGATCACGCGCAGAGCACGCTCGGCGACATCGTCTTCCTCGAGCTGCCGGCAGTCGGCAAGTCGGTGAGTGCAGGCGACGCAGTCGGCGTCGTCGAATCGGTGAAGGCGGCATCCGACATCTACTCGCCGGTGTCCGGCGAGATCATCGCCATCAACGAAGAAGCCGCCGACTCGCCGGAGGAAGTGAACAGCGACGCATACGGCGTGTGGCTCTTCAAGATCAAGCTCGCGGACGGCGCATCGACCGACAAGCTGATCGACGCCGACGCATACGGCAAGCTGATCGACTAATTTTCCTTACCCGAACCGCGCGGCCGGCCAGCCGGCCCGCGCGGGACCAGAGTCACGCCATGAAGCTCGAACACCCGGACCGTCTGATGAACCGCACGCCCCTCTCGCTCGCCGCGCTCGAAACGCACGACGCGTTCGCAGAACGCCACATCGGCCCCGATGCCGCCAGCCAGCAGGCCATGCTCGACACGCTCGGCTTCGCGTCGCGCGCCGCCCTGATCGACGCCGTGATCCCGGCCTCGATCCGCCGCGCCGAAACGCTGCCGCTCGGCCCGTTCGCGCAGCCGAAGAGCGAGGCCGAAGCCCTCGCCGCGCTGCGTGCCCTCGCGGACAAGAACCAGGTGTTCCGCTCATACATCGGCCAGGGCTATCACGACACGCACACGCCGGCCGTGATCCTGCGCAACGTGCTCGAAAACCCGGCGTGGTACACGGCCTACACGCCGTACCAGCCCGAAATTTCCCAGGGTCGCCTCGAGGCGCTCCTGAACTTCCAGCAGATGGTCGCCGACCTCACGGGCCTCGCGATCTCGAACGCATCGCTGCTCGATGAAGCCACCGCCGCGGCCGAAGCGATGACGCTGCTGCAGCGCACCGGCAAGCCGGCGTCGAACGTGTTCTACGTCGCCGACGACGTGCTGCCGCAGACGCTCGAAGTGATCCGCACGCGCGCACTGCCGATCGGCATCGAAGTGAAGACGGGCCCGGCAGCCGACGCCGCGCAGGCCAACGCGTTCGGCGTGCTGCTGCAATATCCGGGCGTCAACGGCGACGTGCGCGACTACCGCGCGCTCACCGAAGCGATCCACGCGGCCGGCGGCCATGTCGTCGTCGCGGCCGACCTGCTCGCGCTGACCGTGCTGACGCCACCCGGCGAATGGGGCGCGGACGTCGCCGTCGGCAACACGCAGCGCTTCGGCGTGCCGATGGGCTTCGGCGGCCCGCACGCCGCATATCTCGCGGTGCGCGACGAATTCAAGCGCCAGATGCCGGGCCGCCTCGTCGGCGTGACCGTCGACGCGCAGGGCAAGCCCGCGCTGCGCCTCGCGCTGCAGACGCGCGAACAGCACATCCGCCGCGAGAAGGCGACGTCGAACGTGTGTACCGCGCAAGCGCTGCTCGCGATCATGGCGAGCATGTACGCGGTCTACCACGGCCCGCATGGCCTGAAGACGATCGCGCTGCGCGTGAACCGCATCGCGGCGCTGTTCGCCGCCGGCGTGAAGCAGCTCGGCTTCGCGACCGTCAACGACACGTTCTTCGACACGCTGACGATCGACACCGGCGCGCGCACCGCGCAGGTCCACGAATTCGCGAAGGCCCGCCGCATCAACCTGCGCCGCGTGAGCGCCACGCAAGTCGGCGTGTCGTTCGACGAAACGACGACCCGCGACGACCTCGCCGATCTCCTCGCCGTGTTCGCGCAGGCCGCGGGCGGCACCGCGCCGTCCGTCGACGCGCTGGACGCGGGCGCAGCCGGCGTCGCCGCGCTGCCGGCCGGCCTCGAGCGCACGAGCGCGTACCTGACGCACCACGTGTTCAATCGCCACCATTCCGAGACCGAAATGCTGCGCTACCTGCGCAGCCTGTCGGACAAGGATCTCGCGCTCGACCGCTCGATGATCCCGCTCGGCTCGTGCACGATGAAGCTGAACGCGACGTCGGAAATGCTGCCGGTCACGTGGCCCGAGTTCGGC
>Ga0068852_100001278_pt1 | contig 16796 bp, 16 predicted proteins | sample KBSCornC22_FD_66594 | JGI IMG/M metagenome (GOLD analysis project Ga0068852, IMG submission 66594) | Corn rhizosphere microbial communities from Kellogg Biological Station, Michigan, USA - KBS Corn C2-2 | ecosystem: Host-associated > Plants > Roots > Rhizosphere > Soil ... | reverse complement strand
CGCGAGGCCGAGCTCGTCGACGGCGTCGCGCGTAACGGCCGCGGTGATCCGGTGGGGGCCCGCCTCGACCTCAACGAGCGCCATCACGCCGTCCACCTCCACCGACGTGACCACGCCGGGAAAGCGATTGCGCGCCGATAGCCGGTCGCCGGCGCGGTGGCGCTGCGGGCGCTCGGAGAGGCGCTCGACCTCCTTGCGGGGGACGAGCCGGCGGTTCGACGCGTCGCGCTTGGTCCGCAGCTTGCCGGCACGTTCCCAGCGGCGCAGCGTGTCGGCGCTTACGCCGATCGCGCGGGCGGCCTCGCCCAGGGTGAGGTCTTTGCTGGCCATGAGTTCTGCCTAAGCATTGCATAGGCATAATCACAAGGTAGGATCCGGGTATGGGCGAGGACTGCGCAAATACCAAGGTCGCTGTCGGCGACGCCGCCGAGCAGGCCGTCGGCGACGTGATGATCAAGCGCCCGAAGACCCTGCCGGCCAGCGCGACCGTCAGCGACGTGCGGGCGCTGTTCGAGAACGGCAGCGTTCAGACGGGATTGCTGGTGGAGGACGGGCGCTTCCGCGCGGCGATCGAGCGGCCGAACCTGCCCGAGGACGCTCCGGGCGATGCGGCGGCGATCGACTTCGCCGTCACGCCGACCGCGATCGTCCACCCCGCCACCCCGATGCGCGACGCGATAGCGCTGCTCGACACCGAGAACTCGCGCCGGCTCGTGGTGGTCGACGAGGAAGACGGCGAGACGCTCCGCGGTCTCGTAGCGCTCAACTCCTCGCGCTCGGGCTTCTGCGGCGGCGGCGAGTAGGGCTTGCCCTAGCTCCTCGCAGCGATCTAGGATCGCTCCACCATGGCGTGGGGCGACTCGTTCAGCTCATGAGAAAAGCCGCCCGTGCTGGGCGGCTTTTTCAGTGGAGCTAGCCGGGCTCGAACCGGCGACCTCGTGACTGCCAGTCACGCGCTCTCCCAACTGAGCTATAGCCCCGAAGGAATGTCAGTGTAGCCGGTCGCCGGAGGCTGGTTTAGACCAGATTTCCCGTTGCTGAGCCACAACCTCCAGTGCGCCTGGTTGCAGAACAAGCGCTTGCTCTGCATCTGTGACGGCCACCGGCGTATCTCGGCCCGACAGTAGTCGCATGCCCGCGTTCCTCGCATCAGGCGTGCTCGAGTGCGGCAGCTCTCGTAGGTGCACATCCGCTCCAGTTGCAGACGCTTTGCTTCCAAGCTTTCGGGATGTGATCGCAAGAGCACCTCCGCCACCTGACGTGCCGAGTCACCATTCACAGCCAGCCCCCACAGGATCGGGGACTTCCGATCCCATGGATGAACGGCAGGCCGCCGGTCGAGGACGTCTGAAATGAAATCCGCGCACTGCTCCATGAACTGACGCGTTCCCACGTACTGGATCGTCGGTGCCTCGCGATGGAAGCCCGCGCTGCCATCGCCATCAAGCGCTCCGAGCCAGAACGCAGGCTCCGCCGCGGCTGTCGCGCTGACCCGCAATGACGCCGTCTTCCGCGGCACCACCCCGTGTTCTGCCAGGTCCCGCGCGAGCCGCGCCGAGTACACACGGAGCCCCTTCGCGCCACCAGCACCTCCCGCTTGAAGCGGCTTGTCCGGGCAACCGAGGAAGTCCCTGAATCTCTCGAGCGTTGGAACGCTGGATGACCGCAAGTTCAGCTGAACCTGACACCCGATAACGCAGCCGTCGGTCGCGAGGAAACCGAGCCAATACCAAGCTTCCGGGTTGAGCGGAGAGGAGAATGCACGATGGTTGATCGGCCACTTACGCGTGACCTCTTCGCTGGAACGAATCGTAACTCCGCTCCGAACCAAAGAAGCTCGCACGGTCGCTGAATAGCGAGCGGATCGGCTAGCGATTGCCCGAACCGACAGCCCCTGCTCGTACAGGGCAACAAACTCGCTTTCTTCGGCAGCCGACACGCGGGTTGCCCTCGCAGGCAAACCGAGTTCCCGCGCTCGGGTGCTCAACCGGGCGGTCGACCAACCCGACTCCGCCGCCATGTCGCGGAGCGTGATCGGCGTCAGCCAGACAGAGCGAAGGTAGAGATCGAGCGGCGGTCGTTCAGCTCGATAGATCCATTGCATGACGCGAACACTAGTTCGACTGGCGGACGGAAAACTGGCTCTGGAATGCCGGTTTCCAACAATTTCCTGAATACGGGAACCATCGGCACGTGAACCTCCCGCGCCGGCTCGCCTGGGCCGCCGTCACGCTCGAGGCGGTCGCCTGGGCCGTGCTGGGTTTCGCTACGCCGTTGTAAGACGGCCTAGCCGACAGACCGCGCCGGCACCTCGCCCCACAGCTGCTCGAGCCTGTAGAACGAGCGCGCGTCCGGCGTGAAGATGTGCACGACGCAGTCGAGGTAGTCCATCAGGATCCAGCGCGCCTGCCGGTCGCCCTCCGTCCGCCGTGGGAGCAACCCGGAGTCGTCCTTCAGGTCCCGGTGGATCGCGTCGTGGATCGCCTTCGTCTGGCGCTCCGTATTGCCGGTGCAGATCACGAAGTAGTCCGTGTAGCCCACCACGCCGCGCAGGTCCAGGATCCGGACGTCGATCGCCTTGCGGTCCGACGCGATCTCGGCGATGCGTTCGGCCAGCGCCAAAGAAGCCGTCGTGTCAGTCACTGCTCCACCGCCACCGGCGTCGACGCCCCGTACAGGCTCTGCGCTCCGATGAAGTCCGCCACCTTGTCGGGGACCAGGTAGCGAATCGGCTTGCCTTCCCGCGCCCGCCGCCGGACCAGCGACGACGACACGTCGACCCGCGGCATCTCGAAGAACACGAGCCGCTCGGCGCCCCGCAGCCCCGACAACCTGACCCCGATCGCCGGCCGCGGCCAGCCGGTCCGCTCGACCACGGCGATGGTCGCCAAGGACAGGACCTCCTCCGGCTCGTGCCACGAGCGCAGGGAAGCAGCCTGATCGCCGCCGAGGATCAGGAACAGCTCGTCGTCATCCGCCGCGCCGGCGCGCATGGCCCGCAGCGTGTCCGAGGTATACGACGGCCCAGAACGCTCGAGCTCCACGCGCGAAACAGAGAACCGCGCGTCGGACGACACGGCCAGCTCCACCATCTCGAGCCGCGCTTCCGGCCCCGGATCCGCCTCGACCTCGCGGTGGGGCGGCGCTCCCGCCGGCACCCAGACAACCGTGTCCAACCCGAGCTGGACGAACGCCTCCTGCGCGCAGATCAGATGACCGATGTGGGGCGGGTTGAAGGTCCCGCCCAGGATTCCAACTCGCGCGGCCGCTACTCCCTCACCTGCCCGGAGCCTTCGACCACGTACTTGTACGTGCACAGCTCCCGCAGACCGATCGGCCCGCGGGCATGAAGCTTCTGGGTGGAGTTGCCGATCTCGGCGCCCATCCCGAACTCGCCGCCGTCCGTGAAGCGCGTGGACGCGTTCACATAGACGCACGCGGTGTCAACGCCGCCGGTGAACGCCTGCGCCACTTCGGTGGACTGCGTGACGACCGCGTCCGAGTGCCCGCTCGTGTAGCGGTTCACGTGCTCGATCGCCTCGTCCGCCGAGTCCACGACCTTCACCGCGAGGATCAGCGCGTGGTACTCGGTGGCCCAGTCCTCCTCGGTTGCGTCGTTCAGCGAACCCGCCAGGTCGCCCGCCAGCGAGCGCGCCCGGGAATCGACCCGCAGTTCCACACCGGACTCGCGCAGCTCGCTAAGCGCGCGCGGCAGGAAGGAAGGCGCGATCGCCGAGTGCACCACCAGCGTCTCCGCCGCGTTGCACACGCTCGGCCGCTGCACCTTCGCGTTCAGGGTGATCGCCACCGCGTCGTCGAGGTCCGCCGACTCGTCCACATACACGTGGCAGTTGCCCGACGCCGCGTAGATCACCGGCACCTTCGCGTGCTCCTTCAAAGCGTTCTTCAGTCCCTCGCCGCCGCGCGGGATGATCAGGTCGACCACACCCTCCTGCGTCGCGATCTGGCGCAGCTCGTCGCGGTCGCCGCCTGCGACCAAGGACACAGCACCCGCAGGTAGCCCGGCCGCAGAGACGGCTTCTGAGGCAATCGAAGCCAGCACCGTGTTCGAATGCAACGCGGTGGAAGACCCGCGCAGCACGATCGCGTTGCCGCTCTTCAAACACAAGGCAGAGCAGTCGATCGTCACGTTGGGGCGCGCCTCGTACACAACGGCCACGACACCCAGCGGCACCCGCACCTGCCGCATGTCGAGCCCGTTGTACATACGCCCGCCGGAGATCACCTCGCCAACCGGGTCGGGCAGAGCCACGATCCGCCGCGCGTCGCGCGCGATGCCGGCCACGCGCTCGGGCGTCAGAAGCAGCCGATCAAGAAGCGACGCATCGAGATCCGCCTCGCGCCCCGCCTCCATATCCCGCGCGTTCGCCTCGAGGATCTCGTCCACACGCGCCTCGAGCGCATCCGCCATCGCGCCGATGGCGTTGTTCTTCGTGGTCGTGTCGAGGCGCGCGAGCTCGCGCGAGGCGCGCTTCGCGCCCGCGCAAATCTCAGCTACCGATGCGGCGGTGGTGGCCACCCGACAAGGGTACCGGCCACCCGTAACAACTGGAGAGCCCGTCAGACTGTCCCGAATGGCCCAAGTCGAAGCAGTGAACGTCGGAACTCCGCGCCCCATCCAGCACGCCAACGGGCAGATGGACACGAGCGCGATCTGGAAGGAGCCGATCACCGGCCGCGTGGCCGTGCGCGGCGTGAACATCGACGGCGACGACCAGGCCGACCGCAGCGTGCACGGCGGTCCGGACCGGGCCGTGTACGCGTATGCCGCCGAGGACGCCGAGTGGTGGGAACAGGAGCTCGGCCGCAAGCTCTGCCCCGGCACCTTCGGGGAAAACCTGACCACGCGCGGCGTCGACGTGACGAACGCGCGCGTGGGCGAGCGCTGGCGGATCGGCACCGTGACCCTCGAGGTGAGCGCCCCGCGCATCCCATGCTGGAAGCTCGCCAAGAAGATGGACGACCCGAAGTTCATCAAGCGCTTCGCGCAGGCCGGCCGCCCGGGCGCGTATATGCGCATCATCGACGAGGGCGAGCTGGAAGCAGGCGACGAGATCGAGATCGTCGAGCGCCCGGACCACGACGTGACGGTCGCCCTCTTTGCCCACGCCTACCAGGGCAACCGCTCGGAGCTCCCGCGCCTGCTGGACGCTCCCGCCCTGCCGCAGGAGTGGCGCGACTGGATCGAGGAGAACGCGGCGCGCTACTCGAGCACGAACTAACAGCCCGCAGGGGATGCGATCGCAGGCCGCGGTTAGCGCGCCAGGATGCTTGACAGCCCGGACCTGCTTACAAGATGCTCGCCTTCGCCGAGCGGGCTAGCCCACCTCCCGCGCGAATCTAGTTCACGCCGGTTAGAGGAGGATCAGCCATGAAGCGATTGTTGCTCGCAGTGGGATGTACGGCCGCGCTTACCGGTGCAAGCGCGGGTGCTGCCTTCGCCAGTGAAGTAATCGGCCCCCCGGGCAGCCTTAGACCGAATGAGGCGGCCACGTCACATGCCAACTCGATCTGCGTCTTCTCTGGGTTGAACGACAACCCTGGTTCCACAAATCCGGAGAACCCCGGCGGCATTGTGCAGTCCTACGGGTTCAGCTTCGTCAGCAAGGGGCTTAAGGCAGCCGTGCCGAGTCCTGGTAACACGGTCGCAAACGGAGGTTGTCGGGGCGGGAGCAACCCGGATAACCCGCCGAGCCCGTAGCAGAGGCACATGCTTGGCCTCGGCACCAGCGTCGGGGCCAAGCGTCACTTATTCGAGCACGAAGTAGTCGCGGTGCACGGCCTCCTCGCTGGCGCGCGGCAACAGCTCGCGCACCTCTGAGGTCTTGAGGCCCTTGATGCGCCGCAGCTCCTCTGCCGAGTAGTTCACGATCCCCTTGCCGATCGGGCGGCCGTCGCCATTCGTGGACGACACGTCCACCGCATCGCCCGCCTGGAACTCGCCCTGCACGTCCACCACGCCCACCGGCAACAGGCTCGTGCCGCGCTCGCGCAGCGCGTGCGCCGCGCCGTCGTCCACCACGATGCGGCCGTGCGTGGGCTTCGCGTACTTGAGCCAGAGCTTGAAGCTCGACACGCGCCCCTCCTGCGGCTTGAAGCGCGTGCCCCCCTCCTCGCCCGCCACCGCCGCGCCGATCACGCCGTCGCGATGGCCGCTCGCGATCACGGCGGGGATTCCGGCGGCCGTGGCCATCTCCGCCGCCACCACCTTCGAGCGCATGCCGCCTGACCCGAGCGGCGAGGTCGACACCGCGATGTCGATCTTCTCGAGCAGCTCGAAGTCGGTCACCTCGGGCACGTGCCGCGCGCTTCGGTGCCGGCGCGGGTCCGCCGTGTAGAGGCCGTCGGTGTCGGTGAGCAGCAGGAGCAGGTCCGCGTCGAGCAGGATCGCCACCTGCGCGGCCAGGAAGTCGTTGTCGCCAAACGAGATCTCGTCTGTCGTGGTCGTGTCGTTCTCGTTGATGACCGGCACCACGCGCCAATCGAGCAGCTTGCGCAGCGTCTGGCGCGCGTTCAGGTAGTGGCTGCGCGCGGACATGTCGAAGAACGTGAGCAGCACCTGCGCGCTCGACAGGCCGTGCGCCTGCAGCAGCTCGTCGTATACGCGGAACAGCTTGCCCTGCCCGACCGCCGACGCCGCCTGCAGATCGTCCATCGCCCGCGGCCTGATTGCCAGGTCCATCACCTCCATCCCGCGCGCGATCGCGCCGGAGGTCACCAGCACGACGGACTGACCGGCCTTGTGCAGCTCCGCGGTCTCCGCGCACAGGCGCTCGAGCTCTTCGCGGCGTACTACACCCGTCTCGTCCGCCACGATGCTCGATCCGAGCTTCACCACGGCGATGCTCATGTGGCGAAGGTTATGGGGCTAGTGGGCCTTGTGCTGGGACTTCGCTGCCACGCCCCAGGACGCGTTGTGCTCGAAGCCGGGCGCGCGCGTGAGGTTCTTCAGGCTGCTGCCGTCGGCGTTCGCGATCCAGATGTCGTGCGATGCCTCGTTGGTGAAGATGATCTTCCTGCCGTCCGGCGACCACACCGGCGCTTCGTCCACCTTGGGCAGCCCCGCGAGCTTCACCAGCCCGCTGCCGTCGATCGCGCAGGCGTAGATGTCGTGGTCGCGCTGGAAGATGAAGCGCCTGCCATCGGGCGAGAAGTCGTTGGCCTCGTGCTCGGCGAGCGGGGTCGTGCTGCCCACCCAGAACTCGAAGGCGCGCGAGCCCGGCGGGTAGCTGTAGTAGACGATCTGTCCGCTGGCGGGTGAGCTGAGCGGCGCGAAGTCCTGAACATCGTCGTCGAAGGTGAGCTGGCGCTGGCTGCCGCCGTTCGCCCCGACCGTGTACACGTGGCTCGGCGGGTTCGTTCCCTGGAATCGTGTGAAGACGATGCTCTTGCCGTCCTTCGTCCACGACGGCGACTGGAAGGCCTCGTCGTACTTGCCGTTCACGATGCGCTTCATGCCGGCGCCGTCGGCGCCCACCACGCCGATGCCGGAGTGCTTGTAGTCGGCGGTGGTGAACAAGAACACGATCTTGCGCCCGTTGGGCGAGAAGGACGGGTCGGTCTCGGTGACCCTCGGGGTGTTCGTGATGTTCCGCTGGCCCTTGCCGTTCGGCTTCATCACGTAGATGTCCTTGTAGAGGCCGCCCTTCGACTTGTCGAAGGCGATCTGGCCGTTCTTGCCGGGGAACGCAGCGAACGCGGCGGGGGCCGCCGCGAGCGAGATCGCCACGGCCGTGATGGGTATCGGAAGCCTGCGAAACGTCATGCGGCGACGCTAACTTGGCCGCGCCGCGAAAAAGGTACGGCTATCCGGCCTTTAGATCATCGCCTCAGCCGTACAGGCCGCCTTGAACACGTGGCGGCCGCTCGCCAGCACGGTCAGCGTGCCGGCCACCGGGGCCCTGTGAGAACGATGCGAGCCCTCACGGGCTCACACTAACCCGGTCCCGCCCCTATTGCGTCCCTCACGTCGGCCTCGCGCGGGGTTGAGCCGAAGCCGGTCAGGAACCAGGTGGCGCCCGCCTCCTCCCAGGGCCGCGGGTCGACCCCGATGTCGTCGTCCACGATGATCTCGATGGGTCCGGCATCTGCCGGCCGGTGCTCCTTCACATAGGCCACCATCTCGGCGAGCTGCTCGGGCTCCGTCTGGTCGATGGGAAACAGCCCGTCCCAGCGCGCCGCGCGGCGCATCGGCCGCCTGTTCGGCCAGCGAGCGGCCACCCAGACAGGGATGCGCGGCCGCTGGACCGGGCGCGGCTCGAACTCGCCACCCCAGTACGCCGTCAGCTTCTCGAGCCCCTCGTCGAGCAGGTTGGCCCGCTCGCGAGGATCCTCCGGATCGCCGAACGGGCCGAACTCGCCGTGCCTGTCCCCGCCGATGCCCACGCCGAGCACGAGCCGCCCGCCGCAGAGCAGGTCGAGAGTCGCGGTCTCGCGTGCGAGCTTGTGGATGCGCCGGCGCGGCAGTGGCGTGACGAGCGGCCCGATGGTCACCTTCTCCGTGGCGGTGGCGATCGCGCTCAGCGTCACCCACGGATCGGCCACCGCGCTGGTGGGCGCCGAGTAGCTCACGTGGTCCCACAGGAAGAAGCCGTCGAACCCAGCGGCCTCGGCGTCCGCCGCCAGCCGCGCGACCACACGCGGATCCGCGAGCTCGTCGAAGGGCGCGACGAAGATGCCGCGCTTGGCCCTCACGCTGGCATCCCCGGATCCAGCTCGAACACCATGCCCGCGATCTCCACATCGTCGCCCGGCTCGAAGCCCGCGGACTCGAGTGCGCGGATCACGCCCATCGAGCGCAGGCGATCCTCCACGTAGCGCTGCGCGTCCTCGTTGTCCATGTCGTGACGCGCGACCAGTCGCTCCACCCGGCTCCCGGACACGCGGAAGGTGCCTTCGCCGAGCCGCTTCACCTGGAAGCTCTCGTCGCCACCGGGCCGGTACACCCGATGCTCGTCGGGCCTCTCCGCGGGCTCGGCCTGCAGCGGCAGGTGCTCCTCCGGCACGTGCCGGAAGATGGCCTCCACCAGCTCGTCGAGCCCCTGCCCCGTCACCGACGAAGTGATGACCGTCTCGAGGCCCAGCCGATCAGACCACTCCGCGCGCGCGGCCTCGGCCTGGTCGGCCGGCACGAGGTCGGCCTTGGACAGGCAGAGAATGCGCGGCAGCCGCTCGAGCCCGGCGCCGTATGTCGCCAGCTCGGCCTCCACGGTTGCGTGGTTGTCGAGCGGATCCGAGCCGTCGAGCGGCGCGGCGTCCAGCACGTGCACGAGCAGCCGCGTGCGCTCCACGTGCGCGAGGAACTCGTGGCCTAGCCCGGCACCCTCCCCCGCTCCCTCGATCAGCCCCGGGATGTCCGCCACCACGAGCTGCCGGTCATCGCGCTCGATCGTGCCCAGCACCGGCTCGAGGGTGGTGAACGGGTAGTCCGCCACCTTGGGCTGCGCGCGCGTTATGCGGGCGAGCAGCGATGACTTGCCCGCGTTCGGGAGGCCGACCAGCCCGGCGTCGGCCAGCAGCTTGAGCCGCAGCTCGAGCCAGCGCTCCTCGCCGGGCAAGCCGCGCTCGGCGAAGCGCGGCGCCTGCCGCGTGGGCGTTGTGAAGTGACGGTTGCCGCGGCCGCCGAGCCCGCCGCGCGCCACCACCCCGCGCTGCCCTGGCGTGGTGAAGTCGAGGCGCAGCTCGCCTTGCGTGTCCTCCACGACCGTTCCGGGCGGCACCCGCACCTCGAGCGGGTCCGGGCTCGCGCCGTGGCGGTTGGCGCCCTCGCCGTGGCCGCCGCGCGTGGCCTTGTAGTGCGCCGTGCGCTTGAAGCTCTGCAGGTCGCGCTGCGATGGGTCGCAGATCAGCACGACGTCGGCGCCGCGACCGCCATCGCCACCGTCGGGTCCGCCGCGGGGCACGTGCGCCTCGCGGCGAAAGGAAACGACGCCGTTCCCGCCGGCGCCGCCCTGCACGAAGATCTTCGCCCTGTCGTAGAGCACGCGGCGATGGTAGTTACGAGAAGTCGCAGACCTGAGCGTCGAGCATCACTCGCCGAGCAGTGCGCGCAGCAGATCGGGGTCGTCAGGCATGAGCCCCGTCTGCGGCAGCCGCTTCAGAAGCTCGGCCCAGCCGTCGTTGGCGGCCACCGCACGGTGCACGAGCTGGCGCCCTTCTTCGACCCGGCCGGCCCCGGCGAGTGCGAGCCCGTACCAGAACGCGATCTCCACGTTGTCAGGCACGATCTCGTGCGCCAGCTCGTAGTGGCGGGCGCTCGCCTCCATGTCGCCGTTCACGGCGGCCACTTCGGCCTCCTCCACAAGGTCGTAGGCCTTTCGCAGGCGTAGCAGCCGCCGCAGCTCTACCAGCGGGTCAGGGTGGTCCTCCACGCGCAGGTCCACGAGCCGCTCCTTCCAGGGCGTGTCGGTGCGCTTGCCGCTCACCACGAGCAGCGCGGCGGACTGGCGCCCGCGGACGTCGCCGCCCTCGGCCTCCGCCGCATCGAGGGCCGCGAGCAGCCGCCAGGCCAGCTCGGCCTCCGCGGAGGCGAACGCCTTCACCATCGCGTCCGGCACCGTGGAGTTGCGCATCATGTTCGCCTGCGCCGACATCTGGTTGCCCACCTGGTGAGCGGCCTCCGGGATGCAGCCGTGGCCGGTGTGCACCGCCACCCGTCCCGCCGAGTCGATCATCGCCACCTGGCGCACGGCTTCGGACTCGTCCTGGTCCACCAGCTCGCCGAGCGCGCCGGCGGCACTGCGACCCGCGCGCATCAGCTCGAGCCCGCGCGCGCCGTAGGTGGTCTCCGCGAACGACTGCGTGGCCACCGCGCCCACGCCCGGCTCGGCCCACGAGACCACCGAGCCGACGGAGAAGAAGTGCGACTGCACGGCCACGCCGAGATCGCCGGTCTCCGGATCGCGGGCGACCAGCGAGTAGGTCATGTGGGGAGACTAATCGGCTGAAGTAACCGAGACGACGCGGCCGCGGCGGCCGGTCGTGAACTCCACGGTGCCCGCGCGGCGGGCGTACAGCGTGTCGTCCTTGCCAAGGCCGACGCCGTCGCCGGGCTTGAAGCGCGTGCCGCGCTGGCGGACGATGATCTCGCCGCCGGTCACGATCTGGCCGGCGAAGATCTTCACGCCGAGGCGCTGCGCGTTCGAGTCGCGCCCGTTGCGGCTTGAGCCGAGTCCCTTCTTATGAGCCATCCTCGGCCTCCTTCTTGGTGCGTGGCTTGGCCGCGGGCTTCTTCGCGGCCGGCTTCTTGGCGGCGGGCTTCTTGGCGGCGGTGGAGGCCTTGGGCTTGGCGGCCGAGGCGCGCGGCTTCGCGGCCGGCTTGGTCTCGGCCTTGGCCTCCGCCTTGGGCGTCTCCTCGGCCTCCTTCGCCTCCTTCACCGCGGGGGAGGCGCGCTGCAGCAGCTTGATCTCCGAGATCTCGATGCGCGTGAGGTCGGAGCGGTGTCCGGTCCGGCGCTTGTAGCCGCGCTTGGGCTTGTACTTGAGCACGTGGATCTTGGGTCCGCGCTCGTGCCCGGTCACGACGGCCTCGACCTTGATCTTGCCGAGGTCATTGCCCTCGAACACCGTGTCCTTGCCGTCCGCGAGCAGCAGCGGATCAAGGGTGAGCTTGTCGCCCTCGGCCGCACTCATGCGGTCGACCAGAAGCGACTCACCCTTCTCGACGCGGTACTGCTTACCGCCAACTTTGACCACTGCGTACATAGGCATTGAAGAGGCGCCGCGTGGGCGCCAGCGCTTGAGTGTAGCGGGCTGAGGCCACAGGCCAGAGGCCACGGGCCACAGGGCTTTTCCGTGGCCTGTCGCCTGTGGCCTGTGGCCTTTTCCTACTCCGTTGCCGCCTTCGACCGGCGCCCGCGGCCGCCTCGGCGCCCGCGGCTGCGCTTTGGCTTCTCCTCCTCGGCCGCGTCGGCGCCGGCGGCGCCGTTGTCGACGATCGTGGCCGAGGCGGCGGAGCGTGTGACTCCCTCGATCCTCACGAGCCGCTTCTGACCGAGGTGCTTCACGCCGCCGCCCACCGAGATCACGTAGCCGTCCACCTTCGCCACGGCGTCGTCCTCGTTGTACATGTGCGGCTCCTCGATGGTCACGAGCACCTCCTCGCCCTCGCGGAACGGGAGAGCGCGCTCCTCGACCTCGGCGCGAGTGCCCTCGAGCGTGACCGCGAAGTGGTCGATCGGCAGCCCCTCCGAGCCCTCGAAGTGGAAGTGCTTGCCCACCTCCTCCTCCACATCGAGCAGCGGCGGCCGCCCGGGACCGGACAGGAGAACAGCAGACACGCGCGGGTTCACCTGAATCAGGAACGCCTCCACCTTGGGCTTCTCGAGCGCGAGCTCGCGCAGCTTGCGCTCCACCTCGATGGCAACCGTCTCCTCGGACAGCACCACACCGTCGCCGTGACACGTCGGGCACGGCTTGGTGAGGATCTCGCGCACGCCGTCGGTCACGTTCTGCCGCGTCATCTCGACCAGCCCGAGCGGCGAGATCTCCATCACGTAGGTCTTGGTGCGGTCCTCGTCGAGCGCCTTGCGCAGCGTCTTCAGCACAGCGTCGCGATTGCGCGCCCGCGCCATGTCGATGAAGTCGATGACGATGATGCCGCCGATGTCGCGCAGCCTGAGCTGGCGCACGACCTCCTCGGCGGCCTCGAGGTTCGTCTTCGAGATCGTGTCCTCCAGCCGCGCACCCTTGCCGCGTCCCGTGAACGAGCCTGAGTTGATGTCGATCACCGTCATCGCCTCGGCGTAGTCGATGATCAGGTAGCCGCCGCTCGGCAGGTCCACCCTGCGGCTGAGCGTCGACTTCATCACCTCGTCGATGCCGAACTTCTCGAACAGCGGCGGGTCGCCCTCATAGAGCTCCACGCGCTCCACCAGCTCCGGCGCGGTGCGGGTGAGGAACGAGACCAGGCGGTTGTAGGCCTTCTGGTCGTCCACCAGGGCGTCCTCGAAGTGCGCGGAGAAGATGTCGCGGACGACGCGCACCGAGAGGTCTGCCTCCTGGAACACCATGGCCGGCGCGACCGTCTCCTTGGCGCGCTTCTGAAGCAGCTCGTACAGCTTGTGCAGGTACTTGATCTCGCGCTCGAAGTCGGCGCGGCTGGCTCCACGGGCGGCTGTGCGGATGATCGCGCCACCCTCCCCCAGGTCCAGCTTGGCGGCCTGCTTGCGCAGCCGGTCGCGCTCCTTGTCCTCGAGCCGGCGCGACACGCCCACGCCCTCGCCCTGCGGCACGTACACGAGGTAGCGCCCCGCGATCGAGAGCTGCATGGTCAGGCGCGCGCCCTTCGTCTTCAGCGGGTCCTTCATGACCTGCACGACGATCTCCTGGCCGGGCTTGAGCAGCTCGGTGATGCGCTGCCCCTTGCCGCCGCGGCCGCGGCGCGCGACCTCCACGCCCGGCATGACGATGTCGTCGGCATGGAGAAAGCCGTTCTTGTCGAGGCCGATATCGACAAACGCGGCCTCGAGACCGGGCAGGACGTTGTCGACCTTGCCCTTATAGATGTTTCCGACTATCGACCGGCTTCCACGGCGCTCGATGTAGAGCTCAGCAACGTGGTTGCCGTTCAGCTCCTCCCTTTTCTGGGAGGCCTTCGCACCGCTCCGGCGCCTTCCGCCGGACGGCTTCGTTTCACCCGAGCCACTCTTAGGTGAGGGATCCCCCTCCGCCTCCAGAATGGCGACTCGGGTTTCGCCACGGTCCACCGTGACGAGTACTCGTTTTCTCAAGATTTCCTCTCATAGAAGGTTCTGACGGCCCTTGGACTGCGCGATCTCGCGTGCTTGGACGTGGATCGACTGCAGAAGACCAATCGCCAGCAAAGTGACTATCACAGAGGAGCCGCCGTAACTCATTAAGGGTAGGGGCACCCCCGTGATGGGCATGATTCCCACTGTCATGCCCACATTGACGAAGACCTGGAACATCAACATGACGACGATGCCTCCCGCCACCAGGCTGCCGTAAAGGTTCTTCGACATAGTCAGGATACGCAGCCCTCTCCATATCAAGAGGGCATACAGGGACAGGACGATCGCCGCGCCCACGAATCCGAACTCCTCCCCGACCACCGAAAAGACGAAGTCCGTGTGGTGCTCGGGGATGAAGTCGAGCTTGGTCTGCGTCGCCCCGTTCGCACCGCGGCCGCTCTTCTCACCAGAGCCGATCGCGGTGATGGACTGCTTGAGCTGGTAGCCCTGCTCGCGCGGGTTGTCGGTCGGGTGGACGAACGCCGTGAGGCGGTCCACCTGGTACTGCTTGATCACGTGGAAGCCGGCCATCGGCGCCACCACCAGCACGGCCGTCACAGCCACCGCGCCGAGGGTTCCGAGGGCCGCGAAGTGCGTCCACTTGGTACCCGCCACGAACAAGAGGGCAAGCGCTATCGCGATGTACACGAAGCCGCTGCCCAGGTCGGGCTGGGCGATCACCAGCATCGCCGGGATCACCGTGAGCAACATGATCCGCGCGGTCGTCTCGCGCTCACCGAGACGCCGCGTACGGTCGACCAGGAAGCCGGCAAGAGCCAGTGTGAGCAGCACCTTGCCGAGCTCCGAAGGCTGGAAATTGAAGAACGGGAAAGCGATCCAGCGCTTCGACCCGTGGGAGGCGCTACCCAGCCCGAGGGTCATCAGGATCGTCAGCAACATCAGCCCGTAGATCCCCCAGCGCCACTCCCGCAGCCGGGAGTAGTCGAAGCGCGAGATGATCAGCATCAGCAGGCCTCCCACGCCCGCGTAGATCCCCTGCCGGATCACGTAGTAATAGGGGCTGCCCGGGATGTCGCTGCTCGTGGCCGTGTAGATCGTGTAGATCCCAAAGCCCACGAGCCCGGCCGTGGCCAGGAACAGCAGCGGGTCCACCCGGAGCAGGGGAATCGCCCTCGCGGAACGCTCCTCCTCGCGGAACCCCTTGACCGATGCGCCGTACGGAGTGGCGGTCATCTCAGTAGCACCCTAACGAGCGGACCCCTACAGGGTCTTGCTCGACCCCCTGACGATCTTGTTCTCGAGGTTCTTGATCCCGAACAGCGCGGCCAGGATACGGCGCGCGTCGGGCGCCGCCGTCTGCGCGCCGAAGCCGCCCGCCTCGTCGGTCACCGCCACCACGTACTTGGGGTTCGGGCAGGGCGCGAGCACCACGTACCAGGACTGGTCGGTACGGCCGAGGCCCTTCTCCGCCGTACCGGTCTTGCCGCACACCTTGATCGGGAAGCCCTTGAACACGTCCGCACTCGTGCCCGGTGAGACGTTCGCGGCGTCGTAGAGGCCCTGCATGATCGCCTGCCGGTAGAGCGGGTTGATGTCGACCTTGCTCCGCGAGGGCGTGGAGAACTGCTGGATCGCGCGTCCCTGGCTGTCCTCCACGCGCATGGCCAGGTGCGGCCTGACCTTGTAGCCCGTGGCGATGGCGCCGTAGGCCACGGCCATCTGCAGCGGATCGGCCTCCAGGAAGCCCTGGCCCACCGCGAGGTTCACGTTGTCGCCGGGATACCAGCCGCGGTCGAAGATCTTGGGGTTCTCCTTGTGCAGCTTGTCCACCGACTGCGGGGACGGCAGGAAGCCGGCGTTCTCCCCCGGCAGGTCGATGCCCGTCTTGCGCCCGATGCCGAGCTTGTGGGCCCACTTCTGCAGCTGGAGCCCGCCGCAGGAGTTCGCCAGGTCGGCGCCCATGTTGAAGAAGAACACGTCGCTCGACACCTGAAGCGCCTTGACGATGTTGATCGGGCCGTAGACCGCGTTGCCGGCGTTGTGGCGCACCAGCGTGCCCTGCTGCTTGAAGGTGCCGCCGTCGTACAGGATCTGCGTGGGCGTGACCACGCCGCAGCTGAGCGCCGCCACGGCGGTGATCGGCTTGAAGGTCGAGCCCGTTGGATAGAGCCCCTGGATCGCGCGGTTGGCGAGCGGCGCGCCGTTGTTCGGGTCGTTGAGCTGCTTGTAGACAGAGGTCTTGACGCCCTTCGAGAACACGTTCGGGTCGAACGTCGGCGAGCTGCCGAGCGCATAGACCGAGCCGTCGTTCACGTCCATCGCCACGAAGGCGCCCTTGCGCCCGGCGAGCGTGGCCTGCCCGATCTTCTGTGCCTCCAGGTTGAGCGACAACCTGAGCTGATGGCCCGGCACCGGCTTCTTCTCGCTGAGCGGCCGGCGCAGCTCACCCGAGGCGTCCACCTGAACGCGCGCCGCGCCGTCCTGGCCGCGCAGGAAGCGGTCATATGAGGATTCGATGCCCGTCTGGCCGACGCTGTCGTTCTGGTCGACGCCCTGGAAGTCCGGCAGCTTGAGCTCTTCGGCGGTCACGCGGCCGACGGTGCCCATGATCTGCGCGGCCAGGTCGTGCCGCGGGTAACGCCGCAGGTAGACCTGGTCCACCGATATGCCGGGGAACGAGCTCTGGTGCTCGAGGATGTAGGAGAACACGTCGCGGCCGACGTCGGTCTTGATCGTGGCCTTGGCGAAGGGCTGGGCGCGAAGCTGGGTGCGCACGGCCGTGCGGATCTCGCGTCGCTTCATCCCCAACACGCGCGCGAGGCGCGTGTACAGCTCCGTCTTGACCGCCTGCGACTTGGGAAGCTTGTCCGGACTGATCGTGACCGCGTAGGCGGTGCGGTTGTCCACCAGCACGTTGCCGTCGCGGTCGACGATCTTGCCGCGCGGCGCCTGGATCAGAACGTTGCGGATCTGGTTGTCGCGGGCCTGCGCGAGGTACTTGTCGCCCGACAGCACCTGCAGGTACCAGAGGCGGAAGAAGATGATCGCGAACATCAGCAGCGC
>Ga0068852_100001276_pt1 | contig 16811 bp, 13 predicted proteins | sample KBSCornC22_FD_66594 | JGI IMG/M metagenome (GOLD analysis project Ga0068852, IMG submission 66594) | Corn rhizosphere microbial communities from Kellogg Biological Station, Michigan, USA - KBS Corn C2-2 | ecosystem: Host-associated > Plants > Roots > Rhizosphere > Soil ... | reverse complement strand
ACCTTCCGCCAGTCATAGGCTTCGGCCCAATACGCCATCAGCGGCTTGAGCGTCTGGCGGCGCACGCCCTGGCCGTCATCAGGCGCGGGCTGTTCGTCCGCCCAGCGCGTGTCGCGGATGCGGCGCTTCATCGCATCGAGCTCCGCCTGCGCGACATGGACCTTGAACGGCCGGGTCGCCTCGCTTGGACCTTCCGGCCCTGCGAGTGACGGCGCCGCCGCCATCGCCCCCGCCAAAGCGGCTCCGGCGACGAAGCCGCGGCGCGAGGTCGAATGCGCATCGAACATTTTTGTCTCCTCCATCCCGATCCCTGGTCAGGTAGAGGAGCCCGTGCGGGCACGCTTGTTATCTGCGGTGATGCCTTGTTAGCGGGCGGGCCGGCCGATCAGCGCGGCGATAACGATCCGATCAGATCACCGTCGACCGCACGGCGGCGAGCCTCTGATCGGGCACCTGCGCGCAGCTGCTGACGGCGAAGTTTCGGACGTCCTCCAGGCTGAACAAGGAGCCGCCGGGCGCTCGAACGTGGAAGAAGTCCGCCCCATCGACATGCTCGATCCGATAGGCCGGTCTCGGGTCGGGCTGCTGCACCGCTACCTCGACATTGTTGAATTCGACGTTGCGCGCGTGGCGGATGAAGAAGCCGCTGGCGGGAAGATCGCCGAACATATTGGGTTCGGGATAATGGTCTTCGTTGGCGGGCGGGTTCAGGTGCGCCATCGACTCCGGTGCACCGCCCACCTGCTGAAGGTAGACGTCGCTGATCTTGATATCCTCGACCGGATGATCGGGCAGCCCGGCGATGATCGACGGCAGCAGGCTGGCGCCGGAGCTGCTGACATTGCTGATCATCACCCGCTTGAGCGTGCCGACCGGCCGCTCCTTGGGCCCCCGCATCCGGCGACCCAGCCGCATGAAGATCGGCGACGAGACGCAGCCGCGCATCGTAATGTTGCTGATCGTCACGTCTTCCAGGTTCGCGCCGTCGACCGTCTCCAGCGCCAGCCCCTGGCATCCGTCGAAGGTGCAGTTGGCGATCGTGATGTTCTTGAAGCCGCCATTGCTTTCGGTTCCGAGCTTGATGCGGCCGACGATGTACTTCGCGGATTCGGGGGCGTGCTTCTTCCAGGTCCCGGCCAGCACCGACCCGACCTCGTAATTGCCGGTGACCATGCAATTCTCGATCGTCAGGTTTTCGGTCGAACGAGGATAGCCAAGCGCGAAGCTCGACTTGGGACAGATGCCGTCGTCCCAGGGGCTGTTGACCGTGCAGTTCGAAACGCGGACGTTGCGGCAGCAATCCAGGTCCATTCCATCACGGTTGGTGTCGATCAACAGATTGTCGATCGTGAGATTGTCGACGCCGGTCAGCAGCAGGCCGAACCAGCCGCCCTCCAGGATCCTGAAGTCCCGCAGCAGCACGTTGCGGCAATTCTTGAGTGCGATCGTCTTGTTTCCGGTGCCCGGCCCGAACGGATCCTGTCGGTAGCCATCCGAGCCCCGGCCGAGCCCTTTTCCCCAGATCAGGCCACCGCCCGTGATCGCGATATCCGTGAGGCCATCGCCCCAGATCAGGCTGTTGCGCCAATGATTGTGACCATAGTCCTGATAGGGTTCGAAGGACGGATCCTGCGGTTCGGCGAGGTCGTAGCCGCCGACGCCCGATTCAGGGGCCTTCGCGGCCAGGATGATCGCGCCTTGATCCAGATGGAGCCCGACGCGGCTCTTCAACCGGATCGAGTAGCAGGCATAGGTGCCCGCAGGGACATAGACGGTCCCCCCGCCACGCGCCGCGGCATAGTCGATCGCCTTGTTGATCGCGGGCGTATCGATCGCGGAACCATCGCCTTTCGCGCCGAAGCGACGCACATCGACCCAGCCTTCGGCAAGCATGTCGGCCGCCAGAAGCGGCGTGGCCAACAGCCCGGTTGCACCCATCAGCAAAAGCGAGCGACGATCCGGCTGAAGTCTGGAAATCATCTGCGCCTCCCCTCGTCGACGCATGACCTGCGCCATGTTTGCGACGTCAACCTGCCAAAATCATGCTGCTTGATACGAACCGATCTCGATGACCGCAATCGAGTGGGGGCGGCCATTTCATGGCGCATGGCAACTGGATCCAGCGCTTGTGATGGCGAACGAGGAGAAGCAGTCAGGCGGATTAAGCCGCTTTCACTGGAACATGGTCCTGTGGTCATAAGTCCGCACAGCTGAACGGTCCGAAAATTAGGCCGATAGCTGATCGGCAACTTCCGGAAGACGGAGCCGGAAAGGGGACGCTTGCTCAGAAAGCCGCGGCGTCTGGAAGACCCAGGAACGGTCACTCAGGTCAGCCTCGTCGCCCGTCGGCGGCGGACCGCCCGCTTCCGGCGCACCAGGCATAAATTCCGGCCGTTCTCCTTCGTTCATCAGGATTTGGGTCTAATGTAATCCCCATGACCTTGCATTGCATGATAGACTGCTATACACGTGCGACTCATGGAACTCGCAACTTGGCACACGCAATTGCGAAAGGGCGCAGCGGAACTGGTGGCGCTTGCGCTTCTGGAGCGCCGAGAGCTTTTCGGCGCGGAGCTTCTGGAGGCGGCTACGGCCGCCGGCCCGGTGATTTCCGGCGGAACCCTCTACCCACTGCTTAAGCGGCTGGAGAGCGACGGCAAGTTGGCGTCTCGATGGGTCGTCGGCGACGACGATGCGCCTCGAAAATATTATCGTCTTACCGATGCAGGGGACCGGCTCCTCCGCGAGATGCGCCGAAGCTGGATCGAGTTCAGAACCACGATCGATCTCATCGTGCAGGAGAATGCGGATGTCCAAGCGGTACGAGGATTACCTGAAGCAGTTCGATGCCGCATTGGGAAAGACGGGCGCGAACGATCGCGATGACATCATGCGCGAGATTGAGAGCCATCTCGCCCTCGCCGCACAGCGCGGGCCGTCCGGACTTGATGACGCCATTGCCGAGCTTGGGCCGCCGACGGCTTTGGCCGAGGCTTATCGATTGGCGCTGGACATCCCGAAATCGGCGACCGGATCGGTCCTGTCGGAGGTGCTCAGGGTCGCGGCGGGCCGGGCTCGCGCACGAGCCTTCCTCATTCGATCGACTGCGCTGACCGGTCTATTGCTGATGCTCGCGGCGATGTTCGCCAGCATAGCATTGCTGCAGCCCTTCGCGCCTCAGGACCTGCCAGGCTTTATCGGCAAGTTCATGCTCGGAGGACTCGCAAGAACCACCGAGCGCACGACAATGGTCGGCTGGTCATTGACGGTGCTCGGCGGCCTATTGGCCGTCGGCTCTCTGTTCGCTGCGTCAACACAGGCAAGAAACGCGTGGCGGCGGCTGGTCCTGACCAAGGCTGCGCCGGCCACGTAGGCGCGTTTCGATCCAGCCCTTGCCCGAGCTGTTCCCGGCGCGAGTTCGTGGGCGCTGACCTCGGCCGCACATCCCATTTCACGTGAATTGTCCCAACGCTGCTCATGAAGCGCGCGCGAGGCTTGCTGCTATCCCAAGTGATCGAAAGGCGCGGCGGAGCTTAGTTGCTCGACCGCCACTTTGCCGTTGGCGAAAGAGCAGCTTTCGGGCGGCAAGTGCGCGAACACGGCCGTTTGCCGAGCCGGATCGTCTTCGTCGGAGCGACGTTGGCTGCCAAGGGTCAACCGGGGCGATCCAGCGTGCACCGGGCCAAGGTCGCTGCGAATGACCGCTTTTCGGCAGGAACATTGAACCATGACGGCCATTCCCTCCCCGAAACCGATCCTGGCGAATTTGGAGCTTGCCCGACGGAAGGTCCTGATGACAATCAGCACGGTCGCCATCCTGCCGAGCCTGGCATGGGCCGCAGGGTCCAAGCTGACCTCCCGCGTGGTCAGCACGCGTCGTCATAGGACGCACTTTCTCGAATGCGGGCCAGCGGATGGCCCGCTCATGATCTTCCTGCATGGCTGGCCGGAGCTCGGCTTGATCTGGCGCGCCCAATTGGAGGCGTTTGCGGCCGACGGTTGGCACTGCGTCGCCCCCGACATGCGCGGCTATGGCGGTTCTTCCATCCCACCCGAGAGCCATGCCTACACGCACGAGCAAGTGGTGGCCGACATGGCGGAACTTCACGATCATCTCGGCGGCAAGCCCGCAATCTGGGTCGGACATGACTGGGGAAGCGTCATTGCCGGCTCGCTCGCAGCGCATGAGCCCGCCCGCTGCCGGGGTGCGGCACTGATCTCGGTGCCCTATTTTCCTGATGCCAACGCGCTGCCCACGCTCGTCCCGCTGGTTGATCGGTCGATCTATCCGGCCGATCAATATCCGGACGGCCAATGGGACTATTATCACTACTACACCGAGCATTTTGACGCTGCGGTCGCAGATCTCGATGCCGACAAGGCGTCCTCCCTGGCCTCGATTTACCGACGTGGAGACCCCAACGTGATGGGGAAGCCCGCAGCCAGCGCCATGGTCACGCGCAAGGGTGGGCGCTTCGGCGCCGCCCACCGGGCTCCGCCGACCAAACCCGACCCGGCGCTTTGGCCGGCCGCCGATTTCGAGCGGCTGGTGCAATCGTTCGACGCACACGGCTTCCGCGGGCCCTGCTCCTGGTATCTTAACGACGATGCCAACATTGCCTATGCGCGGAGAGCACCCTTTGGAGGCCGCCTCTCGCAGCCCGTCCTGTTCGTCAACGGCGATCTTGATCAGATAAACACCATCAACGGCAATCGGCTTGGCGATCCGATGCGCGCAGCCTGCAAGGAGCTTACCGTCGCCCACCTCCCAGGGGCGCATTGGCTGCCGGTGGAGCGAAAAATGGAGCTGGTTCAAACAATCCGCGCGTGGGTTGCAAAAATGGGTCTGCGAGCGCCGTAACGAACAGGTGCCTCGAACCGGCAGCCACCGCCGATGGCAGGCTGGCCGTCGCCGACCGGACGAACGGCGCCTAACACAATCGCACGAGGTCTAACGGGCGTGGACTGCGTCGCCAGCCTATCTGACCGCCAGCTCCCAGCTGGAGGATCTGCCCATGAACCCCCGTTCGATCGGCTTTGTCGGCGCCGCGGTCGCCGCCGCCGGTGCCACCGCCGCCATCTGTTTCGCAGATGCCCTGCGCGCCGTGCCGGGCCAGGCAGCGATCGAGCAAGGGATCGATCCGGCACCCGCCGGCGCGGCCACCGATCCGATCGGCGTGCTGGGTGCGGCCGGGCCGTGGCTGTCGCCGCCGGCGGGCGGGCCCAGGGCGCTGCGCGGCAAAGTCGTGGTCGTGAATTTCTGGACCTATAGCTGCATCAATTCGCTGCGCGCGCTTCCTTATCTGCATGCCTGGAGCGACCGCTACGGCAAGGACGGGCTGGAGGTGATCGGCGTCCACGCGCCGGAATTCGGGTTCGAGAAGGATCCGGCCAAGGTCCGCGTCGCGATCGCCGAGCTGGGCGTCCGCTATCCCAACCTGCAGGACAATCGCTATGCCGTGTGGCAGGATTTCGCCAACCAAGGCTGGCCCGGCATCTATTTTATCGACGCGCGCGGTCGTGTGCGTGGCTACCGGCTTGGCGAAGGCAATTATGCCGAAGGCGAGCGGCTGATCCGCGCCCTGTTGAAAGAGGCCGGCCACGATCCCGGCCCTGCCCTCGCCAGCGTCGATGCGAAGGGTGCCCAGGCGCCGGCCGACTGGGCCGACCTGCGCTCGCCCGAATCCTATCTGGGCTATGCCAAGGCGGACGGGTTCGCCTCTACCGGCGGGCTGCGCCACGACGTCGGCACCGATTATGCCGCCGCGGCGGCGCTGCCGCTCAACCAATGGGACCTGGCGGGCAACTGGACCGCGGGGCGTGAGTTCGCCACCGCGATGCGGCCCGGCGGCGCGATCCGCTTTCGCTTCCATGCCCGCGACGCGCATCTCGTGCTCGGCGGCGTGCCCGGCCGGCCGGTGCGGTTCCGCGTCACGATCGACGGCAAGGCGCCTGGCGCGAGCCATGGCGTGGATGTCGATGCGCAGGGTTGGGGCACCGTAAAGGAGGATCGGCTCTACCAGCTGATCCGCCAGTCCGGGCCGATCGCCGACCGCGCGCTGCGGATCGAGTTCGCCGGCCCCGGCGTCCGCGCCTACGTCTTCACCTTCGGCTGAGCGGCCTTCCCTGAAAGGATGATCTGCATGACCAGGACATGGCTCGTAACGGGCAGCTCCCGCGGCTTCGGGCGCGCTCTGTGCGAACGCATCGTCGCGGCCGGCGACAAGCTCGTCGCCACAGCGCGCGACCCCGCGCGGCTCGCGCCGCTGGCGGAGATGGGTGGCGATCGCGTCGCCATCGCGCGGCTCGACGTGACCGACGAAAAGGATGCGCAGGCCGCCGTGGCGATGGCGGTGGATCGGTTCGGCGCGCTCGATGTGCTGGTCAACAATGCCGGCTATGGCGATATCGGCTCGGTCGAGGACACACCGCTTGAGGCGTTCCGCGCGCAGATCGAGGCCAATCTGTTCGGCACGATCATCATGAGCAAGGCGGCGATCCCGCATATGCGCGCACGGCGGCGCGGCCACATCGTCCAATTCTCGTCGGTCGGCGGCCGGCTGGGCGCGCCCGGCCGCGCGGCTTATTCGGCCGCCAAATGGGGCATCGAAGGCTTTTCCGAGGTGCTCGCGCAGGAAATGCGGCTGATCGGCGTGCATGTCACGATCATCGAACCGGGCGGATTCAGGACCGATTTCGCGGGCGCCTCGACGCGGATCGACACGGGCCGTCCGGATTATGACGCGGTCGTCGGCCGCGCCGCGCGCATGCAGCAGGCCTATGACGGCAAGCAGCCGGGCGACCCGCGCCGGGGGGCCGAGGCCATCATGGCCGTGGTCGATACCAAGGACCCGCCGCGGCGGTTGGCGCTGGGGCGCGACGCCATGGCCGCGATCGAACAGGCCGATCGGGCGCGGGCCGAAGAATTGCAGCAATGGCGGGCGCTTAGCGAGTCCACCGACTATCCGGAATGATCTTGCCGTTCCCAATCTTGCCGGATCGCGGTCGTCGGCAGGAGGATAACGCTGCCGCCGTTCGATTGCGCATCCGTGATTGCCCGCGCCTGCGAAATGAGTTGCGTCCCCTCCCGACCTTTGGTCTGGAAGCCGTCCATTCGGCGAGTGACGGGATCGTGGCGGACGTGGATATCGGCCCTGTTGGCGAGCGTCTCAGCTTCGGCCCCTTCTGCCTCGCGCCCGGCGAACGGCTGCTGACCAAGGACGGGCAGCCGGTCGAGATTGGCGGCCGCGCTTTCGACCTGCTCGTCGCGTTGACCGATCAACCGGGCCGCATCCTGTCCAAGCGCGAGCTGCTCAAGCGGGTCTGGCCCGACGTGGTGGTCGAGGATGGCAGCCTGCGCTTCCACATGGCCGGTTTGCGCCGGCTCCTCGGCGACGGCCAGGACGGCGCGCGCTACATCGCGACGCAGGTCGGCGTCGGCTATGCCTTCGTCGCCGCGATCGAGCGATCGGGCCCTGCCTCTCCCGCCACGTCGCGACTGCTGGCACCGGCAGCCGGCACGACCAATCTCCCCGCGCGGCTCCCCCACCTGATCGGTCGCGACCAGGACGTCGAACTGCTCGTGAATCGCGTCGTGAGCGCGCCGCTGTTCACGATCGTGGGCCCGGCCGGGGTGGGCAAGACCTCGCTAGCAATCGAGATCGGGCATCGCCTGTGCGAGCGTTTCGACGGCCAGGTAACGTTCGTCGACTTCAGCATGATCGAAAATGCGGGCCTCGTGCCGGCGATGCTGGCGGGCGCGATGGGAATCGCGGTGCAGACCGACGATCCGACCGCGGTGGTGCTGGGGCACCTGCGCGAAAAGCGGATCCTGCTGATCCTCGACAATTGCGAGCATGTGATCGAACCCGTGGCGGCAATCGTCGAGCGGGTCGTCGACCAGGCGCCGGATGCGCGGATCATCGCCACCTCGCGCGAGCCGCTGCGCGTGCGGAGCGAGCATGTGCATCGCCTCGACGCGCTCGCCTTTCCCACGGATCCGGCCGGGCGGACGGTGCAGGAATTGCTCGCTTATCCGGCGGTCGAGCTGTTCTGCGAACGGGCGGCCGCGGCGGACAGCAGCCTCATCCTCGACGAGGATGCAGTCCGCGCCATCGCCGACATGTGTCGGCGCCTGGACGGCATGGCGCTCCCGATCGAGCTTGCCGCGGTCCAGGTGGCGACCCATGGCATCGCCGCCACCACCCGCCAGCTGGGCGAACGCTTCAGTCTCGGCTGGTCCGGTCGCCGCACCGCCCAGCCGCGCCAGCAGACGCTGCAGGCGGCGCTCGACTGGAGCTACGATCTTCTCTCGGATGTCGAGCGGATCACATTGGAACGTCTCGCAATCTTCGTCGGCCCTTTCTCGATCGACGCCGCGCTCGAGGTGGCGACCGAGGCGGAGATCGGCGCCGATGCGGTGGCGGCCACGCTCGACAGCCTGGCCGCCAAATCGCTGATCGCGTCCGATCGATCGCAGCGCACCGGCACCTATCGCCTGCTCGAAATGACCCGCGCTTATGCGCGCGACAAATTGCTTGGCCGAGGATCGGGCCGCTATCACGCGGTCGCCCGCCGCCACGCCGCCTTCTTCCTGACGGAGCTGGAAGGCGTGGCCGGCCGGGATGAGGATCTGCTGCGGGACATTCGCGCGCTCCGGCTGCAGCTCGGCAATATCCGCAGCGCGCTCGCCTGGAGCTTCGGCGACGATGGCGATCGCAGGATCGCCGTCCGGCTGGCCGCCGCGAGCACGCCAGTCTTCCTGACCCTGTCGCACATGATCGAATGCCGCACCTGGTGCCAGCGCGCGGTCGAGATGATCGACGAGCGGCATCGCGGCACCGCCATCGAGCTTGAGCTCCAGGCCTCGCTTGGCATCGCGCTGATGTTCACGCGCGGCAACAGCGAGGCGGCCGGCGGCGCCTTGTCGCGCGCGCTCGAGGTCGCGACCCTGTTGGACGACCGCGCGAACCAGCTGCGCATGCTGGCGCTGCTGCACATCTTCCACGAACGGATCGGCGACTATGACGTGGCGCTGGCCCATGCCGAGCGCGCCGTCCAAATCGCCGAGGCGATGGGAGAAGGCGAAGCGCTCGGCGTGGCTTATTCGCTGTCGGGCATTTCCCACCATCTGGCGGGCGACCAGGCGCGTGCCCGTCAGGATCTTGAATCCGCGCTCAGGCACAGCCCGCCGTCGCAGCGCAGCAGGACGATCCATTACGGCTTCGATCATCGCAATCGCGCGGGCATCGGGCTGGCACGAGCGCTGTGGCTGAGCGGGTCCCCCCAGGAGGCGGATCGCGTCGCGCGTGAAACGGTCGCCGAAGCCGGCCGGCTCGATCATCCGGTGACCCGGTGCATCGCGTTGATTTGGTCGCTGACGGTGCGCCTGTGGATGGGCGATCTGGACAAGGCCGAGGAGGAATTGCGCGCCTTCAGCCATTGCGCGGAGGTCAATGCGTTCGGCCCCTATATCGCCGCGGCGGCAGGCTTGCGCGCCGAACTCGCGATCGGGCGCGGGCGTACCGAGGGCGCGGTGGTCGCGCTCCAGGAGAGTATCGCACGGCTGAAAGCGGCCCGGTACGACTTGCAGACCACGACCTTCTCGATCGCGCTCGCGCGCGGGCTGATCCTCGAAGGGCGCGATCGGGAGGCGATCGCATTGGTCGACGAGACGATCGCGCGCTGCGACGCGAATGACGAACGCTTCGCCACGCCCGAACTGCTGCGGATCAAGGCCGACATTCTTCGCCGGACGGGCGACAACCTGGCCGCCCGGGATCTGCTCGGCCAGGCGCTCGGGCTCGCCCGCGGGCAAGGCGCGCGCGCCTGGGAATTGCGCGCGGGGATCGACCTTGCGGCCTTGCTTTCGGGAATGGAGCGCACCGAAGAGGCGCGCGCCCTTCTGGCGCAGGTCACCGCCGACTTTCCCGACGAAGGTGTCTCGGCCGCCGGCTTAAGCCCTGATCCCGGATCGTGATCCGTCGTCCCGATCGGGTCGTGGGCCGTCAGCGGCAGTCATTACCGCTGCGTCCGACCGCACGTCCGGCCAGCGCCCCCGCGCCTGCCCCGATGATCAGACCGGTCGTGCTCGGGCGGTCATAATAGCCACCCCGCCCAATCTCGCGACCCAGCAAGCCGCCGACGATCGCACCCACCAGGGCACCGGTCGTGCCCGAATGGCACTGATAGCCGGAATGGCGGCGGTACCGATGGCCATAGGCATCAGCATCGCCGCGACCGTCCTGGTCATAGCCATAAGCCTGCTCGGCGACAGCACGCTGACGATAATAGTCTTCGCGCCGCCGCTCCACGGACCGGCGATATCCCTGATCGTCGCCATCGTCATCGTGGGATGAATATGATCCGTCGGAATGATCGTAACGACTTGCGTCGCCATAATAATATTGGGCGGAAGCCGGCGAAGCAACTCCGGTTACCGTCACACCAGCCAGCGCGATGGCGCCGAACAACTTGTTGCGCATGGTCCGTCTCCTCTCCTCCAGTCGGACATTCGGCTGGCGGTCAGGATTTTTGTTTACGCAAGGCGGTTTGACGACCTGCTGAACGCGGCTGTTATTCGCCGTTCAACTTTTCTCCGCGTGCTGGGCCCAGCACCTGCAAGGATTATCCGAGTCAAGACCGCGCGGTCGGCCGATCGCTGTTTCGGTCGCCCTTCAGCAGGGGATAAAGCACCTCCGCCTCATGCTGGATGCGATCGATCATGCTCTGCCGCGCGGCCGCGGAGGCGAGGCAATAACCTGGCCAATCGGCGGCGACCTCACGTGTCGTCCAATGGCGGATATGGTCGGCCGAACGCACCAGCATCAGCAGGCCTTCGGACTTCAGCTTCTCGATCGCGATGCGCTTGTCGGGCGGGCTGCTGCGCAGCAGCTTGGGATAGACGACCGCGTTCAGGAAAGCGGATCGGGCGCGGCTGGCGCGGGTCAGGTCGAGCCGGACCGCGCTCACCTTCACGATGTCGGCATGCCGATCCCGGCACAGCACCTCCAGGTCCTTGAGAAGGCTTCGGATCTTCTCATGATGTTGCCGAAGCTCCGCCAGCACCCGAACCGTCCTTCCCAAGGCCATGTGCCCCAGGGTGGCCCGTTATGCGCCTTTCGCCCCGAAGTGCAACGAGTGTGTCATCCTAAACGGAGACAATAGCAGCACAATTCCGATCTTTTCGCCGCTGCAAATGCGGTTCGAGCCGCGATGGTGCCGAATTGCCGCACCGGCGCGCTCAGCGTCGCTCCACGATCATCGCGAACAGCTGGTCGAGATTCTGCTGGGCATCCTGGACGACGGGGTTGCCCGCATTCCCCGGCATCGACAGCGGCTTGCTCATGATGTCGTGCAGCCCTTCGGTTTCCGCATCGGTCAGCAGAGCCCGCTTCCGCAAGATGATCGCCAGGCTGAGGATGCCGTTGAACGCCGCGACGTCGAGCGCCTGCTGGGCCTCGAGCAGCTGCTGTGCCGAAAGCTCATATACGCCGTCGGTCATGCCGTCCTCTCCCGCCCATGCCGTCGAATGCCGCCGCTCCCAGGCCAATGAATTGGGGTCCGGCGCGCGGAAGACGCTATTTGGACGCGAACTGCCCGGTTTCGGCGCCGAGCTCCTGCTTCGCGTGGGCCCGCGCGGCCATGGCGCTCTTGAACGTCTCGGGCTGCAAGCTCGACGTCACGATCGGATAACCCTGGGAATTGAAGCGCGTGTCCCGGATCGTGATCCGGAAGTGGCCTTCCGCATCCTTGGCGATCAGAAACGGCGCGACGGGTGTCCTGGACATGTGTGTCTTTCGTCTATGTTGGGCAGGCCTGCCGATGGCGCGATGCGGCCGGGCGGGACCATGAAAGGCGCCTGAGCCTGGAGCCTGATCGTCATTGGAGGAAGCGCTGCGCGCTTCCGCCGATGGCGTGAACTGATCAAGGCCCAGGCCTCAGGCATATGTGGCGGACGCTCGCGCATCCGCCACCCACGATTACGCGTCGCGCAGATTGACCGCGGAGGTCTTGCCGCGGCGATCGGTTTCCAGTTCGTAGGAAACGCGCTGGTCCTTGTTGAGCGTGCTCATGCCCGCGCGCTCGACCGCCGAGATATGGACGAACGCATCGCTGGTGCCGTCTTCCGGCGCGATGAAGCCATAGCCCTTGTCGGTATTGAAGAATTTTACGGTGCCGGTGATCATGAGAATATCCTTTGTCCCATGGGTGACGGGCATGCGCCAAAGCGGCACATCCCGGCGTCTTGAAGCTAGAAAGGACAAAGGGTGGAGCCGAGGCGGCCCATCATCCGTCGCAAGCGACGTTCAGCAGATGCAAGATAGCGGGTTTTCCACAAAAAGCCAGCGCTTGTGGAAATGGGCTGATCGCGCGGCGGCAGCGAAGGCTTGAACCGGCCCTGAGAGCGACGGACGATGGTGCCTTGGCGATCACGCTTTGGCGATCATATTTTGGCAAAGCTCCACTCGAAAATCTCGGCGCCCTCCGGGAAGCTGAGCCGCACATAACGGGCACGCCCGGCGGCAGGCAGCATGATGGGCGAGCCGGCCTTGGTCGTTTTGCCCGCAACCCCGCGCCAATGCTTCCCGTCGACGGACGCCTGCATTGTGAAGCGCAGCGACGTGGCGGGATAGCCTGGCCTGATCGCGCTGGCGCCGATCCTGATGATGCGGCCAAGATCGGCCTGGAGCCAGGCGGGACCTTGGCCGGACCGCCAGCTGGTCGCGAAATTGTCGTCGCCGGCGGCGCGGGCTGCATGATCCGGGTCGCTCTCGGCCGACGCGGTCAGCGCGACCGGCCGGTAGGCGCCGCGACGCGGGGCTGCACCGGGCAGGTCCGGCCCGTCATTGGTCGGCGTGACGCGCGCAATCCGGTCACCCGTGATGCGCAGGCGATCGACCGCGACCTGGCGCAGCACCAGCCGTCCGCCGACGGCGAACGGCAGCGACTGCCGGTGGTACAGCACGAAGTCCTCGCCGCCCGCGCGAAAGACTGCGTGATGCCCTGGGCTGATGACGCCGCGCGCGCGATCGGTCGCGAGTATCGGAGCGTCGTCCGGCTCCTTGAAGGGGCCGAGCGGAGAGTCCCCGACGGCATAATGGAGCTGGTAGGTATCGGTGGTGGTGTTGCCCCAGCTGTAGGTCAGGAAATAATGACCGTTCCGCTTCAGCATGAACGGACCCTCGAAATAATGGGGCGGCGTCACGTCGCGCGGCTCGCCGTCGAAGCTGACCATATCGGGCTTGAGCTTGACCACGAAGCAATGGCCGTTGACCCAGTTCAGCCCCGAGCCCCAATAGAGATAGGCCTGTCCGTCGTCGTCGATGAAGGCCTCCGCATCGATCATGTGAAAGCCGGGGCGGTAATTGCCCGGAATGAGCGGCGTGCCGCCATGCGCATCGCGCCATGGCCCGGCGGGATGGTCGGCAACGCCGACCCAGACCTCGGACCCGACCGACACATACATCCAGAAGCGCCCATCCCGCCCCCGCACCACCGACGGAGCCCAGACCTTGCTGTCGTTCGATGTCGGGCTGGTCGCCGCGGACTTGGTCGGCCAATTGGGCGTCGAGAAGGTCCAGTTGCGAAAATCGCGCGAGCGCCACATCCCGAGCGTGTTGCCGCCCCAGGGGTCCATCGTCGCGTAGAGGAACCACTCGCCGCGATAGCGGATGATCGACGGGTCGGCGAAATAGCCGGGCAGGATCGGATTGCGCGCGCCCGGCGCGAGCGGTGCCACGTCGCGCGCCTCCACCGCCGGCGACCAGGCCAGCACCATCGCGGTCAGGCCGACGCTCGCGATCTCAGATATCCGGTGCCGCATGATTCCTCCCTTGCAAAGCCCTCTTGATGGCAAGGAGGCGCGAGTTCCGCATCTCCCTTCTTGCCGGACGCCGCACCAGCATATCTTTCACGATCGGCCGGAAGGCGATGCTTGTCGTGGCGTTCAGGTATCGATATCAGGAAGCCGATAATGAAGAAAGTGGGGAGACCTTATGCGGCGGAGTTTGCTCGGATTGACGATGCTGTGCCTGGGGCATGCCGTCCCCGCCACCGCCGGCGACCTGTTCACCTATCCGGTTCCGCCGGCCCTCCTCTACACCAACCACAATGACGATTTCACCGTGCAGGTCCGCACGCCGGGCGGAGAGTGGAAGGATCTCTATGAGTGGAAGGTCATGGTCGATCTCGACCAGCGGCAAAATGCGTCGATGGTCTATTTCGATTTCACCGGATCCGTCGAGCTGCGCATTCAGAAGAATAACGGCATCCTGTCGAAGGTCAGCGTAGGGCCGCGCACCGGCGCGCCCACGCCCGTGATCCGCGACGACAAGGTCTATATCACGCTCGATCGCCCGCAGAATTTCGCCGTCTTCTTCGATGACGATCATCTGCATAATCTGCACATCTTCGCCGGCGCGCCGGTCCCGGTCCCGGATGGACCCAATGTCCGGCGCTTCGGGCCGGGCCTTCACCTTCCCGAAGGCGGCGGGGGGACTTTCGAGGCGCATTCGGGCGAGACGATCTATCTGGACGGCGGCGCGGTGATGCTCGGCACGTTTCGCGTCAGCGGTGCGCACGACGTCCGGATCCTCGGCCATGGGCTCATCCTCCCGCCGCCGGGCGCCAAAGGCGACCAGTTCCTGATCGAGAAGTCGCAGAACGTCGCCTTCGAAGGGCCGATCGTGGCGCAAGCCGACGGCGGCGTCGGACGCTCGATCATGTCCCGGGACGTCCGTATCGCCGACGTGAAGGCGATAACCGGCGGGCAATGGACTGACGGGATCAACATCTACAGCTCGGAAAGGGTGACGCTGGACCGGCTGTTTCTGCGCACGTCCGACGATTGCGTGACCGTCTATACGCATCGCGGCGAAATATACGGGGATTCGCGCGACATCCGCGTCACCAACTCAACGCTCTGGGCGGACATTGCGCATGCAATGTTCCTGGGCATCCACGGCAACACGATCAGCCCGGAGACGATCGAACATGTCACGTTCGACAATATCGACGTGGTCGATGTCGACGAAGACGATCCGCCCTTCGAAGGCGTCATGGCGATCCTTGCCGGGGATTCGAACCTGGTGCGCGACGTCACCTTCAGCAACATCCGCGTCGACCGGATCGAGGAAGCGAAGCTGTTCAATTTCCGGGTCGGGTTCAACGCCAAATACAATACGAGCCCCGGCCGCGGCATCCGGCATGTCGTGCTGCGCAATATCAGCTATACGGGCCTGGGCATGCCGAGCGCTTCGGTGATCGGGGGCTACGAAGCGCAGCGTGGCGTCGACGACGTGCTGCTGGACAATGTCACGATCGGCGGCCGCAAGATCGATTTGCACGACCCGGACGTGGTGAAGGTCGGGCCGTTCGCGACCAACGTGCGGTCAAAGTGATCGCGGCGATCCTGGCGGGGGCGCTCGCCGCCCTGGGGCCCGCCGGCGGCGGCCCCTGGCAGCCGGACGTTGGTAACGGCACGTATCGAAACCCGGTTCTGGCAGGCGATTATTCGGACCCGGACGTCGTGCGCGTCGGGCGGGATTTCTATCTGGTCGCGTCGTCCTTCACCAACGTGCCCGGCCTGCCGATCCTGCATTCGCGCGATCTGGTGAATTGGACGATCGTCGGACACGCGCTCGACCATCTCGAACCGGCGGCGCATTATTCCACGCCGCGCCGGGGCGGCGGCGTCTGGGCACCGGTGATACGCTATCGCCATGGTCGTTTCCTGATCTATTATCCCGATCCGGACCGGGGCATCTTCCTGGTGATGGCGAAGGATCCGCGCGGTCCCTGGTCCCCTCCGCGGCAAGTCTTGCCCGCGCGGGGCGCGATCGACCCCGCACCCTTTTGGGACCAACAAGGCAGAGGCTGGCTTGTGAATGCCTGGGCAGCCAGCCGTGCCGGGTTCAACAACCTGATCTCATTGCGCAGGCTGAACCTGGACGGCACGAGGGCGGTGGGTCCGCCCAGAACCATCATCAAAGGGGAAGATTTCAAACCCGTGGTCACACGGGATGGCGTCCGCCGCTGGAGCGTGATCGAAGGGCCCAAGCTCTATTTCCGCAAGGGATGGTATTACATCTTCGCGCCGGCAGGCGGCGTGAAGCAGGGCTGGCAGGGCGTCTTCCGCGCGCGCCGCATCGAGGGACCCTATGAGGCTCGCAACATACTCGACCAGGGCGGCACCGATGTGAACGGTCCGCACCAGGGCGCGCTGGTCTCGACCGGCCAGGAGGATTGGTTCGTCCATTTCCAGGATCGCGACGGCTATGGCCGCGTCGTGCATCTCGAACCGGTTGCCTGGCGCGCCGACTGGCCGGTGATCGGCGCCGATCCGGATGGCGATGGCCGCGGCGAACCGGTCCTGGTCCATCGCAAGCCGCATCTGCCCGATCAGCCGCCCGCGGCACCGCAGGCGAGCGACGAATTCGATGGCGCGCTGAATCTGGCGTGGCAGTGGAATAGCAACCCTTCACGGGATTGGGCACGGATCGCCGATGGCAGGTTGTGTCTCAAATCCGCCACCGCGCCCGCGGATCTGTTCGAGGCCGGCAACCTGCTGTCCCAGAAGATGCCGGGTCCGAGCTTCTCGGTGACGACCAAACTTGCCTTCGCACCGCTGCGGACCGGCGAGCGTGCCGGCCTCGCCATCGCCGGTCGGACCTATGCGTTCGTCGGCCTGGAGCGCGAGCCTGACGGAATTAGGGTGGTGGAAGCCTGGTCGGATTCGACAGGCGAGCACCGCGTGCGGGGGCCGGCGGCGACCGGTGCCGGCCTATGGCTGCGCATGGCGGTGGACCCGA
>Ga0068852_100001272_pt1 | contig 16837 bp, 18 predicted proteins | sample KBSCornC22_FD_66594 | JGI IMG/M metagenome (GOLD analysis project Ga0068852, IMG submission 66594) | Corn rhizosphere microbial communities from Kellogg Biological Station, Michigan, USA - KBS Corn C2-2 | ecosystem: Host-associated > Plants > Roots > Rhizosphere > Soil ... | reverse complement strand
AGCGCGAGCACCAGGAGCCCGAGATCCCGGATCGAGTCCAGGAAGTAAGAGGTAGAGCCGTCGGTCGTGCCGCCACCACCGAAGCAGCCGCACTCCAGCTTCAGCCCACGCGCCGACGCCTGGATGAGCCCGATCAGGAAGACCACGAAGAGCACGGCAGACGTGGCGGCAGCCATCCGCACGGCAACGCCGAGGATCAGCAGCACCGCCAGCGACACCTCGAGCACCGGCAGCCCGTAACCGATGGCCTTCGACAGCCACTCCGGGGTCGCGTCGTAGGCGCGCACGGTCTGCACGAAGGCCCGCGGGTCGTGCAGCTTGTGCAGCGATGCCCACAGCCAGACGACGCCCAGCAGGAGCCGGATCACGGCCCCGATCCAGGGCTTGAACTTCTGCCAGTCAGTCACGAGGGGCCATTGTGCCGTAACTGTCTAAATCTCACCCCGCTGGCTCGCCCAGAACCACCGGAACGTCGTGCTCGATCTGCTTCTGCTCGCCATTGTCGTTGTAGACGTACTGCACGCGGGCGTAGTTGTCCGGGCCGAAGAACAGCACCTGGGTGGAGTGGGTTGCCCCGTCGTCTTCGGCCAGGAACACGTGCGTCACGCCCTGAGCCGCGTTGATCTGGGCCTGGGTTCCGTGCAAACCGATGAATTTGGCCGAGGTCCCTGCCGAGAAGTTGGTCAGCCACTTCGCGATGATCGGCCCCGTGTCGCGCTTGGTGTCCGTGGAGACGAACACGACGTCGAGCTTCTTCTGGGTGGCCACCGGCAGGGACCTCACGGCCTGGCCGATATCGGCCATCGTCGCCGGGCAGATGTCCGGGCAGTTCGTGTAGCCGAAGAAGAGCAGCGTCGCGACTCCGGCCGTCTGGGTGCCGAAGTTGAACGAGGCGCCGGTGGTGTCGGTCAGCGTGAACGTCGGACGGGGCTGGGGCGGCACCATGCCCACCCCGCAGTAGGTGGCGCACTTGCCGCTCTGATCGCTGAGCCCGGAAGCCGTCGACGAGGCGCCGCCACCGCCACCGCCGCTTCCCGACGACGAGCACCCGGCCAGAGCGAGCACCAAACCGGCAAGAGCAACGAGGACCTTCACGAACTGCCTCCTGTGGTGGGCGGCGGGGCGCCCAACGCGATCACCGGGGCCGTGACGTTCACGATCCCCGCGTTCTGGAACTGCAACTCCAGCGACACCGACTGGCCGGCCTTCACCGTGCCGTACAACTTCTCGATCATCACGTGCCCGCCGCCGGTCTTGAACACCAGCGACCCGTGCGCCGGGATCACCGGGCCGGCCGCGCTGACCACCATCGACCCACCGGCCGTCTCGACGTGCAGCACCGTCTGCGCTCCCGCTCCGCTCAGCACCGTCTCCAGACGGTCTGGAGTGCCCGTCGTGTTGTAGACGGTGAAGTAGGCGGCGGCCTCGTCGGTGGGCGGCGCGGGCGCGCGCACGTAGGCGCCGCTGACCACGATCGGGTCCGCACCCGAGGACCCGACGGACCCGGCCGGCAGCGGCTGGGCGCCGCGAACCACGCCGACCACCCCGAGCAGGGCGACGAGGCTGGCGCCGACCACGGCGGGAAGCGGGATGCGCATCAGTGCAGCCTCACTTTCACGTCGGTGGTGGTGGCCTCGAACTTCGACGTGGTGACCACGATCTGGAAGTCCCACTTGCCAGCGACCGGCAGGTTGACGTTGCTCGCCGCGTACACGTCCGTGCCGGTCCGGGTGAGCTTCACCGGGATCGGCCCCAGCTGGGCGGCAGTGTCGCTGGCGGTCACCGCCACAGTGGTGCCGCTCGGGAACGCGGCCTTGGCGTGCAGCGCCAGCGTGACGTCCACGGCACCGTGCACGCCGGGATTCACGTTCACCGTCACACTGCGGTCGCTGCCCAGCGACGCCGAACCCGACACCGCACCACGATCCTTCGCGGCCAGCGCCTCCTTGCCGCGCGGCTGGGACACCAGCACGCTCGTCGCGACGAGCACCAGCGCCGCGATCACCACCTCGACGAGCACCGCGCGCCGCATCCGCTCCGTCTCGACGGCCGACATCCCGCGGCTCGGCTCGTCGACCACGTCGGCCGTCATGGCGTACGCGATCACCGGCGGCCGAAGCCGTTTCTGGATGGTGACGCGCGACAAGTTCCCGACCAGCAGCAACCCCAGCAGCCCGACGACCTTCGCATCGATGAGCAGCCCGTACTCGGTGCCGAAGATCGCGCGCAGCGAGCCGATGCCCCGCCAGGCGGCGTAGGTACCGGTCACCACCAGCACGATCACCGACGTGAATGCCGCGGTCGAGAAGACAGGCAGCACGCGGCGCAGTACGTCCGGCTCACCCCGTGGCAGGAGCGCCCCGACGATCATGATCAGGCCGCCGACCCAGGTGGCCATCGCCAGCAGGTGCAGGCAGTCGGCGCCCAGCGACAACCAGGTCGGGTTGGTGGTCGTCGCATGGCCGGTGTCGGAGAACGTCCAGACGATGACGACGGCCGTAGGCCAGAAGGCGCGCTCCCACCACTCCGGCTGGGCGCCCGGTTGCAGCGCCCGGCCAAGCAGGCCTGCCAAAACACCGAGGAGAAGCAGGCGGGAGCTGTGCAGGGTGCCGTAGTCGGTGTGCAGGGTCGCGTCGATCAACGTCGAGTTGAAGATCTGGGACAGCGGCTTTCCGGAGGCGAACACGCCCTCGAGCAGCAGCTCCCCCACCGCCCCCGTGACAAGGGCACCCCAGCCGAGCCACACCAGCCGCCGGGCCCGATGCTCGTCGCGCCCTTCGGGCCAGACGGTCAGCAGCATCCATGCACCGCCGAGCAGGGCCAGGCCGGCGAAGGACACCCAGCGGATCACGTCGAAGGCTGCACTCACCCCGCTGTCGGACGTGCTGGACGTGGCGTCGGTGACCGCCGCCTGCAGGGGGCCGTCACCGACGACGAACCGGACCACGCCTGCGATCGGGTGCGAGTCCGCGGACACGACCCGGTAGCTCTCGGTATACGTCCCGTCCGGCAGGCCCGACGGCAGGTTCACCGCCACCTTCGCCCCGCTGCCGTTCGGGTGGTACGCGCCGCCCGACTCGACCCGCTTGCCCTGCTGGTTGATCACATGCAGGTAGCCCAGGCTGCCCAGCCCGACCTTCTCGTCGAAGGTGATGCTGACACTGCTCGGACCGGCCTTCAGCCGGGCGCCGTCCAGCGGGTCCGAGCTGACGAGCGTGGCGTGGGCGCTGGCCGAACCGGCCAGGATCAAGGCACCCCCGAGCAGCCCGCCGAGCACCCCGACCAGCACTAGAACGCGTCTCATGCGACCCCGCGCAGCGTGTTCGTGCTCTCTGCGGTGCCGTTCGCGGCGGTGTGCCGGCCGGGCGGCAGCGCGCGCTCGGCTCGGTCGACGGCCAGCACGAGCAGCAGCCCGACGACAGCCGCCAGGTGGGTGGCGAGCCGGTTCGCCGTCACCGCGCCCTGGGCGTAGTCGTGCACGCTCAAGGCGGCCAGCGCGACGATGAACGTGGCCAGCAGCGGCGTTAGGCCGGCCGCACGTCGGGGGGCCCAAGCAGCGGCGACGAACGCCGCCGAAAGAGCCAGGTTCCAGGCGGCAGCCTCATGTGTCGCATGCTCGGCCATGTGCATGCCGATGCTCGCTCCGGACAGGGCCGCCAGGGCGATCACCAGCTGGATGACGCCGACCAGCAGCAGGGCGGCGCGCAGCACGAGCCGGCGGCGCAGCACCCGCCGCACGGGCAGGACCACGTTCGCGGTGATCGCGTCTGCCAGATCCGGCACGACCGTGGCCGACAGCCGCGACATGCGGGTGAGCCGGGTCGCCTCGTCGAGCCAGGCCGCACATTCCGGGCACCCGGCCAGGTGGTGGTCGAGGGTGGAGGCAGCCATGCCGATCGGCTCACCGTCCAGACGGGCCGACGCGGCCTCCCGGAACCGGTCGCAGCGCACAGTAAATAGTCGGCGCCGGAGCCTGAAAAGTTCCCGCCCTCCGAGGTTCACAGGATGACCAGGGAGAATGGCAGACGTGGAGGAGGTCTGGGACGAGGCAACCGCGGCTGCGCTGCGGGCTCGTCGCGGTGATGCCAACGCCGCCCACGCCTTCGTCCGGGCGACCCAGGCCGACGTCTGGCGGCTCTGCGCCCACCTCGGGTCCCCACAAACCGCCGACGATCTCACCCAGGAGACCTACGCCCGCGCCTTCACGTCCCTGCACCGTTTCGCCGGGCGCTCGTCGGTGCGCACCTGGCTGCTCGGCATCGCCCGCTACGTCTGTGCGGACGCCGTCCGGGCGGCTGTGCGCGAGCGGGCCTTACCGTCCAAGCCCGAGCCGCTCAGCCCGGACCCTGGCGAGCAGGTCGCCCTGCGCGATCTTCTCGACGGCCTGGACCCCGACCGGCGGGAGGCGTTCGTGCTCACCCAGATCGTCGGCCTGTCCTACGCCGAGGCCGCCGACGTCTGCAAGTGCCCGGTCGGCACCATCCGGTCCCGCGTTGCCCGAGCGCGCGACGACCTGGTCACCGGATACGGCGGCGGGCGCCAGTCGCACGCCTCTATGGGTTGAGCGACACGGGCTGATCCACCGCCGCCCGAGCCTGCTGCGTGACGAAGTGCTCTGCGAAGAAGGACGCGGTCGGGATGGTGCCGGCCAGCATCATCAGCCCGATGCGGGCAAGCGGCCAGCTGAGCTTGAGCCCGAGCGCGAACGTGACCAAGACGTAGACCACGTACAGCCAGCCGTGTGCGTACCACAGCACGGTGTTGAGCGGCTTGAGATGGTGCACGCCGCTCGACTTCAGGATGAGCACGATCACCGCGACCGACAACACCGTTCCGGTGGTGAACGCCATGATCCGGTAACGGAGCAGGGCGCCCTTCGCGGCGGCGAGTTTCTCGGCGCTGACGCTCGGCTGGGCGACGTCGAGAAGCGAGCTCATCGGGTGTCCTCCTGGTCGGTCGGATCGAGCGAGGCTAGGTAGGCGTTGTAGCTGGTCAGCACGTCGTCGTCGGCAACGCCGTCGCGATCTGCCGCCTGCGGTGGGATGTAGCGACGATAGGCGACCGCCGCCGGCTCAGCCTGGGCGGGCGGTGCTGCTTCGGTCCCGTCGACCGGCGCGCTCGCGTTGTCCCGCAGGATCTTCGAGTACCCCCACAGGGAGGCCAGGCTGAAGATCCACCACTGCAGGGCGTAGCCGAAGTTCTGGATGTTGAAGTGCTTGGAGTTGGAGACGTCGAGCTGCCACCGCCCGAGAAGCACCATCGTGACGAACGCGGCGAGCACCAGCAGGTGGCCGGCCAGCCACGCAGGCTTGGCGGCAAATCGGTAGCCGCGCTTCACGGATCAACGGTACGTCAGACGCGATCGCGCCCCTGCCTGCGGCCGCTGAGCCCGCCGGCGGCCGCTGAGCCCGCCAGCGGCACGCGGGTACTCCAGCGTTGATTGCTGCACGCGTGTACGCAACACCCGCTAAGTGCCCGTTGCGTACGCGCGTGCAGGACACAACACGCTGGGCGTCACACCCCTCGCCCGACGCCGCCACGGGGCGAGGCCGGACTGTCAGACCGGCGTGGCAGGCTGGAACCCGTGCGAATCGCCACGTGGAACGTGAACTCTGTCCTTGTTCGGGTGCCCCGGCTCGTCGAGTGGCTGGGCATCGCCGAACCAGACGTGCTCTGCATGCAGGAGCTCAAGACCACGAGCGAGCTGTTCCCGCATGCCGCGGTCGAGGAGCTCGGCTACGAGGTCGCCGCCTACGGCACCGGCCGCTGGAACGGCGTCGCGATCCTGTCCCGAGTGGGCATCGACGATGTGCAACGAGGCCTGACCGGTGAGCCCGGCTTCCAGCCGGAAGACGCGATGCTCGAGGCGAACGAGCCGCGGGCGGTGGGCGCGACGTGCGGCGGGGTGCGCGTCTGGTCGGTCTACGTGCCGAATGGGCGCGAGGTCGGCCACGCCCACTACGACTACAAGCTCGCCTGGCTCGACGCGCTCCACACGACCGTCGCGGCCGAGCTGAGCCCGGACCGGCCGTTCGCGGTGCTCGGCGATTTCAACATCGCCCCCACCGACGAGGACGTCTGGGACATCAAGGATTTCGCCGGACTCACCCACGTCACCGAGCCGGAACGGGCCAAGCTGGCGGCGCTGCGCGACCTTGGCCTGCACGACGTGATCCCGCGCGGCATGAAGTACCCGACCAACTACACGTACTGGGACTACCGCGCCGGCAACTTCCACAAGAACCTCGGCATGCGCATCGACCTCTGCTACGCCACCGCCGATCTGGCCGAGCACGTCGAGGACGCCTACGTCGATCGGGAAGCTCGCAAGGGCAAGCTACCCAGCGATCACGCCCCGGTGGTGTTCGACTTCAAGCGGTAGTCGCGCCAGGCGGCACGGATCAGCAGCCGCTGCCTCACAGCACCCGCCGACGGTAGTTGCGGAACCGGTACCGAAGTCCGTTGTCAGCCGTCGACCAGTCCGGCGTGGGACCTGTCTCGGCCCACTCCTCGCCGAGGGTTGGCGCGAACACGTCCCCCTCGAACGTCTCGTCTATCTCGGTGATCACCGCGACGTCGAGGTGCGGCAAGGCCTCGGCGTAGACGGCAGCGCCGCCGATCACCCACACATCCCCCACCTCCCCGAGCGCATCGGGCAGCGAGGACGCCCGCAGAGCCCCGGCGGCCGCGAAGTGCGGGTCCCGGGTGAGCACGATGTTGACGCGCCCGGGCAAGGGCCGGAACCGGTCGGGAAGGGACTCCCAGGTCCGGCGGCCCATGAGCACTGTGCTGCCGCCGGTCACCGTCCGGAAGTTCGCGAGGTCTTCGGGCAGGCGCCACGGCAGGGCGCCATCCCGGCCGATCACGCCATTGGCGGCCTGAGCCCAGATGACGCCCTTCACGCCTAGACCGCTACCGGAGCCTTGATCGCCGGGTGGTGCTCGTAGCCGACGACCTCGAAGTGCTCGAACCCGTACGAGAACAGGTCAGCTGCGGCGGCCAGCTCGATCAGCGGGAACGGGTACGGCTCGCGCGACAGTTGCTCGGTGACCTGGTCGACGTGGTTGTCGTAGATGTGGCAGTCCCCGCCCGTCCACACAAAGTCTCCGACGCCGAGCCCGACCTGCGCCGCGATCATGTGCGTGAGCAGCGCGTAAGACGCGATGTTGAACGGCACGCCCAAGAACAGGTCGGCCGAGCGCTGGTATAGCTGGCAGGACAGCTTGCCGTCGGCGACGTAGAATTGGAAGAACGCGTGGCACGGCGGCAGGGCCATGTTCTCGATCTCGCCGACATTCCAGGCGCTCACGATCAGGCGCCGCGAGTCCGGGTTCGAGCGCACCTGATCGAGCAGGTTCGAGATCTGGTCGATGTGGCGTCCGTCGGGCGTGGGCCACGAGCGCCACTGCACGCCGTACACAGGGCCGAGCTCACCGTCCGCGTCGGCCCACTCGTCCCAGATCGAGACGCCCTGATCCTGCAGCCACTTGACGTTGGACTCGCCGCGCAGGAACCACAGCAGCTCGACGGCGACCGACTTGAAGTGCACCCGCTTCGTGGTGATCAGCGGGAAGCCGGCGTTCAGGTCGTAGCGCAGCTGGTGCCCGAACACGGAACGGGTACCCGTACCGGTGCGGTCCGATTTCACGGTGCCGTGCTCGAGCACGTGCCGCAGCAGGTCTTCGTACTGGTGGTCAACCGCGGGCATGGCGCAAAGATACCGCCGGCCCGGGAGGTCAGACGTTCGGCTTGCCGGGTCGCGACAGCCAGTTGTAGAAGAACGGACCTAGATTCTTGCCGGAGACGGATTCGGCGAAGGTTTCGAACTGCGCGACCGTGGCGTTGCCCTGCGCGTGGGCCTGCACCCAGCCCTGCATGATCGCGAAGAAGGTGGTGTCGCCGAGCTTCTCGCGCAGGGCTTCCAGCGCTCCGGCCCCGCGTTCGTAGACCGAGTTGGAGAAGATCTGGTCCGACGAGCCGGGGTTGGCCGGCGGCGGATTCCAGACGCTGTTGGTTGCGGATAGTGCCTCGAGATTGACCAGCTTCTGGGCTGCCGTGGTGCCGCCGGTGTGCTCGGTCCAGAGCCACGCCGAGAACTCGGCGAAGCCCTCGTTGAGCCAGATGTCGCGCCAGCGGGCCAGCGTCACATCGTCGCCGAACCACTGGTGCGCAAGCTCGTGGGCGAGCGTCGCGGCGTCGGGCACGCGGTCGAACACCGGGCGCGTCGCCGTCTCCAGCTCGTAGCCGACCTGCGGTGCGTCGTCGATGATCGCGCCCGTCGACGGGAATGGGTACGCGCCGTAGACCGAGCTGAAGTAGTCGATCATGTTCGGCAGCCGCTTCAGCACGTTCGCGGCGCTTGCGACCAGAGCCGGGTCGACGGCCTCGACGAACGGCACGCCGGCCTTGGTGGCACCCGTCGTGACGGTGAACTGGCCGAGCGTGGCGGTGATCAGGTAGCTCGAGACGGGCACGTCCAGGTTCCAGGTCCAGGTGGTCTGTGGGCCTACCGTCGTCGATGAGACGAGCACCCCGTTCGACATCGCGGTGATCCCGTTCGACACTGTGATCGCGACCGTGTAAGTGGCCTTGTCGTCAGGGGTGTCGTTCACCGGGAACCACGTCGGGGAGCCCTGCGGTTCGCTGGCCACGAACGCGCCGTCGGTGGTGGGGATCCAGCCGTCGGGCGAACCGTCCGGGTCGGTCACGTTCTGACCCGTTCCGGCATAGGTCACATCCACGGTGAACGCGGCCCCGTTCGCCAACGACGTAGCCGGCGTTATCACCAATTCCTGGTCGCGGTCGGCAGGCTGACGGTGGGCTGCCGCGACACCGTTCACCGAGACGGCGCTTGCGGTCAGCGAGTGCCGCAGATCCAGGTCGAAGACGCTCAGCGCCTGGGTGGTGGTCGCCGTGATGTGCGCGTGCCCGCTGAGCGCGTGGGTGGCCGGGTCGTAGGTGATGGCCAGGTCGTAGGAGGCGACGTCGTAGCCGCCGTTGCCCTGATACGGAAAGAAGGGGTCGCCCGCACCTGGAGCGCCGCGTCCAGGGGTGGTCGCACCCGCCGGCGTGGCGAGGGCGAGCACAGCGATGGACACGCTCAGGAGACCCGCGAGACGGCGCATACCTTGATCCTGCCGTTACCCCGCCCAGTTGTCAGCGACCTAAGCGCGCCAGCTTCACGCTCATGTGCAGCAGTAGACGGGACTGCCCGTCGCCGAGGTCGCAGCCGGTGATCTGCTCGATCCGCGAAAGCCGGTAGTAGAGCGTCTGCCGGTGGATGTGCAGCTCGGCCGCCGACTGCGCCACGTTGCCCGCGTGGTCGAGGAAGATCTCCAGCGTCTCTAGGAGTTCCGGTGTCTCGTCGAGTCCGTCTAGTACCGGATCCGGCGCAGCGACATCGCGCAACAGGCGGTAGGCGCCGAGGTCCTCCCAATGGGCAAGCGGGCCGATCCCGGGCACCGCCGATACGACCTCGAAAGCAAACGCGGCCTCTGCGTAACTGCGGGCGATGTCGGCCGGTGCCAGCGCGAGGGAGCCGACACCGGCCGGCCCGCCCCGCACCGTGCCGTATCCCCCGACCAGGTGCGTCGGCCGCCCGTCTACCTCGGTACTGAGCACGCTCTGTCCCGCTCGCACCTGCCCAACGACCACTCGAGCAGGCATCAGCGCGGCGAGTTCCAGGGGAGCGGCTCCGTGGACCGCGGCCGCCAATGCCGCGCCGGGGTCGTCGGCTGCAAGCACCAGCGCGAGCTGATCGACCAGCCGCACCGCTTCCCGGGTTGCCGGAGCTTCCGGATCAAGGTGCCCATCGTCCAGCAGCCAGACGTAACCGAGCAGGCGGCCAGCGCGACGGACGGGCAGGCACAGCCGGGGCGCAATGCCCAGTCCTTCGTCGGCCGGGGTCCGCACTGGTGCCTTCGCCGTGGCAATGCCCCAGGACTCGAACCACGCCCGCGTCTCGGGTGTGGAACTGCGGCCGAGGATCGAGCGCATCCGTACCGGATCAAGGTCACCGGGGGCGCCGTGGGCCGCATCATGCACACCCGAGGCGATCAGCTCGAACTCCGGGCTCTCCAACGTGGCCGGCGCGGCAAGCAGCCCGGATATCTCGTCGAGCAACCCTTGCACTGTCGGCATCAGACAAATGTATGACGCTCGGGCGGGTGGGGGGTGCGCGAGTTTGTACGACGTTTGTGCTACGCCGTAGTACAAACGTCGTACAAACTTCGGCTACCCCTCCCGCTCATCCCCTCAGACATTTGTATGAAGCGGATGCCACGATTTCTGACGCGTGTCCGTGGCGGGCGCGACCGGGCAGAAATAGCGTTGAAGCCATGCTCGGTCCGGTCCTGCTCAGCGCCTCGCGCAGCCCTCGGCTGCGGCACCTGGTCTCCACGACGAAGCCGACCAAGCGGGTCGTCGACCGGTTCGTCGCCGGGGAAAACCTCGAGCAGGCGATGGTCGCCGTCGCCGACCTCGCCGGCCGCGGCGTCGGCGTAACCCTCGATCACCTCGGCGAAGGGGTGACGTCGGAGTCCGGTGCCCTCGCATCGCGGGACGCCTACCTGCGCGCACTCGAGGCGCTGGGCACGGCGGGCTACGGCACCAGCGCCGAGGTGTCGGTGAAGCTGTCCGCCTTCGGGCAGGCCCTCGCCGGCGGTCACGATCTGGCGTTGGCGAGCGTGACCCCCGTCGTCGAGGCCGCTGCCGCGATCGGCACGACGGTCACGCTCGACATGGAGGAAGCGACAACCGTCGACTCCACCCTCGCGATCCTGCACACCTTGCGGTCGACACATCCGAGCACCGGAGCCGTGCTGCAGAGCTACCTGCACCGGACCCCCGACGATGCCAAGGCATTGGCGACGGCAGGCTCCCGTGTGCGCCTCGTGAAAGGCGCCTACCGCGAGGACCCGGCGGTCGCGCTGCAGAGCAAGGACGACGTGGACCGTGCCTACCGGCAGTGCCTCGACATCCTGTTCCGCGGCGACGGCTACCCGATGGTCGGCAGCCACGACCCGGCGATGATCAGCCACGCCATCGAACTCGCCCAGCAGACGCACCGGGCCCGCGACAGCTACGAGTTCCAGATGCTCTACGGGATCCGCGTGCCCGAGCAGAACCGGCTCGCCGCCGACGGCTACCTGGTGCGCGCATACGTCCCCTTCGGCTCGGACTGGTACGGCTACTTCATGCGCCGTCTCGCCGAGCGCCCAGCGAACGTCCTGTTCTTCCTTCGCGCCCTCACCTCACGGAAGTAGGCCCAGATGGACGCCGTCTCCACCGTCCCCGCCGCTCGCAACGAGCCGGTCCGCGACTACGCCCCTGGGAGCCCCGAGCGCAAGAGCATCGAATCGGCGCTCGCGTCTCTCGCAGCGAACCGCCTCGAGCTCCCGATGACCATCGGCGGCGCCCAGCACATGGCCGGCGGTGAGCCGATCGACGTGGTGATGCCGCACCGGCACGCGCACGTGCTCGGCACCACCGCCAACGCCACCGGCGACGACGCGCGCGCGGCTGCCGACGCAGCCCTCGCCGCGGCACCGCAGTGGCGCGACATGTCCTTCGACGAGCGCGCCTCAATCTTCCTGAAGGCGGCTGACCTGCTGGCCGGCCCGTGGCGGGACCGGCTCAACGCGGCAACCATGCTCGGCCAGAGCAAGACCGTCTACCAGGCAGAGATCGACGCGGCCTGCGAGCTGATCGACTTCCTGCGCTTCAACGTGCAGTTCGCCCGCGAGATCCTTGCCGAGCAGCCGATCTCCGGCCCCGGCATCTGGAACCGCCTCGACCACCGACCGCTCGAGGGCTTCGTCTACGCGATCACGCCGTTCAACTTCACCGCGATCGCCGGCAACCTCGCGACCGCCCCCGCACTGATGGGCAACACCGTCGTCTGGAAGCCGTCGCCCACCCAGCAGTTCGCCGCCCATCACCTGATGGCGCTGTTCACCGAGGCGGGGCTCCCGCCTGGCGTGATCAACATGGTGACCGGTGACGGACGCGCGGTCTCCGACGCCCTGCTTGCCGACCCGAACCTGGCCGGCATCCACTTCACCGGGTCGACCGCCGTCTTTCAGCACCTGTACTCGACCGTCGGCGCCAACATCGCGCAGTACCGCAGCTACCCGCGCATCGTCGGTGAGACGGGCGGCAAGGACTTCGTGCTCGCCCACCCGTCGGCAGACGTTGACGTGGTCCGTACCGCGCTCATCCGGGGCGCGTTCGAGTTCCAGGGCCAGAAATGCTCTGCCGCGTCACGCGCCTACCTGCCGCGCTCGCTGTGGACCCGGCTTCGTGACGACCTGGTCGGCCAGACGGAGTCGCTGACCATGGGCGACGTCTCCGACCTGTCCAACTTCATGGGCGCCGTCATCGACGAGCGCTCCTTCGCGCGGCTCGACGCGGTGCAGAAGCGTGCCGCCGCCGACCCCACGCTGACCGTGCTCGCCGGCGGCACCGCCGACGACAGCGAGGGGTTCTTCGTGCGCCCCACCCTGATCGAGGGCACCGACCCGACGAACGAGGTGTTCGCCAAGGAATTCTTCGGGCCGATCTTGTCGATCCACGTCTACGAGGACGCGCCGTTCGAGTCGGTCATCTCGCACATCGACGAGACGTCGTCCTACGCACTCACCGGCGCCGTCATCGCGCAGGACCGGCGGGCGGTCGAGACGGCCCTGCACGGGTTGCGCTTCGCGGCGGGCAACTTCTACATCAACGACAAGCCGACGGGCGCGGTGGTCGGTCAGCAGCCGTTCGGCGGAGGTCGTGCATCCGGCACGAACGACAAGGCCGGATCGCCGCTGAATTTGCTCCGGTGGACGTCTCCGCGCGCGGTGAAGGAAACCTTCGTTCCGGCGACAGGGCATCAGTACCCTCACCAAGGGTGAGCACAGAGCTGGTCGATCGCCTTCGGGCTGCGGGTTGCGTCTTCGCCGAGGACGAGGCCGAGCTCCTGCAAGAGGTCGCCGACGGCGCCGAACTCGAAGCGCTGGTGCAGCGGAGGATCGCAGGAGAGCCGCTCGAGTACGTGGTCGGCTTCGTCGACTTCTGCGGGCTCCAGCTCGGGATCGAGCCCGGCGTGTTCGTGCCGAGACAGCGCACGCAATTCCTCGTCGAGCAAGCGATCTCGCTCGCCCCGGCCACGGCAGTCGTGGTCGACCTGTGCTGTGGCAACGGAGCGCTCGGGATCGCCGTCGCGTCGTCATTGGAGCAAGCCGAGTTGCATGCCGCCGACGTCGACCTGACGGCCGTGGAGTGTGCTCGCGAGAACGTCGGCCACGGTGGGCAGGTACATCTCGGCGACCTGTTCACCGCGCTTCCGTCGACGCTCCGTGGGCGGGTCGACGTGCTGCTGGCAAACGTCCCCTACGTGCCGAGCGGGGCGATCGAGCAGATGCCGCCCGAGGCGCGCGACTACGAACCGCGCTTCACCCTCGACGGCGGCGCCGACGGGCTCGACGTGCTGCGCCGCGTTGCCGCCGAGGCTCCGGAGTGGCTGGGCCCCGGCGGGCGCGTCTTCTTCGAGACAAGCCGGGACCAAGCCGAGCCCGCAACCGTCGCGCTCGTAGCGGCCGGGCTCAGCGCCACCATCGCGACCGACGATGACCGCGGCGCGACGGCGATCATCGGCCGCCGAGACTAACGCCACACCTCTCGGCGATCCGGAGCTCAGACTCCGCATGATTCAATAGCGGAACCATCGCTCCGCATATGAAGAGGCCACTCGTGTCAGAGGAACGCACCCACTACCGGGTGACTTTCACCGTGATCGTGATCGCGGTGACCGCCTATTCCATGCTGCAGTCGCTCGTCCTTCCGGTGCTGCCGACCATCCAGACGAGCCTGCACACCAGCCAGAGCGCCGTCACCTGGGTGCTCACCGCGTACCTGCTCTCGGCGTCGGTGGCCACCCCGATCGTCGGGCGGCTCGGCGACATGATGGGCAAGAAGAAGGTGCTCGTCGCCGTGCTGACGGTCCTCGCTGCCGGCACCTTGCTGTCGGCGGTCGCCACGTCGATCGGGGTGATGATCGTGGCGCGCGTGATCCAGGGCGCCGGCGGTGCGGTGCTGCCGCTCGCCTTCGGCATCATCCGCGACGAGTTTCCCGCCGAACGCGTCGCCAGCGCGGTGAGCACCACCGCCGCACTGCTCGCGGTCGGCGGCGGCCTGGGCATCGTGCTCGCCGGGCCGATCGTCAACGCCCTCGACTACCACTTCCTGTTCTGGATCCCGCTGGTCTTCATCGTGCTCGCGACGATCGCGGCCCATTTCGTGGTCCCGGAGTCGCTGGAGACGAGCCCGGGACGCATCAGCGCGGTGCCCGCGGTGCTCATGACCGTCTGGCTGGTGGCTCTGCTGGTCGCGGTCAGTGAGGGCAGCTCGTGGGGCTGGACGTCTGGCCGCACCCTCGGCCTCCTCGTGCTTGCCGTTGTCGGCATCGTCGCGTGGGTGCTCAGTGAACTGCGTGCGCACCAGCCTTTGGTGGACATGAAGATGATGCGCATACCGGCCGTCTGGACCACCAATCTCGTGGCACTGCTCTTCGGTATCGGCATGTACTCGGTCATGGCATTCCTGCCGGAGTTCCTGCAGACCGATCCGAGCAACGGCTACGGGTTTGGCGCGAGCATCACCCGGTCGGGCATCTACCTGCTGCCGATGACGGCCACCATGTTCTTCTTCGGGCTCTGGTCGGGGCGGGTAACCGCTCAGCTCGGCTCGAAGGTCGTGCTGCTCATCGGCTCGGCCGTGACGGTCGTGCCGCTCGGAATCCTGACTTTTGCCCATCACCAGCAATGGGAGATCTACGTGGTGTCCGCACTGCTGGGTATCGGTCTCGGCTTCGCGTTCGCGGCGATGTCGAACATCATCGTGGAGTCCGTGCCGTCTTCGCAGACGGGCGTCGCGAGCGGGATGAACGCCAACATCCGCACCATCGGCGGTGCTATCGGTGCGGCAGTGGTCGGCAGCATCGTCACGTCCGGCGCGGCAGCGGGCGGCATTCCGCACGAGTCGGGCTACACGCACGGCTTCGGGTTCCTGTTCCTCGGCAGCGCACTGGCCACGGTCGCTGCACTGTTCATCCCCACCGCGCACAAGCGCGGCCGCGATGCCGACGACGACGTCCGCCGGGCGTTCGACGAGGACGGCATCCGGATCATCCGCAACCCGGAGGCCGCGCTCGTCGCGGGCGCACCGCTGGTCGAAGTTGAGTAGCCCCACGCTACGACGCGATGCGGCCGCCAACCGGGAGCGCCTGATCAGCGCCGCGCTGCACGTCTTCAACACCGAGGGACTGGACGCGGGCGTCGAGCAGATCGCGCAGCGAGCCGGCGTGGGCATCGGCACGCTGTACCGGCGATTTCCCACCAAAGAGGCGCTGATCGACTTCCTGGTCGACGCGCTGCTGCTCGACATCACCGAGCGGGCTGCCGCCGCACGCAGCGTTCCTGGCGGGCATGGCCTCGAGCAGTACCTGCGGGAGCTGGCCGACCAACTGTCGGCGTATCGCGGATGCCTGCCACGCATGTGGAGCCAGGACGGGCAACGTGATCACACCGAGCTGCGGCGACGGATCAGCGTGTTGCTTCGTGAGGCGAAGGCCGCCGGCGTGATCCGAGCGGACGTGACCCGCGAGGACATCACCACGGTCGCGTGGTCGCTGCGCGGCGTGATCGAATCAGCTGGCGCGGACGCGGCGCGAGCCTGCCAGCGACACCTCGACTACGTCATCGCCGGAATGCGCTGAACCTCTCTGTTGATCTTGTAGCGATTGCGTCACTAAGACGCTGCAAGATCCTCAACCTTTTACGGCTATTTACCAGCATTTGATGGCGATCATGGGCATTCGTTGGTAAAATAGAACCTATGTTCAGTAATGGTGCCATGGTCGACACAGGCACCGCGCTGGCCGGGCTCCGTTCGGCGGTCGACGATGCTCTGGGCTGGGATCTTCACTCATGCACAGACCAGGAGATCGTCGAACTACTGGTCCACTCAGACGTTGAGCGCAACCGTGCCGAGGCCGCGCAGCGCCGCGTGATCGCCGAGTTCGAGAACCGCCACCTCGCCGGTGAACTCGGTTCGCGTTCTACCGCGGACGCGATGGTCGAATTGCTGCGGGTGTCTCGTTGGGAAGCAAACGAACGGGTGAAGGCAGCGCGCACGTACGGGCCGGGGCGAGCGCTCACCGGCGAGGTGCTCGAGCCAGTCGTGCCGCTGGTAGCCGAGGCGCTCGAATCAGGCAAGGTATCGCTCGCGCACGCCAACGTGATCGTGAAGGTTCTCGACAAGCTGCCTGGCGACATCGAAGCGGCCTTCGGTCGGCAGGCGCAGGAATTCCTGCTCGAGCAGGCATCGATCGTCGAGCCAGTCACGCTGGGCAAGATCGCGGTCCGGCTACGTGACACGCTCGATCAAGACGGCGCCATCGACCGCTCGAGGACCAAACAGCAGCACCGGGGCTTCTACATCGACAAGCGCTCAGATGGTTGGGGAGTGCCGCGCGGTCTGCTCAACCCGGCGTTGACAACGGCTTTGCAGACGATGCTCGATCCCCTTTCTGCACCTCGGCCGTCCGAACTCGGCGAGAAGGATCCGCGCAACCTTGGCGAGCGCCAGCACGACGCCCTCTTCGAAGGCACCAAGCTCGTGATCAAGTCCGGCAACCTGCCTGGTTCCGGCGGCGTCGCCTCGCCACAACCGTGCTCGTCTCCGTCACCGCGAAGGAACTTCGCGAGCAGACGGGCGTGACGACCAACGCGTACGGCGACCTGCTCCCCCTCAGCGACCTCGTCAAGCTGGCCGCCGAAGTCGAACTGATCCCTGT